>Ga0180223_1000042_pt1 | contig 319994 bp, 269 predicted proteins | sample eDN5th30CKraftOP_FD_151337 | JGI IMG/M metagenome (GOLD analysis project Ga0180223, IMG submission 151337) | Enriched Organic Plus compost microbial communities from Emeryville, California, USA - eDNA 5th pass 30_C Kraft OP (version 2) (version 2) ...
GTTGACCCAGGGCGTCTTCCCCCGCCACCTGGAAGACCTTTTTCGCCAGATCCACGGCGACTGTCGTGCACACCGATACATCGGTTGCAGACACCGGCTTATTCATCGTCGTATGCTTTTTCATGGATTCACCCTCACTGTCGGTGGCTTCTTAGACCGCCACCGTGGCGCCTCGACGCCTCGGTGAGGGTGAGTCCATCCAATTACGAAAAGCTTGCGCCTGCTGGTTCAGTGCTGCTGCAGCATCGCCTGGATCTGCTGCACCGACTCCTGGGTGCGCCGTGCCAGGTTGCGTACCTCGTCGGCGACCACGGCGAAGCCGCGGCCCTGTTCGCCGGCGCGGGCGGCTTCTATGGCGGCGTTCAGGGCCAGCAGGTTGGTCTGCTCGGCTATGCCGCGGATCACGCCGGCCACCTGGGCGATCTGCCCGTAGGTGGTCTGGATGTTCGCCTGCTCGCGTTCGTGCAGGGCGGCGGCGGCTTTTTCGTCGCTGATCTCGCGCACCGCGCCGGTCACGTACAGCAGGCGGCCGCGGTTGTCGCGCAGGCAGCGGCCGCGTTCGCGGAACCAGATTTCGCCGCGGCTCTTGTGGCGCATGCGGTATTCCACCGCGTAGGAGCCGTCGCCGTTGCTGTCGGCCATGGCGGCGTTGAAGGTCTGCATGACCGTCTTCAGGTCGTCCGGGTTGACCACGCCGAAGTAGCTGTCCCAACCGTCGGGGAATTCCTCGCGCCGGTAGCCGATCAGCTCGCGGAACTGCTCGGACCAGCGGATCAGGTTGTGCGGGTGGTCCGGGTCGCCGTTGACCACGTTCATCGCCCAGCAGCCTTCGGTGAGGGTGCGCTGGGTCAGTTCCCAGACCTGGCGTTCCTCCTGCCATTGCCGGCGTTCGGCCTCCAGCTCGCCGAGCTGGCGCTGCTGCTGTTCCAGCTCGTCGCGCAACTGCTGGTTCTGCTGCTCGGCCTGGGCCAGGCGCCGTGTCAGGTCCTGGTATTCCCCGGCGCTGCAGGGCGCTGGCGGCTGCCGTTCGGCGTGCTGGCGGAAGCTCAGCAGCTCCTGCCAGCCACGCTGCAGGCGTTCCAGGCTGGCGCGCAGGCGCGGCTCGCAGTGCCGCGGCGGCGCCGTGTCAGGTTCGCTGGAAAGCTGGTCGAGCCACTGGCCGAGCTCCTCGGCCAGGTTGCGGGATGCTTTGCTGAACCACATCGGCCGTTCCTCCTTGGTCTGCGAGCGACGCGTTGCCTACACACTGCAAAAGCCACTCCAGAAAGCGCCTCAGGCGCGCACGCGGCTCTTCTGCGGGTCGTAGGCCACGGTGCCGGCGGCCACTTGCGCGCGGATGCGCTTCTGCTGGCCGTCGAGCTTGCCGACCTCCACCGCCGTGCCCGGCTCGCAGTAGCCCACGTCCAGCCGGCACAGGGCGATGTTCCTGCCCAGCAGCGGCGAGCGGGTGGCGCTGGTGACGACGCCGACCTGGGCGCGGCCGACGTGCACGCAGTCGCCGTGCGCGGCCGGCTCGTTGCCTTCCAGTTCCAGCCCCACCAGGCGGCGTTGTGGGTTGGCGCTGCGCCTTAGCAGGGCATCCTTGCCGATGAAGTCGGCCTGCTTGCTCTTCAGCGGCACGCAGAAGCCGATGCCGGCCTCGAAGGGGTCGGTCTGGTCGTCGAACTCGTAGCCGGCGAACACCAGCCCGGCCTCGATGCGCAGCATGTCCAGCGCGTGCAGGCCCAGGGGCACCAGGCCCAGCGGCTCGCCCAGCTGCCACAGGCGTTGCCACACGGCCATGGCGTCGCTCGGGTGGCACCACAGCTCGTAGCCCAGCTCGCCGGTGTAGCCGGTGCGCGAGACCATCAGCGGCGCGCCGTTGTAGTCGTCGAGGCGGCCGCTGAGGAAGCGGAACCAGCCCAGGTCTTCCAGCTGCGGCTGGGTGCCCGGCGTCCAGACCATGCCCTTGAGCAGTTCGCGGGCCAGCGGGCCCTGCACGGCGACGTTGTGGATCTGCTCGGAGGCGCTCTTGATCCACACCTTCATGCCCAGCTTCTGCGCCTGTTCGCGCAGCCAGTCGCCGGCGTAGTCCTCGCCGCCGATCCAGCGGAAGGCGTCCGGCCCCAGGCGCAGCAGGGTGCCGTCGTCGAGCATGCCGCCGTGTTCGTAGCACATCGCCGAGTACACCACCTGGCCGACCGCCAGCTTGCGCACGTCGCGGGTCAGGCAGTAGTCCAGCAGGGCCTCGGCGTCCGGGCCCAGCACCTCGAACTTGCGCAGGGCGGAGAGGTCCATCACCGCCACTTTCCCGCGGCAGCCGTGGTATTCCTCGATGGCGCCGTAGCCGTCGAAATGCGTCGGCGTCCAGAAGCCGCGGTAGTCGATGAACTGCCGGGTGAGGGCGGCGGTGCCGGGGTGGAAGCCGCTTTCGCGGGTCAGTTGCGGGTCGGCGTCGGGCGTCTTGCGGTTGGCCATGGCGATACTGAAACGCTCCTTTTCGCTGTACACGCGGACGTGGATGTCGGTGGGCTGCCAGCCGTTGGCCGGGTCGATGTCGTCGGGGCAGGAACTGCTGGCGCAGACCAGGTCGGTGAGGGCGCGCAGCAGCACGTAGTCGCCGGGGCGCGACCAGGGTTCGTCGAGGGTCAGCTGCTGGTGCGCGTCGACCCCGGTGTTGAAGAAGAAGTTGATCGCCGGCCAGCCGGCGCGGCCGCGCACGCCATGGCTGGCGAGGGCGCGGCTGAGGTTGTCGCTGCAGTTGGCGTGGCCGAAGTAGCCCTGGGCTTCGTAGTAGCGCGCGGTGCAGGCCAGGGCGAAGGTGTCGTGGCGGCCCACGGTGTCGCGCACCACCTCCAGCATCGGCTGCAGGTCGCGGTCGTAGAAGCGGCTGTACAGGCCCGGGCCGGGGTAGGCGTTGCCGTTGAGGGTGCGGGTGACGGTGGGGTCGAGGTCGATCTCGCGGCCGGCGTCCAGGCCGCGGCGGTCGAAGGCGACGAAGTCCGAGCACTGCCGGCCGGCGACGTCGAGCACCTGGATGTACTGCCCGGCGGCGACCGTGTAGGCGTTGGCCGTGCCGGGGCGGATGGTGAATTCGTCCAGCACCTCGCCCAGCGGCGCCGGCAGCGGCGGGGCGAGCAGCTGGCGCGGGTTGGCGCGGTGCACCAGCAGGCGCAGCTCGCTGGCCCGCGCCTGGCTGTCTACCGGCGTGGGGCCGCCGGGCGCGGCGACTATCACCAGCAGCGCCGCACTGGCGTCGAGAGTGCGGCTGAAGCCGGCAGGCGTGCCGCCTTCCCACAGTCGCGCGGCGCTCGGCAGGTGGCGGCAGTCGATGCCGCGCCGGGCCAGGCCGGCGCTGACGTGGGCGGCCTCGCGGCTGCCGTCGTGCAGCAGGTGGTGGATGAAGTCGGTGCCGGGGCTGGGCGCCAGGCCGAGGTCGGCCAGGGCCGGGCGGCCATCGGCGGCGAAGGCCAGCAGCTCGGCGCCCTGGTCGCCTTCCAGGTCGATGGCCTGCAGCCGGTCGCCGGCTTCCAGGGCCAGCACGGTCAGGCCGCCGGGGGCGACGCGGTGGCGCTCCAGCGCCGGGGCGCGGGCGAACAGGGCCGGCTCGAAGGGCCGGCTCGTCACGGGCAGGTTCATTCTCGTGCTCCACGCAAGGCGGGGCGGCGGGGCCGCCCCGGGAGAAGGCTCAGAGGGCTTTCCTGAGCCGGTCCACCGGCTGGTCGGCCAGGTAGGCCTCCAGCGAATCGTCCAGGGCCTGCAGCCAGGGCGTGTGGTGCGGCGTGGCGAGGGTGCCGGTGATCAGCGAGCGGTGGCACTTGTCGCGGTAGCCCATGATGTTTTCGTACTTGTCCTGCTTCCATTGCAGGAAGGTGTTGTTCACCTCGGCGATGTCGAAGCTGGGGTAGTCGGTGGCCTCGATCAGCTGGCGGATGTACTCGCCCTGGAACTCGAACATCTGCCGGGCGTTCTCCAGGGTTTCCTCCTCCTGGCGCCAGGCCAGGTCCTCGGCGCGCATCAGCGCCGGGCTCGGCAGGGCGATGCGCCCGAGGATCACGTCGCGGGCGTACCAGGCCTGGGCGTCGAACATGTTGAAGCTGTACCACTGGTCCTGCATGCCGAGGTAGACCAGCCGCGGGTTCTGCTCCCAGAACACGCCCTTGTAGAGGTTCAGCGGCCACAGGCGGTTGTCGGTCTTCAGCCGCAGCTCCTCGGGCAGGAAGGGGAAGTGGTGCTTGTAGCCGGTGCACAGGATGATGGCGTCGACGCGCTTGCTGCTGCCGTCGGCGAAGAAGGCGGTGCTGCCCTTGACCTGGGTGAGCAGCGGTTTCTCTTCCCAGTTCTCCGGCCACTTGTAGCCCATGGGTGCGCTGCGGTAGCAGCTGGTGATGCTGCGCGCGCCGTACTTGAAGCACTGCGAGCCGATGTCCTCGGCGGAGTAGCTGCCGCCGACGATGAGCACGTCCTTGCCCTGGAATTCAAGGGCGTCGCGGAAGTCGTGGGCGTGCAGCACGCGCCCGGCGAAGCTCTCGAAGCCGTCGAAGTAGGGCACGTTGGGCGTGGAGAAGTGGCCGCTGGCGACCACCACGTAGTCGAAGGTCTCGCTGTAGGTGCGGTCGTCGTCGTAGCTGTGGGCGGTGACCTCGAAGGTGCCCCTGGCCTCGTTCCAGGTGACGTTGCGCACCGTGGTGTTGAAGCGGATGTAGGGGCGCACGCCGGCCTTGACCACGCGGCCCTTGATGTAGTCCCAGAGCACCTCGCGCGGCGGGTAGGAACCCATGGGCCGGCCGAAGTGCTCGTCGAAGCTGTAGTCGGCGAACTCCAGGCATTCCTTCGGCCCGTTGGACCAGAGGTAGCGGTACATGCTGCCGTGCACCGGCTCGCCGTGCTCGTCCAGGCCGGTGCGCCAGGTGTAGTTCCACATGCCGCCCCAGTCGGCCTGCTTCTCGAAGCAGACCAGTTCGGGGATGTCGGCGCCCTTGTCGCGCGCCGACTGGAAGGCCCGCAGCTGGGCCAGGCCGCTGGGGCCGGCGCCGATGATGGCGACTCTTTGCTTCATGTCCGGTGCTCCACGTTCGTAGTTGTCAGGAGAAGATCACGGTCTTGTCGCGGTTGATGAACACGCGGTGTTGCAGGTGGTACTTGAGCGCCCGCGACAGGGCCACGGTCTCGGTGTCGCGGCCGATGGCGACCAGCGCCTCGGGGCTGTACGCGTGGTCCACGCGCTGCACTTCCTGCTCGATGATCGGGCCCTCGTCGAGGTCGCTGGTGACGTAGTGCGCGGTGGCGCCGATCAGCTTCACGCCGCGCTCGTAGGCCTGGTGGTAGGGCTTGGCGCCCTTGAAGCCGGGGAGGAAGGAGTGGTGGATGTTGATGGCCTTGCCGGAGAGCTGCTTGCACAGGTCGTCGGAGAGGATCTGCATGTAGCGGGCGAGCACCACCAGCTCGGTGCCGGTCTCGGCGACTATCTTCAGCAGCTCGGCTTCCTGCTGGGCCTTGGTGTCTTTCGTGACCGGCAGGTAGATGAAGCGAATGCCTTCGCGCTCGGCCATGGGGCGCAGGTCGAGGTGGTTGGAGACGATGGCGGTGATCTGCATCTCCAGCTCACCCTTGGCGTGGCGGTACAGCAGGTCCGCCAGGCAATGGTCGAACTTGCTGACCATCAGCAGCACGCGCATCGGCCGCTGGCCGTCGAACAGCTGCCAGTGCATGTCGAAGGGCACGGCGACGTCCTCGAAGCCGTCGCGCAGGGCCTGGATGTCGCCCTTGGCGTCGGCGTCGAAGCGGAACACGGCGCGCATGAAGAAGCGCCCGGTGATCTCGTCGTCGAACTGCGACAGCTCGCTGATGTAGCACTGCCGCCCGGCCAGGTAGGTGCTGACGGCGGCGACTATCCCGGAGCGCGCCGGGCAGTCGATGGTGAGGATGTAGTGGGTGTCCATGTTCGGTCTCGCAGCGGGGTGGAAGGCCGCCCGGCGCACCGGGCGGGCAGGGCTCAGCCCTTGGCGGTGCGCTTCTTCTTCTCGGGGTCGTCGAAGGGCAGGGTGTGGGCGATGGCGCCGGCCTGCAGGCTGCCGCGCACCTGCAGCGGCACGCCCTGTTCGGCGCAGTCGGTGCTCAGCCGGGCGATGGCCATGGAACGGCCGGTCAGCCGCGAGTACATGGCGCAGGTGATCAGCCCCACTTCCTGCCCGGCATGCCACAGGGTGTCGCCGGCCTGGGCGGCCTGCTCGCCGTCGAGCAGCACGCCGAAGATGCGGAAGCGCTCCTGGCCCTTGAGCCGGTAGTGCTCGCCGGCGCCGCGGAAGTCCTGCTTGCCGGGCGACACGGTGAAGTCCAGGCCCAGCTCCCAGAGGCTGTCGCCGGCCTTCTCGTCGGCGAAGGGGTACATCTGCGAGTTGTCGTAGGGGTAGAACAGCAGGTAGCTCTCCACCCGCAGCCAGTCCAGGGCGGTGAAGGCGCAGGGGATGATGCCCAGGTCCTTGCCCTGTTCGAGGATGCCGTCCCAGATGGCCGGGGCGTCGGCGGCCTTGCAGAAGATCTCGTAGCCGCGCTCGCCGGTGTAGCCGGTGCGCGAGATCATCACCGGATGCCCGAACAGCTTGCCCTGCAGGTGGTGGAAGTAGGGCAGCTCGCGGATGCCCGGCACGTGCCTGGCGAGGAAGTCCACCGCCAGCGGGCCCTGCAGCGACAGGTCGTGCAGGTCGTCGTCGAACAGCACCGCCACCTGCCGGCCCTGGGCCGAGCGGATGAGCATCTCGTGGCCGACGCCGGCCCCGTGCACCACCATGAAGGCGTTGGGGCCGGTGCGGTAGACGATGCAGTCGTCGGCGAACCTGCCGTCCTCGTCGAGCATGCAGGCGTACACCGACTTGCCCGGGTAGAGCTTGGAGATGTCGCGGGTGGTGGCCCAGTCCAGCAGGCTCTCGGCGTGGGGGCCGACGTAGTGCACCTTCTTCAGCCCGGACACGTCCATCAGCCCTGCGCGGGTGCGGATCGCCTCGTGGTGGTCGGCGAGGTCGCTGGCGTAGGTCCAGGCGGTGCCCATGCCGTTCCAGTCCTCGAGTTTGGAGCCAAGCGCCAGGTGGCGTTCACGCAGGGCGCTGATGCGCCAGGAATTGGCCATGGGGTAATCCTCTTGTAGTGGGTGGCGGTTCTTCAGGCTTGCGGATCGAACGGCCGCAGCCAGTCGAGCAGGGCGCCGCGGTAGCGGCTCAGGCCCTTGTAGTCGGCGATCGGCTCGGGCAGGTCGCGCAGCACGCGGTACAGGCGCCGGGCCCAGTGCGGCTGGGTGGCCAGCTCGTTCATGCTGATCAGGTAGGTGCGGATGCTGAACATCAGCGCGTGGCTGCGCGGCAGGCGAGCCATCACCTGCAGCTCCACGCGCAGGTGCACCAGCTCGCCGGCGTTCTGCGCGGTGACGCTGCCGCGGTCGGCGCCCCACTCGTGGTAGGTCTCCGGCGAGGTGTCCAGGCGCGGGTTGATGGTCATGGTCCAGTTCAGCCGGCGCATCGGCTGGCCCACCTGCAGGTTCAGCAGGTACTTCAGGGCGCGGTCGAACACGCCCATCTGGTGCGCCATGGGCACCGGCGAGTGCCACTGCTTGAAGCTCATGCCGGCGTCGAAGGCCAGCGACCAGTCGGCCGGGCCGGTGACCATGCCGGCGTCCATGAACAGGTCGCCGTCGCGCTGGTCGAGCAGGGCGAAGTCGCCCTGTACCTGGCGGGTGATGTATTCCAGCGGCTCGCAGGGCAGGCTGCCGGCGTCGCCGTAGGTGAAGCGCTGGTGGATGCCCAGCACCAGGTTGCGCCACTCCCACTGCGCGCCCTCGCGGCGCAGCTGGAAGTACTGCGGGTAGTCGCTGGAAAGGCGCTCCATCAGCAGCGCCAGGACGTCCCAGGCGGCCGGCTGCATGTGCGGCATCACCAGGCAGCGCGTCGGGTCGCGCTGCAGCACCAGGGCGCGCTCGGCCACCTCGGAGCGGTAGTGCTCGTCGATGTCGAACAGGTGCTCGAACACCGAGCCCGGCTCGCGCGGCACGGCCGGCTCGATGTTCACCGAGTACTGGTAGCGGTCTTCCGGGAAGGGGAACGGGAAGCGGCGGATGGCCTCCGCGCTGTTGGCGAAGCTGAAGGCCTCGCGGTAGCGCTCCACCGGCTTGAGGGTCGTGGGCATCGTGGTTCTCCTAGAGGTCGAGCAGGATCGGGCCGCAGCCGCGGGATACGCAGGGCATCAGGCTGCCGGCGCGTTCGCCGGCGTCGAGGACGTGGTCGCGGTGTTCCACCTCGCCCTTGAGGTAGCGCGTCTGGCACTGCCCGCAGACCCCGCCGCGGCACAGGCTGGGCACCTCCACGCCGGCGCCTTCCAGGGCTTCGAGCAGGCTCTGCTCGGCGCCCACTTCCAGCTGGCGGCCGCTGCGCGCCAGCTCCACGCGGAACGGCTGGCCCGGCTCGGGCGCGGCGAAGGCTTCCCAGTGCACCCGCGAATCGCTCCAGCCCAGCGCCGCGGCCTGCTCGCGCAGGGCCAGCAGCAGGCGCTGCGGGCCGCAGGCGTAGACGTGGCTGCCCAGCGGGCGGTGGCGCAGCAGCTGGTTGAGGTCCAGCGCGTGTTGCACACCGTCGTATTCGTGCAGGCGCTCGCCGAGCAGCTCGCGCAACTCGCCCAGGTAGGCGTCGCTGATCCCGCTGCGGTAGGCGTAGTGCAGTTCGAAATCCGCGCCGCGGCGCAGCAGCTCACGGCAGTGGGCGAGGAAGGGCGTGATGCCGATGCCGCCGGCCACCAGGATGTGCCGGCGCGCCTCGCCGTGCAGGGCGAACAGGTTGGCCGGGGCGCCGACGCGCAGCTGGTCGCCGACCTGCAGTTGCTCGTGCAGGTAGCGCGAGCCGCCGCGGGACTTTTCCTGGCGGCGCACGGCGATGCGGTAGTGGCTGGCGTCGGCCGGGTCGCCCAGCAGCGAGTAGGCGTTGCGCAGGCCGTTGGGCAGGCACAGCTGCACGTGGCTGCCGGCGGAGAAGCCGGGCAGCGCGCCGTCCACGGCCTCGAAGGTGAATTCGCGGATCACCGGGGTGAGGGCGCGCACGGCGCTCACCCGCACGTCGAAGAAGGCGCTCATGGGCGGGCCTCCGCATAGGGTTGGTCGGCGTCGGCGCACACGCCCAGGTAGGCGCCCAGGCGCTGGGAGAAATGCCGCCGCACTTCCAGGCGCACGCCGCATTGGCGGCAGTCGTGGTGGTCGGCGGCGCCGGCGCTCTGCAAGGTGCCGCAGTGCACGCAGTACAGTGTGCGGGCGGCCCCGCCCTGGCGCAGCAGGTGGATCTCGTCGGGGCGCAGGCCGGCCTGGCGGGCCAGGGCATGCAGCGGCCAGAGGAAGGCCTCGTCGCCCCACAGCAGCAGCTGCAGGCCGACGCTGGCGCTGGCCAGGCGTTCCTGCAGGGCGCGCGGGGCGTTCTGCGCATCGGTGGCCAGCAGTTCCAGTTCCCCGGCGGCCAGCCCGAGGCGGGCGGCCAGGGCGCGGGCCTGGTCGGCGTCGGCCTGTTGCATCACCAGCAGCGCCTGGCCGCCGGCCAGGCGCGGCGGGGCGTCGTAGCGGGGCAGGCTGGGCAGCGGCGGGGCGCTGGCGCAGAGAGCGGTATCGGTCATGGCTTCCTCGCTGGGTGGGTCGCCGCCGTGCCCGATCCTGAGGCGCGGGGCCTTGTGTTGGTGCGCATCCGGGCGCTGGCGGCGGCGAACTTTCGTGTTTCGCGTTGGGGAAAATATTTTCCTGTTGCGAATAACCGCTCAATCCGCAGGAGGTGATATCTCCAAAGGGGTAAGGGCCGCGGGGAGGCCCCGCCGAGGGCATGAAAGTTGCTGCCGCTAGCGCAATTGCGAACGAGGGCTGGGCATGGGCGCACGGCGTGCGGGGTGGCTGGATTGCTGGCGGCAACGATGGCTCGCAGGCGCCGTCGCGTCCGCGCCACGGCGCGCCGAGGCCGAGCTGCTGCGCGGGCTGCTGGAGGAGCCGGGCAGCTGGGCGCCGCTGGCGCGCCTGCTCGCCGACCTGGCGGCGGCCCATCCCGCCGCCGCGCCCTGCCTGCTGCTGGACGAGCCCGGTCTGGCGGAGCCGCTGCGCCGCCCGGCGGCCTTCTGCGCCGAGCCCGACTGCCCATTGCGCGACCTGCCGGCCTTGCGCGCCGGCCCCTGCCGGCCTTGCCGGGCGCGTGGCGAGCCGCGCCAGCTGTGGCCGCTGGAATCGGGCGGCCATGCCGCGCTGGCGCTGCAGGACGCCACTGGCCGCCAGCACCGGGCGCTGCTGGCCTGGCTGCCGTTGCTGGCCGCCAGCGCCCACGGCATCGCCCGCCAGCGCGCGCGGCTGCGCCTGGAGCGCCACGGCCAGGACACCCTGCTGGCCCGCGAACTGCACGACTCGGTGGCCCAGCAGCTGGGCTTCCTGGCCTTCCAGGCGAACCGCCTGCAGGGCCAGTTGCAGCGCCCGCAGCAGGCCGCGCCGCTGCTGGAGGAACTGCGCCACGGCCTGCAGGCGGTGCAGCGCCAGGTCCGCGAGCTGATCGGCAATGCCCGGCTGAGCCTGGACGGGCGCAGCCTGCGCCAGTCGCTGCTGGATTCGGTGGAGGAATTCGGCCGGCGCAGCACCATCGTCTTCGAACTGGACAACCGCCTGCCCGACGGCCTGCTCGACGACGAGCAGGCCCTGCAGGTGCTGCAGATCGTCCGCGAAGCGCTGGCCAACATCGTCCGCCACTCCCACGCGCGCACCGCGCGCATCGACCTGCGCCTGGCCCGGGGCGAGCTGCGGGTGACGGTCGAGGACGACGGCGTCGGCCTGCAGGCCTGCGGCGAGACCGGCCACTTCGGCCTGTCGATCATGCGCGAGCGGGCCCTGGCCATCGGCGCCGGCCTGAGCGTGAAGACCATCCCGCCACGGGGCACGCGGGTCGCGTTGCGGCTGCCCGGCGTGGCCCTCAACCCGGAGGAGAAAGTCGATGCACAGCGCCACCTTGCTGCTGATCGATGACCACCCGCTGTTCCGCCGCGGCCTGGCCGAGCTGCTCAGCGAAAGCGGCGAGTTCACCGTGGTCGGCCAGGCCTCCAGCGGCCGTGAGGGCATCAGCCTGGCCTGCCAGCTGAGCCCGGAGCTGATCCTGCTGGACCTGCACATGCCCGGCCTGGGCGGCCTGCAGGTGCTCGACGAGCTGCGCCAGCTGGAGCTGGACAGCCAGGTGATAGTGCTCACCGCCTCGGCCGACCGCGCCGAGCTGGCCGCCGCCCTGCGCCTGGGCGCCGAGGGCTACCTGCTCAAGGACACCGAGCCGGAGGCGCTGCTGGACTACGTGCGCGGCTGCGGCCGCGGCTCGGTGCAGCTGGACGGCAGCTTGGTGGCGCTGCTCGCCGAGCCCGGTCCCGCCGCGCCGCCGGACGAACTCACCGCCCGCGAGGGCCAGACCCTGGCGCTGATCGCCCAGGGCCTGAGCAACAAGCGCATCGCCCGCGAGCTGGGCATCAGCGACGGCACCGTGAAAATCTACGTGAAGAACCTGCTGCGCAAGTTCCACCTGGGATCGCGCCTGGAACTGGCCGCCTGGGTCCACCGCGGCGGCGGCCCGCACTGAGGAGGACGGCACATGGCAACTCCCTTCGCCGATGGCCGCGACGACGGCGACCGCTACCCGGTGGCGCTGCTGCGCCTGGACGGCCGCGGCCGCATCCGCCGGGCCAACCGCGCCTGGCGCCTGTTGATGGGCGACAGCGGCCTGGGCGAGGAACTGGCCGCCTGCCTGCATCAGGAGGACCTGCCCGGCTGGCGCGCGGTGCTGCGCCAGGCCCGCCAAGGCGACGGCGCGCGGCAGTGCCTGCGCTTCATCGATGCCCACGGGCGGCTGCGCTGGTTCGACGTGCAGCTGGACGGCGACGCCGAGACGCTCTACCTGTCGCTCAGCGACGCCACCAGCCAGCGCCGCCAGGACGCCCGTCTGGAGGCCAGCCGGCGCGGCGCCGCCAGCCTGCTCGACGGCCTGCCCGGGCTGATCTACCGCGGGCGCAACAACCGCCAGTGGACCATGGAGTTCGTCAGCGCCGGCTGCCTGCAGCTCACCGGCTACCCGGCGCAGTACCTCACCGACACCTACGAACACAGCTACAGCACGCTGATCCTCGAGGAATACGCCGAATACGTCTGGGCCGGCGTGCAGCAGGCCCTGCTGCGCCGCGAGCCCTACGAGCTGACCTACCGCATCCGCTGCGCCGACGGGCGGATCAAGAACGTCTGGGAAAAGGGCGTGGGCATCTATGCCGACACCGGCGAGGTGCTCGGCATCGAGGGGGCGATCTTCGAGGTAGGGGCGGGCTCGCCGGGAGAAGGCCCCGGCAGCGCCTAGCGATTCGATCCGCGCCCCGCGCGTTCAGTCGCGCAGGCCGAACTCGGCGGCGCCGGCGGCGATACGCTGGGCGGTCTGGCGCATCAGCTCCAGCAGCTTGTTGCGGTCGCTCAGCTCGAAACGGCTGGTGGAAGCCACCAGGGCCAGGGCCGCGCAGTTTTCCTTGGCGGAGAACTTCACCGGCACCGAGAGCGAGGAGATGCCGGCTTCCAGTTCGCCGTCGGACTGATAGAAGCCGTCCCGGCGGATCGCCTGCATGTGGCCCTGGAAGGTCGGCCAGTCCTCGCCCAGGCCGGCGGCGGCGACTTCCGCCGCGTGGCGGTCGTACAGCGCGCGCAGTTTCTTCGGCGCGAAGTGGGCGATGATCACCTTGGGCGCGCCGCCCAGGAACAGCGGGCGCGGCCGGCCGCGCCCGTAGTTCAGTTGCACGTCGCGTTCCGGCCGCTCGTGGTGCAGGTCGAGGAAAAAGTCGCCGTCCATGCGCGACAGCACGCAGCGGCACTCGGTCTTCTCCACCAGCTCGCGCATCAGCGGAATGCTCAGGCCCAGCAATGGGTCGGTGGTGCGGATGATGTAGTCGAGCAGGGCGATGCGCGGGCCCAGGGCGTAGTAGCCGCCGTTCAGGCGCTGCAGCAGGCCGGCCTGCATCAGCTCCTTGAGGTAGCGGTAGCCGGTGGGCGTGGAGCAGCCCAGCGCCTCGACGATGGCGTCGGCTTCCCATACCGGCCTGTCGCTGGTGAACAGGTCGAGTACCGACAACATGCGGTTCAGGCTGGACATGACGGCTCCCCGGGGAAAAGCGCGCATTGTAGCGCCGGCGGCGGCTCAGCGCCCCTCCATCAGCTCGCGCATGCGCGCCTCCCATTCCGCGCGCGGGCAGAAGCCCGGCAGGCTGCGCGCGTGCTGCTCGACCTCGGCCAGCAGTTGCGCCTCCGGCAGCTCCAGGTCCACCGGCACTTTCATCGGCTGGCTGACGTACCAGGGCGTATCGACGAACAGCTCCAGGCGGTTGCCCTCCGGGTCGCGCACGTAGAAGGACACGGCGTTGCCATGGGTGATGGCGTCGATGTCGCGCGCACCCTGCGCGACGAAGCGCAGGTACAGCTCGCGCAGGGTGCCCAGGGAGTCGGCGGCCAGGGAAATCTGGTTGATCGGGTTGAACTCCAGGCTGGCCGGCCGCCCGCTGGCCAGGACGATCTGGTGATGGGTGCACGGGTCGCGGCTGAGGAACACCAGCTGCACCGGCCCCGCCGGCCCTTGCAGGCTGCCGCGGTCGGTGACGCTGAAGCCCAGCATGCCGGTATAGAACGCCTCCATGGCGGCCAGGTCGTGAACGTAGATGCCCATGTGGTTGAAGGAGAGACCTTTCTTCATTTGAGTTTTTCTCACTATTCGATAATGGTTGACATGAATCTATTTGAGTATCAGTCTCTAGGCAACTGATTATCGTAATGTGATAAAAATAAGGAGTAATAAGGGTGAAATTTCTCAGCTTTGCCGTCGCCAACCAGCCCAGCTATGGCTACCTCGTCGAACAGGGCATCGTCGATCTCGGGCGCCGCCTGGGCGAACGCGCCCCGAACCTGCGCGCGCTGCTGTGCCAGCCCGACCCGCGGGGCCTGGCCCTGGAGGCCGGCGCCGTCGCCGACCACCGCCTGGACGAGGTGAGCCTGCTGCCGGTCATCCCCAACCCCGAGCAGATCTTCTGCGTCGGCCTGAACTACGCCGACCACGTGGCCGAGACCAACCGCCAGAGCACCGAGCAGCCGATGATCTTCATGCGCGTGCCGGCCTCCCAGGTGGGCCATGGCCAGCCGCTGCTGCGCCCGCGCGAGTCCGAGCGCTTCGACTACGAGGGCGAGATCGCCGTCATCGTCGGCAAGCCCGGCCGGCGCATCAGCGAGGCTGACGCCTGGGACCACATCGCCGGCTACGCCTGCTACAACGACGGCTCGGTGCGCGACTGGCAACTGCACACTGCACAGTGGGGCCCGGGCAAGAACTTCTACCGCACCGGCGGCTTCGGCCCCTGGATGGTCACCGCCGACGAGATCGGCCCGGACGAGGAGATGACCCTGGTCACCCGCGTCAACGGCGTCGAACTGCAGCGCGCCTCCACCCGCCAGCTGATCCACAGCATCCCCAGGCTGATCGCCTACATCTCCACCTTCACGCCCCTGGCGGTCGGCGACGTGATCGTCACCGGCACGCCCGGCGGCATCGGTCTCAAGCGCACGCCGCCGCTGTTCCTCAACCCGGGCGACAAGGTCGAGGTCGAGGTCGACCGCATCGGCACGCTGGTCAACGGCGTGGCTGACGACTGAGTGAAGCAGGCCCGCCGCGGGCGGGCCCATCAGCGAAGAGAAGACGATGAACAACAACAAGACTCTCAGCGAAACGGGCGACGTCCTGTACGACGTCGCCATCGTCGGCTACGGACCGACCGGCGCGGTACTGGCCAACCTGCTGGCCGAATGCGGCCTGCGCGTGCTGGTGCTGGAACGCGAGGCCAGCGTGCTGCAGCTGCCGCGGGCGATCCGCTTCGATGCCGAATGCATGCGCGTGTTCCAGGCCATCGGCCTGCTGCCGTACCTGCACGAGCAGGTGTGCGCCGCGCCGGGCATGAAGTTCGTCAATGCCCGGGGCGAGCTGCTGATCGAATGGCAGCGCCCGGTGGAGCAGGGCGCCCACGGCTGGAGCGCCTGCTACCGGGTGCACCAGCCGGACCTGGAGGCCGCCCTGCGCGCGCGCCTGCTCGAATGCCCCGGCGTGCAGGTGCTGACGCGCCACGACGTGTACGCCGTCAGCGAGCAGGCCGACCAGGTGACGCTGCATTTCGAGAACATGCGCAGCGGCGAACTGCTCAGCGCCCGCGCGCGCTACCTGGTGGGCTGCGACGGCGCGCGCTCGCTGGTGCGGCGCCTGATGGGCGCGGCCCTGGACGACCTGCAGTTGCACGAGCGCTGGCTGGTGGTCGACCTGCTGCTCAAGCGGCCGATGCCGGAGCTGGGCGACTACTCCATCCAGTACTGCGACCCGCAGCGGCCCAGCACCTATATCTGCGGCGCCGGCGAGCGGCGCCGCTGGGAAGTGATGGTGATGCCCGGCGACGACCCGGTGCAGCTCAACACCCCGCAGTGGATCTGGCAGCGCCTGCAGCGCTGGATAGGCCCGGCGGATGCCGAGATCGAGCGCTCGGCGGTGTACATGTTCCATTCGGTGGTGGCGCGGAGCTGGCGCCAGGGGCGCCTGCTGATCGCCGGCGACGCGGCGCACCAGACGCCGCCGTTCATGGGCCAGGGCATGGCGGCGGGCATCCGCGACGCCGCGAACCTGGCCTGGAAGCTGAACGCGGTGCTGGCCGGCGAGACCGCCGATGAACTGCTGGACAGCTATGCCTCCGAGCGCATCCCCCACGTGCGCGAGTTCATCGAGGGGGCGGTGCGTTTCGGCGACATCATCCAGGCCACCGACAGCGATGCCGTGGCCGCCCGGGACGCCGCCCTGACCTGCGCCATCGAGCGCTTCCGCACGCCGGAGCCGGCGCTCGGCCCGGGCGCCCACGACGGCGTGCCCGAGGGCGTGGCCGGGCAGGTGACGCCGCAGTTCCGCCTGGCCGACGGCCGCCTGATGGACGATGCGACCGGCTACCGCCACCTGCTGCTGTGCCGCCCCGAGGCGCTGCCGCGGGCCATCGCCCTGGCCGGCCAGCGCGTGCAGTGCCGCGCCGCGGAGGACGCCCAGGCGCTGGCCTGGCTCGACGGCCTGGGCGCCTGCGCGGCGCTGATCCGCCCGGACCGTTACCTGTACGGGCTGGCGCGCAACACCGCGGACCTGGAGCCCCTGCTGGAGCGCGCCTTCCCACAGGACCCTCGCCAGCGACGCGGCCGGCGCTCGCACTGCGCCTGAGGCGCACGGCGGGGGCGCCACCCCCGCCTTCACACCAGTACAAGAACAATATGCATGCCGCGAGCATGCCGGAGTGCCTACCATGCAAAGCCTCGATCAGGCGGCCGCGAACCGGCCGTCGTTGTCCTGCCCGGCGTCGGCCACGCCTTCGACGGAGCTGGCCGAACGGGTCATGTCGCGGGTTTCCCGCCGGCTGCTCGGCTTTCTCTTCCTGCTGTTCATGTTCTCCTTCCTCGACCGCATCAACATCGGCTTCGCCGGCGCCGCCATGAGCCGCGACCTGGGCCTGAGCGCGGCGGCCTTCGGCATGGCCAACACGGTGTTCTATGCGGTCTACATCGCCTGCGGGATTCCCAGCAACCTGATGCTGGAGCGCTTCGGCGCGCGGCGCTGGATCGCCATCCTGGTGGTGGCCTGGGGCGTCGCCTCGACCAGCACGCTGTTCGCCCGCGACGAGGCCAGCCTGTACCTGCTGCGCATGCTGGTGGGCATCACCGAGGCCGGTTTCCTGCCCGGCATGCTGCTGTACATCGCCCGCTGGTTCCCCAGCCAGCACCGTTCCCGGGCCAACGCGCTGTTCATGATCGCGATGCCGGTCACCGCCACCCTGGGCTCGGTCGTCTCCGGCTTCCTGCTCGAACTCAACGGCACCTTCGGCCTGCACGGCTGGCAGTGGCTGTTCCTGGTCGAGGGCCTGCCCTGCGTGGTGCTGGGCGTCGTCGCCTGGCACCGCCTGGACGACTCGCCGCAACGCGCGCGCTGGCTGAGCGACGACGAGAAGTGCGTGCTGGAAGCGCTGCTGGCGCGTGACCGCGAGGCCGCTGCGCAGGCCACCGGCGGCGCGGGCGGGCGCTGGTTCAGCGCCGGCACCCTGCGCCTGGCCGTCATCTACTTCTGCATGGTCACCAGCATGGGCATGGTGAACATCTGGGGGCCGCAGATGATCGCCGGCTTCAGCCAGGGCGCCGGCAACGTCGTCACCGGCTTCCTGGTGGCGGTGCCGCAGGTGGCCACGGTGCTGGCCATGCTCTGGCTGGGCGCGCATTCCGACCGCCGCGGCGAGCGCCGCTGGCACACTTGCGCGCCCATGGCCATCGGCGCCCTGGGCTGGCTGGCGGCGGCCTTCCTGCCCAGCCCGGCACTGCAACTGCTGGGGATCAGCCTGGCCTCGGCCGGCGCCTTCGGCGCCATGACGGTGTTCTGGGCCTTTGCTGACCAGAACCTGTCGTCCTCGGCCAAGGTGGTGGGCATCGCCTTCATCAACGCCTTCGGCAATGCCGCGACCATCGTCAGTTCGCTGATGGTCGGCGTGCTCAAGGACCACACCCAGAGCTTCGCCGCGGGCATCGGCTACGCCGCCGCGCTGCTGCTGGTCGGCGCCGTGCTGGTGCTCGGCGGCGCCCACGCCCGGCGCAACGCACTGCACGCCTGACCCAGGTTTGCCACGACGCCGCGGGAAGCGTTCCCGCGGCGCGACCCCTCACGTCTGCCAGAAGAACAACAGCCATGACCAGACTGACGCACTCGCTCATCGCCTGCCTCGCCCTGCTAGCCCTGGCCCAGGCCCAGGCCCGGGCCGAAGGCTTCTTCGCCGACAGCAGCGGCAAGCTGCTGGCGCGCAACTACTACTTCGACCGGGACTTCCGCAGCGGCAGCGGCCAGTCCCAGGCCCAGGAATGGGCTCAGGGCTTCCTGCTCAAGCTGCAGTCCGGCTACACGCCGGGCACCCTGGGCTTCGGCCTGGACGCCAGCGCCATGGCCGGCTTCAAGCTGGATTCCTCGCCCGACCGCGTCGGCGCTGGGCTGCTGCCCTACAGCCCCGGCAGCCGCGAGCCCGACGAGCGCTTCGCCGAGGCCGCGCTGACGGCGAAGCTGAAGCTGTCGCGCACCGAACTGCGCGTCGGCCAGGTCGAGCCCTTCCTGCCGGTGATACTGCCGGTGATGTCGCGGCTGTTCCCGCCGACCTTCCGTGGCGTCGACCTCAGCTCCGCCGAGCTCGACGGGCTGAGCCTGCGCGCCGGGCGCATCGACCGCATCAACCTGCGGGACTCGACCAACTGGCAGCCGCTGCAGGTGGCCAGCCAGTTCGGCCGCTTCCGGGCCGGCGCCGAGTCCGACGAATTCCTCTACGCAGGCGGCGCCTGGGCCTTCGCCCCCGGCGGCAGCCTGAGCTACTACCGCGCCCGGCTCAGCGACATCTACCAGCAGGACTACCTGGGCCTGGTGCAGAGCCTGGCGCTGGGGCCGGGGACCTTCAAGCTCGACCTGCGCCTGCACGCCAGCCGCGAGGACGGCCAGGCCAGGGCGGGGAGCGTGGACAACCGCGCCTACCAGTACAACCTGTCCTACACCCAGGCCGGGCACACGCTGAGCTTCGGCCAGATGCGCCTGCAGGGCGACACGGCGCTGCCGTACCTGGCCGGCACCGACGTGAACGTCATCACCGAGGGTTCCCTGGTGTCCGAGTTCAGCAACCCGCAGGAGCGCACCTGGCAGGCGCGCTACCAGTACGATTTCGCCGCCGCCGGCATCCCGGGGCTGAGCGCGCTGTACCGCTACATCGACGGCAGCAACCTGCACTTCCCCGGCGCGGGAGGGGACAACGACGAGACCGAGCGCTCCTGGGAGCTGGCGTACACGGTCCAGTCCGGCCCGCTGAAGGGCGTGGCGCTGCGCTATCGCCAGGGGCACTACACCAGCAACTACTTCCGCGACGTCGACGAGACGCGCCTGAACATCGACTACAGCTTCGTGCTGTTCTGAGCGCGGCGCCTCGCGGATTCGCCCCGCTGGTCGATACTCAAGCGGTCATGCCGGCAGCCGCCGGCGCGGAAGAGGGTGAGTGCGATGAGCAAAGACAAGCCTGTGGCGGCGGACGACGCCGGCGCCCTGATCAGCGCGCGGATCGCCGAGCTGGGCGACTGGCGCGGCGAGGTGCTGGCGCGGGTGCGGGCGCTGGTGCGCGAGGCCGAACCGGAGGTGGTCGAGCAGTGGAAGTGGCGGGGCGTGCCGGTGTGGTCGAGGGGCGGCATCCTCTGCACCGGCGAGACCTACAAGCAGGTGGTGAAGCTGACTTTCGCCAGGGGCGCGGCGCTGGAGGACCCGGCGGGGTTGTTCAATGCCAGCCTCGAAGGCTCCACCCGGCGTGCCATCGACATCCATGAGGGCGACGCGCTGGACGAGGCGGCGTTTCGCGCGCTGATCCGCGCGGCCGTGGCGGCGAACCTGGCGAAGCGCCGCGGCTAGCGGCGCGTCAGTGGCTCTTCAGGCCGGCGGCGGCCATGGCCAGGCGGATCGCCCCGGCGGCCAGCAGGGCGAGCAGCCATAGCAGCTGCTTGCGCAGGGGCTGGCTCGGCTGCTGCGTCGCGGAGTTCGGGGTAGGGCTTGGGCTCCGTGGCTGGGTTTCAGTGGCTCATTCGGCCGGGCTTTCGCCGGCGAGGATGGTGCGTGCCTCGGCGAAGCATTTTTCCGCCAGGGCCGAGCGCGGCTCGGTGCGACGCTGCAGCAGGCCGATGGGGCTGTGGATGCTGGCGCCGGCGATGGGGGTGATGCGCAGATGCTCGCTGAGGGTTTCCAGGCCGCAGTTCAGCGGCATGATGGCGCAGCACATGCCTTCACCGATGGCCTGGATCAGCTGGAAGGTGGAGTCGCTTTCCAGCACCGGCAGCGGGTCCAGGCCGCGGCTGCGGAAGCTCAAGTCGACGGACTGGCGGTAGTGCATGCCCTTGCTCAGCAGCCCCAGGGGCAGGTCGTTGAGCTTGTCCCACTTGAGCTCGCCGTCCTCGAACTGGAAGTGCCGCACGTCATGCAGCAGGCCCATGGTGGTGGTGGCCAGTTCCAGCACTTCGAAGTAGGTGGTGTTGACCTGGTCGAGGTAGCAGATGCCCAGGTCCAGCTGGTTGCGGCTGAGGCCGTCGATGATCTGCTCCGAGCTCATCGACGACAGCTGGAACTGCAGTTCCGGGTAGCGCTGCGACAGCGGCTTGAGCACCTGCATCGGGTTGAAGCTGGACAGCGGCACCAGGCCCAGGCGCAGGCTGCCCACCAGTTGCCCGCGGCAGCTGGCGGCCTCGGCCTGCAGGCCGTCGTAGGCGGCCAGCAGGGTGCGGGCCCAGGCCAGGATGCGCTCGCCGGCCTCGGTGAAGCCCTCGAAGCGCTGGCCGCGGGTCACCAGCACCAGGTCCAGCTCGTCCTCGAGGTTGCGCAGGCGCATGGACAGCGTGGGCTGGGTGATGTGGCAGAGCGCGGCAGCCTGCCCGAAGTGGCGGGTCTGGTCCAGGGCGATGAGGAACTTGAGCTGCTTGATGTCCATGGGAGCTGCCTGTCGGGTAGTGGGGCCAAGGCCTGGCCGGCGTCATTTATCGGTATGTAGCCGAACGTGCGGCGCTGCGCCGTCGGTCTTGTCGTGGGAATGCGGATGAGCGGCACGTTACCGGGCGCGGCGGGCGGCGTCCAATCGTTGCTGCCGACCGCCCGATAGGCCGGCCTCAAGCCGGGCAGGCCCTGCGAATCGCGGCAGGTCGTTCTCCGCGCGGCCGAAGGGGGCTTCCAGTTCGTTGTTGATGGCGTCCGGACCCCGGCGGGCCTTTCCCGGCCCTGGAACTGGCAGCGGCGGCTAGTCGCCGGCCAGGCACACGCGGTCGCGGCCCTGTTGCTTGGCCTGGTAGAGCAGGCGGTCGCAGCGGTCGAGCAGCTCGCCCGCTTCGGCGGCGCCGTCGGACAGCCCGCCGCCCAGGCTGATGGTCAGGTGGCAGAGGCGGTCGGGGCGCTTCAGGTGCTCGATGTCCAGTTCCGCCACGCGCTCGCGCAGGCGCTCGGCGACCTGGCGCAGCTCCAGCGGGCTGGCCACCTGCAGGAGGATGACGAATTCCTCGCCGCCGTAGCGGAACACCCGGGCCTGGCCGCTGCGCAGGGTGTCGGCCATGCAGTTCGCCACCTCGCACAGGCAGCGGTCGCCGGCGGGGTGGCCGTAGTGGTCGTTGAACGGCTTGAAGTAGTCGATATCGGCCAGCAGCAGGGCGAAGGGCCGGCCGTGGCTGCGCATCTGCCGCCAGCTCTGCTCCAGGTGCAGGTCGAAGGCGCGGCGGTTGCCCACGCCGGTCAGCGCGTCGGTGGCGGCCAGGGCCTGCAGGCGCTGGTTCAGCTCGGCCAGTTCGGCGCGTTGGCGCTGGCCCTCCAGGTCGGCGAGGAAGGCCCGGCGCACGCCGTTGATGTTGGTCCAGCTGATGAACAGGCTGAAGGCCAGCACCGGCAGGTAGACCAGGGTGAACACCAGCAGCGCCTTGGGCTCGCCGGCGTGGATCAGCGCCACGTTGCCGAGGATCACCGCCGAGATGGCGATGGAGCAGGCCAGGATGCCGGCGAAGGAATAGCGCACGCCGAGGTTGCCCAGGACGATGAACACCACCGAGGCGTAGAGAAAGATGGGCACCTCCGGCGAGGCGCTGCGCTTGAGCAGTTCGAACCAGGCGATGGCCGAGACGATGTCGTGCAGCGGCATCAGCAGGTCCATCAGCAGCACGCTGCGGCTGTGGCGGAACACCAGGTAGATGTTCAGCAGGCCGACCAGGCTGAGCCCGCCGCGCAGCAGCAGCGACTGCAGGGCCATGTCCGGGATCAGCGCGGCGTCGGCGAGGACGTAGGCGTCGTAGGCCGCCATGGCGATGAAGTTGATCGCCAGCAGGAAGCCGCGGTAGTGCTGCAGCACGTAGGCGCGCAGGGCCGGCTGCAGGTGCGCGGGGATGTGCCGCTCGCTGCTGGCCAGGGGGTGCTCGGGTAAGCTCATGACGCCCGCCTCATCGGGATGCCGCGCGCAGGCCCACGCCAGGCACGCTACTGCAGGAGTGTGTCGGCAACATGTCCGCCGGCTTGAGCGGACGCCGGCCATGCCCGCCGCGCGGCTCACAGCTCATCGAGCATCTCCCGGCCCAGTTGCAGCGCGCCCTTGAAGTCCAGGGCCTGGACCAGGTCGTTGAAGCGCAGGAACTGCCGCGGCCAGGCGTGCTGGTGGCGGGCCAGCGCCTCCAGGCGTTCGAGAGCGTCGAGGTTGCCCGACTCCAGCAGGGCGAGGATTTCCCCCACCCGCTCGCGCACCAGCGGGCGGCTGAGTTGCGCGGCGGTGCCCGGGGCCAGGCCGGGCGGTTCGGCGAACAGCCCCTGCAGCTCGCCGAGGGTGGCCGCCAGCAGCGAGCGCAGCTCGTCCACCGGCAGCGCGGCGAGGGCAGCGGCCTGCGCCTCGGCCGGGGTGCGCAGCAGGTCGCTCTCCAGGGCCGCGCAGCGCGCGGCGAGGGCGCTGGCGCCCATGGTGCCGGCGCTGCCCTTGAGGGTGTGCAGCAGGCCGGCGCTGGCGCTCACGTCGCCGCTGCCGCGCAGCATGTCCAGGCGCCCCAGCAGCTTGTCCATCTCCGGCTCGAAGCTGCGCAGCACGCGGTGGATCAGCTTCTCGTCGCCGCCGAAACGGCCCAGCACGCTGTCGCGGCCCTCGACGATGGCGTCTTCCTCCGGCAGCTGCGGCGACGCTTCCCGCGCGCGCTGCGGCGCCTCCAGGTGGGCCAGCAGGCGGTTGACCATGTGTTCCTTGTCGATCGGCTTGGCGATGTGGTCGTTCATCCCCGCCAGCAGGCAGGCCTCGCGGTCGGCCTGGGCGGCGTTGGCGGTCATGGCGAGGATCGGCAGGGCGGCGAAGCGGCCGTCGGCGCGGATCCGCCGGGTGGCCTCCAGGCCGTCGATGTCGGGCATCTGCACGTCCATCAGCACGGCGTCCAGGGGCACGCCGCCGTGGCACACCTGCTCGACGCCCTCCAGCCCGCCCTCGGCCAGCAGCACCTCGGCGCCCTCGCTGGCCAGCAGTTCGGCGGCCACCTGGCGGTTCAGCGCGTTGTCCTCCACCACCAGCAGGCGCCGCCCGGCCAGGCGCCTGCTGTCAGCGGCGGGCGCCGTGGCCGGCTCGGCGGCCTGGCCGCCCAGGGCCTGCTGCACGCTGTCGGCCAGTTGCCGCGGGGTGACCGGCTTGGTCAGGAAGTCGATGAAGGGCGGGGTGTCGCCGTCGCGCACGTCGGCCAGCACCTCGCGGCCGTAGGCGGTGATCATGATGATGGTCGGCGGCGTGTGCGCCCCGGCCTCGCGCTGGATCAGCCGCGCGGCGCGCAGGCCGTCGAGGTCGGGCATGCGCCAGTCCATCAGCACCACGTCGTAGCTCAGGCCCTGGCCCGTGGCCTCGCGGTAGCGCGCCACCGCCTGCATGCCGCCGCTGACCTGGTCGGCCTGCCAGCCCAGGGATTCGCAGGTGCGCAGCAGCAGTTCGGCGGCGCTGGGGTTGTCGTCCACCACCAGCAGCCGCAGCGGCCGGTCGATGACGGCGCAGCCGGCCTTGAGCGGCCGTTCGCCGACCACCGCCAGGTCCAGGTCGAACCAGAAGCGGCTGCCGAAGCCCAGCTGGCTTTCCACCTGCAGGCGGCTGCCCATCAGTTCCACCAGGCGCTTGCAGATGAACAGGCCCAGGCCGGTGCCGCCGAAGCGCCGGGTGGTGGAGGCCTCGGCCTGGGTGAAGCTGTCGAAGATGCTCTGCAGCTGCGCCGGGCCGATACCGATGCCGCTGTCGCGCACGCCGATGCGCAGGCGCAGGCGCTCGCCCTCGCGGCCCAGCTGCCTGACGCTGACCACCACCTGGCCGTGGTCGGTGAACTTGATGGCGTTGCCGGCCAGGTTGATGAGTATCTGCTGCAGGCGCAGGGCATCGCCCAGCAGGCTGCCGGGCAGGTTGGGGTCGATGTCGAAGAGCATCTCGACGTCCTTGCTGCCGAGGTTGCCGGAGAGCACCACGGCGAGGTCGCGCATCAGCGTCTCCAGCTCGAAGGGGTGCTCCTCCAGCAGCAGCTTGCCGGCCTCGATCTTGGAGTAGTCGAGGATGTCGTTGAGCAGGCCGAGCAGGGCGGTGGCGGCGGAATGGGCCTTGTCGACGTAGTCGCGCTGGCGCGGGTTCAGCTCGGTCTGGCGGGCCAGGAAGAGCATGCCCAGCACGGCGTTCATCGGCGTGCGGATCTCGTGGCTCATGTTGGCCAGGAAGCTGGACTTGGCCGCGTTGGCGGCGTCGGCCTGCTCCTTGGCCTGGCGCAGCGAGGCCTGCATCTCGCGCTCGCGGGTGATGTCCAGGTTGATGCCGGTGACGCGCAGCGGCGTGCCGTCGGCGTCGCGCTCGACGCGGGCGGCTGCCTGGATGTAGCGCACCTGGCCGTCGGGGCGGACGATGCGGAAGGTCGGCTCGTAGTTGCCCTGGCCCTGCACCGCGGCGTTCAGGCTGGCGAGGGTGGCCGGGGCGTCGTCCGGGTGCAGGCGCTCGCGCCAGTGGCCGATGTTCAGGCCGTTGCCGTTGAGTTCCGGCGGCTGCTGGTAGAGCTCGAACATGCGCTCGTTCCAGTGCAGGGTGTCGTCTGCCGGGCGCCACCACCAGATGCCCAGGCCGGCTGCTTCGGCGGCCAGGGCGAGCTGGTCGTGGGCCAGGCGCAGGCGGTCCTCGGCGGCCTTGCGCTCGGTGATGTCGACGGCGATGCCGAGGTAGCCGCTGACCTGGCCAGCCTCGTCGCGCATGGCGGTGACCACCAGGCTCATCGGCACGCGGCTGCCGTCCTTGCGCAGGTAGGTCCATTCGCGGGTCTCGGCGCCTTCGTCCTCGGCCTTCTGCACCAGGGCGCGGAAGCCCGGCACCGGGCGGCCGTATTCCTCGCCCAGCTGGGCGGCGCGGCTGGCCACCTCGTCCTCCGGATGCAGGCTTTGCGGCGTGGCCTGGCCGACCAGCTCCTCGGCGCGGTAGCCCAGCAGGCGCTCGGCGCCGCGGTTGAAGATGCGGATGATGCCGTTGGCGTCGGTGGCGATGATCGACACCTCCGAGGCCGAGTGCAGCACGCCGCTCAGCAGGCGGTTGGCCGCGGCGAGTTCGGCGGTGCGCTCGGCCACCTGGCGCTCCAGGCCGCTGTTGAGTTCGTGGATACGCGCCTCGGCGGCCTTCTGCGCGGAGATGTCGCGCACCGTGGTCGAGGTGCCCACCACCTCGCCGTGGGGGCCGCGGATGGGCGAGGCGCTCAGCGATACGTCGATCAGCCGGCCGTCCTTGTGCCGGCGCTGGGTGTCGAAGGGCGGCAGGCGCTCGCCCTGGGCCACGCGGCGCAGCAGCGGTTCCTCTTCGGCCACCCGCTCGGTGGGCACCAGCAGGCCGTTGGCCTGGCGCCCGAGGACTTCCTCGGCGGTATAGCCGAGCAGCTTCTGCGCGCCGGCGTTCCAGCTGGTGATCTCGCCCTGCAGGTTCTTGCCGGCGATGGCGTCGGCGGAGGATTCGACTATCGCCGCCAGCCGGGCCTGCTGCTCCAGCACCTGGGCGCGGCGCTGGCGGCTGACCGCGGTGGCCCCGAGCAGGGCGGCCAGCAGCAGGCTGCCCAGGCAGCCGGCGCCGAACACCAGCGGTGGGGAGAGCGGGTGCAGGCGCTGGACGAACGCCGGGTGGGCGCTGAAGTCGATCTGCCAGCGGCGGCCGAACACGTCGCGCTGCAGGCTCTGCGGGTACAGCCGCGGCGCCTTGGCGTCGTCGGCGCTGCTGTAGAAGGTGTCGCCGGGCTCGCCGTCGGTCACGTCGGCGAGCTGGAAGTGCACGGCGGCGTCGTCCAGGCGCAGGTCGTCGAGCACCTCGCGCATCAGCAGCGGCGCGTAGCCCAGGCCGATGGCCTGGGCCTCGCGCTGTTCGATGCTGGCCGGAGTGACGCCGCCGCGGTAGATGGGCAGCAGCATCAGGAAGGACTGCTGGGTCGCGCCGGAAGCCTGCACCAGGGTGATGGGCGCGGAGAGCCGCGGCAGCCCGGTGCGCAGCGCCGCCTGGGCGGCCTGCTGGCGGCGCGGCTCGGAGGCCACGTCCAGGCCGATGGCGGCCAGGTTGGGCTGTTCCGGCTCGATGTACTGGATGACGTAGCGCTCGCCGGGGTTGGGCTTCACCTCGTGCACGGCGAAGTCCGGGCGGCCCTCGGCGCGGGCGTTGCGCAGGAAGTCGTCGAGCGCCCCGGCCGGCACCCGGCGGACGAAGCCGAAGCCGCGGGCGCCGGGAAACTCCCGGGCGACGTCGCGGGTCTGGGCGTAACGGTGGAAGACCTCGCGGCTGATGTGCGCCTCGCCGGCGGTCAGCACCGCGCCGCGGGCGCCGCGCAGGCCGTACTGGTACAGCTCGATGCGCGCCAGCACGGTGTCGGCCAGGCGGTTGGCCTCCTGCTCCACGGCGGCGCGCGCCTGCTGCTGGTTGCCGCGCTGCACCAGGGCGGCGCCGAGGGCCGAGCAGAGCACGCCCAGGGCCAGGACGGCCCAGGACCAGCGGTTGAACCTGAGGTTGCCCGGTGTCGTCTTCACCCGATCCTTCCCGTTGCGGTCGTGCCCGTGGCACGGGTGGTCATGGCTGCAGGCCGGTGGCCAGCAGGCGGCTCATGTCGTCGCGCGGCACCGGGCGGCAGTAGAGGTAGCCCTGCATCACCGGGCAGCCCAGCGCCGCCAGCGCACTTTCCTGGTTCGGGCATTCCACCCCTTCGGCCACCAGCTCCAGACCCAGGGCCTGGGCGAGCTTGATGATGGCCTCGATGATCGCCGCGTCGCTGCGGTCCTGGAGCATGTCGCGGACGAAGCTCTGGTCGATCTTCAACACGTCCACCGGGAAGCGCTTGAGGTAGGCCAGGCTGGAGTAGCCGGTGCCGAAGTCGTCGATGGCGATGCGCACCCCCAGCTCGCGCAGCGCCGCCAGGGTCTGGCGCGAGGCGTAGCGGTCGCTGGCCAGCACGCCCTCGGTGATCTCCAGTTCCAGGTTGCCCGGCTGCATGCCGGTCTGGGCGAGGATTTCGGCCACCTGGTCGACGAAGCTCTCGCTGCGGAACTGCACCGCCGAGATGTTCACGCTGACCGTCAGCGCGTGCCCGGCATCGTTCCAGGCGCGGGCGTCCTGGCAGGCGCGCAGGAGGATCTGCTGGCCGATGGGCACGATCAGCCCGGTTTCCTCGGCCAGCGGGATGAACTCTGCCGGCGGCACCAGGCGGCCCTCGCCGTCGCGCCAGCGGATCAGCGCCTCGACGCCGACGATGGCGCGCGTGGCGGCGTGCACCTTGGCCTGGTAGAACACCTCGAACACGCCCAGCTCCAGGGCCAGGCGCATGTGCCGTTCGAGCAGGTGGCGCTCGCGCATGCGCGCCTCGATGTCCGCCGAGAAGAAGCTGTAGCCGTTGCGCCCGGCGGCCTTGGCCTGGTACATGGCGGCGTCGGCGTGGCGGTAGAGGTCCTCGGCGCCGTCGCTGTCGTCGGGGTAGAGGCTGATGCCGATGCTGGCGGTGAGGTGGTAGCTGGTGCCGCGGATGACGTAGGGCTCGCCCAGGGCCGCCTGCACCCGCGCGGCGAAGTCGCCGATGGCCTCCAGGCTGTGCACCTCCGGCAGCAGCACGGCGAACTCGTCGCCGCCCGGCCGGCACACGGTGTCCATCGCCCGGCACTGGCGGCTGAGGCGCAGGGCGGTCTCCTGCAGGATGGCGTCGCCCAGGGAGTGGCCCTCGGCGTCGTTGACCGCCTTGAAGTTGTCCAGGTCCAGCAGCAACAGGCCGACGCGCTGCTGGTTGCGCCGCGCGCCTTCGATGGCCTGGGCCATGCGGTCGGCGAGCAGGGCGCGGTTGGGCAGGTTGGTCAGCGGGTCCTGGTTGGCGAGGATCTTCGCCATGTGCCGCAGGCGCGCGTGGGTGCGGATGCGCGCGCGGGCCACCGGCAGGTTCATCGGCTTGGTGATGAAGTCCACGCCGCCCATCTGCAGGGCGCGCAGCTCGTGGGACACCTGGTCGTAGGCGGTGACGAAGATCACCGCGGCGTCGTTGAGCTTGGCGTCGGCCATCAGCGCCTGGCACACCTCGAAGCCGTCCATGCCGGGCATCTCGATGTCCAGCAGGACCACGTCCGGGCGGATGCGCCGGGCCAGTTCGAGGGCCTGGCGGCCGTCCGAGGCGAAGTGCGTCACGCCCAGCCCCCTGGCCGCCTCGCCCAGCAGCTGTATGTCGCTGACCTGGTCGTCGACGATCAGGATGACCGAGTCGAAGTTACGCGGATCTTCCGGCATTCCATTGCTCCAGCGGAACACTTTTGTAGGAGAATTCTGGTGTAGGAAAATTCTGGCATGAGGCTAGCCTAGATTACGAAAGCCTACCTCTGCATGATGGCGAATTGGCATGTTTTCTCGGGAATGCCGTGCGGACAGTGGCCGATGAGCTGTGTCTGTCAGCTGATGGGCTGTCATGACGCCAGAACGCCATTATGGATAGACTCGAAACGACGGCCGACTTTCCCGGCGGTTCCCTGGGTGCCTGAGCGAGCAGTGTGCAGATGCAGTCCGTGAGTACGGGATACGCGATGGAGAGTATAGGCGAGCGCCACCATGCCGGGCTGTTGCGCCTGGCGTTGGGCCACCTGGCCCTGGATGCGGCGGCACTGGTGCGCGATGACGGCGGCGCCTGGCGGCTGTGCGCCTGCCTTGGCCTGGGCGCCGAGGACAGGGCCTGGCTGGAACGCCCGGGCGGGCTCCCCGACGACGGCGCGGCGGCGCTGGCCGCGCGCTGGGCGTTCCGGCACCTGTGCCCGCTGCGCTCGGCCGACGGCCTGCCGCTGGGGCAGCTCTGGCTGCTGGGCGAGCGCCCGCGCGAGCTGGACGCTCCCCAGGCCGAGGCCCTGGCCGAATACGCCGGCCTGGCCGCCGCGCTGCTGGAACTGGAGCGCGGCGCCGAGCGCACCCGCATCACCGAGCGGCGCCTGGCGCTGGCGGTGGAGGGCAGCGGCACCGGCATCTGGGACCGCCACGTGCCCAGCGGCGTCATCCATTATTCCTCCGGCTGGAAGGCCCTGCTGGGCTATACCGAGGATGAGATCGGCGAGCGCATCGAGGAAAGCTACGCCCGTGTGCACCCGGACGACCTGGCCTACGTCAGGGCGACCATGGAGGCGCACTTCGCCGGGCAGACCGCGGCCTACGAGGTGGAGCACCGCATCCGCCGCAAGGACGGCAGCTACATGTGGGTGTGCAGCCGCGGCAAGGTGGTCGAGCGCGACGAGGAGGGACGGGCGCTGCGCATGCTCGGCACCACCACCGACATCACCGCCCAGCGCGTGCTGGCCGAGAAGCTGCGGCAGAACCTCGAACTGCTCACCGACCTGACCAACGAGATTCCCGGCATGGTCTTCCAGTACCGCCGCCTGCCCGACGGCTCGGCGCGCTTTCCCTACGTCAGCGCCGGCAGCCGGGAAATCTACGGCATGGCCCCGGAGGAACTGGCCGACGGCCCCACCGAGCGCATCCGCGCGGTCATCCACGACGAGGACATGCCGCGCTACCTGGCCGCGCTGGAGGCCTCGGCGCGGACCCTGGTGCCCTGGCAGCTGGAGTACCGCGTGCAACTGCCGGAGCAGGGCGTGCGCTGGCGCCAGGGCCATGCCCACCCGCGCCGCCAGGCCGACGGCAGCGTGCTCTGGCACGGCTTCATCACCGACATCACCGAACGCAAGCGCATCGAGGCCGAGCTGCAGGTGCTGGCCACCACCGACTTCCTCACCCAGCTGCCCAACCGGCGCTGCTTCATGCACCAGCTGCAGGCCGAGCTGGGCCGCGTGCAGCGCGGCGGCGAGCGCAGCGCCGCGGTGCTGATGTGCGACCTGGACCACTTCAAGGCGATCAACGACCGCTGGGGCCACGCGGTGGGCGACCTGGCGCTGCGCCACTTCGCCGATGTCCTCGCCGGCCTGGTGCGGCGCAGCGACAGCGTCGGGCGCATGGGCGGCGAGGAGTTCGCCGTGCTGCTCAGCGACGCCAGCCGCGACAACGCCGTGGCCTTCGCCCAGCGCCTGCAGGAGCACCTGGCGCAGACCCCGCTGGTGCACGCCGGCGAGCGCATCCCGCTGACGCTGAGCATCGGCGTCGCCGACATGCTCGCCGGCGACGCCACGGCCGAGGCGGTGCTGTCGCGCAGCGACCTGGCGCTGTACCGCGCCAAGCAGGCCGGGCGCAACCGCATCGAGTACCTCTGAACGGGCCGGATGGCCTGCCTTGGGCTATGGTGCAGGGAGCACCGCCCAAGGGAGGCCACCGTGAACCCGCAAGTCGAAGTGCAGGTCGCCGGCCCGGACGAGGAGCCGCTGCTGGCGGCCATGCTGCCGGGCTACCTGCGCGAGCTCGGCGTCGAGTCGGACCTGTACCCGTACCTGGCGCTGTACTGGCTGGAGCCCGGGCGCCGGCCCTACCTGATCCGCGTCGACGGCCAGGTGGCCGGCTTCGCCCTGGTGCGCGCCCTGGAGCGGCCGGGGCTGCACGAGCTGGCCGAGTTCTATGTCGGCCAGGCGTTCCGCCGCCAGGGCGTGGGCCGCGCCGCGGCCTGGACGCTGTTCGAAGGGCAGCCCGGCGACTGGCAGCTCAACGTGCTGACCGGCAATCGCAACGCCCTGGCGTTCTGGCTGCGGGTGGTGCCGTGCGGCACCGTGCCGCTGCCGGTGGACGATCCCGAGGCCTGGCCGCACCTGCGCTTTCGCTTTCACGTCGGCTGACCCTTGCCAGGCGCCGCCGCGCCGGGCAGATTGGCGCCCGCATTCATTTCCCCAGCCCTGGAGCACTTCATGCCGCACTTCACAGCCACCGTCACCGTCAGCGCCGAGCACCGGGGGCGCGAAACCGAGGCCGTGGACAACCCGGCCATTGCCGTCGAGCTGCGTACCCTGGAGCCGGGGGTGATGGAGCTGGTGTTCCAGGGGCAGCTGGATGCGCCGGAGGAGCCGACCCACGTCTGCGTGAGCCTGGATAACGGCCTCAACTACTACGGGCCGATCACCGGCGGCAGCGCCGATGAGGCCGGTGGGCGGATCAGCTTCGAATGCGACATGGTCGAGCCGGAACTGCTGGTCTGATCGCCCCGCCCCTGTAGGAGCGAGCTTGCTCGCGAACCTTTATCTGCCTACGGTTCCATGAAGTACGGTCGTAGGAGCAACTGTCTTGCGCCGATGTGCTCTTCGTAGGATGGGTTGAGCTTGCGATACCCATGCTGCCGTGGTGATGGGTATCGCTTCGCTCAACGCCATCCTACGAAAAGCCGTGCTTCCCTGGAGGTGTAGGAGCGGACTCCGTCCGCGATTGAAAACGACCATCGCACAACCTGCGGACATCCTCGGGGTGCCGGTGGGCACGGTGATGAGCCGCTCGGCGGCGGCCCGCTTGAAACTGGCGGAAGCTGCGACGCCCGGCCAGGGGAGGACGGCGATGAACGAACACGGCACAGGCCCGCGAAGTGGAGGCGCGGATCGCCGCCGACGCCTCCCTGGCCCCGCTGCAGCGCCTGGGAGGCGGGGGTGGGGCGTGACGGCCTGGCTGGCGGGGCTGCTGCTGGCCGCCACTGTGTTGCAGGCGGCGCCCCGGGAACACTGGCGCCTGGTCCGTGACGAGGACGGCATCCGCGTCTACCTGACTGCGGTGCCCGGTTCGCGCTACCAGAGCTACCGCGGCGTGGCCGACATGCGCGCCGACGTGGCCACCCTGGCCGACCTGCAGGAGAACCTGCGGGTGGCCTGCAAGTGGCTGTATGCCTGCGCCGAGCTGCGCCTGTTGAAGGCCAGCGGCGACGACGTGTGGCTGTACATGAGCACCCAGCTGCCCTGGCCGGTGCAGCCGCGCGACATGGTGTTGCTGGTGACTACCCGGCGCACTGCCGACGGTGGTCTGCTGCGCGACATTCGTGCGTTGCCGGACTACCTGCCGGTGGTGCCGGGGCAGATTCGTGTGCGTGAGTTGAGCGGTATCTGGAGCCTGACGCCGTTGGGGGATGGGCGGACGCGGGTGACTTACCAGATGCGTGCGGAGCCTGGCGGAAGTGTGCCGTCCTGGTTGGCGGATAGTTTTGTCGTCGATGCGCCGTTGGATACCCTGAGGACCCTGCGGGCGGTGGCGGAACGGCAGGCGCCGCGGCGGCCGTAGTTTTGGCGTTTGGCTTTTCGTTGGATGGGTTGAGCTTGCGATACCCATGCTGCCGTGGTGATGGGTATCGCTTCGCTCAACGCCATCCTACGAAAAGCTGTGCTTCCTGGAACCGTAGGACTCTATCCGCCCTACGATGAAACATCCGATCAGGATGACCCCGAACTCCCCATTCACTCCGGACGGCTCCCTCTCCCTCCGGGAGAGGGCTGGGGTGAGGGGGCTCTGCACGAACGCAAAAAAAGACCGGCCCTGGGGCCGGTCGAGGGTGACACCGGAGTAGGAGAGATCAGCTGCGCTTGAGCACCAACGTCAGGATGTCGTAGCTGGCCACCAGTTCGCCGTTCTGGTTGGTGACTTCCACGTCCCAGGCCACCACGCCTTGCGGCTCGCCCTTGGGGCTCTTCTTGCCCTGGTCGATCTTGCGCTTGCAGGTCAGGCGGGCCTGGATGGTGTCGCCGATGCCCACCGGGTTGATGAAACGCAGGGTGTCCAGGCCGTAGTTGGCCAGCACCGGGCCGACGCCGGGGGAGACGAACAGGCCGGCGGCCGCCGAGAGCACGAAGTAACCGTGGGCGATGCGCTTGCCGAACTGCGAATCCTTGGCCGCCAGCTCGTCGAAGTGCATGTAGAAGTGGTCGCCCGACAGGCAGCCGAAGTTGACCAGGTCGGCCTCGGTGACGGTGCGCCGGTGGGTCAGCAGCGATTCGCCGATCTTCAGCTCGTCGAAGTAGCGGCGGAACGGGTGCACGTCGGTCTCGTAGACCTGGGCGCCGCGCACGTATTCGCCGGTGACCGCCATCAGCATGGTCGGCGAGCCCTGTACCGCGGTGCGCTGCAGGTAGTGCTTGACCGCGCGCACGCCGCCCAGCTCTTCGCCGCCGCCGGCGCGGCCCGGGCCGCCGTGCTTGAGCACCGGCAGCGGCGAGCCGTGGCCGGTGGATTCGGCCGCCGACTCGCGGTCGAGGATGTGCAGGCGGCCGTGCAGCGCGCCCATCACCGGGACCACCTTGGCCGCGACCTGCGGATCGCGGGTGATCAGGCTGGCCACCAGGCTGCCCTTGCCGCGCGCGGCCAGGGCGATGGCTTCGTCGAGGTCGTCGTAGGCCATCAGGGTGCTGACCGGGCCGAAGGCCTCGATGTCGTGGGCGCCGCCTTCGGCGTGCGGGTCGCGGCTGCGCAGCAGGGTCGGGGCGAAGAACGCGCCTTCGCTCACGCCTTCGCCGCGTGGGGCGAAGCCGTCCTTCGCGCCGAAGACCAACTCGCTGGATTTCAGCAGCGCTTCCACGCGCTCGGCCACGTCGGCCTGCTGGGCGTGGGAGGCGAGGGCGCCCATCTTCACGCCTTCCACCGACGGGTCGCCGACCACGACCTTGGCCAAACGCTCACGCAGGCGTTCGGCCACGGCGTCGATGTGCTTGGCCGGGACGATGGCGCGGCGGATGGCGGTGCATTTCTGCCCGGCCTTGACGGTCATCTCGCGGGCCACTTCCTTGACGAAGAGGTCGAATTCCTCGTCCTCCGGGGTGACGTCCGGGGCCAGGATGGCGCAGTTCAGCGAGTCGGCCTCGGCGTTGAAGGGCACCGAGTTGCGGATCAGGTTGGGGTTCACCCGCAGCTTGGCGGCGGTGTCGGCGGAGCCGGTGAAGGTGACGATGTCCTGGCCCAGCAGGCGGTCGAGCAGGTCGCCGGTGCCGCCGATGATCAACTGCAGGCTGCCGGCCGGCAGCAGGCCGGATTCGTGCATCAGGCGCACGGCCGCTTCGGTCACGTAGCTGGTGGCGGTGGCCGGCTTGACGATGCAGGGCATGCCCGCCAGGAAGCTGGGCGCGAACTTTTCCAGCATGCCCCAGATGGGGAAGTTGAAGGCGTTGATGTGTACGGCGATGCCGCCGCGCGGCACCAGGATGTGGCTGCCGGCGAACTTGCCGGTCTTGCCCAGGGGCATGGCGGGGCCTTCGTGGACCACGTTGCCGGAGGGCAGCTCGCGGCCGCCGACGCCGGCGTAGGCGAACAGGGTGCCGGCGCCGCCCTCGATGTCGATCCAGCTGTCGGCGCGGGTGGCGCCGGTGTGACGGGAAATCTCGTAGAGCTGTTCCTTGCGCTCGGTCAGGTACAGGGCCAGGGCCTTCAGGCGCTGGGCGCGCTGCTGGAAGTCCATGGCCATGAGTGCGGTCAGGCCGCTCTGGCGGGCGTGGGCCACGGCTTCGGCGAAGTCCGGGGCCTCTTCGTGGGTGCGTGCCACGAGCTGGCCGTTCAGTGCGCTACGCAGCGCCTGGGCGCCGTGCTGGCCGATCCAGCGGCCGCCGATGAAACTCTGCAGGGTGGGCTCTTGGGCCATCACTCTATCCTCCAAAAGGTACGCAAGGGTTCCGGCCGCGGCCGGTGACCGCCGTAGCCGGGTGGGCTGCGGCGGCGCGTTGCAACGGTGGCGGGGAAAGGCCGCCGGGTCAGGGACGCCAGGGGCCTTTTGGGCCCGGGGCGGTGAAACCTGGCTCTTTGTAGGAGCGGGCCCTGCCCGCGATTCGCGCGCAGGGCGCGCTCCTACATGGAGACCGCGTAGGATGGGTTGAGCGAAGCGATACCCATCATCGTGGCCTACGAAGAGCAGTCAGAGCTGGTCGAAATCGAGGACCACCTTGTCGCTCAGCGGGAAGGCCTGGCAGCTGAGCACGTAGCCGGCGGCCACTTCGTAGTCTTCCAGGGCGAAGTTGCTGTCCATTTCCACTTCGCCTTCGATCACCTTGCACTTGCAGGTCGAGCACACGCCGGCCTTGCAGGAGTAGGGCAGCTCGGCGCCCTGGGCGTTGCCGGCGTCGAGCACGCTGACGCTGTTGCGCGCCAGTTCGAAGGACAGTTCGCGGCCGTCGCTGATCACGGTGACCTGGCTCTTGCCGCTGTCGGTCGCGGCGGCGGCCTGGCGGGCTTCGCGCTTGCTCTCGCTGCCGGCGGCGGCGAACAGCTCGAAGTGGATGCGCTCGGCCGGCATGCCATTGGCCTTGAGCTGGTCGCGCACGGTCTCGGTCATCGCCTGCGGGCCGCAGATGAACGCGGCGTCGAGGCTTTTCACGTCCAGCCAGCGGCTGAACAGCTGGCCGCACTTGTCGGCGTCGATGCGGCCGTTGTACAGGTCCACGTCCTGCTGCTCGCGGCTGAACACGAAGATCAGGTTGAGGCGCTGCAGGTAGCGGTTCTTCAGGTCTTCCAGCTGTTCGCGGAACATCGCGGCGTTGCTGGAGCGGTTGCCGTAGAGTACGGTGACGCGGCTGTGCGGCTCGCTTTCCAGGGTGGTCTTGACGATCGACAGGATCGGCGTGATGCCGCTGCCGGCGGCCACCGCCAGGTAGTTGCCGTGGCGCGCGGCATCCAGTTGCACGTTGAAGTGGCCGGCCGGCGGCATCACTTCCAGGCTGGCGCCGGCCTTCAGCGCCTCGTTGGCGTAGGCCGAGAAGCGCCCGCCGGGCACGCGCTTGATCGCCACGCGCAGCTCGCCGTCGTTGACGCCGCTGCAGATGGAGTAGGAGCGGCGCACTTCCTCGCCGTCCAGCTGGGCGCGCACCACCAGGTGCTGGCCCTGCTCGAAGCGGAAGCTGTCCTGCAGGTCCTGGGGGACGTCGAAGGCGATGGACACGGCGTCGCGGGTCTCCGGGCGCACTTCGCGGATCTTCAGGCTGTGGAATTTGCTCATTGTTCTTCTCCGGCGGCGGCGCCGCTCAGATGCACTTGAAATAGTCGAAGGGTTCGCGGCAATCGACGCAGCGGTACAGCGCCTTGCAGGCCGTGGAGCCGAACTGGCTGAGCTGCTCGGTGTGCAGGCTGCCGCACTGCGGGCAGCGCACCTCCGGCGTCTCGCCGAGCAGGCTGCGCTTGCTGGTGCTGCCGGCCGGCGGGGCGATGCCGTATTCGCGCAGCGCCTGGCGCCCGGCGTCGCTGATCCAGTCGGTGGTCCAGGCCGGGTCCAGGCGGCGTTCCAGTTGCGGCGCGGCGAAGCCGGCGTGTTCCAGGGCCTGCTGGATGTCCTGCTCGATGACCTCGGTGGCCGGGCAGCCGGAGTAGGTGGGGGTGACCACCACGTGCAGGTGCCCGCCGTGCCAGTCCAGGCCGCGGACGATGCCCAGGTCGACCACGCTGACCACCGGCACTTCCGGGTCCATCACCTGGCCCAGCACGTTCCAGGCGCGGCTGAGGTCGTCGGCGGAGCCTGCGCGCGCGCCGCGGTCGCTGGCGATCAGCTCACCAGGTCGCATCGGGGTAGGCCCGCTGGAGGAACTGCATCTCGGCCAGGAGGATGCCCAGGTGTTCGGTGTGCAGGCCGCGGCGGCCGCTGAGGTAGAAGTTCACCGCGGGCTCGGGCAGCGGCAGGGTGGCGCTGGCGAAGATGTCGGCGACCTTGGCGCGCCAGGCGGCGGCCAGCTCTTCCGGGTTCGGCGCCACGCCCTCGGCGAACAGGCGCTGTTCCACCTCATCCGCGTTGGTCATCTCGACGGTGAAGCGCCATACCTGCGGAATCGCCGCCAGCATGCGCGCATGGCTTTCCTCGGTGCCGTCGCCCAGGCGCTCGATCCACTCGCCGGAGCGGCGCAGGTGGTAGGTGACTTCCTTCAGGCCCTTGGCGGCGATGGCGGCGATGCGCGCGTCGCTGGAGTTGCTCAACTGGCGCAGCACGTGGAAGTGCCAGGCGTCGTAGAGGAACTGCTTGGCCATGGTCACGGCGAAGTCGCCGTTGGGCTGCTCGACCAGCAGCAGGTTGCGGAAGGCGCGCTCGTCGCGGCGGAAGGCCAGGTGGTCGGCGTCGCGGCCGTCGTCCAGCAGTTCGGCGGCGTACTCGTACCAGTTGCGCGCCTGGCCGACCAGGTCGAGGCCGACGTTCATCAGCGCCAGCTCTTCTTCCAGGGCCGGGGCGCGGCCGCACCATTCGCACAGGCGCTGGCCCTGGATCAGGGCGCTGTCGGCGAGGCGCAGCAGGTATTCGATCTTGTCGTTATGCGGGTTCATGCACGCGATCTCACATGTGGCCGACTTCGGGCGGCAGCTCGTAGAAGCTGGCGTGGCGGTAGACCTTGTCCTGCGCCGGGTCGAACAGCGGGTCCTTCTCGTCGGGCGAGGAGGCGGTGATCAGCGCCGAGGGCACTACCCAGAGGCTCACGCCTTCGTTGCGGCGGGTGTAGAGCTCGCGGGCGTTCTCGATGGCCATCGCGGCATCGGCGGCATGCACGCTGCCGACGTGCTTGTGGTTGAGGCCGTGCTTGCTGCGCACGAAGACTTCAAAAAGGGTCCATTCGCTCATGGTGTTCTCCTCGCGGCTCAGGCGGCGTCGCGTTTGCGTTGTTGTTTTTTACGGGCATGGGCGACCGCGGCCTCGCGGACCCAGGCGCCACTCTCGATGGCGTTGCGGCGGGTGGCGATGCGCTCGGCGTTGCACGGGCCGTTGCCCTTGAGCACTTCGTAGAATTCTTCCCACTGGATTTCGCCGAAGTCGTAGTGGCCGCGTTCCTCGTTCCACTTCAGGTGCGGGTCGGGGGCGGTGCAGCCGAGCAGTTCCAGCTGCGGCACGGTCTGGTCGACGAAGCGCTGGCGCAGCTCGTCGTTGCTCTGCCGCTTGATTTTCCAGGCCATGGACTGGGCGCTGTTGGGCGAGTGCTCGTCGCTGGGGCCGAACATCATCAGTGCCGGCCACCAGAGGCGGTCGATGGCGTCCTGGACCATGTCCTTCTGCGCCTGGGTGCCGTGGCGCATCATGGTCAGGAGGATTTCGTAGCCCTGGCGCTGGTGGAAGCTCTCTTCCTTGCAGATGCGGATCATCGCGCGCGAATAAGGGCCGTAGGAGGTGCGCTGCAGCACCACCTGGTTGACGATGGCGGCGCCGTCCACCAGCCAGCCCACCGCGCCCATGTCGGCCCAGTTCAGCGTCGGGTAGTTGAAGATGCTGGAGTATTTGGCGCGGCCGGAGTGCAGCTTGGCGACTTCCTCGTCGCGGTCGGCGCCGAGGGTTTCCATGGCGCTGTACAGGTACAGGCCGTGGCCGGCTTCGTCCTGGATCTTCGCCATCAGCTGCAGCTTGCGCTTGAGCGTCGGCGCGCGGGTGACCCAGTTGCCCTCCGGCAGCATGCCGACGATTTCCGAGTGGGCGTGCTGGGAGATTTGCCGGATCAGGGTCTGGCGGTAGGCGTCGGGCATCCAGTTCTTCGCCTCGATCTTGATCTCGGCGTCGATCTTCTCCTGGAAGGCACGCTCCTCGGGGGACATGTCCTCGAGCGACTTGACGCGCTTTACGCCAGTCTCGACCAGTTGTGCATACATGTTGTGTCTCCAGCCTTTGTTCTGTTGTGGGGAGGCCTTGGCCATGGCGTTATTTTTAAATGATACAGAAAGCAATGTCTAACACTAAATAGTGTGTCGTATGTGTTTTTTGTATCGCTTTGGAGGTAGGCGCGGGTGGGGCGTTGGGCGCCAGTGGAAGGCTTGTAGTGACTGGTTGCTGGAATTTGCGGCTATCTGGCGGTGAACGTGGTGATAGAGGAGGGTTTGGATCAGGCGGATGGTCGCGGCTCCGGCGTGATACCGGAGTGACGAATGGAGGGGTTAAAGCGATACGTAAAATTCGACTAAGGTTGGAATGTGTGTCTTCGATGGCGCCCGCCGGGGCGGGCGCCGGTAGCGGTTCAGGCGTCGACGATCACCTGGAAGCCGCCGAAGATCATGCGCTGGCCGTCGAAGGGCATGGACTGGAAGTTGTCCTTCAGGCGTGGGTCCTCCATGACCTTCTTCATCCCGGCGTCGCGTACCTCGCGGGACGGCCAGGTGATCCAGGAGAACACCACGGCCTCGTCCTCCTTGCGTTTCACGGCCATGGGGAAGGAGGTCACCTTGCCTTCGGGGACGTCGTCGCCCCAGCACTCGACCACGCTGAGCGCGCCGTACTCCTTGAAGACCACCGCCGCCTTGCGGGCCAGCTCGGTGTAGGCCTCGCGGTTGGCGGTGGGGACGGGGACGATGAAGCCGTCTATGTAGTTCATGGTGGGGCTCCCTTTGCTGTTTGAGGGGGGAGGTGGGTCTCCCGTGGGGTCGATTGCTAGTCGTTCAGGGTGGGGGAGGATCGACAGGGGTGTGGCGGAAGGTGATGGGCGGTCGGGGAGTGGGCTGGATGTTTTTGGTGTTGGGGGTGAGTTGGGTTCCCTCTCCCCAGCCCTCTCCCTGAAGGGAGAGGGGGCTTGTCCGTGCCGAGAAAGGTGATGGTTTCCGCCGGCAGCCACTGTGCTAGCCGGCTAACGCCATAACACCAAACCCTGCCCAATGGTCCCCTCTCCCTTCAGGGAGAGGGTTAGGGAGAGGGAGCGGAGTGTGCGCTTGACGATGAAGCCAAGCCTTACCTCTCAATGCCGACTGGCCACAGCCGCCCCAATCCCGTCATCGACCGGATGAACTGCCCCATATACCGCCCACGCTCCGCCTCCGCCCTCGCCGAACGGTCGCTCACCGAGAACCCCCAGGCCGCCAGGAAGGCTGCGCTCATGGAGAACAGCGCCGGGTTGCTGTAGGGGAACACCGCCTCGGCGTTGCCCAGCACCGTCACCCACACCGGCGGGCCGAGCACCAGCAGGGCGATGGCGCTGAGCAGCCCGGCCAGGCTGCCGGCCACCGCGCCGCGGGTGGTCAGGCCGCGCCAGAACATCGAGAGGAACAGCACCGGGAAGTTCACCGAGGCGGCGATGGCCAGCACCAGGCCGGAGAGGAAGGCGATGTTCTGCGACTCGAAGAGCACGCCGAGGATCACCGCCAGCACGCCGATGCCCAGGGTGGCCAGGCGCGACACGCGCATTTCCTCGGCCTCGCTGGCCTGGCCCTTGCGCAGCACGCAGGCGTAGAGGTCGTGGGACACCGCCGAGGCTGCCGACAGCGCCAGGCCCGCCACTACCGCGAGGATGGTGGCGAAGGTCACCGCGCAGATGAAGCCGAGGAACAGGTTGCCGCCCACCGCCTGGGCCAGGTGCACGGCGACCATGTTGCCGCCGCCGATCAGCGCGCCCTCGGCGGTGCGGAAGGCCGGGTCGTTGCCGACCATGACGATGGCGCCGAAGCCCACGGCGATCAGCAGCAGGTAGAAGTAGCCGATGAAGCCGGTGGCGTAGAACACGCTCTTGCGCGCCTCGCGGGCGTCGCTGACGGTGAAGAAGCGCATCAGGATGTGCGGCAGGCCGGCGGTGCCGAACATCATGCCCAGGGCCAGGGAGATGGCGTCCACCGGGTTCGCCAGCAGGCCGCCGGGGGCCATGATCGCCACGCCCTTGGCGTGCACTTCGCTGGCCGCGGCGAACATCGCCTCGCTGCTGAAGCCGAAGTGGCGCAGCACCATGAAGGCCATGAAGCTGGTGCCCGAGAGCAGCAGCACGGCCTTGATGATCTGCACCCAGGTGGTGGCCAGCATGCCGCCGAAGGTCACGTAGCAGACCATCAGCGCGCCCACCACCAGCACCGCCTGCAGGTAGCTCAGGCCGAACAGCAGTTCGATCAGCTTGCCGGCGCCGACCATCTGCGCCACCAGGTACAGCAGCGCCACGATCAGCGTGCCGAAGGCCGCGGTGATGCGGATCGGCGCCTGCTCCAGGCGGTAGGAGACCACGTCGGCGAAGGTGTACTTGCCCAGGTTGCGCAGGCGCTCGGCGATCAGGAACAGGATGATCGGCCAGCCGGCGAGCACGCCCAGGGCGTAGAGCAGGCCGTCGTAGCCGCTGGCGAACATCATCGCCGAGATGCCCAGGAAGGACGCCGCGGAGATCATGTCGCCGGCGATCGCCAGGCCGTTCTGCATGCCGGTGAGGCCGCCGCCGGCGGTGTAGAAGTCCGCCGCCGAGCGGGTTCGCAGGGCGGCCCAGCGGGTGATGGCCAGGGTGGACAGGACGAAGGCCAGGAACAGGCCGATGGCGTGCCAGTTCAGCGGGCGTTCGGCGCCGGCGGCCAGGGCCGGCTCGGACAGCGCCAGACCGGCGAGCAGGAACAGGGCCTTCATGCCTGGGCCTCCTGCTTGAGCCGGTCGTTCAGCGGGTCCAGCACCTTGTTGGTCTGGTGCACGTAGAGGCCGGTGAGCAGCACCGAGAGCAGGATCAGGCCGACGCCGGCGAGCATGCCGACGCTGGTCACCCCGCCGGCGAGCGGGCGGCCCAGCAGGCCGGGGGCGAAGGCCACCAGCAGGACGAAGCCGTAGTAGGCCAGCAGCAGGGTGGCGGTGAGGGACCAGGTGAGGCGTTGCTTGCGGCGGACGAGCAGGAGGAAGTCCGGGTGTTCCCGGAGGCGTTCCAGGGGCAGGGTCATGGCGCGCTCTCTGTTGTTGTGAGGTTGTCGAGGCGGTTTGTTTGATACGTAAATATATTGTTTGTTTGTAATTACGTATCGGAATTGATTGTCGCTCAGCGGGCGTGGGGCGGGGAGGGTGGTGCGGGCGAAGTTCGTGTCGGGATGTTGCCGGAAGAGGGCTTTTCGTAGGAGCGAACCGCCCAGCGCAAGAGCGTTCGCGAGCAAGCTCGCTCCTACAGGGTGTGGGGTCGCGTGCCAACGAGTCCCGTAGGATGGGTTGAGCGAAGCGATACCCATCACCATGGCCCGATGGGTATCGCAAGCTCAACCCATCCTACGAAGAGCAACTCGGCGCGATCGCCAGCGGGGGAAACGAAAAACCCCGCCGAGGCGGGGTTTTCGTGGCGCGGGGCGATCAGCCCTGGTTGCGCTTGTCGAACACGTGGCAGGCCTTGCCTTCCGAGCGCTTGAGGCTGTGGAACGGCTGGATCAGGATGCGCGCGCTGATGCCGATGTGCGTCTTGACCTGCTTGCTCAGCTCGTTGGCCACCTGCTTCTGCTGCTCGGCGTCCAGGTGCTGCAGTTCGTGCTTGAGCTCGACGTGCACGTCCATGCTGTCCATGTTGCCGTTGCGATACAGGTGGATTTCGTAGACTTCGGCAAGCTGTTTCACTTTTAGCACCTGCTCCTCGATCTGCGTGGGGAACACGTTCACCCCGCGGATGATCAGCATGTCGTCGCTGCGCCCGGTGATCTTGTCGATGCGCCGCATCGGCCGCGCGGTGCCCGGCAGCAGGCGGGTCAGGTCGCGGGTGCGGTAGCGGATCATCGGCAGCGCTTCCTTGGACAGCGAGGTGAACACCAGCTCGCCGTATTCGCCGTCGGGCAGCACGCGGCCGGTGGCCGGGTCGATGATCTCCGGGTAGAAGTGGTCTTCCCAGACGGTCGGGCCGTCCTTGGTCTCGGCGCATTCCATGGCCACGCCCGGGCCCATGATCTCGGACAGCCCGTAGATGTCCAGGGCGGTGATGCCCAGGCGCTCTTCCACGGCGCGGCGCAGTTCGGCGGTCCATGGCTCGGCGCCGAAGATGCCCAGGCGCAGCCTGAGGCTGTGCGGGTCGATGCCTTGGCGTTCGATCTCGTCGGCCAGGTTGAGCATGTAGGACGGGGTGACCATGATGATGTCCGGCTGGAAGTCGCGGATCAGCTGGACCTGCTTCTCGGTCTGGCCGCCGGACATCGGGATCACCGTGCAGCCCAGGCGCTCGGCGCCGTAGTGGGCGCCCAGGCCGCCGGTGAACAGGCCGTAGCCGTAGGACACGTGGACCTTGTCGCCCTTGCGCCCGCCGGCGGCGCGGATCGAGCGCGCCACCACGTTGGCCCAGGTGTCGATGTCGTTCTGCGTGTAGCCGACCACCGTGGGCTTGCCGGTGGTGCCGCTGGAGGCGTGCAGGCGCACGATCTCGCGCTGCGGCACGGCGAACATGCCGTAGGGGTAGTTGTCGCGCAGGTCGTTCTTGCCGGTGAAGGGGAACTTCGCCAGGTCGTCGAGGGATTTCAGGTCGTCCGGGTGCACGCCGGCTTCGGCGAAGCGCTGGCGGTACAGCGGGACGTTGTCGTAGGCGTGCTTGAGGCTCCAGCGCAGACGGTCCAGCTGGTGCTGGCGCAGTTCGTCGAGGCTGGCGGTCTCCAGCGGGTCGAGCAGGGCACGTTCGGCATCATGGTACATATTCATGGGTTCACTCGATTTGTTCTTGTACGCCAGCCCGCGTGCGGGCTGCGAGTGTCATGGGGGGAGGATACGCCCCCCGCGGAATCCGGTCTTTGCGCTTCTGGCCAGGGTCTTTGGCGTCCCTGCCAGAGTTACCGCGGCAGGCGCTCGATGACCATGGCGATGCCCTGGCCGACGCCGATGCACATGGTGCACAGGGCGTAGCGGCCGCCGCGCTCTTCCAGTTCGTGCAGCGCGGTGGTGACCAGGCGCGCGCCGCTCATGCCCAGCGGGTGGCCCAGGGCGATGGCGCCGCCGTTGGGGTTGACGCGCGCGTCGTCGTCGGCCAGGCCCAGTTCGCGCAGCACGGCCAGGCCCTGGGCGGCGAAGGCTTCGTTGAGTTCGATCACGTCCATGTCGTTGAGGCTCAGGCCGGTCAGCTCCAGCACCTTGCGCGTCGCCGGCACCGGGCCGATGCCCATGATCCGCGGCTCGACGCCGGCCACCGCCATGCCGACCACCCGGCCGCGGGCTTTCAGGCCGTGGCGCTGGGCCGCTTGCGGGCTGGCCAGCAGCAGCGCGCAGGCGCCGTCGTTGACCCCCGAGGCGTTGCCGGCGGTGACGCTGCCGCCCTCGCGGAACGGCGTACCGAGCCTGGCCAGCTGTTCCAGGGTGGTGTCGCCGCGCGGGTGCTCGTCATGCTCGACGACCTTGGCCGGGCCTTTGCGCTGGGGGATTTCCACCGGGACGATTTCCTTCGCCAGGCGGCCGCGGGCCTGGGCGGCGGCGGCCTTGTGCTGGCTGCGCAGGGCGAAGGCGTCCTGGTCGGCGCGGGAGATGTCGAACTGTTCGGCGACGTTCTCCGCGGTTTCCGGCATGGAGTCGATGCCGAACTGCGCCTTCATCAGCTTGTTGACGAAGCGCCAGCCGATGGTGGTGTCGAAGATCTCCGCCGTGCGGCCGAAGGCCTGCTCGGACTTGCCCATGACGAAGGGCGCGCGGGACATGGATTCGACGCCGCCGGCGAGCATCAGCCCGGCCTCGCCGCAGCGCAGGGCGCGGGCGGCGTTGCCGATGGCGTCCAGGCCCGAGCCGCACAGGCGGTTGATGGTGGTGCCGGGCACTTCCTGGGGCAGGCCGGCCAGCAGCGAGGCCATGTGCGCGACGTTGCGGTTGTCCTCGCCGGCCTGGTTGGCGCAGCCGAGGATGACGTCGTCGATGGCGCTCCAGTCCAGCTGCGGGTGGCGCTGCATCAGGGCCTTGAGCGGGATGGCGGCGAGGTCGTCGGCGCGCACGCTGCTGAGGGCGCCGGCGTAGCGGCCGATCGGCGTGCGCACTGCGTCGATGATCAGGGCATCGCTGAGGGTGGCGTTGGTCATTCGGGGGTCTCCTGCGTCAGCACGGTGCCGCGCACTTTGTAGGATTTGCCGTGGAACAGGGCGATCAGCCGTCCGTGCTGGTTTTCGATGCGCACGTCGTAGTTGCCGGTGCGGCCGCTGCGGCTCTGCTCGCTGGCCGTGGCGGTCAGTTCGTCGCCCAGGCGCGCCGGGGCCACGTAGTCGATGCTGCAGCCGATGGCCACGGTGGCCTCGTCATAGCTGTTGCAGGCGAAGGCGAAGGCCGAGTCGGCCAGGGCGAAGAGGAAGCCGCCGTGGCAGGTGCCGTGGCCCTGGATCATGTCCTCGCGCACTGGCATGCGCAGCTGTGCGCTGCCGGGGCCGGCGTCGAGCAGGGCGATGCCCAGGCGCTGGGTGGCCTGGTCGCGGCTGAACATGGCGTCGGCGCAGGCGCGGGCCAGTCGTTCGGGGGTGCGTTCAGTCATGCAGGCGGCTCCCTTCGGCGTGCTTGCGGCGCAGCAGCAGGGACGGGCGGTAGCGTTCCTCGCCGTAGCTGCGTTGCAGGTTGTCCAGAGTGCGCAGCACGTAGCCGACGCCGATGGCTTCGGCCCAGGCCAGCGGGCCGCGCGGGTAGTTCACCCCGGCGCGCATGGCCAGGTCGATGTCGGTGGCCGAGCCCACGCCTTGCAGTACCGCGTCCGCCGCTTCGTTGGCGAGCATGGCCACGGTGCGCAGTACGGCCAGGCCGGGCAGGTCGGCCAGCGCGGTGACCTTCAGGCCGGCGCGGCGCAGCAGGGCCACGGCCTGGTCGCGGGCTTCGGCGCTGGTGTCGGCGGACCAACTGATGGCGATGCGCGAGGCCTTGGCGTAGTCCAGCGCCAGGTCGAACAGCACCAGGTTGCGCAGGCCGTCGTCCTTGGCGCGCTGGCTGGCCAGGCGGCCGTCGGAGAGCGCCAGCACCGCGTCGCCGACGCGCAGCAGGCCGCTGCCGGCGCGCTCGATCACTTGTACGCCGGCGTCCTTCAGGCGCTGCACCAGCGGCTGGGCCACGCCCAGGTCGCCTTCGACCACGCAGGTGTCGACTTCGGCGGCGCTGCTCAGCTCGGCGGCCTGCGGGCGCTCGGCGCCTTCGGCGTAGTCATAGAAGCCGCGGCCGCTCTTGCGGCCCAGGCGGCCGGCGTCCACCAGCTCCTTCTGGATCAGCGAGGGCTGGAAGCGGAAGTCGCCGTAGTAGGCGTCGAACACCGAGCAGGTCACCGCGTAGTTGACGTCGTGGCCGATCAGGTCGGTCAGCTCGAAGGCGCCCATGCGGAAGCCGCCGGCGTCGCGCAGCAGGGCGTCGAGGCTGGCGCAGTCGGCGGCGCCTTCCTGCAGCAGGCGCAGGCTTTCGGCGTAGAAGGGGCGGGCCACGCGGTTGACGATGAAGCCCGGGGTGGAGCGGGTATGCACCGGCTGCTTGCCCCAGTGCTTCGCGGTGGCGTGCAGGGCCTGGGCCAGTTCCGGGCAGGTCGCAAGACCCGAGACGATCTCCACCAGGGCCATCAGCGGCGCCGGGTTGAAGAAGTGCATGCCGATCACCCGCTCGGGGTGCTTGAGGCCGGCGGCGAGGCTGGTGATGGACAGCGAGGAGGTGTTGCTGGCGAGGATGCAGTCGGCCGCGCATAGCGCTTCCAGCTGGTTCAGCAGGCCGCGCTTGACCTCCAGGTTCTCGACGATGGCCTCGATCACCAGGCGCGCATCGGCCAGGGCCTCGATGGCTTCCACCGGTTGCAGGCGCGCGACTATGGCGCTGCGCTGCTCGGCGTAGAGCTTGCCTTTTTCCACCAGGCGGCCGAGCTGGCGGTCGATGCCGTCGATGGCCTGGGCGGCGGCGCCCGGGCGGTTGTCGTAGAGCTTCACCGGGTGGCCGGCCTGGGCCGCCACCTGGGCGATGCCGGCGCCCATGGCGCCTGCGCCGATCACCGCGACCTGGGCGTTGATATCCAGTGCTTGCATGTCAGCGGCCCTTGAAGCTGGGGGTGCGTTTTTCCATGAAGGCGCCGACGCCTTCGCGGTAGTCCTCGCTGCGCCCGGCCAGGCGCTGCAGGTCGCGCTCCAGTTCCAGTTGCTCGTCGAAGCTGTTGTTCAGGCTGGCGTTGAGGCTGCGCTTGATCAGCGCCAGGCCGTAGGTCGGCTGGGTGGCCAGGTGGCGGGCCAGCTTGAGGGCTTCCTCGCGCAGGTTGGCGTCGTCCACCACCTGGTAGATCAGGCCCCATTGCTCGGCCTGCTCGGCGGACAGGCGGTTGCCCAGCAGGGCCAGGGCCTTGGCGCGGGCCAGGCCGACCAGCCGCGGCAGCGTCCAGGTGCCGCCGGAATCGGGGATCAGGCCGATCTTGCAGAAGGCCTGGATGAAGCTGGCCGAGCGTGCCGCCAGGACCAGGTCGCAGGCCAGCGGGATGTTCGCCCCGGCGCCGGCGGCCACGCCGTTGACCGCGCAGATGACCGGCAGCGGCAGGTCGCGCAGGGTGCGGATCAGCGGGTTGTAGAACTTCTCGATGGACTCGCCCAGGTCGGGCATCTCGGCGCCCGGGGCGACGTTGCGGTCGGACAGGTCCTGGCCTGCGCAGAAGCCGCGGCCTTCGCCGGTCAGCAGCAGCACGCGGGCCTCTTCGCTCTGGCGCACCTGCTTGAGCGCTTCGCGCACCTCGCCGTGCATCCTGGCGTTGAAGCTGTTCAGCTGCTCCGGGCGGTTCAGGCTGAGGAGGGCGACGCCGTCCTCGATGGAAAACAGGATGTGCTCGAAGGTCATGGGCGGGCTCGCTCCATCAATCGGTATATGGAAAGGAAGAGGCTTCAGCGGCCGAGGAAGCGCGCCGGGCGCTTTTCCTGGAAGGCGCGGATGCCTTCCTCGCGGTCGGCGGTGCCGGCCAGCAGGGTGAAGGCGTGGCGCTCGAAGCGCAGGCCGCTGGCAAGGTCCGTGTCCTGGGCCTTGAGCAGCGCTTCCTTGGCCATGCGCACGGCCAGCGGCGCCTTGCGCGCGATGACGCGGGCGACCTGCAGGGCGCGCTCGACGGTGAACTCGGGTTGGGTGACTTCGCTGACCAGGCCGGCGCGCAGGGCGTGGCGGGCGTCTATGGCTTCGCCGGTGAGGACCATCTGCATGGCCAGGGACTTGCCCACCGCGCGCAGCAGGCGCTGGGTGCCGCCGGCGCCGGGGATGATGCCGAGGTTGATTTCCGGCTGGCCGAAGCGGGCGTCCTCGCCGGCGATGAGGATGTCGGCGTGCATCGCCAGTTCGCAGCCGCCGCCCAGGGCGAAGCCGTTGACCGCGGCGATCAGCGGCTTGGCGAAGGCGGTGATGCGCTGCCAGTGGGCCACGCGCGGGTCGTCGAGGATGCCGACCAGGTCGCGCTCGGCCATCTCCTTGATGTCGGCGCCGGCGGCGAAGGCCTTGCGGCTGCCGGTGATGACCACCACGCGGGTCTCGGCGTCGCGCTCGGCGGCATCCAGTTCCGCGGCCAGTTCGCCCAGCAGTTCGGTGTTCAGGGCGTTGAGCGCCTCGGGGCGCTGCAGGGTGATCAGGCGGACGCCGTCCTCGGGCGCCTGCACGGCGAGGGTACGAGGCATGTAAAGCTCCTCAGGCTGCACGCACGGCCTGAGGCCGGCTCATTGGAATTGTTATGCGGGCCCGTCGCGCCTCTGTGGGTGCGGACGGGCCCTGGCTGGCATCCAGTATATGCCTTAAGTGATACAAAACAACAATATCAAAATTGATTTATGTGTCTCGTATGTCGAGCGAGCTGCCAGGTTCGGGCTTCCGCAAGGGGCTGCGAAGCCCGTTGGACAAGGGCTGAGAGCTATAGGGTTTGCGGGTTGGCAGGCGCGCCGGTGGTCGCTCGGGAAAGCGATACAGCATCGGGTGCATTGACGATCGGATTTGTTGTGATACAAGATTTTCCAAACAACGAATCACGACGGGGCGCTTTCCCGTCCCGCCTTGCCGGCGCCCCTGGCGCCGCCGTGCACAAGGAGCCACCCCGATGCCGTCCGTCGCCTGCGCGCTGGAACCCTTCGCCGAAGCTGGATGCCCGTTCAGGGTGCAGCGCCACCTCAACCTGCCCGAAGAGGAGGCCTGAGATGCCCTGCTACAGCCTCGAAGGCCTGACCCCGGTGGTCGATCCGACCGCCTACGTGCACCCCACGGCGGTGCTGATCGGCGACGTCATCGTCGGCCCCGGCTGCTACGTGGGGCCGCTGGCGGCGCTGCGCGGCGACTTCGGGCGGATCATCCTGGAGGAGGGCGCCAACCTGCAGGACACCTGCGTCATGCACGGCTTCCCGGACAGCGACACGGTGGTCGAGCGCAACGGCCACATCGGCCATGGCGCGGTGCTGCACGGCTGCCGCATCGGCGCCGACGCCCTGGTGGGGATGAACGCGGTGGTGATGGACAAGGCGCACATCGGCGAGCGCTGCATCGTCGCCGCCACCGCCTTCGTCAAGGCCGGCTTCGAATGCCCGCCGCAGAGCCTGGTGATGGGTTCGCCGGCCACGGTCAAGCGCGAGCTGAGCGAGCAGGAAATCGCCTGGAAGCAGCGCGGCACCGCCGAATACCAGCAATTGAGCAAGCGCTGCCTGGCCAGCCTGGTGGAATGCCAGCCGCTGGCCGCGGTGGAGGCCGGCCGCCCGCGCCTGGGCGATTCCGGGTTCCGCCCGAAGGGGCAGGGCGCATGAGCCTCATTGGGGTTCGCTCCAATGGCCAGGCGGCCCGGCGGGCAGGTATAGTCGGCGCTTTATCCGCGCCCAACCGAGCCATGAGCAGTCTCGCCCCGCTGAACCAACTGATCGCCCGCTTCCAGGAACAGACGCCGATCCGCGCCAGTTCGCTGATCATCACCCTCTATGGCGACGCCATCGAACCCCACGGCGGCACCGTCTGGCTGGGCAGCCTGATCGGCCTGCTGGAGCCCATGGGGATCAACGAGCGGCTGATCCGCACCTCGATCTTCCGCCTGACCAAGGAAGGCTGGCTGACCGCCGAGAAGGTCGGCCGGCGCAGCTACTACAGCCTTACCGGCACCGGCCGGCGGCGTTTCGAGAAGGCCTTCAAGCGCGTGTACAGCCCCGGCCTGCCGGCCTGGGACGGCGCCTGGACGCTGGTGCTGCTGTCGCAGCTGGCGGCGGACAAGCGCAAGCAGGTGCGCGAGGAGCTGGAATGGCAGGGCTTCGGCGCCATCGCCCCGAGCGTGCTGGCCTGCCCGCGCTGCGACCGCGCCGATCTCACCGCGACCCTGCTGGACCTGGACGCGCTGGACGACAGCATCGTCTTCGAGACCCACGCCCAGGAGGTGCTCGCCTCCAAGGCCATGCGCCTGCAGGTGCGCGAGAGCTGGAAGATCGACGAACTGGGCCAGCACTACAGCGAATTCATCCGCCTGTTCCGCCCGTTGTGGCAGGCGCTGCGCGAGCCGGGCGAGCCGGATGCCCAGGACTGTTTCCTGGCGCGCACCCTGCTGATCCACGAATATCGCAAATTGCTACTGCGCGACCCGCAACTGCCGGACGAACTGCTCCCCGGCGACTGGGAAGGGCGCGCGGCGCGGCAGCTGTGCCGCAACCTCTACCGCCTGGTGTACGCCAGGGCCGAGGTGTGGCTGAACAGCGCCCTGGAGACCGCCGACGGCCCCTTGCCGGATGCCGGCGAGAGCTTCTACCGGCGCTTCGGAGGGTTGAACTGAGCCAGGCTGGCTCGAAACATGCTTCACAAGCGCCGGACCGAGGCGGCGCTGCGGGACCACCGGCCGGACGGCCGGACCATGACGGGCGCCTGCCTGAGCGTCCGCTGATAAAAACAATGCGTGCATGAGGCTTTAGGTCATGAACCCTTCATCGATTTCCAGGGATGAGGCTTTCGAAGCGTGGTTGTGCCAGGTCAACCAGGCGTGCGGGCGTTTCGACGCGCGCACCCTGGGGCCGTCCTTCCACGGGAAGCTGCGGGAGTACCAGGGCGGTGCCATCAAGCTCAGCGTGGTCGACATGTCCCAGGTGCACCTGTACCGCACCAGCAAGGAGGTCAGCGCCAGCGGCAACGGCCACTTCTACGCGGTGTTCCAGCTCGACGGGCGCTCGCGCCTGGAGCAGGACGGCAGCCGCGTGCAGCTGGCGCGCGGCGACATCACCCTGGTGGACGCCAACCGCCCCTGCGACATGACCTACGAGGAAGACTCGCGGCAGCTGTCGCTGATCCTCCCGCGCCAGGTGCTGGAGCGCGGCCTGCGCTTCTCCGGCATCGACTGCGCGCGGCGCATCCCGGCCAGCTCGCCGGTGGCGGTGCTGGCCAACACCCTGATCCTCGAAACCACCCGCCAGAACGGCCTGGGCATGCAGGAAAGCGAGGCCACCCTCGACGCCCTGGTCAGCCTGCTGCGCCCGGCGCTGGCCGGCGCGGAAGCCGAGGGCGACAGCCATGAAAGGCTGTTCCGCAAGGCGCTGGCCTTCATCGACGAGCACATCGGCGCCGAGGAACTCTGCCCGGAACTGATCGCCCGCGAAGTGGGGGTATCGGTGCGCGGCCTGTACCGCATGTTCGCCAAGAAGGGCCTGGTGGTGGCGCAGTACATCAAGAACCGCCGCCTGGACTTCTGCGCCGAATCCCTGCGCAACGCGGCGGGCGAGCAGAAGCTGTCGGCGCTGGGGTATGCCTGGGGGTTCTCGGATTCCAGCTACTTCTCCACGGCGTTCAAGTCGCGCTTCGGGGTTTCGCCGGGGGAGTATCGGAAGCGGTATGTGCATTGATATAAGAGCCGCTGGAGGCTGGAAGCTGGAAGCAAGAGCGCCAAGAGCACCTCTCTGAAGGGAGAGAGGCAGCTTCGTAGGGCGAATAACCGTTCGCGGTTATCCGCCGTCGGCCAGAACGCCACCCCGGCTGCAAGCTGCAAGCAAGAGCGTGAAGAGCCCCTCTCCCCAGCCCTCTCCCTGAAGGGAGAGGGGGCTTGTCCGTGCCGAGAGGGGGCCTGGTTCCAGACGGCAATCCCTGTGCTAGCCGGCTAACTCCAGAACATCCAACCCTGCCCAACGGTCCCCTCTCCCTTCAGGGAGAGGGTTAGGGAGAGGGTGCTCTTGGGGCCGGCACCATAGCCTCCCAGCCCCGTAGGATGGGTTGAGCGAAGCGATACCCATCGCCCCCACCGCATGGGTTTCGCAAACGAAAAGCCACGAAAGCCCCTCGACGCAGCCGGCGGTTGCCCCTACCGCTCTTGCTTCCAGCTTCCAGCTTCCAGCTTCCAGCTTCCAGCTTCCAGCTTCCAGCTTCCAGCTTCCAGCCTCCAGCGGCTCTTCTGGCACCCCCACCAACACGACTGGCACACAGAAAAACACCCGCACTCGCGCCCCTGGCGACAATCGTCCTCGACCGGCACCTGCCTTGTGTCCGGCCGATAAGAATCGATCGAGAGTGCCCCTGCATGCTTTTCACCGTGAAAACCCGAATCAAGACCGGCCTCTGCGGCCTGCTGCTGGCCGTGGCCGCTGTCCAGTCCGGGCTGGCCCTGGCCGATGACCTGGCCGCCAAGGGCCAGGCCGTTTTCGAGCGCGACTGCTCCGTTTGCCATACCGCCAATGCCGGCGGTGCCAACATCATGGGGCCGAACCTGCATGGGGTGATCGGCCGCAACGCCGGCTCCCTGGCCGGTTTCAGCTATTCCCAGGCGATGAAGGACAAGGGCGCTGCCTGGAGCCGCGAGAGCCTCGAAGCCTTCGTTACCCAGCCCCAGGCCGCCGTGCCGAGCACCTACATGCCCTACCAGGGCCTGGCCGACGCCGACGAGCGCAAGGCCCTGAGCCTGTGGCTCAGCCAGCAGCACTGACCTTTCCCGGCCGCTCCCGGCGAGCGGTTCCCTGCCTGGCCCGCGGGCCGCAAGAACAGGAGTCACCATGAGCATCACCGCAACCCTGCCGCAGGTCGCCGAGTTCCTCCAGCGCCGCCACGGCTGCTTCATCGACGGCGCCTGGGTGGCCTACGACGGCCCCACCAGCGACGTGCTCAACCCGGCCACCGGCGAAACCATCGCGCAGATCGCCGACATCGATACCGACATGCTCGACCGCGCCGTGAAATCCGCCCATGCCGCCTTCAAGTCGCGCGTCTGGTCCGACCTGCGCCCGGCCGACCGCGAGCGCATCCTGCTGCGTTTCGCCGACCTGGTGGAGCGGCACGCCGAGGAACTGGCCCAGTTGGAAACCCTCAGCCAGGGCAAGTCGATCAACCTGACGCGCATGCTCGACGTCGGCGCCACCGTCGAATTCATGCGCTACATGGCCGGCTGGGCGACCAAGATCGAGGGCCAGTCCCTGGACGTGTCCATCCCGCTGCCGCCGGGCACCAAATTCACCGCCTTCACCCGCCGCGAACCGGTGGGCGTGGTGGCCGGCATTGTGCCCTGGAACTTCCCGCTGATGATCGCCGTGTGGAAGCTGATGCCGGCCCTGGCCACCGGCAACACCGTGGTCATCAAGCCCGCTTCGGAAACCCCGCTGACCGCCCTGCGCCTGGCCGAGCTGGCCTTCGAGGCGGGCGTGCCGGCCGGGGTGTTCAACCTGGTTACCGGCGACGGCGCGCGCATCGGCGGCGGCCTGGCTTCGCACAAGCTGATCAGCAAGGTCTCCTTCACCGGCTCCACCGCGGTGGGCCGCAGCGTCGGCATCGCCGCCATGCAGAACATGACGCGCTTCGCCCTGGAACTGGGCGGCAAGAACCCGATGATCATCCTGGCCGACGCCGATATCGACAAGGCCGTGCAGGGCGCGCTGCTGGGCGGCCTGCTCAACAGCGGCCAGGTGTGCGCCGCGGCCTCGCGCTTCTACGTGCACGAGTCGCGCTACGCCGAGTTCGTCGACAAGCTCGGCGCGGTGGTCGCCGGCATGAGCATCGGCCAGGGCATGGACGATACTGCGCAGATCACCCCGCTGGTGTCGCGCAAGCAGCAGGCCTCGGTGCTCAAGCACATCGAGACCGCCCGCCGCGAAGGCGCCCGGGTGGTCTGCGGCGGCGAGCCGATGGACTGCGACGGCTTCTTCGTGCGCCCGACCGTGCTGGCCGACGTCACCCAGGACATGGCCGTGGCCCACAATGAAGTCTTCGGCCCGGTGCTGGCGGTGCTTTCCTTCAAGGAAGAGGACCAGGCCATCGAGATGGCCAACGACAGCGAGTACGGCCTGGGCGCCAGCCTGTGGACCAACGACCTGACCCGCGCGATGAACCTGGTGCCGCGCATCGAGTCCGGCACCGTGTGGGTCAACGCTCACGTGCTGCTGGACCCGAGCATGCCCTTCGGCGGCGTCAAGCAGTCCGGCATGGGCCGCGAGTTCGGCCGCGCCGTGGTCGAGGCCTACACCGAGATCAAGTCGGTGTGCATCGCCCACTGAGGGCGCCTTGCGTAGCGTGCCGCGCGGCGGCACGCTACGCCGCTTTCCCGGATGGCGGCAGAGGAGGCTGATCGCATGTTCGCCCTGACCCTGCGCGTGGCGCTGGCCTGCCTGCTGCCGTTCGCCGCCATCTTCCTGCTCGACGCCATGCCCGGCGTGCACCCGGCCTGGGACTTCGCCAACGTCGCCGGCTTCGTCGCCGGGGCGCTGTTCCTGCTGCTGTTCGCCTACACCGGCAAGCCCATGGCGCGGCCGCGGCACGACGGCAAGTTCTTCATGGTGCTGCACCGCGACCTGTCGTTCGTCGCCGCCGTATTGCTGGTCGCCCACGTGGCGGTGCTGCTGGTGGACGAGCCGCTGGTGCTCGACGAACTGCTGCCCGGCGCGCCCTGGCACATGCTCGCCGCCGACGGCGCGACCCTGCTCCTGCTGCTGATCCTGCCGCTGAGCCTGACCGCCGTGCGCCGGCGCATCTGGCCCAAACATGCGGACTTCCGCCGCTGGCATTATGGGTGGAGCGCGGCCATAGTCGCGCTGGCCGGCGTGCACATGATCGGCGCCGGCTACTACAGCGGCGCCACCTGGAAGGCCGTGCTCTGGGGCGCGCTCAGCGTCGCCGCGCTGGCCTGGCCGCTGCTGCCGCGGCCCACGCCGCACTATGCCGAGGGCGGGCGCCGGCGGCACAGCGCCTACCTGGCCAGCCGCCTGAGCCTGGGCGTGCTCTGCGCCGGCCTGGCCCTGGCCGGGCTCTATGCGCTGCTCGGCAGCGTGGACCTGCCGCTGCTATGAAGCGCTGGTACCTGCTGTTGGCCATCCCGCTGCTGGCGGCTTTCGTCCTCGGCGCGCGGCACGGCCACGACCAACTGGTGCGCCAGCACCCACTGCTGCCGATGAACTTCGACCACACCAACCACGGCAGCATCAACTGTGTCACCTGCCACCACGACTTCGTCGACCGCTCCACCTCGGCCTCGCCCAGCGGCAGCCGCACCTGCGTGCTCTGCCACAAGGAGTCGCCGCAGCTGGCCGTGACCATCGAGCACGACTTCCACCAGTTCTGCGAAAGCTGCCACCTCAAGCGCCTGCAATCCTTCCAGCAGGCCGGCCCGGTGCGTTCCTGCAAGGGCTGCCACACGCCGCCCGCGGTGGCGGGCGCGCCTTAGTTGAGGATCAGCAGGCGCGGGTATTCGCGCAGGTGCGAGGAGGTGATCTGGGCGAGGGAGCGCATGGCCCCCAGCGGGTCGTCCAGGCGATAGTTGGCGGTGATGCTGACGTCTTCCAGGCGCTCGTCGGCATTGACGATCCAGCCCGGGTAGTAGCGCCGCAGTTCGGCCAGCACCTGGCTCAGCGGGCAGTTCTCGAACACCAGGCGGCCCTGCACCCAGGCCAGCAGGCGCTGGCTCTCGCCGTTGTGGCGGCGCTCGCCGAAGCCGCCGGGGCCGACGCGGATGCTGTCGCCGGCGCCCAGGCTGACGCGGGTGTCGTCGCCGGCGCTGCGCAGGTCCACCTCGCCGTGCTGCACGCTGACTTCCGCCTCGTTGCCCAGGTAGCGCACGGCGAAGGCGGTGCCACGCACGCTCACCTGCACCGGGCCGGCCTCCACCTCGAAGGGGCGGCTGCGGTCGTGGGCCACGTCGAAGTAGGCCTCGCCGCGGTACAGCCGGGCGCTGCGGCGCTGCTCGTCGAGGTGGCTGGACAGGGCGGTGTCGGTGTTCAGCAGGATGCGCGAGCCGTCGGCCAGTTGCAGGCTCTGGCGCTGGCCCACAGCGGTGTAGTGGTCGGCGCGGATGTGCGTCAGCAGGTCGCCCTGCAGGGCTACGCCCACTGCCAGCAACAGCCCGGCAGCGGCGGCGAAGGAACGCAAGCGCCGGCGCTTGCGTTGCCGCGCCTGGTGCTGCGCCTGGGACTCCAGGCCGGTGGCGGCCAGGCCGAGCAGCGGCGAGTCCCACAGGCTGCTGGCGTGCCGGAAGGCGCTGGCGTTGGCCGGGTGCGCGGCCAGCCAGGCGTCGAAGCGCGCGCGGGTGGCGGCGTCGGCGTCTTCCAGCTGGATCAGCCAGTCCAGCGCTTGGGCCAGGTGCGGGTCCGGGGCGGTCACGCGGCGTTCCTCGAATCGGGGGCGCACATTGTGGGCCAGCCGCGGGCCGATGGGTAGCCCGTCATGCCGGCGGTTCCAGGCGCCCGAGCACGCCGATGCAGATGGCCATGATGAGCTTCAGCTCCTTCTGCACCGTGCTGGGCGACACCCCCAGTTGCTCGGCGATTTCCGCGTAGCCGCAGCCGTGCAATCGGCTGAGGATGAAGATCCGCTGCTGGCGCGGGGTGAGGCGTTCCAGGGCCGAGCCCAGGCGCTCCAGCAACTGCTCGGCGTGCAGGCCGTCCTCGGCCGAGCTCTGGCTGGAGGGCACCGCCTGGAGCACCTCCTGGGGCACGTCGTCGAGCAGGGTGCGCGACTGCATGCGCAGGTGGCGCAGGTGGTCCAGGGCAAGGTTGCGGCCGGTCTGGAAGAGGAACGGCTCCAGGTGTTCCACCGGGCGCTCGCGCAGGGTGCGGGCCACGCGCAGGTAGGTTTCCTGGACCAGTTCTTCGGCGATGCTGGGGTTCTTCACCATTCTCGCCAGGGTGCGCAGCAGCGGGGTGCGTTGGGCGAGGAACACGGTGTCGAGGTGGGAAAGGCTCACGCGACGTCCATGCAAGTCATTTTCTGATGAGAATAATTATCGTTCGGTGGGCATGCTCGGCACAAGCCGGGGCGCCGAGAAAAAAAGAGCGAGGCCCGCAAGCGCGCCTCGCTCGTCCCTCAGCCGGCTTGTGAGGGAAAAGGGGGAGGGGGCTCAGGCCTTGTCGGCCTTGCCGGCGGCCGCGGCGAACTTCGCCAGGCGCACGTCCAGGCGCCGCGGGCGGCGGCCGTGGTCCTCGGCCTGCTCCTTGCGGCGGATGGCGTTGCGCACCATCAGCGAGCCCAGGTAGCGCACCGGTTCCGGCGGGAAGTGGCCGAGCGGCCCCTGGGCCAGCGGCGAGCGCGTCCACTCGTTGTCCAGGCCCTGCACCAGCGAGGCGAGGAGCTGCCCGCCCATGTGGCAGGGGCCGACGCCGCTGCCGGAGTAGCCGAAGCCGTAGAAGATGTTGCCGCCGGCGCCGAGCCGGCCGAAGAACGGCAGGCCGGTAACCGAGCGGTCGGAGGGGCCGTTCCAGCTCGCGGCGATGGGCACCTCGGCGAAGGTCGGGAAGAACTCGCCGAGGCTGCGCCGCAGCAGGCCGAGGTAGGGCGAGGGCTGGTCGAACACCGGCAGCATGCGCCCGCCGTAGGCGAAGGTGTTGCCGCCCTTGCCGAGCATGAGCCGGCCGTCCGGGGTGTTGTGGTAGTAGTGCACGAAGATGCGCGAGTCGAGCACGGTCACCCCCGAGGTCAGGCCGATCTGCCGCAGCAGGTCCGGGCGCGGCTCGGTGATGATCATGTCGCTGGAGACGATGGCCACGGTGCGCTCGAACTGCGGGAAGGCCCGCGCCATCCAGGCGTTGATCGCCAGCACCACGCGGTCCGCCGCCACCTGGCCATTGGGCGTGTGCACGCGGGCCGGGTGGCCTTCCTCCAGGCCGGTCATCGGCGTGCCCTCGTACAGGCGCACGCCCAGCTGCAGCGCCACCCGGCGCAGGCCGCGCACCAGCTTGCCCGGCTGCACGCTGGCGGCGGCGGGGGAGAACCAGCCTTCCAGGTGCTTGTCCGAGCCGGCCATGCGCCGCACGTCTTCCAGCGGGCGCCGGGTGAAGGAGTTGATGCCGTGCTTCTCCAGCGCGGCGATCACCCCGTCGGTGGCGCCGACCTGGGCGGCGTTGGTCGCGGTGTACAGGGTGCCGTCCAGGCGGTAGTCGGCATCCACCCCGTATTTTTCGCAGAACTCGCCGATGGCCTGGATGCTGCGCTCGGAGGCCTTCACCAGGCGGATCGCCTCGGCCAGGCCGAACAGCCGCTCCAGGGTGAAGAACTTCGCCGACCAGGACAGCGCGCAGCCGCCGTTGCGCCCGCTGGCGCCGGCGCCGCAGATGTCGGCTTCGACTATCACCACGTCCAGCTCCGGGTTCTGTTCCTTGAGCTGGATGGCGGTCCACAGGCCGGTGTAGCCGCCGCCGACGATGCACACGTCGGCGCGGGTGTCCTGTTGCAGCGGGGCGGCCCTGTCGCTGTCGTGCTGCAGGGCCTGGGCGAGCCAGAAGGGGCGCATGGGGAGTCTCCGTGATCGGGGCGCGGGGTAGGGCGTTCGGTATGCGGTTTATCGGGCGGGGTGGGCACGTCCCTGTGCCCCGGGTATCAGGAGCGCGCCGGGCGCACCTTCAGGGGGCGGTTCGGCGTGACCGGGGCGCTCTTGCGCGCGCCTTCGGGCAGGCTGTTCCAGTGCGGCACCAGGATGGCGGCGGCGATCAGCGCGGTGACGGTGAAGCCGATGAACACGCTGTAGGTGTCGAAGTAGCCGGGCAGCAGGCCGCCGAGGATGGCGCCCACCGAGCCGCAGCCGTTGACGAAGCCGGCGGCGGTGCCCGCGGCCTTGCCGGTGCCGAAGTCGATGGCGGCGGCGCCGCTGATCATCGAGTCCGGGCCGTAGAGGGTCAGGCCCATCATGAACAGCAGGGCGAACACCAGCATCGCGCTGCCGGTCTGCATGGCCGGGACGAACAGCGCCAGGCAGGCGGTCAGGCCGATCAGGCTGATGACGCAGGCGGGCATGCGCCGGGCGCCGAACAGCTTGTCCGAGGCCAGGCCGATGAGGATGGGGCCGAGCAGCCCGGCGATCTCGAAGGCGGTCGGCAGCACCGCGGCGCCCACCTTGCCCAGGGCCGGCATGCGTTCGTAGACGATCACCGGGCCCCACAGCAGGATGGCGTAGCGCGCCGGCTTGAGCAGGAAGTAGGCCAGGCCGAGGGTCATCACGGTGCGGTTGCGCAGCACGGCGCCGAGGGTTTCCCAGAAGCCGGGGTTCTTGCCCTGCTCATGGAAGCCGGCGTAGTGCACGGCCTGCGGCTCGTCCGCCTCGACCGGCGGCAGGCCGACGTCCTGCGGGCGGTTGCGCTGCAGCAGCAGGAACAGCAGGGCGACGCCGCCGACCACCGCGGCGGAGGAATAGAAGGCCGCGTGCCAGGTGCCGAACACGCTGTAGGCCCACCAGCCGGCGAAGGGCGAGGCGACCAGGCCGCCGAAGGCGTAGCAGGTGCTCCACAGGCCGAGGATGCGCCCGCGCTCGTGGGCGGCGAAGAAGCTGCCCATGTTCTTGCACAGCCCGGACCAGCCGGTGGACTGCGCCAGGCCCTGGATGACCATGCAGCTGGCGAAGATCGGCACGGTGGCGAAGGTGCCCATGACCAGGGCGGCGAGGGTGGAGATTGCCAGGCCGCCGAACACCACGATGCGCGGGCCGAAGCGGTCGGCGAAGACGCCCCAGGTGAACTGGCCCACGGCGTAGGCGGCCAGGTAGATGGCGTCCATGTCGGCCATCATGGCCTTGTCCAGTTCGAAACTCGTGTCCTCGGCGATGCCGAGCTTGGCCACGGAGAAGGCCTTGCGGGTGAAGTAGAAGGCGGCGTACGCGAGCCAGGTGATCGCGAAGATCTGCACGCGCCAGCGCTGCATGGAACCTTTGCCCGCGTGGGCTGCGGTGCCGGTGGGGTTGCTCATCTGATCTGACCTCGTTGTTGTTGGAGTGCCGGCAGTCAGGGAAAAACTTGTTGTTGTTATATGAGCGGGCCGTACCTTTCCGGAGGTGACGGGTCAGGGCGGATGCGGTGAGGTTGCCGTGGGCCGGAGCCCTTGGTGAAACGCATGGAAACAAGTTCGGATAAATAAAATCGATTTATCAAATTTTAAAAATAAGTCTGACTTGTAAGTCACGGCGCCGGCCGACTACAGTGGCGACCTTCCCGAACCCTACGGAGCCAGGCCCATGCAGGTTTCCCACGCGCAACTGAAGGCCTTCCACGCCGTGGCGCTGACCGGCAGCTTCACCCGCGCCGCCGAGCGCCTGTTCCTCACCCAGCCGGCGGTTTCCGACCAGGTGCGCAAGCTGGAGGAGCGCTACGGCGTGCTGCTGTTCCACCGCAACAAGCGCTCGGTGCGCCTGACCGACCTGGGCGAGCGCCTGCTGGCGGTGACCCAGCGGCTGTTCGTCATCGAGGCCGAGGCCCACGAACTGCTGGCGGCCTCCAGCGCGCTGCAGACCGGCAACCTGACCCTGGCGGTGGACGCCGCGGTGCATCTGCTGCCGCAGGTGGCGCGCTTCTGCCAGCGCTACCCGGGCATCCACGTGCGTATCGAGAGCGGCAACACCGACGAATCGCTGCAGTCGCTGTTCAACTACCGGGCCGACCTGGCGCTACTGGGGCGCACGGTGGAGGACGAGCGGCTGCTGTCGGTGACCCTGCGCAGCGACCCCATAGTCGCCTTCGTCGCCAGCGGCCACCCCTGGGCCGGGCGCGAGTCGATCCGCCTGGCGGACCTGGACGACGCGCCGCTGGTGTTGCGCGAGCAGGGCTCGGTGACGCGCCAGACGCTGGAAGAGGAAATGCACCGCGCCGGCCTGCGCATCCGCCCGGCCATCGAGGTGGAAGGCCGCGAGGCCGCGCGCGAGGCGGTGGTGGCGGGCATCGGCCTGGGCGTGGTGTCGGCCGCCGAGTTCGGTGCCGACAGCCGGGTGCATGCTTTGCCGATAGTCGATTGCGAAAGGCGGATGAGCGAGACCCTGGTGTGCCTGCGCGAGCAGAGTTCGCGGCGGATCGTGTCGACCTTCCTCGATGTGGTGCGCGAGGATTTGTGGGAGGGGGCTGGCTAGTCCGGCGTCGCCTTGGGGGCAATCGCGGACGGTACACCTTCCAGCAACACCCCGTAGGATGGGTTGAGCGGAGCGATACCCATCACCGCAACCGCATGGGTTTCGCAAGCTCAACCCATCCTACGGTGCCGTGCCTATGCGGGGTGTGCAGGAGCGGACTCCGTCCGCGATTATCCGTCGTCAACGGCAGGTCAGGCCCCGCCATCCTCCGCCAGCTCCAGGAACGCACTCACCACCCGCAAGCCGCGGCGCCGCTCCAGGCAGCCGAGGGAATGCCGGTTCACCAGCGCCTCGCCGAGCAGCGGCACGGCGCGTACCCGCGGGTCGCGGCTGACTTCCAGCGAGGAGACGATGCCGATGCCCAGCTCCGCCGCCACCGCCTCGGTGACCGCCTCGCGGCTGCTCAGCTCCATCAGCACCCGTGGCTGTATCGGCAGGGCGCCGCAGGCGCGGTCGAAGGTGCGGCGGGTGATGGAGTCCGGCTCGCGCAGCACCATGATCTGCTGGTCCAGCTCTGCCAACGGGATGCCCTCGCCGCGCCCGCACCAGGCGTGTTCCGCCGGCAGCAGCGCGCACAGGTGAGATTCCACCAAATCGCGCAGGTACAGCCCCGGCCGCTCGTCCACCTCGGTCACCACGGCCACGTCCACGTGCTCGCTGAGCAGCGCGTTGAGCGTCTCCTGGGCATTGCCTAGGCGCAGGTTGACGGTGATGCCGGGGTAGCGCGCGCGCAGGCGGGCGAGCAGGGGCATGACCAGGTGCGGGCCGTCGGCCGCCACCTCGATGCGCCCGCTGAGCAGCTTGCGGTTGGCGTCCAGCAGCGTCTCGGCCTCTTCCTCCAGGGCGAACAGCGTGCGGCTGATGGCCGCCAGGCGGCGGCCTTCCTCGGTCAACTCCACGGCGCGGGCGGTGCGGCGGAACAGGTTGACCTGGTAGTGCTCTTCCAGCGCCTTGACGTGCCCGGTCACCGCCGGCTGGCTGATGAACAGGCGCTCGGCGGCGCGGGTGAAGCTGCCTTCGCGGGCCACGGCGTCGAAGGCGCGGAGCTGGAACAGGTTCATAGGGTATAGGTCCGACTTATGCCTGGGATCATGACAAACAATTTGAGCGATAACTCGTCGCTTGGCAACGTATGTCCAGGCCCGCTCGACGGGCCGCGACAAGAACCTCACCCCGCACAGGTTTTCCCCTGATAGAGGAACCGAGCATGAGCACTGCCGAGCGCGCGCCCATCCTGTTGACCCCCGGCCCCCTGACCACCTCCCCGCGGACCCGCCGCGCCATGCTGGTCGACTGGGGCTCCTGGGACAACGATTTCAACGCCCTGACCGCCGATGTCTGTTCCCGCCTGCTGGCCATCATCCATGGCGAAGGCAGCCACACCTGCGTGCCGCTGCAGGGCAGCGGCACCTTCTCCGTCGAGGCCGCGGTGGGCACCCTGGTGCCGCGCGACGGCAAGGTGCTGGTGCTGATCAACGGCGCCTACGGCAAGCGCCTGGCGAAGATCTGCCAGGTGATCGGCCGGCAGTTCAGCACCTTCGAGACCGAAGAGGACGTGCCCACCACCGCCGAGGACGTCGACCGCCTGCTCGCCGCCGACCCGGCCGTGACCCACGTGGCGCTGATCCACTGCGAGACCAGCACCGGCATCCTCAACCCGCTGGAAGCCATCGCCAAGGTCGTCGAGGCCCACGGCAAGCGCCTGATCATCGATGCCATGAGCTCCTTCGGCGCCCTCGACATCGACGCCCGCAAGGTGCCCTTCGATGCGCTGATCGCCGCTTCCGGCAAGTGCCTGGAAGGCGTGCCCGGCATGGGCTTCGTCTTCGCCCGCAACGAGTCGCTGGCGGCCAGCGCCGGCAACTGCCATTCCCTGGCCATGGACCTGCAGGACCAGCAGGCCTACATGGCCAAGACCGGCCAATGGCGCTTCACCCCGCCCACCCACGTGGTCGCCGCGCTGCACGAGGCGCTGAGCCAGTACGAGGAGGAGGGCGGCCTGGCGGCCCGTCACAATCGTTACGCAGACAACTGCCAGACTCTGCTGGACGAGATGGCCAGGCTGGGATTGCGCAGCTTCCTCCCGGCGGCGATCCAGGCGCCGATCATCGTCACCTTCCACGCCCCGCGCGATGCCCGCTACAGCTTCACCGAGTTCTACAACCGGGTGCGCGAGAAGGGCTACATCCTCTACCCGGGCAAGCTGACCCAGGTGGAAACCTTCCGCGTCGGCTGCATCGGCCAGGTCGATGCCCAGGGCATGCGCGAGGCGGTGGCGGCCATCGCCCAGACGCTGCGCGAGATGGAAGTCTTCGAGATCTGAACCCCTTTCCCGGCGCAGGCCCGGCCTGCGCCCGACATCAGGATGCAAACGATGAACTACGAACAACCCAAGCAACTGCAAGCCGTGGTACTGGACTGGGCCGGCACCGTGGTCGACTTCGGCTCCTTCGCGCCGACGCAGATCTTCGTCGAGGCCTTCGCCGAGTTCGGCGTGCAGGTCAGCCTGGAAGAAGCCCGCGGCCCCATGGGTATGGGCAAGTGGGACCACATCCGCACCCTGTGCGACATCCCGGCCATCGCCGAGCGCTACCAGGCGAAGTTCGGCCGCACGCCGACGGACGATGACGTCACCGCCATCTACGAGCGCTTCATGCCGTTGCAGATCGAGAAGATCGCCGAGCACTCCGCGCTGATCCCCGGCGCCCTCGATGCCATCGCCCAACTGCGCGAACAGGGCCTGAAGATCGGCTCCTGCTCCGGTTACCCGGCGGTGGTGATGGAAAAGGTGGTCAAGCTGGCCGCCAGCAACGGCTACGTCGCCGACCACGTGGTGGCCACCGACGAAGTGCCCAACGGCCGCCCGCACCCGGCCCAGGCCCTGGCCAACGTGATCGCCCTGGGCATCGACGACGTGGCTGCCTGCGTGAAGGTCGACGACACCTGGCCGGGCATCCTCGAAGGCCGCCGCGCCGGCATGTGGACCGTGGCGCTGACCTGCTCGGGCAACGCCCTGGGCCTGACCTACGAGCAGTACAAGGCACTGCCGCAGGACAAGCTGGAACAGGAGCGCCGGCGCATCGGGCAGATGTTCGAGGGTTCGCGCCCGCATTACCTGATCGACACCATTGCGGAGCTACCGGCGGTGGTGGCCGACATCAACGCCCGCCTGGCGCGGGGGGAGATGCCGCAGAGTTTCTGAGGCTTGCGGCGTGAGAGAAAGGCCCGCTTCGCAGGCTGTGTGAAAACCCGAGCGGCTCTTCGAAGAGTGCGTTCCTACGTGAAATCTGAAAAGGCTTGGCTATTCAGCCAACCCAGAATCCGCGTAGAAACGCGAAATCCAGGTTGTTTTTTAACCAGCTGGACCGATCCGGAGGTTTTCACACAGCCTGTTCGGCGGGTCTTTTTCGTTGCTGGGTGGGGGGCTTTTCGTAGGAGCGAGCTTGCTCGCGAACAGAGCTTGCTGGGGATTGCAGGTGCTGGGGTTGAGAGCGCCCTCTCCCTAACCCTCTCCCTGAAGGGAGAGGGGACCGTTCGGAGTGCGCTGATGTTTCCGTGTTAGCCGGTTTGTACCGAGTTACCGGCTGAAACCATCACTTCTCTCGGCACGGACTAGCCCCCTCTCCCTTCAGGGAGAGGGCTGGGGAGAGGGTTACGGGCTCAATCCAACGCACCACGACCGCCGGGAGGCACCATTGAAAGCAACCCCACCCCTCAATTCACCACATTGCGCACAAAGCGCAGCAACCCATCCCCCAGGTTCCGATAGGAAAACCGCTGGTTGCTCTTGAACACATGGAACCCCCCGCTGGCCACCTCCCAACGCTGGTCGCCGATCTCCAGCGTCAGGTGCCCCTCGATGACGTAAACCATGTCATACCACCCCTCGGCATCGGGCTCTGCGTCATAGCTGTCCCCCGGCGCCAGGGCCCAGTGCCACAGCTCGGCCTGGCCGCGGGCCGGGGTGCTGGCCAGCAGGGTGCCGCGGCTCTCGGCCTGGCGGCCGGCCCAGGCCACCACGTCGACGCGCGAGAGGTCGCCGGTCTGCGGGGCGCGCACCAGGTCGGCGAAGGTCACCGAGAGGGCCGCGGCGATGCGGTCGAGGGTGGCCAGGCTGACGTTGGTGTCGCCGCCTTCGATGCCGACCAGCATGCGCCGGCTGACGCCGCTGGCCTTGGCCAGGGCGTCCTGGCTCAGGCCCGCGGCGCGGCGCAGGGTCTTGACGTTGTCGGCGACGTGGACGAGCACGCTGGGGCGTTCGTTGGTGTTGGGCAATATATTGCTCATTCGACCGATTTTGCGCATTATGTTGCGCATAAGCATACGCCAGGTCCCTGGCTGCATTTCAACCTTTTCGGTCTGCCTCCATGCCGCGTTCCCGTTTCGCCACGCTGTTCTTCCCGGTCGCCGTGCTGCTCGTCTCCATGGCCTCGATCCAGGGCGGGGCGGCCCTGGCCAAGAGCCTGTTCCCGGTGCTCGGCGCCCAGGGCGTGACGGCCATGCGCCTGCTGTTCGCGGCGATCATCCTGCTCGCCGTGCTGCGCCCCTGGCGCAAGCCCATCGCGCGCAGTTCCTGGGGGCCGCTGCTGGCCTACGGCATTACCCTGGGCGGCATGAACCTGATGTTCTACATGGCCCTGCGCACGATTCCGCTGGGCGTCGGCGTGGCCCTGGAGTTCACCGGGCCGCTGGCGGTGGCGCTGTACTTCTCGCGCAAGCCCATCGACTTCCTCTGGATCGCTATCGCCGTGTGCGGCCTCTGGCTGCTGCTGCCCATCGGCGAACTCGGGCATGGCGTCGATCCGCTGGGCGCCGCGCTGGCCCTGGGCGCGGGCGCCTGCTGGGCGATGTACATCCTGTTCGGCCAGCGCGCCGGCAACGACCACGGCACCCAGACCGCCGCCATGGGCGTGACCATCGCGGCAATATGCATTTTCCCCGTGGGCCTGGTGCATTCCGGTGCCGCGCTGTTCGACCTGCAGCTGATCCCGGCGCTGCTGGGCGTGGCGGTGCTCTCCAGCGCCTTGCCCTACACCCTGGAGATGATCGCCCTGACGCGCCTGCCGGCGCGCACCTTCGGCACCCTGATGAGCATCGAGCCGGCTTTCGCCGCGCTGTCCGGCCTGGTGTTCCTCGGCGAGCAGCTGACCGTGCTGCAGTGGCTGGCCATCGCCGCGATCATGCTCGCCTCGGTGGGCACCACCCTGACCAGCCAGCCGAAGCAGCCGGCCGCGAGCGTGGTGGCGGCGGACTGATCAGCCGCCGAGGGTGGTCGCCAGCCGTTCCTGGATGAAGTCCAGGAAGCACTGGATGCGCAGGGCCAGCTGCGAGTTGCGGTAGTACACCGCGTTGATCGGCTGGCGTGTCTCGCGCACCAGTTCCGGCAGCACCTTGACCAGGCGCCCGGCGGCGATGTCGTGGCAGGTCATGAAACCCGCCAGGCAGGCGATGCCCTGGCCGGCCAGGGCCAACTGGCGCAGCGTCTCGCCGCTGGAGGCGGAAAGGTCGGGGGTGATCGCCAGGCTTTCCCCGCCGGCATGGGGCAGTGGCCAGACGTTCAGGCTTTCCGGCTGGGTGAAGCCGAGTAGGCTGTGCCGCGCCAGGTCTTCCACGCTTTGCGGCGCGCCGTGTTTCTCCAGGTAGGCCGGGCTGGCCAGCAGGTTCAGCCGGCTGCTGCCCAGGGGCCGGGCATGCAGCGTCGAATCGCTGAGGGTGCCGATGCGGATGGCGACGTCGGTGCTCTGCTCCAGCAGGTCGATGTTCAGGTCGTTGGTGTTCAGTTGCAGCTCGATGTCCGGGTACTGCGCGCGGAAGGCGTCGATGTGCGGCACCACGGCGTGCAGCATGAAGGGCGAGGCGGCATTGATCCGCAGGCGCCCGGCCGGCCGTTGTTGGCGCAGCGCCAGGCGTTCTTCCAACTCGTCCATCTGCGCCAGGATGTGCCGCGCGCTATCGAGGAAGAACTGGCCTTCCTCGGTGAGCTTCATGCGCCGCGTGGTGCGGTTGAGCAGGGTGGTGCCGAGTTTGTCCTCCAGGCGCGCCAGGGTGCGGCTGACGGCCGAGGCGGTGAGGCCCAGCTGCTCGGCGGCGGCGGTGATGGAGCCGCTGTCGATGACGGTGGTGAAGGTGCGGAGTTCGTCGGATTGGACTTTCATCGGGGGCCTGTCGGTGGCTGCTTCTAGCTCGCGAATGGTGTTTGCCGGTGGGGGTGGTGCATGGGGTTGATTCCGTTCCCTCTCCCCAGCCCTCGGCTGTGCGCCCTGCCCTGAAGGGAGAGGGGGTTGTCCGTGCTGAGAGAGGATTTGATTTCAACCGGCAACTCTGGAGCTGCCGGCTGACTCTGGAAAACCCAACCGCTCCGAACGGTCCCCTCTCCCTTCAGGGAGAGGGTTAGGGAGAGGGCGCTCTCAAATCCAGCACCTGCATTCCCGGTGAACTCCGTTCGCGAGCAAGCTCGCTCCAAGTAAAGCCGCCCCTCAAAACGTCCCCGGATAAGCCCCGCCATCCAGCAACAGATTCTCCCCGGGCATGGGCACAGCAGACAAAGGCACGCAGCGCACCTCGATGCCCGGCGCGTGCTGGCGCAGTTCCGCGGCGGTGGCTTCCAGCGCCTCGGCGCCGCGAAAGTGGTGGCCACGACATTTACCCGCGCCGTGGCCGCAGCGCAAGCCGCCGGCTTCAGTCCCAGGCCGGGGCCAGGCTGGCCGGGCTGGTGATGCGCTCGTTGCGCTCCAGGGCGGCGATGGCGGCCATGTCCGCGTCGCTCAGGCGCAGCTCGCGGGCGGCGAGGTTGCTCGCCAGGTTGGCGCGCTTGGTGGAGGAGGGGATCACCGCGTAGCCCAGCTGCATGGCCCAGGCCAGCACCACCTGCGCCGGGGTGGCGCCGTGGCGCTGGGCGATCTCGCCGATCACCGCGTCGCCCAGCACCTTGCCGTAGCCCAGCGTCATATAGGAGGTGATGCGGATGCCGTGGCGCTCGGCGAACCCGGCGACCTTGCGGTTCTGCAGGTAGGGGTGCAGCTCCACCTGGTTGGTGGCGATCTCGCCGGCGCCGACCACGTCGATGGCCTGCTGCATCAGCGCCAGGGTGAAGTTAGACACGCCGATCTCGCGGGCCAGGCCGCGCGCCTTGGCCTCGGCCAGGGCCGCCATGTATTCGGCGACCGGCACCGCGCCGCCCGGCGAGGGCCAGTGGATCAGGCAGAGGTCGACGTAGTCGGTCTTCAGCTTGTCCAGGCTTTCTTCCAGGCTGGGGATCAGCCGCTCGCGGGAGAGGTTCTCGGTCCAGATCTTGGTGGTCAGGTACAGCTCGCCGCGCGGCACGCCGCTGGCCGCCACCGCCTGGCCGACCTCGGTCTCGTTGCCGTAGATCTGCGCGGTGTCGATGGCGCGGTAGCCCAGCTCCAGGGCGGTGGATACCGAGTCGATGACCACCTGGTCCTTGAGGCGGAAGGTGCCGAGGCCGAGGGCGGGAATGCTCATGGGAATCTCCTGTGGGGGATGGGTTGCACTGGAGCTTAGTATCCGGGGATGCACTGCTGAGAAAAACGCGGGTAGCGGCAAAGGATATTTGCCGTGAAGTCACGAATGGTTGGTTCCACGGGCAATTGCTCCGCTCACATGGCAGAAGGCGTACCGTCGTAGGATGGCGTTGAGCGAAGCGATACCCATCACCACGGCAGCATGGGTATCGCAAGCTCAACCCATCCTACGAAGAGCATCTCGGCGCAAGACAGTTGCTCCTGCGAAGAGCGCGCAAAAGAAAAGCCCCGCCAAGGCGGGGCTTTTCCATTCAGCGCGAGGCTCAGTTGCCAGCGGCAGCTGCTGCGGCCTGCTCGGTCAGCGTCTCGGTGTGGTCGCCGTGGTTCTTGCTGAACTGCGGGGCCAGGGAGCCGATGATCATGCCGAAGGCGCTGCAGATCAGGCCCACCAGTTGCGGCGGCCAGAAGTCGCCTTCCTGGTGGCCCATCTCCAGCGAGATCCAGCCGATCAGCCCGCAGGCGATGGCGGTCAGGGCGCCCTGGGTGGTGGCGCGCTTCCAGAACAGGCCGAAGAACAGCGGCACCACGGCGGCGACCAGAGTCACCTTGTACGCGTTGCCGACCATCTCGTAGATGCTGGCGTTGGAGTAGAAGGCGAACAGGCAGGTGGCGATGGTCATGGCCAGCACGCTGGCGCGCATCAGCTTCAGCGCCTGGTGGTCGTTCAGGTGCGGCAGCATGGGCTTGAGGATGTTCTCGGTGAGGGTCACCGACGGGGCCAGCAGGGCGCCGGAGGCCGAGGACATGATCGCCGAGAGCAGGGCGCCGAAGAACATGATCTGGGCGAACATCGGGGTGCGCTCCATGATCAGGTGCGGAAGGATCTGCTGGGCGTCCTCGTTCAGCCAGTGCTTGACCATCTGCGGGTCGATCATCGACGCGGCGTAGGTCAGGAAGATCGGCAGCATGCAGAACACCAGGTAGCAGGCGGCGCCGGTCATGGTGGCGCGCGAGGCGATCTTCTCGGTCTTGGCCGACATCACCCGGGCGTACACGTCCTGCTGCGGGATGGAGCCGAACATCATGGTCACCGCCGCGCCGAGGAAGGCGACTATGTCCTTGGCCGAGGTGCCCTGCAGGAAGTGGAACTTGCCTTCGGCCGCGGCGTGGCTGATCACCACCTGCGGGCCGCCGGCCATGTCGCCGATCAGCCAGACCAGGTAGCACAGGCCGCAGACGATGATGATCATCTGCAGGAAGTCGGTCAGGGCCACCGACCACATGCCGCCGAACAGGGTGTGCAGCAGCACGATCACGGTGCCGATGAGCATGCCCTGGGTGGTGGTGATGGCGCCGTCGGAGAGCACGCTGAAGCACACGCCGAGCGCGGTCAGCTGGGCGGCCACCCAACCCATGTAGGAGATGATGATCACCAGGCTGGTGAAGATTTCCACGTGCTGGCCGAAGCGCTTGCGGAAGAAGTCACCGATGGTCATCAGGTTCAGGCGGTACAGCGGGCGGGCGAAGACCAGGCCCACCAGCATCAGGCAGCCGAAGGAACCGAAGGGGTCCTCGATGATCCCGGCGAAGCCTTCCTGGAGGAAGGTGGCGGGAATGCCCAGAACGGCTTCGGAGCCGAACCAGGTGGCGAACACCATGGTCACGACCAGGGGGAAGGACATGCTGCGGCCGGCCGCTGCGTAGTCCGAGGAGTTGTGCACGCGGGTCGCGGCGTAGAAGCCGACGATGACCGTAATCAGCAGGTAGATCCCGACAAACCAGATCAGCATTTGTTCGTTCTTTCCATTGGCTGGCCAGGTGCGCTTGGCGGGTAGGGGAGGCGCAGACTGGCGGTTTTTGTTTTTGGACTTGGCGGCCCCGGCGGGTGCCGGGCCCGGTCGGCAGGAGGGACTGCCGGCCGGAACGCAACGGGCGAGCAGTCTGCCAAAGACGTAAAATATGTCAAACAATTACAGAGCGATTGAATGAAAAAAATGACAGGCGAGCAGGCTTGATTCGTTCAATTGTTTGATTTAGTGCGGTTGAGCTGCGCCGGTAGTCAGAAATATTTGACAGTAGGTGTTCGATAAGAACAACGAATGTGCGGCTCTGGGCTGACCTGCAAGGCGTTTCGTGACCGCTGCGTCCGGCCTGCCCGGCATGGGCAGAAGCGCCGCAGCGGGCGCCGCGCATTGACGCGGAGCCGCCGCCAGCCAGTAGAATCGCGCCTTTTCGCCCAAGGACGCCCCATGAGCCTCTACCAGCCCGGCATTCTCGCCACTCCGGTTCCCGCCCAGGCCCGCCACCTGTTCTTCGACCTGCAGGCCGCCGAGCACCTGCCGGCCGCCCTCGACCGCCTGCTGCAGCTGGCCGACGGCGAGAGCGCGGTGGTCGGCTTCGGCGCATCGCTGGTGCGCGTGCTGGGCCGCCAGGTCGAGGGGCTGCGCGAGTTCCCGGCGCTGTCCGGCGCCGGCGTCGACAACCCGTCCACCCAGCACGCCCTGTGGGTGTGGCTGCGCGGCGAGGACCGCGGCGACCTGCTGCTGCGCACCCATGAGCTGGCGCGCGAACTGGCGCCGGCGTTGCAGCTGGTGGAGCAGGTCGAGGCCTTCCGCCACGGCGCCGGCCTGGACCTGACCGGCTACGAGGACGGCACCGAGAACCCGCAGGATGAAGACGCCGTGGATGCGGCGGTCGTCGCCGGCGCTGGCGCCGGCCTGGACGGCGGCAGCTTCGCCGCCATCCAGCAGTGGCGCCACCAGCTGCAGGCCTTCGCCGCGCTGCCCCAGGCCGAGCAGGACGACATCATCGGCCGGCGCAAAAGCGACAACGAGGAACTGGACGAGGCGCCCGAGTCCGCCCACGTCAAGCGCACCGCCCAGGAGAGCTTCGAGCCCGAGGCCTTCGTGGTGCGCCGCTCGATGCCCTGGACCGCGGGCGCCGACGCCGGCCTGATGTTCCTGGCCTTCGGCCGCAGCCTGGACGCCTTCGAGGCGCAGCTGCGGCGCATGAGCGGCCTGGAAGACGGCATCGTCGACGCCCTGTACCGCTTCAGCCGCCCGCTGACCGGCGGCTACTACTGGTGCCCGCCGCGCCGCGACGGCCTGCTCGACCTGGGCGCGCTGCTCGGCTGAGGTGGGGCGGGCGCTGTCAGCGGCTGAGGTGGATGCGCATCTGCGTATAGCCGTTGACGAAGCGCCCGGTGCTGCCGAAGGCCGCATAGCAGAAGGCCCGGTGCATGGCGGTGAGGCCGCTGCAATGCAGGTTGCGCAGCTTGCGGTAGGCGGCTTGGTAGTGGTGAAGGAAGTTCTGCACGAAGGACGTCTCCCTGTTCGCGGTTGGGCGATCCCTGCATCGAGCGGTATCGACAGTATGACCAGGCTCGGGGTTTCTGCCGGCTTGCCTGCATGGCGATGGGGCGCGCTGCCGGCGATTTCCTGGCCTACCCTGGAAAGACCCTTGAAGATCGCCACTGTTCCCCGGCGAATTGAGAAATGGAGTAGGCCATGGCTGTCAGACGCCTGGTCGCCAACCTGGCCGTGGACGATCCGGCGGCGCTGGCGGCCTTCTACCGGCAGGTATTCGAACTGGACTTGCTGATGGACCACGGTTGGATTCTCACCCTGGGCGGCGAGGGCCGCGCCCGTGCGCAGTTCTCCCTGGCCAGCGAGGGCGGCGGGGGTGCCCCGGTGCCGGCGCTGTCGGTGGAGGTGGACGACCTGGAGGCCGTGTTGCAGCGGGCCCGCGAGGCCGGCGCGGCAATCCTCTTCGAGCCGCGGGACGAGCCCTGGGGCGTTCGCCGCTTCTTCCTGCGCGACCCGGCCGGGCACATCGTCAACGTCCTGGTCCACCTCGACGCCGACGCTTGACGGCCGCCCCCGGCTTCGCCTAAGTTGGCCGGCATGACCCGCACAACCCTGAACTTCGGCCGAATCATTATTACCGCCATTACGCAATTGGCGGGTTAGCCGACGTCCACCGAACCCGCCCTGGAGGCGGGTTTTTTCTGACTGTCTCCCGGGCCCCGTGAAAAAGCCCAGCAGGAGACAGGCCCAATGAGCCCCCACCGCGTCACCCAGGCCATCGAACAGGCGGATCGGCTGATCAACGCCCGGCAGTTCGAGCCCCTCATGGATTCCCAGACCGATGACGCCTGCGGCGCCGACCTGCTCGACAGCCTGCCGGCCGGCGGCCGAACCCGGGAGGCGCGCGCATGAGCCAGGACGCGCTGCTCAAGGAATACGTGCGCAAGATCCTCGCCGCGCCGGTCTACGACGTGGCCATCGAAACCCCGCTGCAAGCGGCCCGCCAGCTCTCCGAGCGCCTGGGCTGCCAGGTGCTGCTCAAGCGCGAGGACCTGCAGCCGGTGTTCTCCTTCAAGATCCGCGGCGCCTACAACAAGCTGGCGCAACTGAGCACCGCGGAGCGCTCGCGCGGGGTGATCGCCGCCTCCGCCGGCAACCATGCCCAGGGCCTGGCGCTGGCGGCGAAGGAACTGGGCGTGAGCGCGACCATCGTCATGCCGCGCACCACGCCGGAGCTGAAGGTGCAGGGCGTGCTCTCCCGCGGCGGCAAGGTGCTGCTGCACGGCGACGCCTTCCCCGAGGCCCTGGCCCACGCCCTGCAACTGGCCGAGGCCCACGGCTACACCTTCGTGCCGCCCTACGACGACCCGGACGTGATCGCAGGGCAAGGCACCGTGGCCATGGAAATCCTCCGCCAGCACCCCGGGCGCCTGGACGCCATCTTCGTGCCGGTGGGCGGCGGCAGCCTGGTCGCCGGCATCGCCGCCTACGTGAAATACCTGCGCCCGGAAGTGAAGGTCATCGGCGTCGAGCCGGACGATTCCAACTGCCTGCAGGCCGCGCTGGCCGCCGGCGAGCGCGTGGTACTGAGTCAGGTCGGGCTGTTCGCCGACGGCGTGGCGGTGGCGCAGATAGGCGCGCACAACTTCGAAGTGTGCCGCCATCACGTGGACGAGGTGATCACCGTCAGCAGCGACGAAATCTGCGCGGCGATCAAGGACATCTACGACGACACCCGCTCCATCACCGAGCCCGCCGGCGCCCTGGCGGTGGCCGGGATCAAGAAGTACGTCGAGCGCGACGACGCGGCGGGGCAGACCCTGGTGGCCATCGATTCGGGCGCCAACATCAACTTCGACCGCCTGCGCCACGTCGCCGAGCGCGCCGAACTGGGCGAGAAGCGCGAGGCCATCCTGGCGGTGACCATCCCCGAGCGCCCGGGCAGCTTCAAGGCCTTCTGCGAGGCGGTGGGCAAGCGCCAGATCACCGAGTTCAACTACCGCTACGACCGCAGCGAGGAAGCGCAGATCTTCGTCGGCATCCAGACCCACCCGCAGAACGATCCGCGCCCGGCGCTGGTGGAGCAACTGCGCGAGCGGGGCTTCCCGGTGCTGGACCTGACCGACAACGAGGCCGCCAAGCTGCACATCCGCCACATGGTCGGCGGCCGCGCGCCGCAGGTGGAGCAGGAGCGGCTGTTCCGCTTCGAATTCCCCGAGCGGCCGGGGGCGCTGTTCAACTTCCTCGAACGTCTCGGCGAGCGCTGGAACATCAGCCTGTTCCACTACCGCAACCACGGCGCCGCCGACGGCCGCGTGCTAGCCGGCCTGCAGGTGCCCGAACACGAGCGCGGCGAGCTGGGCGCGGTGCTGGACGCCATCGGCTACCGCTACTGGGACGAGAGCGAGAACCCGGCGTACCGGCTGTTCATCGGCTAGGGCAGGGCAGTGGACTGGCGAACTTCGCCGCGATTGGCTATTGGGCCCGCCCCGGGGCCGGCGTAGCTTGGGGCAACAGCCCTTCAACCCGCTGGGCCCCTGGCCCGAGGAGCCGTCCGATGTCCCTTCGCAATCTGCTGTTCGCCGGCCTGGTGCTGGCGCTGCCCGCACTGGCCCACGGGGCCGAGCACGAGAAGATCGCCACCCTGCAGGAACACGCGCTGCCCGACGCCCCAGGCAAGAAGGGCCTGCTGATCGAGGTCGGCTACAAGCCTGGCGAGGCCTCGGCGCCCCACGTCCATGCCGGCGCGGTGTTCGCCTACGTGCTGGAAGGCGCGGTGGTGTCGCAACTGCAGGGCCAGCCGCCGGTGACCTACAAGGCCGGCCAGTCCTGGTACGAGGCGGCCAACACGCCGCACCTGGTCTCGCGCAACGCCAGCGCGACGCAGCCGGCCAAGCTGCTGGTGTGGATGCTGCTGGACGAAAAGGCCCCGGTGCTGACGCCGCTGAAGCAGTGAGATTGCCGCCGCCGGCCATTTCTGCTGGGATGCCCCGATCGACCGACAACGAGGAAGCCCGCCATGGCCAGCTACCAGGAACTCTTCGCCATCGGCGAAGGCTTCGACGCCTTCGTCGCCCACGGCCTGCCGGCGGAAATCGCCGCGGTGCGCGCGGTGCAGCAAAGGCTCGAAGAACCGGGCCTGATCAGCGCTGCCACCCGCGAACGCCTGGCCGCGGTGCAAGGGCGCTACCACCTGCTGGTAGCCGGCGAAATGTGGTGCCCGGACTGCCAGCTCAACATCACCGCCCTGGACTGGCTGTGCCGCCAGCAGCCGCGCATCGACCTGGCGGTGATCTCCAAGGGGCGTGCCGAGGATGAACTGCAGCAGCGCCTGGGGTTGGAGCGCGTGGCCATTCCGCTGGTGGTAGTGCTGGATGCCGGGTTCGAGGTGGTCGGGCGCTTCATCGAACGGCCGCAGGTGGTGGTGGCGGGGTGGGACGGGGTGAAGCCGGCGTATCGGGCGGGGGATTATCTGGAGAGTACGGTGCTCGATCTGGTGGCGGTGTTTGAGGGGGCGGAGGGGAGGGTGTTTGCTGGTGGGTGAGGTGTTTGGGGTTGATGCCGTTCCCTCTCCCCAACCCTCTCCCTGAAGGGAGAGGGGGCTAGTCCGTGCCGAGAGAAGGAATGGTTTCAGCCGGTACCCGCCGGGCTAGCCGGCTAACTCCAAAACGCCCGCATCTGCCCAACGGTCCCCTCTCCCTTCAGGGAGAGGGTTAGGGAGAGGGCGCTCTCCAGGTCACACACCACAGCCATCCGGCCCCACCAACCGCTTCTTCAGATAAAACCGCTGATGCCCCGGCGGGCAATCCTCCAGCACACCCATCAGCTCGAAGCCCTGCTTCCGATAGAACCCCGGCGCCTGGAAGCTGTAGGTATAAAGGAACACCCCCACACACCCACGACGCCGCGCTTCCTCTTCGGCCAGCGCCAGCAACTGCGCCCCCAACCCCGCACCGCGCTGCCTCGCATCCAGCCACAGATAGTCCACGTACAACCAGCCCATCCCCGAATGGCCGAACAACCCGCCCACCACCTGCCCCTCGGCATCACGGGCATACAGCTCGAAACCCTCATAGCCATACGCCGTACCCATCCGCTCGACGTTATAGGCGCGCAGGCCTTCCTCCACGACGGCCCGGGCCTGGGGATCGGTGCCGGGGGTGAACTGGTAGCGAGCTTGCGGCATGGCGCCTCCTGGCCAAGGGAAAGCGCCTAGTCTAGAGGGTATGCGGGGCCCGTGTCCGGTGCCTCGCGCTGGCACCGGCGCCTGCTTTGGTGAAGAATGCGCGCCCGCGCCAGACACCGAGCAACCCATGATCGCCACCCGCGAGCACCGCCCATGAGCACCACCACCGTCGAGCTGATGCGGACCGGCCCCGAGCACAGCGAGCTGATCCGCAACCTCTACCAGTTCTATGCCTACGAGTCCTCGGACTGGGAGCAGGAAGACGTCGAGGCCGACGGCCGCTTCTACATCCACGAGGAACACCTGGCGCGCTACTGGCAGGCGCCGCAGTGGAGCGCCGAGCTGGTGCTGGTGGACGGCTTCATCGCCGGCTTCGTGCTCATCGAACGTAGCGAGCTGCCGGGCATCGACGCCCTGGAGCTGGCCGACCTGTTCATCCTGAAGAAATACCGCCGCCAGGGCATCGGCCGCGCCGTGGCTACCCAGGTGCTGACCCGCGGGGAGGGCGCCTGGCTGGTGCGCTTCTACCGCCAGGACGAGGCGGCGCGGGCCTTCTGGCAGGCGGTGCTGGAGGTGCTGCCGCGGCCGGCGCTGTCCGTCGAGCCGGGCGACGACGAGCAACTGCTGAGCTACCTGGTGACGCCGGCCATCCACTGAGCCGCTGTGCGCGCGGGTCATAGGTCTGTCATTTGCGATCATTGAGCCGCGCCGGGGCCGGTCTTATGGTTCCTCTGGCCACAGCGTCCGGCGCTGCCGGATGGCCCTGCATTACAAGAACGACGAGACAGAGGAACCGATGATGAGCGAATTGCAACTGCAACCCCGGGCTGCCGCCTCCCTCCAGCACTGGCACCGCATGATCGCGCAGCGCGACTTCGGCGCGCTGCCCGAGCTGCTGGCCGAGGACGTGGTGTTCCGCTCGCCCATGGCGCACACGCCCTACCCGGGCGCGAAGGTGGCGGCGACCATCCTCAACACCGTGCTGCAGGTCTTCGCCGACTTCACCTACCACCGCGAGCTGGCCAGCGCCGACGGCCTGAGCGTGGTGCTGGAGTTCAGCGCCAAGGTCAACGGCCGCGAGCTCAAGGGCATCGACATGATCCGCTTCGACGAACAGGGCCGCATCGTCGAGTTCGAAGTCATGGTGCGCCCCATGAGCGGCCTGCAGGCCCTGGGCGAGGAAATGGGCCGGCGCGTGGGCGCCTACCTGGCGACGGCCAAGGCCTGACCGGAAACCCCATCGGCCCGGCATACGCGCCGGGCCGAACCCCGGGTGCGGCGGCGCCCTGTGCTAGGCTGAGGCGGTTGTCCTTCCAGCCGAGTGAACACGGATGCTCGCTGCACTCAAGCGTTACCCGCGGTCGGTGAACCTGCTGTTCTGCGCCACCTTCGTCCTGACCCTGGGGCGAGCCATCAGCCTGCCGTTCCTGGTCGTCTACCTGTCCTCGGCCTTCGCCCTGCCGATCGCCCGCATCGGCGCCATCGTCGGCGGCGCGCTGATCGCCGGCTCCGTGCTGAGCCTGTACGGCGGCTACCTGACCGACCGCCTGTCCAGCCGCGGGCTCATCCTGGGCTACACGGCGTGTTTCATCGCCGGCTTCGTCGGCATGTGCCTCACCGCCAACCTCTGGCTGTTCTTCGGCTTCCTGGTGGCCTTCAACTTCGCCTATTCGGCGGTGGACGTGGTGGTGAAGGCGAGCTTCGGCCGCCTGCTGCCGGCGCAGGAGCAGGGCCGCGCCTTCTCCATCCGCTACACCTTCATCAACATCGGCTATGCCGTCGGCCCCTTCCTCGGCGCCGGGCTGGCCCACTGGGCGCCGAAGCTGCCGTTCGTGGTCTCCGCGCTGCTCGGCGCCGGCTTTCTGCTGCTGTACCTGGGCTACGGCGAGCGCAGCCAGCGCCTGGCGCCGGCGGGGCAGGCGCCGGTGTCCTTCCTGGCCCTGGGCCGCGTTCTGCTGGATGACCGGCGCCTGGTCTGCTTCACCTTGGGCGGCGTGCTCAGCGCGGTGGTGTTCGGCCAGTTCACCGCCTACCTCTCGCAGTACCTGGTCACCACCCGCAGCGCCGAGGTGGCCTACCAGGTCATCAGCACCGTGGTGGCGGTCAACGCCCTGGTGGTGATCGCCCTGCAGTACCCGCTGGGCCGGCGCATCGACGAGAACCGCCTGGAGACCTGGCTGCTGGCCGGGCTGGCGCTGTTTCTGGCCGGGGTGATCGGCTTCGCGCTGTCCACCAGCGTGCTGCACTGGGTGCTGGCGATGACGGTGTTCACCCTGGGCGAGATCATCGTGTTCCCCGCCGAATACATGTTCATCGACCGCATCGCCCCGCCGCAGCTGCGTGGCATGTACTACGGCGCGCAGAACCTATCGAACCTCGGCGGCGCCCTGGGCCCGGTGCTCTGCGGCTGGGTGCTGGCGAGCCTGCCGGCGCACTGGATGTTCGTGATGCTGGGCGCCTTCGTCGTCGCCGGCGGGGTGTTCTACCGCCTGGGCGCGGTGTTGCCGGCCGCCCGGCAGGCCTGAATGCCGGAACCGCCGCCTTCCGGGCCCGCCAGCACGGGTTGCCGCTTGCACCACCTTCGCCGCCATTGATAGCCTTCGCGGCCTAAGAAGAACACAGGCCCCGGGTATGGTGATCAGGGTTGTCGAAGCGCAGGAAGTCGATCAGCAGCGGATAGCCATTCCGGGTTGGGAGCAGCAGTACACGCAGATGTCCGCCGGGCGTTTCGCCGGGCGCATCCTGCATGCCGAGGTCGAGGGCATCGAGCTCTACGAGGAGCAGATGAACCTGCGCGTGGAGCAGGAGTTCCACGCGCCGCCCGGCGCGCTGGTGTTCAGTTTCGACATGTCGGAGAACACCCTCTACCTGCTCGATGGCGAGACGCGCAACGCCTGGGTCACGCCGGAGAACTACCGCGAGGTGGCGGTGGTGATCAAGCAGGCGGGGCAGTGGGGCCAGGCGCTGGACGACTTCGCCGACCTGGTGCTGACGCCCCTGCGCTCCGATGGCTGCCGCTCGCTGGCGGCTTCGTTGAGCGACCTGCTCGCCGGCGCAGGCGCCGGGCGCCATCCGGTGGAGGCCCCCGGCGTGGCGCAGGCCATAGTCGCCAATTGCTTCTCCCTGCTCTGCGAGGCGCCGGCCGGCGACGAGCAGCGTTCGCGCTCCATCGTCCAGGCCAAGCGCGTGGTGCAGCGGGTCAAGGACGTGGTGAACGATTGCCCCGAGGAGAACTTCGCCATGGCCGAGCTGGCCGCGAAGGCGGGCGTTTCGCCGCGCACCCTGCAGCAATCCTTCCTGCGTTACGCCGGCATGCCGCCCATCGTCTGGCTGCGCAACCGCCGCCTGAACGCCGCCCGCCGCGACCTGCTGGGCGCCGCCGAGTCGGGCATGACCGTCGCCGAGGTGGCGATGAAGTGGTCGTTCTGGCACCTGGGGCGCTTCTCCCAGTCCTACCACGCGCTGTTCGGTGAGTATCCCAAGGCCACCGTCAGGCAGGGGGCACGGCCTTAGCGTCGTTACCTTCGGCCAGCGGCGGATAACCGCGAACGGTTATGCGCCCTACGGTGTTCGCCGGAAATACGGGGTGCGAGGATGGCGCCGGACTACCAGCGTACTCAGGACAGCCCCCTCTCCCGCTTGCGGGAGAGGGTTGGGGAGAGGGCGCTCTTGTGCCCAGCACCTACGCCACCGGGAAACACCGTTCGCGAGCAAGCTCGCTCCTACGAAAAGCTCTTCGCGCCACGCAAAGAAATGATGGGTATCGCTTCGCTCAACCCATCCTACGGGTGTTGTGTTTGCCGAAGAGCATTTCGGCGCGGCCTCAGCCCAGCTTCTCGCGTATCCGGTACCAGGCCATGCCCAGCGCCAGTAGCGGCGAGCGCAGCAGCTTGCCGCCGGGGAAGGTCAGGTGCGGCACCGCGCTGAACAGGTCCAGGCCCTGGCTGTGGCCGCTGTGGATGGCCTCCGCCAGCAGCTTCGCCGACCAGTGTGTGACGTTCAGCCCGTGGCCGGAGTAGCCCTGGGCGAAGAACACGTTCGGCTGCGCCTTGAGCCGCCCCACCTGGGGGAAGCGGTTGGCGGTGATGCCGATCATGCCGCCCCACTGGTAGTCCAGCCTTACGTCCGCCAGTTGCGGGAACACCTTGAGCACCTTCGGCCGCATGTAGGCGCCGATGTCCTTCGGGTCGCGCCCGGAATAGTGGCAGGCGCCGCCGAACAGCAGGCGTCGGTCGGCCGTCAGGCGGTAGTAGTCCAGGCCCACCTTCTGGTCGCACAACGCCATGTTCTGCGGGATCAGCTGCGCCGCCAGCGCCTCGGGCAGCGGCTCGCTGGCCACCACGTAGCTGCCGGCGGGCAGCACCTTGCCGGTCAGGCGCGGTTCCAGTTCTTCCAGGTGCGCGTTGCAGCCGAGCACCAGGTTGTCGGCCAGCACCCGGCCCCGCGCGCAGTGCACCACCACCTGGCGGCCATGCTCGATGCGCAGGGCGGGGCTGCGTTCGAACACCTTGGCGCCCAAGGCCGCCGCCGCGCGGGCCTCAGCGCGCACCAGGTCGAGCGGGTGCAGGTGCCCGGAGCCCATGTCCACCAGGCCGCCGGCGTACTGGTCGCTGGCCACCACCTCGCGGATGCGCTCCGGCGCCACCAGATGCGTCTCGTGCGGGTAGCCCTGGGCGCTCAGCTGGGCGTGCTCCTCCACCAGGCCGGCGTACTGCGCCGGGGTGTTGGCCAGCTCGCAGAAGCCCCAGCGCAGGTCGCATTCGATGGCCAGGTCGCGGATGCGCTGCGCGACCAGGGCCACCGACTCGGTGCCGGCCCGCTCCAGGTAGCGCACGCCTTCCTCGCCGACGTACTTGGCGAAGCCGCTGACGTCGTGGCCGATGCCGCGGATCAGCTGGCCGCCGTTGCGCCCGCTGGCGCCCCAGCCGATGCAGCGGGCCTCCAGCAGCACCACGCTGAGGCCGCGCTGGGCCAGCTCCAGCGCGGTGTTGACGCCGGTGAGCCCGCCGCCGACGACGCAGACGTCCGCGCGAACCTCGCCCTCCAGCGCGGGGTAGGGCTGTTTGTCCCGGGCGCTGGCGGCGTAGTAGGACGCGACATGCTCGTCGGTGTGGCTCATGGCTCGCTCTCGCTTCATTGGTTGAACTTGATCTTGCTCCAGCTGCGGGTCATCAGGCGCATGATCTTGGGCGGCGGCGCCTTGGCGATGTACAGCTTGTCCAGCACCTGCTGGCTCGGGTAAACCTCGGGGTCGTTCTGCATCTGGGCGGGCAGCAGCGCCTTGGCGTCGGCGTTGGCGCTGGGGTAGCCGACGTACTCGCTGATGCCGGCGATCACCTGCGGATCGAGAATGTAGTTGATGAAGGCCAACGCCTGCTCGGGGTGCGTCGCGTCCGAGGGAATGGCCATCAGGTCGAACCACAGGTTCGCGCCTTCCTTGGGAATGGCGTAGGCGATCTCGATGCCGTTCTTCGCTTCCCGGGCCCGCGCGGCGGCCTGGAACACGTCGCCGGAGTAGCCGAAGGCCACGCAGATGTTGCCGTTGGCCAGGTCCGAGATGTACTTCGAGGAATGGAAATAGGTGACGTAGGGGCGCACCGCCGCCAGCTTGGCCTCGGCCTTCGGGTAGTCCGCCGGGTTGGTGCTGTTGGGGTCCAGGCCCAGGTAGTTGAGCACCGAGGGGATCATCTCGTCGGGCGAGTCCATGAAGGCCACGCCGCAGGCGCTGAGCTTCTTGATGTTCTCCGGCTCGAACAGCACCGCCCAGGAATCGATGCGGTCGACGCCCAGCACCTGCTTGACCTTCGCCACGTTGTAGCCGATGCCGTTGGTGCCCCACAGGTAGGGCACCGAGTGCTTGTTGCCCGGGTCGTTCTGCTCCAGCAGCTTGAGCAGCCGCGGGTCCAGGTGCTTCCAGTTCGGCAGCTTGCTGCGGTCCAGCTCCAGGAACACCCCGGCCTGCACCTGGCGGGTGAGGAAGTGGTTGGAGGGCACCACCACGTCGTAGCCGGAGCGGCCGGCCAGCAGCTTGCCTTCCAGGGTTTCGTTGGAATCGAAGACGTCGTAGACCGGCTTGATGCCGGTGGCCTTCTGGAAGCCGCCGAGGGTGTCCGGGGCGATGTAGTCGGTCCAGTTGTACACGCTGACGGTCGGTTCGGCGTGGGCGCCCGCGGCCAGCGTGGCCAGGGCGAAGGGCGCAAGGTAGCGCAGCAGTCTCATGACGACTCCTGAATTGTTGTTGTGGTTGAGGCGAAAAGGGCGGATCAGACGCTCAGCAGCAGGAACTCGCGCTCCCAGGAACTGATCACCCGCTTGTAGTTCTCGTGCTCGGTGCGCTTCACCGCGACGTAGCCCTGCACGAACTTGCGGCCCAGGTATTCGCCGAGCACCTCGCACTCTTCCATCTGCGCCAGGGCGTCCTCGATGGTGATCGGCAGGCGCAGGTTGCGGCGCTCGTAGGCGCGGCCCTGCACCGGCGCGCTGGGGTTCAGCCGCTCGATCATGCCCAGGTAGCCGCACAGCAGGCTGGCGGCCAGCGCCAGGTAGGGGTTGGCGTCGGCGCCGGGCAGGCGGTTCTCCACGCGCATGGCCGCGGGCGGGGCGGCCGGCACGCGCAGGCCCACGGTGCGGTTCTCTTCGCCCCACTCGACGTTCACCGGCGCGGAGGTGTCCGGCAGGAAGCGGCGGAAGGAGTTCACGTTGGGCGCGAACATCGGCAGCACTTTCGGGATGTACTTCTGCAGGCCGCCGATGAAGTGCAGGAACAGCTCGCTCATGGAGCCGTCCTCGTTGGCGAAGACGTTTTTGCCGGTGGCGATGTCCAGCACGCTCTGGTGGATGTGCATGGCGCTGCCCGGCTCGTCGGTGATCGGCTTGGCCATGAAGGTGGCGCTCACGTCGTGCTTGAGCGCGGCCTCGCGCATGGTGCGCTTGAACACGGTGATCTGGTCGGCCAGGTGCAGCGCGTCGCCGTGGCGGAAGTTGATCTCCATCTGCGCCGGGCCGTCCTCGTGGATCAGCGTGTCCAGGTCCAGGCCCTGCAGTTCGCACCAGTTGTAGACGTCCTCGAACAGCGGGTCGAACTCGTTGGCGGCGTCGATGGAGAAGCTCTGCCGGCCGCTCTCGGCGCGGCCCGAGCGGCCCACCGGGGCTTCCAGGGGGAAGTCCGGGTCGCTGCTGCGCTTGGTCAGGTAGAACTCCATCTCCGGCGCCACCACCGGGCTCCAGCCCTTGTCGGCGTACAGCTTCAGCACGCGCTTGAGCACGTTGCGCGGCGACAGCTCGATGGGGTTGCCGTATTTGTCGAAGGTGTCGTGGATGACCATCGCGGTCGGCTCCAGCGCCCAGGGCACCACGAAGATGGCGTCCGGGTCGGGCTTGCAGAGCATGTCGATGTCGGCCTCGTCCAGCAGGTCGTAATAGACGTCGTCATCGACGAAATCGCCGGTGACGGTCTGCAGCAGCACACTTTCCGGGAGCCGCATGCCCCCTTCGCCGAGGAACTTGTTGGTGGGGGAAATCTTGCCGCGGGCGATGCCGGTCAGGTCGCTGACCACGCATTCGACTTCGGTGATTTTTTGTTGCTTCAGCCGTTGCTCCAGTTGCTCGGCGGGGGTGCTCATACAAGCCTCGGATGGTTCATGGGTTCTGGGGGGGGGCGCCGGCAGCGTGGCGCTGCCTGGCCGCGGGGCTAGTTTCGTCCGCCGGGCGGGGGCGTTCTATCCACTTTCCGCACGCTTGAGGCCGCGGGGGGCGCAGGGCGGGGGACTTGTGGCGATTCTTCGGGCGGAATCAGGGGAAGTTTCCGTCGCGGCAACTGCCTTGAGCCCTTACAAGGCGCATCCGTAGATTCCGTCTGCCACGGTTCGCCCGTGGTGGGGCGTAGGAACCCCTGAACGACAACAGAGCACGGCGGCGCCATAGCCGCAGGGAAAGGCAGCTTCTTGTGTCTGACTCCCTGCGTTTCCATGGCGGGCCGTGCGAGGAGGCTTCGGCCTGCCGGTTTCTCTGTTGTCCGGTATTCCTACCCTGGCACGGTCCGCCTCTCCCTTCCAGGAGGCGGCTCCCATATCCCATAGAGGAGCAAGATGGAACATGCATCGCCTTGTCGTTCAGTCCAAGCAACACTCCCGCAGCACCCGCCAGGAGGTCCGTCATGGCTGACCTCGTTCCCCTCATCCCCCTCAGCCCGGCCACCGAGCCCCACGACGACGTGCTGTACGTCAACCCCAACGCCCCCGCCGACCACCTCCACGAAGCCGCCGTCCGCCGCCTGAGCGCGCTGGAAGACCTGCTGCACATGCTGGAGGACAGCGCCGACGAAATGCCCCTGACCCACCTCCAGGCCCGCATGGCTGCCGCGCTTGCGCCGCTGGCGGCGGAAGCGCGGCAACTGTACGAGCTGGCGCAGGTCAAGCGAGGGTAATGCCCCGGCCCCGGGCGCGCCGGGGCCATGACGGGGCGGCGCTGGCGGCGTACCGTTCGACCGCCGGCAGCGTCGTCCTCCCCGTGATTTGATCGTGGTCAAACTTCCGTTCGCCCCGCGGCGTACAAGTGACCCGGCGGTTCCTTCCCACGCCGGCGCCACGCCAGGAGGTTTCCATGCCCACCACCCAGCCTTCACAGCCCACCACCGAAGCCCCCGACGAGCATTGGGTCGAGGCCCTGCCCGACGGCAGCCATGTTCTGATCCGGCCGTTGCGCGCGGAAGACCGCCAGCGCGAGGCGGACTTCATCGCCCGGCTGTCGCCGGAGGCGCGGCATTTCCGCTTCCTGTGCAGCATGCGCGAGGTCAGCCCGGCACTGCTCGACCAGTTGATGACGGTGGACTTCCACGACAGCGCCGCCTACATCGCCCTGGTGCACCAGGACGGCGAGCTGGTGGAAGTGGGTGTCAGCCGCTACGCCCGCGGCGCCGACGCCGGCCATTGCGAGTGCGCGGTGACGGTGGCCGATGACTGGCGGCACCGCGGCCTGGGGGTGGCCCTCATGCGCCACCTGATCGAAACCGCCCGACGCAACGGCATGACGCAGATGTATTCGATCGATTCGGCAGCCAACGCGCCGATGCACGAGCTGGTGCGCTTCCTCGGCTTCAGCAGCCACCAGGACCCCGAAGACCCCACGCAGACCATCCATACCCTGCAGCTGCAACCGGCGACCTGAAGCGGGGGAGGCAGCCATGCACATCCAACTGCTGTGCACCGGCGACGGGCGTTGCTACGTCCAGCTCGACCAGTTCCGCGTGCCTTTCCGCAACGCGGAGCAGGCCAACGCCTACCTCGAGCGCCTGCAGCAGCGCATCGCCGCGCCCCACGTGCTGGCCGAGGCGCAGCGCCGCGACGCCGACAAGCGCCAGGCCCAGCGCCGCGCGGGCTGAGCCTTCCACGGGCCGCGGTCACGGCCGGCGCGCCGTGGGCCTCCTGGCCGCCCACAAGGGGCGGCCGCTCACCGGCCGTTCAGGGGCGTATCGCCAGGATGCTGGAGCGCACCCGGTACAGCGCCTGCTCGGTGGTGCTGCCGACGATCTTCGCCAGCCCGGCGTGGTAGAGGGTGCCCATGACCACCACATCCATGCGGTAGTCGTCGACGAATTCGGCGATGACGCGGTTGGCCGCGCCCTTGATAAGGTGCAGGCACTTCTGCTCGATGCCGAAGCGTTCGCCCAGGCGCTGCATGCGCTCGGTGGCGCGGCCGCTCATCTGCTCCTGGATTTCGCTGGTCCAGGCCACCGGCCCCACGGCATAGGCGAGGAAGCTGCTGCTCAGGTCGTAGGCCTGCAGCAGGTGCAGCTCGGCGTCGCATTGCAGCGCGAGCTGCTGGGCCGATTCGACGATGCGCTCGTTCAGTTCGTCGACGCGGGTGTCGTCCTGGGACAGGTCCAGCGCCGCCACCACCTTGCGCGGCAGGGGATGCTCCGCATGGCTCACCAGGTGCAGCGGCACCGCGCACTGGCGCAGCAGTTGCCAGTCCAGCGGCGTCATCAGCGCCCGGCTCACGGCCGTTTCGTAGTGGACGTCCTTGATCAGCAGGTCGAAGCCGCGTTCGCGCACCCGGTGCAGGACTTCCTGCAGCGGGTCGTCGCTCCACACCGCCTCGGCGCTGGCCTCGATGCCGCGCCCGCGCAGCAGCTCCACCTGGTCGTCGAGCCAGGCCTGGTGCCGCTCCTGGATGGTGTTGCGGGCGCGTTGCTGCAGGTCGTAGTCGAGGGTGTTCAGGGCTGGCGCCAGGCTCTCGATCATCAGCATGTGCAGGCTGGCGCCGGCGGAGCCGGCCAGGGCCTGGGCGCGGGCCATGGCGGCGGAATAGTGCTGGTGGGTGTCGCAGATCAGGAGCAGGCGCGAGTAGGCGTTCATGGCGGTCTCCGCAGCGGCGCCCGCGCCTGGCCGGCGCGGGCTGGGTGGCTGTGAGCCTGGGCCGGGGCGCGTGCGGGCACTTTGATGCGCATCAAGAACGATGCATCAAGAACGATAGTGGAGAGGGGGCGGCAGGCGGTCGAAGCGGACCACCGGTCCTTCGCCCGGGGGCGGCGACAGCAGGCGCTCGTTACGCAGCCAGATGCTCGCCGCCGGCACCCCGCTGCGCAGGCATGCCTGGGCCGCGCTGCGGCCGAGAAAATCCGGGGTGGCGCAGAACACCACGTCGGGCAGCCGCTCCAGCAGCTGCCGGTGCAGGCGTTCCAGCAGGCAGGCGCCGTGGACCCTTTCGTCGAGCAGGTCCAGCGAGTGCAGCCAGCGCCGGCATTCCTCGGGCAGGCCCGCCAGGCTGGCGGCGTCGGCGATCAGGTCCAGGCGCAGCGCGGGCATCCAGCAGGCCAGTTCGTCTATCGCCGCCGCCACCGACAGCAGGCCGTTGCCGCTGGCCACCACCAGCAGCCGGCCGGCGCGCAGCGGCAGGGGCCAGCCGACGCCCAGGGGGCCGCGGTAGTCCAGCCAGCCGTCCGTGGCCGCGAACCGGCCGGGGTGGCTGGCGCTGACGATGAACGGCCCGTGGTGCTCCGGCAGGCTGATGTAGCTGCACGGCTGCAGGGCCCCGCCATGCGCGCCCAGCAGGCAATACTGGCCGGGTATGACGGCGCTGCCCGCGTCGTCCTCCAGCAGCAGGCGCAGGCATTGCCCGGTGCCCGGCAGGCAAAGCACTTCCAGTAGCCGTACCCGTTCCATTGCGCGCCCCCTTGGCGAGGTCGACCAGACGCGTCGCTTCGGTCCAGGCTAGGCGCCGCGGGCCGGGCCGCCTTGACCGTCATCAAGTTCTGCGCCGCGGGGGCCGATGCCGGCGTTTTGACCGGGATCAAGGACAGCCGCCATGGCCGTCGCAGAATCGATTCGCCCCATTTCCGAGGCGGTTCATCCAGCGGAGGAATTCCCCATGTCCGACCCCGCAAAGCAAGTCCCCGTCACGCCGTCCCCCAGCCAACCGGCCAAGGCGCCAACCCCCGGCGCCAGCCCCTTCGATACGCTGCGACGGCAGATCGACAGCCTGTTCGACGACTTCGGCCGCACGCCGCTGCGCCTGCCCTTTGGCCACAGCGCCTTCGACGTGGAGCCGTTCTGGCGGCGCGAGCCGTTCAGCCGCGGCCTGCCCGCGGTGGACGTCAGCGAGCAGGCCGAGGAGTACCGCATCAGCGCCGAGCTGCCCGGCATGGATGAGAAGGACATCGAGGTGAAGCTGGCCAACGGCAACCTGGTCATCAAGGGCGAGAAGAAGGAAGAGAAGGACGAGAAGCGCAAGGAGTACCACCTGTCGGAACGCCACTACGGCAGCTTCGAGCGGGTGTTCCGGCTGCCCAAGGAAGTGGATGCGGAGAAGGTCCACGCGCAGTTCTCCAAGGGCGTGCTGCAAGTGCACCTGCCCAAGCGCGCCGAGGCGGTGCACCCGGAGAAGGTCATCCCGGTGAAGAACGGCGATTGATGCGGGGGCGCGCCTGGCGGCAGGCGCGCCCCTTCGTCGAGTGGCGTAGCGCGGCCAAGCGCAACGGCTATAGTGGGAAAATCCCCTTTCTGCCGGAGGCGCCGCCATGTCCGACGCTTACCGCTCCCCGCCGCGCCCGCAGGTCAACTGCCAGGCGTGCTCGTTGAGCCGCCTGTGCCTGCCGGCGAGCCTCAGCGACGGCGAGGTCGAAGAGCTGGACCGCATCGTCCGGCGCAGCCGCCCCCTGCAGAAGGGTGAGTACCTGTTCCGCGCCGACGAGCCGATGCAGCACGTGTTCGCCGTGCGCTCCGGGGCGCTGAAGAGCTACCTGCTCGACGCCAACGGCGGCGAACAGGTGACCGGTTTCGTGCTGCCGGGCGAGATGCTGGGGCTGGACGCCATCGGCTCGCCGCGCTTCCCGGGCTATGCGGTGGCGCTGGAGGTTTCCATGGTGTGCAGCATCGGCCTGGAACAGCTGGAGGACCTGTCCGGGCGCATCCCCGGCCTGCGCCACCAACTGCTGCACATCCTCAGCCAGGGCATCCAGGGCGAGTACGCGCACATCCGTTGCAGCCGCGAGCGCGCCGAGCAGCGCCTGGCCGGCTTCCTCCTCGGCCTGTCGGCCCGCTACCAGCAGCGCGGCCTGTCGCAGGACCGCTTCACCCTGCCGATGAGCCGTGGCGACATCGGCAACTACCTGGACCTCACCATGGAGACGGTCAGCCGGCTGTTCACCCGCTTCGTGCAGACCGGCCTGATCGAATGCCAGGGCCGCGAGGTGCGCCTGCTCGACCGCCAGGGCCTGTGCCGGATGAGCGGCCTGGAAGCGCAGCCGGAGCGCGCGGCGGACCGCCCGTAGGCGACGGGCCGGGCCGTTCATCCGCTGGCTGGGGCGCGGGGGGCGGGCGCGGCGCCAATCTGATCGAGATCAAGGTGAGGCCGTTTTGGCGCGCCCATCGTGCAAGGCGAGCGAATGTCCGCTTGCCCGCACAGGAGACGCACCATGGCCATCGGCGAATACTGCAACCGCGACGTCGTCATCGCGGCGCCTACCGTATCCATCCTGACCGCCGCCCGGTTGATGAGCGAATACCACGTCGGCGACCTGGTGCTCGCCGAGCAGGTGGAGCGCGAGCGCTACCGGCCCGTGGGCATCATCACCGACCGCGACATCGTGCTGGAGGTGGTCGCCAACAACGAGCCGGAGCCGGGCAGCATCCAGGCCGGCGACATCCAGCTGCGCAACTTGGTCACCGCCCAGGAAAGCGACGATGTGTTCGACATCATCACCCGCATGCGCCAGGCCGGCATCCGGCGGATGCCGGTGGTCGACGAGCAGGGGCTGCTGGTGGGCATCGTCTCGGCGGACGACCTGCTCGGCGTGCTGGCCGACAACCTGCGCGACCTCTCGCGCCTGGTGGGCTTCCAGAACCTGCGCGAAGAGGGCGAGCGCGAAGCCGACTACTAGGCGAGGTGGCTGCCATGCATGACGTGACGCTTCCCTTCGTCGACCGCGCCGCTGCCGGCAAGGCCCTGGCGCGGTTGCTGCCGGCCTACCGGGGCCGCCCCGGGGCGATCGTGCTGGCCCTGCCGCGCGGCGGGGTGCCGGTCGGCTATGAGGTGGCCAGCGAACTGGGCGTGGAACTGGACCTGATGATCGTGCGCAAGCTCGGCGTGCCCTGGTACCCGGAGCTGGCCATGGGCGCCATCGCCAGCGGCGGCGTGCGGGTGCTGAATGACGACGTGCTGCGGATGCATGGCGTCGACGCGCACGCCCTGGAGACGGTGGAGCGCAGGGAAAGCGCCGAGCTGCACCGGCGCGAGCGCGCCTACCGTGGGCAGCGGCCCGTGCCGACGCTGGCTGGCCGCCAGGTGATACTGGTCGACGACGGCCTGGCCACCGGCGCCACCATGCTGGCCGCCGTGCGCGCGGTACGCCAGCAGGCGCCGGCGGCCATCGTCGTCGCCGTGCCGGTGGCGCCGGCGGAAGTGCTGGAAGAGCTGCGCCACGAGGTCGACGAGGTGGTCTGCCCGTTCACCCCGGAGCCGTTCAGCGCCATCGGCCGCTGGTACCTGGACTTCTCCCAGACCAGCGACGCCGAGGTGGTGGAACTGCTGCAACGGGCCTGGCGGCGGGAGGCGGGCGAAGCCTAGCCTCAGGTGCAGCGCCGGCCGTGGCGCAACACGTCGATGCGCAGCTCCGGCTCGTAGGGCGGCACGTTGCATTCGACGATGTCGTCCGGGGCCACCTGCAGGCGCAGCCCCACCACATCGGCGTGCACCGGTTGGCGGCTCACGCAGCGGTCCACCAGCACGCCGGCCAGCACGTGCCGCGCCCCGAGCTGGGCCAGGTAGGCGCAGGCGCGCAGTAGCGAATGGCCTTCGTAGAGCACGTCGTCCACCACCAGCAGCGTGGTGCGGCTGAGGTCCATGCCGGCCAGTTGCGGGTTCTCCGTCAGTTCCGTCTCGGGGTGCAGCAGGCTCAGGTCGTCGGCGTAGCGCTTCACCTTCAGGGCGTGGACGGGCAGGGGCGGGTGGCCGCATTGCACCAGGTGTTCCTGCAGCCGGTGCGCCAGGGGTTCGCCACGCCGGACTATGCCGACCAGTGCGCTTTCGCCCGGGGGCAGCAGCGGGGCGGCCTTTTGCGCCATGGCCTGGAGCACGGCATCCAACTCCCGGGCGTCGTACAGGGTCAGGCGTTGCGGAGCGTTCGGGGTCGCCATGGTGGGCCTCCAGGCCGTTGCCGGGCATGGCTTTCACCATCGCGCGTCGGGCGAGGGGCGAATTTGATCCAACGCAAATCCGGCGCAGGCCAGGGGGCTGAAACTCGTCCGTAGTTCCCCCATCGAGCCCGATGCGGGCCCCTGCCTTCCGGCGCGCTGGCGGCGTGGCCGGATACCCACGAGGTGCGCTATGAGCCAGCCACGCAAGCTCCTGTTCCTGACCCACCCCGAGCAGCACGATTCCCCCGGCCTGCAGCGCGCGCTCGCCCTGGCATCGGCCTGCAATGCGGCCTTGCACGTGCTCGTCTACGTGGGGCCCTTCGCGACCTTCCTGCTGGACCGCAAGGTCATGGAGCAGGCGCGCGAAAGCCTGGTGCAGGCGCAGCGCAAGGCCTGGGAAGGCGAATGCGCGGCCCTGCGCGGGCGGGGGCTGGAGGTCACGGCCTCGGTAGTGGCGGCGGACAACCTGCGCGAGGAGATGCTCCAGGACATCCGCGAACAACAGCCGGACATGGTGATCAAGGACGTGCGGCACGAATCGGCGCTCAAGCGTTCCTTCGTCACCCCGCTGGACTGGCACCTGCTGCGGGAGTGCCCGGCGCCCCTGCTGCTGGTCAACGACATCCGCCAGCCGATGCCGCGCAAGATAGTCGCCGCGGTGGACCCGTCCGACCCGCAGACCCAGCTCAGCGACATCAACGACAGGATCATCGCGGCCGCCAACGGCCTGGCACTGCAATGCGACGCGGAGCTGCACCTGCTGTTCGTCTACGACTGCATGCCGGCCTACATGGCCAACGGCGGCGAGGGCGGCGTGGCCTGGGTCGACCTGGTCGAGGAGATGCGCGGCGCGCTGCACAAGCCCTTCGTCGCCCTGGCGGACAAGTACGGCGTGCCCGAGGAGCGCCGCCACTTCCTGATGGGCACGGCGGTGCGCGGCATCGCCAACTTCGTCCAGCAGAACGCCATCGACGTGACCGTGATGGGCCGCATCCACCGCAGGGCCGTGGACAGGCTGATCGGCAGCACCACCGAGCACCTGATCGAGCATGTGCAGGGCTGCGTGCTGGCGCTGCAGCCGGGCGAGCAGGGCGCCTAGCGCAGCAGTTCGGCCACCCGCAGCGCCGTGGCTTTCGCCGACTGCGGGTTCTGGCCGGTCACCAGGCGGCCATCCACCACCACCTTGGGCACGAACGGCAGCAGGGCCTTCTCGTAGCGCGCGCCGCGCCGCTTCATTTGCTCTTCGGCGTTGTAGGGCATCTTCTTCGCCACGCCGGCGAGGATTTCCTCGCGCCAGGAGAAGCCGGTGAGCCTGCGCCCCGCGACCAGCAGGCTGCCGTCCGACAGCGTCGTGTTCAGCAGGCCGCAGTAGCCGTGGCAGACCGACGCGACTATGCCCCCGCGTTCGTAGATGGCGCGGGTGAGGCGCTGCAGGCCGGCGTCGTCCGGGAAGTCCCACATCACTGCGTGCCCGCCGGTGAAGTAGATGGCATCGAAGTCCGCCGGGTCGATGTCCCCGGGCTTGGCGGTGTTGGCGAGCAGCGCCCGGTGGGCGTCGTCGGCCAGCCAAGCCTTGGCCGAGGCATCCCGGTTCGGCCATTTGAGCGAGCGCGGCTCCAGCGGCGTGACGCCGCCCTTGGGGCTGACGATCCGCTGCACGTAGCCCTTGGCGGCGAACAGGTCGTAGGCATGGGTCAGCTCCGACAGCCACAGGCCGGTGGGGTCGGCCGGGTCGGCGTAGTGCGCGACGTTGCTGACGACGTGGAGAATGCGCTTGCTCATTGTCCTTTCTTCCCAGTGGTTGACCTAGGCGGCGTGGGGGAACTCTAAGCTTGAATATAACTTTAAGGTCAAGGGTTCCGGGGATGGGGAATCAGCGTGGCGATGGAGGGAGAGGAGGACGGCTCGGGGCGGTGCTGAGTGGATCGTCATGCGTCCCTTACTCATGCATCGAGTTTCTTTTTCGAGCACCTCTTTTCCTGGAGGTACCGCCCTTGGAGTACAAGCGTTTCCGTCTTGCTCAGAATGCCTTTCCGCTTGAGGTTGATGAGTAACTGCTCAACGCTATCGAGTTCGATCACATCGCCAGCGAGGCGGGTGATGGTCTCCGCCATGCGGCTCATTTCGTCGCGTTCTGCGGTGACCTTGTGAGCCTTGGCGAGCTTGCGGACTTGGTCGGCGACACTGGCAGCGACGGTTTTGCTCATAAACCCTCCATTTATCTTCGAAACATAGCATCAAAGCCTGCTCATCCCGTGCCCGTGCCCGACTACGGCAGCGCCCGCGACGTGCGCATCCACGGCGAGGTGACGCCCTACACCAAGATCTTCAACCCGCAGTACGTGATGGACGCCCAGGGCAAGGTGCTCGACCCGCTGGAGGGCAAGAGCTACGAGGCCGGCCTCAAGGGCAGCCTGCTCGACGACCAGTTGAGCGTGTCGGCCGCGCTGTTCAAGACCGACCAGCGCAACGTCGCCGAGGCCACCGACCAGAGCCTGCCCGGCGGCGAGACCATCTACAACGGCGAGGACTTCAAGAGCCGCGGCGCGGAGCTGGAAGCCAGCGGCCAACTGGCCCCCGGCCTGCAGCTGCAGGGCGGCTACACCTACGTGCACATCGAGGACCCGGACGGCCACAAGGCGCGCCAGTACGTGCCCCGGCACAGCCTGCGCAGCAGCCTGACCTACCAACTGCCCGGCCTGCCCCAGGCCAAGGTCGGCACCCGGGTGAGCTGGCAGAGCGCGATCCAGCTCGACGACGACAGCCGTGTGCGGCAGAACGCTTATGCGCTGGTGGATTTGATGGGGAGCTATGACATCAACAAGCACTGGAGTGCGTCGTTGAACCTGAACAACCTGACCAATCGCAAGTATCTGATGAGCTTGTATAGCGGTGGGTCCGGTTTCTATGGGGCGTCGCGCAATGTGACGGCTTCGGTGAGTTACAACTTCTGAGGTTGGGGGTTTGTGGGGGAGGGGGCTGCCCGTGCCACCGGGGCGTCCGGCGTGGCCTACAGCCCGTGTTTCCCTGGAACCGTAGGAGCAACTGTCTTGCCGACTGCACCGAGGCGCTTTTCGTAGGATGGGTTGAGCCTTGGCGAAACCCATGCTGCCGCGGCGATGGGTATCGCTTCGCTCAACACCATCCTACGTGGCGTCATATTTGCCGGAAGGCGTAGGAGCGGACTCCGTCCGCGATTGGATTCGCCGGCCACGCCGGACATCCCGGTGGCACGGCCAACGGCGGATAACCGCGAACGGTTATTCGCCCTACGAACCTCCCGGCTGACGCTGCGTTATCCATCCACGCCGAACGGCCCCCTCTCCCTCCGGGAGAGGGCTGGGGTGAGGGGCTCTTGAACCCCGCACCCACACCACCAGCCAACCCCACGCCCTCCGCTGTATCCCAATGTATCCAACCCGCCCCTCCACACGGCACGCATACAAACCCAACCCCCCTCCGATACGCCACCGATACATGGCGCGGGCCAAATGGCCACACCCGGACGCGACACCCGGCGGGCTCCGAAAACCAGCCCCTCGCGCATCCCGGTTCGACCAAGCCCCTTGAGCCGCGCACCACGCGCCCAGCATCGGAGAAACACCCATGTCCCGTAACCCGATCCAGACCAAGACCCGCATCGGCCTGCTCGCCATCGCCCTGGTGGGCGGCGCCAACCTGGCCACCTCAGCCTTCGCCGTCGAGGCGCTGCCGCAGGGCTATCAGCTCGCCGCCGCCGACAAGGCCGGGGAGGGCAAGTGTGGCGAAGGCAAGTGCGGCGCCAGCAAGGCCAAGGTCACCCAGGCCGAAGGCAAGTGCGGGGAGGGCAAGTGCGGAGACGCTTCCTTCACGCGCACCGACAGCGACCACGACGGCAAGGTCTCGCGCGACGAGTTCCTGGCCGTGGCCAGGGACCGCGCCGGCGACTTCGACAGGATCGACGCCGACCACGATGGCTTCATCTCCGAAGCCGAGGCCTACCAGCACCTGAAGAACGTCTTCGAATCCAACGGCAAGCCAATGCCGGCCGGGCTGTTCGCCAGGTTCCAGGGCGACCGCCACTAAGCCGGACGCGCCACCCAGCCCTCCCTGCCGGGAGGGCACTCCTCCTCCGCGGAGCCTTGCCATGAATGCCCATTCCCTATTGCGCGGGGCCGGCCTCGGCCTGCGTCGCGCGCTGCTGCCCGAGCTGCTGGCGATGCCTGCCGCAGCCGTGGACTTCCTCGAATGCGCGCCGGACAACTGGATCGGCGTCGGCGGTGCCTACGGCGACGGCCTGGCGCAGCTCGCCGAACGCTTCCCGCTGGCCTGCCACGGCCTGTCGCTGTCCCTCGGCGGCCCCGGGCCGCTGGACCTGGAACTGCTGCGGCGCACCCGGCAATTCCTCGACCGCCACCGCGTCGGCCTGTTCAGCGAGCACCTGAGCTACTGCGCCGACGACGGCCAGCTCTACGACCTGCTGCCGCTGCCCTTCACCGACGAGGCGGTGCGCCACGTCGCCGCGCGCATCCGCCAGGCCCAGGACGTGCTGGGGCGGCGCATCGCGGTGGAGAACATTTCCTACTACGCCGCGCCCTACCAGGCGCTGAGCGAGATCGAGTTCCTGCGGGCCGTGCTGGCGGAAGCCGACTGCGACCTGCTGCTGGACGTCAACAACCTGGTGGTCAACGCCTGCAACCACGGCTACGACGCCGCAGATTTCCTCGCCCGGGTGCCCGCCGAGCGGGTGGCCTGCATCCACGTGGCGGGGCACTACGACGAGGCGCCGGACCTGAAGATCGACACCCACGGCGCCAGCGTGCAACCGCCAGTGTGGAACCTGCTGGAGCAGGCCTATGCCCACTGCGGCGTAGTGCCGACGCTGCTGGAGCGCGACTTCAACCTCCCGCCGCTGGCCGAGCTGCTGGCGGAAGTGGAGCACATCCGCACCCTGCAAGGCGCCGCCGCACCGCGGGAGGTGCGCCATGGCTGACACCCTGCGCGAGCAGCAGCTGCAACTGGCCCGGCACATCCGCGACCCGCGGCGCAACGCGCCACCGCCGGGCATCGAGGCGCGCCGCCTGGCGGTGTACCGCCGGCTGTTCTTGGGCAACGTGCAGGCGCTGCTGGCCGGCAGCTTCCCGGTGCTGCGCGCCAGCCTGGCCGAGGCCCGCTGGCAGACGCTGACGGAAGCCTTCTATGCCGATTACCGCTGCCAGACGCCGCTGTTCACCGAGCTGGCCGGCGAATTCGTCGCCTTCCTCGAACAGGACGGGATAGATGCGCCGGCCTGGGCCGCCGAGCTGGCGCACTACGAATGGGTGGAGACCGCCCTGTTGCTCAGCGACAGCCAGAAGCCGGCCCACGATCCGCAGGGCGACCTGCTGCACGGCGTGCCGCTGTTGTCGTCCCTGGCCTGGCCGCTGGCCTACGCCTGGCCGGTGAGCGAACTGGGCCCCGGCCACCTGCCCGAGCAGCCGCCGGAGCAGCCGACCCTGCTGCTGGCCCGCCGCGGCGACGACCAGCAGGTGCATTTCGCCCGCCTGGCGCCGCTGGCCCATGCGCTGCTGGAGTCCGTGCGCGACCGCCAGCTGAGTGGCCGCGAGCATCTGCAGGCACTGGCCGAGGCCATCGGCGCCGACCCCGAACCCATCCTGCAGCAGGGCCTGGCCCTGCTGCGGGACCTTCACGCACAAGGCGTGGTGCTCGGCACGCGCAACCTGTGCGCCACCCACCGCCGACAGCCTTCCCCAGCCCCCAAGGAGACACCGCGATGACCGACATCCTGGACAGCATCCTCTACACAGCCCACACCCGCACCACCGGTGGCCGCGACGGCCGCGGCAGCTCCAGCGATGGCGAGCTGGACGTGCGCCTGAGCCCACCCGGCTCCGGCCGCCCCGGCAGCAACCCCGAGCAGTTGTTCGGCGTGGGCTGGTCCGCCTGCTTCATAGGCGCCCTGCGCCGCGCCGGGCAGAAACTGGAGATCCGCCTGCCGGCCGACGTGGCGGTGGCCGCCGACGTGACCCTGGGCACCACCGACAACGGCAGCGGCTTCGCCCTGGCGGCCAGGCTGACGGTGGAACTGCCGGGACTGGCCGCCGGGGACAAGGCGAAGCTGGTGGAGACGGCGCACCGGATCTGCCCGTATTCCCGGGCTACCCGGGGGAATATCGAGGTGACTTTCGATATTCCGTGAGGGGAGTGAGGTGATGATTGGAGAGCCCGCGTGCCTGGTCAGGTGCGCGGGCTTTTTTCGTTTGGGGGAGGCGAGGGCTTGGAGATTGCTGGTGAAGGGTGTTTACCGTTGGCGAGGGCTTTTCGGATCGCCTCCGTTCCCTCACCCCAGCCCTCTCCCAGGGGGAGAGGGGGCCGTCCTGAGTGGCCGGAGGATTCGGAGTCATCCTGATACGTCGCGGTTCGCGAGCAAGCTCGCTCCTACGCCTTCTGGAAGCCCGCAGGGCAGCGGTAAAAGGACAGCGCCGAGCTTCCAAAGCGCACGGGACAGCCCCCTCTACCTTTGGGAGAGGGTTGGGGTGAGGGAGCAGGGTCAAGCCAAGACACCTGCGCAACAGGTGACAGCTGTTCGCGAGCAGGAACTGGGCGTCCCCCCCTCGCTCCTACACAAAAGAAAACCCGCCATGCGGCGGGTTCGTCAGTGCTGTGCGGCAGCCTACGCAAACCGCCGCCGCAACCACGCATCCAGGCTCAACCGTCCAGCCCCCTTGAGCAACAACGGCAGCAGCGCCACCAGGTAGATCAACGGCAGCTTGTAGTTGCCGTAGCCGTTATCGCTGATCGAATACCCCATGGCCAGTTCGCCCAGGCTGGACCAGTGCGTCGGCCAGTGCACGGCGGCGATGGCTACCAGCGTCAGCACCATCAGCACCGCCGAGGCGAAGCGGGTGCCTAGGCCCAGCAGCAGGAGCGCCGGGGCTATCAGTTCGGCCCACAGGGAGATTTGCCAGTCCAGGCTCGCCGGCAGGCGGTCGAAGGGAAAGGGGAAGGCGTCGTGGATCTGTGCGAACCAGTTTTCGCCGTTCCACTTCTCCAGGCCGGATTCGAGGAATTCCCAGGCCAGGAACAGCCGCAGGGGGATGTCGGCGCCCCAGGCGCCGAGGCGGTCGAGGGGGCGCAGGGTGGTGGCGAGGGTGCTTTGCATGGCGGTGTCTCCTTGGGCCGGAAGGTCGGCGGGTGGAGCCATGCTGGCAAGGCGGCTTGTCCCGGGTGTGTCCCGCCGGGGGCCGCCTTGTATCGGCTTGTACGCTCGCTCAGGCCGGGAGCGGCAGTTCCAGTTGCGCGCACAGGCCGCCGCCGTCGCGGTTGGCCAGGGTCAGGCGGCCGCCCAGGGCCTGGCTCAGCTGGTGGGCGATGGCCAGGCCCAGGCCGGTGCCGCCGGTGCTGCGGTTGCGCGAGCTTTCCACGCGGTAGAAGGGTTTGAGGACTTCTTCCAGTTCTTCCTCGGCGATGCCCGGGCCGCGGTCGAGTACGCGGATACACAGCTTGCCGTCTTCGCGGCCCACCTCCAGTTGCGCGGCGCCGGAGAACTTCACGGCGTTGTCCAGCAGGTTGCCCAGCACCCGGCGCAGGGCGTGGGGGCGGGTTTCCAGGGGCACGCCGGCGCGGCCTTGCAGGCTGACCTGCTGGCCGGCGTCCTGGTAGTCGAGCACCAGGCTGTCGAGGAAGGCGTCGAGGTCGACGCGGCGCTGCGCCTCGCTGGCGCCGTCCATGCTGCGGGCGTAGGCCACGCCTTCGCGGACCAGGTGCTGCATTTCTTCCAGGTCGCTCCACAGGCGCTCGCTTTCCGGCGACGGCTCCATCTGCTCGACGCGCAGTTTCATGCGCGTGATGGGCGTCTGCAGGTCGTGGGAGATGGCTGCCAGCAGTTGCATGCGTTCCTTCAGGTAGTCGCCGATGCGGCCTTGCAGGGCGTTGAAGGCGCGGGCGGCGTAGGCCACTTCGTTGGGGCCGTTCTCGTCCAGCGGCGCGGCCGGGGTGTCCGGGTCGAGGTGGTCGACGGCCTGGGCCAGGCGCGTCAGCGGGCGGATCGCGGTGCGCACCGCCAGCCAGGTGCAGATCAGCAGCACGGCCAGCTGCAGCATCAGCACCACCGGCAGCCAGCGCGCCACCGCCGCCACCCCGCGCGGGGTGACGTCTATGGTCAGCGGGCTGCCGTCGGCCAGGCGCAGGTGCGCCTGGAAGTGCGCGGCCGGGCCGGGGAGGGTTTCGAAGCGCAGGGCGTAGCGCGGACCGATGGCGCTCTCGATGCTGCTCGCGGCCATGGGCGCCCGGGCCATGTCCATGGCCTGGCCGGGGTCGCCTTCGTCCAGGCGGTAGCGGTAGTTGGGGCGGTCGACCATGGGCAGCCACTGCTCGCGCTCGTTCGCCGGCAGGCGGTCGAGCAGGGCCACGGCGGTGCTCACGTCGCTTTCCAGGTTGCCGAGCATCATGCTCCGCGCGCTGACGTAGCGTTCGTAGAACTGCGAGCTGAAGGACAGGCCGTAGGCCAGCACCAGTCCGGTGAGGAAGATCAGCGCCAGGCGCGCTGCCAGGGTGCGGGGCATGAGGGTCACTCGGCGGGTTCGATGAGCTGCACCGGCAGCGAGAAGACGTAGCCTTCGTTGCGCACCGTCTTGATGCAGTCCGGCTCGCGGGCGTCGTCGCGCAGGCGCTGGCGCAGGCGGCTGACCAGCAGGTCGATGGAGCGGTCGAAGACGTCCGCCTCGCGGCCCTGGGTCAGGTTCAGCAGTTGCTCGCGGCTGAGCACCCGCTGCGGGTGGTCGAGGAACACCCGCAGCAGGCGGTACTCGGCGCCGCTCAGGGCGACCAGGGTGCCCTCGGCGTCCAGCAGGTGGCGCGCGCTGGTGTCCAGGCGCCAGGGGCCGAAGCCGATCAGCCGGCTGCTCTCGGTGATCGACAGGTTCGGCGGCAGCATGCGCGTGCGGCGCAGCACGGCGTTGATCCGCGCCAGCAGCTCGCGGGCGGAGAAGGGCTTGGTCAGGTAGTCGTCGGCGCCCATTTCCAGGCCGATGATGCGGTCGGTCTCGTCGTTGCGCGCGGTGAGCATCAGCACCGGGGTGGCCTTGTGCTTGCCCACGCGCAGCTCGCGGCACAGCTTCAGGCCGTCGTCGCCGGGCATCATGATGTCCAGCACTATCAGGTCCACCGCGTTGGCTTCGAGGAAGGCGCGCATCTGCCGGCCGTCCGCGGCCAGGCTGACGCGCAGGCCGCTCTTCTTCAGGTAGTTGCCGACCAGTTCGCGGATCTCGCGGTCGTCGTCGACGATCAGGACGTGATCGACATGTTCCATGGTGGTTCCCCAATCGGTGCGTTCGTTGGGGCAAGTGTATAGAGCAAGGCGGTGCATTCCCGCCAGGGTTTGTATACCAGTGTATCTATTCGCCGCGCCGATACCTGGGGCGGCATTCGCGGGCGGCGGCGGACACAGGCGGGATACCCGCGGCGGGTGAAATGGGCACCAAGCGGAAGGCACAAGGCCTCCGCGCCACGAACCCACACTGAGGACACCGCCATGAAAACCCTGACTCTTGCCGCCGCCCTGTTCGCCTTCGCCGCGCCCCTGGCCAGCTTCGCCGCCAGCGCCCCCGCGCCGGTGGAGCAATACCACTACGGCCAGCAGCTGGACGTGAAGAAGGTCCTGGCCCTGCACGAAGACCCCGGCAGCTGCCAGGTGGTGCAGGCGCGCATGGACTACCTGGACTCCAACGGCCAGCCCCACAGCCTGGCCTACCAGAAGTTCTCCAGCGACTGCAACGAAGACGGTTGATGTACGCCGCCCCGGCCAGGGATGGCCCTGCCGCTCCAGCCCCTTTCAAAAGGAGATTCCCATGCTGATCGTCGCCTTTCTCGGTGGGGTGCTGACCCTGCTCAGCCCCTGCATCCTTCCCGTATTGCCGTTGTTGCTGCAGCGCGCCGGCGGCCCGGCCTGGTCGCCGCTGCTGACCCTGGCGGGCCTGGCCAGCGGTTTCGCCGTGCTGGCCAGCCTGGCGGCGGTGTCCAGCGCCTGGGTGGTGGAGGCCAGCGAGGTCGGCCGCTACCTGGCCCTGGGGCTGCTCGGGCTTTCCGCCCTGGCATTGCTGTCGCCACGCTTCGGCACCTGGATTTCTCGCCCCTGGGCCTGGTTGGGCGACCGCCTGCATGGCCAGGCCCGTGGCTTGCCGCCGGCGCTTTCCGCCTGGCTGCTGGGCTTCGCCGCCGGCCTGCTGTGGGCGCCTTGCGCCGGGCCGATCCTCGGGCTGATCCTCTCCGGGGCCATGCTCCAGGGGCCCAATGCGTCCACCAGCCTGCTGCTGTTCGCCTATGGGCTGGGCAGCGCCGTCGCCCTGGGCGCCGCGCTGTTCCTCGGTCGCGGCCTGTACCAGCGCCTGCGTCCGTCGTTGGGTGCGCTGGAGTGGCTGCGTCGCGGGGCAGGGGCCTTGGCCCTGCTGGCGGTGGTGGTCATCGGCAGCGGCGCCAGCGCGCAGCTGGTGGGTTCCGGCGCCTCGCGCACCCTGGCCGTGCTGGAGCACAAAGTTCTGGATGGTGTGCCCAAGCTGCTCGACAAACTGATGCCCAGTGCCAGCGCCGCCGACCTGACCGACCTGGGCGCCATGCCCAGCCTGGACGGCGCCGTGCAGTGGCTCAACAGCGCGCCGCTGACCAGCGAAGAGCTGCGCGGCAAGGTGGTGCTGGTGGACTTCTGGACCTACGACTGCATCAACTGCCAGCACACCCTGCCGTACGTCAACCAGTGGGCGAAGAAGTATGCCGACCAGGGCCTGGTGGTGATCGGCGTGCATACCCCGGAGTACCCCTACGAGCGCATCCCGGCGAACGTGGCGAAGGCCGTGGCGCGCAACGACATCCACTACCCGGTGGCGCTGGACAACCAGTACCGCATCTGGAACGCCTTCGCCAACCAGTACTGGCCGGCGCATTACTTCATCGACGCCAAGGGCCACGTGCGCTACCAGCACGTGGGCGAGGGCGACTACCAGGGGCAGGAGGCGATCATCCGCCAGTTGCTCCAGGAGCGCGGACAGCCGGCGGGTTGAGCGGCGGCGGGGCGGTCATGGGGCCGCCCCGCGTCGTCTTGGCGGCGCCTCAGTGCGGCGCGCGGCGGATGGTCTTGAGCAGGTCTTCCGGGCTGATCTGGCCGACCACCTGGCTGACCGCGCTGCCCGGCTGCGGCAGGTCGAGGATGTGGCCCTTCATCTTGCCGATCACGTGCATCTCGCAGGGCTTGCAGTCGAACTTCAGCGTCAGCACCTCGTCGCCGTGCACCAGTTGCATGGGCGCGACCTTGGTGCGCACGCCGGTGACGCCCTTGGCCTGCTTCGGGCACAGGTTGAAGGAGAAGCGCAGGCAATGCTTGGTGATCATCACCGGCACCTCGCCGGCTTCCTCGTGGGCCTCGTAGGCCGCGTCGATCAGTTGCACGCCGTGGCGGTGGTAGAACTCGCGGGCCTTGTGGTTGTACACGTTGGCCAGGAACGACAGGTGTGCCTCGGGGTACACCGGCGGCGGGGTGCTCTCGGCCTTGCGGCTGCCGCGCGGGTGGGCGGCGACGCGGGCGCCGGTGAGCGCCTCGATGGCCTCGCGGCGCAGGGCCTTGAGCTGCGAGTTGGGGATGAAGTACGCCTGCGGCGCGTCCAGCTCGATGCGCTCGGCGTGGTACTGGGTGGTGCCCAGCTGGCCGAGCAGGTCGTGCAGTTGCTCCAGGGCCTGCTCCGGCTTGTTGGCCACGCCGAAGGGGCCGTCCAGGGCGACGCTGACGCTCACGCCTTCCTCGCTGGTGGCGGTCAGCTCCAGGCGTTCCTCGCGCAGGCGGGCCTGCCAGTCCAGGCCGACGCGGCGCTCGGCGGAGGTCTTCAGCAGGGCCTGCTGCCAGTTGTGGTCGAGGTTGCGCGACAGCGGGTGGTTGGGGCGCAGACGGTACAGGCCCTCGGGCATTTCGTTGGGCTCGACGCGGTAGCGGTAGCGCTTCTCGCCGTCTTCCTCGAATTCACCCTTCGGCTCGGCGATGTTGGCGCGGAAGCCCACCACCTCGCGCTTGACCAGCACGTTGAGGCCGTCGCCGTTGGACAGCGGCTGCTCGGTGGCGACGATCAGGTCGCGCTTGCTGACCTTTTCCACCACACCCACCGGCAGGCCGGTGAAGGTCGGCGAGTCGAAGGCGCCGATGTCCACCTTGCGCTCGTTGACGAAGTAGTCGGTGCTGCCGCGGTGGAAGGTCTTGTCCGGGTCGGGCAGGAAGAAGTGCTCGGTGCGGCCGCTGGAGGCGCGGGCCAGGTCCGGGCGTTCGGCGAGGATGCCGTCCAGGCGCTGGCGGTAGTAGGCGGTGATGTTCTTCACGTAGCCCATGTCCTTGTAGCGCCCTTCGATCTTGAACGAGCGCACGCCGGCGTCGACCAGGGCGCTGAGGTTGGCGCTCTGGTTGTTGTCCTTCATCGACAGCAGGTGTTTCTCGAAGGCCACCACGCGGCCCTGGTCGTCCTTCAGTGTGTAGGGCAGGCGGCAGGCCTGGGAGCAGTCGCCGCGGTTGGCGCTGCGCCCGGTCTGCGCGTGGGAGATGTTGCACTGGCCGGAGAAGGCCACGCAGAGCGCGCCGTGGATGAAGAACTCGATGGCCGCGTCGGTTTCGTCGGCGATCGCGCGGATTTCCTTCAGGTTCAGCTCGCGGGCCAGCACCAGTTGGGAGAAGCCGGCCTGGTCGAGGAACTTGGCCCGGTCCAGGGTGCGGATGTCGGTCTGGGTGCTGGCGTGCAGCTCGATCGGCGGGATGTCCAGGTCGAGCACGCCCAGGTCCTGCACGATCAGCGCGTCGACGCCGGCGTCGTAGAGCTGGTGGATCAGCGCGCGGGCCGGCTCCAGTTCGTCGTCGTGGAGGATGGTGTTGATGGTGACGAAGATGCGCGCGTGGTAGCGGTGGGCGAATTCCACCAACCGGGCGATGTCGCTCACCTCGTTGCAGGCGTTGTGCCGGGCGCCGAAGCTCGGGCCGCCGATGTACACGGCATCGGCTCCATGCAGGATGGCCTCGCGGGCGATGCTCACATCGCGGGCAGGGCTGAGCAGTTCCAGATGGTTCTTGGGCAGGGACATGGTTTCTTCTTCATCAGGCGTGACACGGCAAGGCGCGCATTGTAGCGGCGAAACGCCGGCGCGGCACCCGTGCGCTGCCCGATGGCGGCGCCGTCCGGCGGGGTGCCGGGCGGCGTCGCGGCGGCATCAGGCCCTGGCGGCCAGCGCGGTGACTTCCACGCGCATGCCTTCCACGGCCAGGGCGGCCACGCCGACGGCGGCGCGCACCGGCCAGGGTTTGGCGAAGAAGCGCTGGTAGACCTCGTTGAAGGCGGCGCGGTCGGCCATGTCAGTGAGGTAGATGGTCAGGTGCAGCACGCGCTCCATGGAGCTGCCGGCGCGTTCCAGGGCGCTTTTCAGCGCGCGCAGGGTGCATTCGCTCTGCTCGACGATGCCGCCCAGCTCCAGGCTGCCGTCCTCGCGGGTGGGGATCTGGGTGGAGACCAGCAGGCCGCCGAAGCCGGCGACGTCGGAAGAGATCGACTGCGGGTCGGCGTCGGGGAGGAAGCTGAGGTCGTTGTTAGCCATGGGGGCCTCTTTCTGCGGGTGGGACGAGGGGCGGCAGCTTACCCGCCGGGGCCGGTGGCGTCATCCGCGCGGGACCGCACATCGGGCAACGCCGGGGCCGGGGCGTAGGGCGCATAACGCCTACGGCGTTATCCGCCGTTTGGCCTCGATTCCCGACGGCTCCGGGGCCGACCTTGGCGTTGGCTGTGGCCGTGGTGTATCGGCGGATAACCGCGAACGGTTATGCGCCCTACGTCCAGGTCAGCGGTAGAAGGCCGAAGGCGCCACGCCGAACTGTCGGCGGAAGGCCGCGGCGAATGCGCTCTGGCTGTCGTAGCCGTGCTGCAGCGCCACTTCCAGCACCGGCAGGCCCTGGGCCAGGGCTTCCAGGGAGAGCAGCAGGCGCGCCTGCTGGCGCCAGCGGCCGAAGGTGATGCCGGTGCTGCGCTGGAAGCGGCGGTGGAAGGTCTTCGGGCTCATCGCCAATTGCTCGGCCCAATGCTCGGCGCTGCTGCCTTGCGCTGGGTTTTCCGCCAGGGCGCGGCAGACCCGGGCGATGCGCTCGTCGTCCGGCCAGGGCAGGTGGAAGGGCAGCACCGGCAGGCTGCGCAGTTCGTCGAGCAGGAAGCGCATCAGGCGGCCGTCGCGGCTGTCGCTGGCGTAGCGCCCGGGCACCTGGGTGGCGGCCTGGATGAGTTCGCGCAGCAGCGGCGACACGTCGATCACGCAGTCGCCGACCGGCAGGCCGTCGATGGCGTCGGGGTTGACGAACAGGCTGCGCACCCGCGTCACGCCGCGCATGCGCAGCGAGTGCTCGACGCCCGCCTGCAGCCAGACGCCGCGGGTCGGTGGCGTCACCCAGCGCCCGGCCGGGGTCTCCACCACCAGCACGCCCTCGATGGCGTAGATCAGCTGCGCCCGCGGGTGGCTGTGGGGCGGCACCACGTGGCCGCTGGGGTAGTCGATGGCGACGCCGGTGACCGGCATCTCCAGGGATTCGTAGGGCAGGCTGGCGTGGTCGACCATGGGGCGCGTCCGTTGCGGGGGAAGGGCGAGCTTAGCGCAGGATGACCCTTTCGCGACAACGATGGACCCTTTGGCGCGAGTTGGACGGCTGCGCCCCGCCTATGCTGGGCCCGAACACCCGTTCGAGGCCAGACCATGCAAGCGAACCCACAAACCAAGTACCGCCCGTTCCCCGCCATCGACCTGCCCAACCGCCGCTGGCCGTCGCAGACCATCGCCCAGGCCCCGGTGTGGCTGTCCACCGACCTGCGCGACGGCAACCAGGCGCTGTTCGAACCCATGAACCGCGAGCGCAAGCTGCGCCTGTTCGCCGAGCTGGTACGGCTGGGCTTCAAGGAGATCGAGGTGGGCTTCCCGGCCGCCTCGCGCACCGACTTCGAGATCATCCGCCAACTGATCGACGAAGGCGGCATCCCCGACGACGTCACGCCCATGGTGATGACCCAGCTGCGCGAGGACCTGATCGACGAGACCGTGCGCGCCGTGGCCGGCGCGCGGCGGGTGATCGTGCACCTGTACAACGCCATCGCCCCGGTGTGGCGGCGCGTGGTGTTCGGCCTGTCGGTGGAGGAGGTGGAACAACTGGTGGGGCGCCACGTGCAGCTGCTGAAGGAGAAGGTGGCGGCGCACCCGCAGACCGAATGGGTGCTGCAGTACTCGCCGGAGACCTTCTGCATGGCCGAGCTGGAGGTGTCGCTGCGCATGTGCAATGCCGCCATCCGCACCTGGGACGCCGGCCCCGGAAGGCCGATCATCGTCAACCTGCCGACCACCGTGGAAGTGGCCACGCCCAACGTCTTCGCCGACCAGATCGAGTGGATGCACCAGCGCCTGGAGCGCCGCGAGCACGTGGTGCTGTCGGTGCACCCGCACAACGACCGCGGCACCGGCGTGGCCTGTGCCGAGCAGGCGCTGCTGGCCGGCGCGCAGCGGGTGGAGGGCTGCCTGTTCGGCAACGGCGAGCGCAGCGGCAACCTCGACCTGGTGACCCTGGCGCTGAACCTCTACACCCAGGGCATCCACCCGGGCCTGGATTTCAGTGACATCGCCGGCGTGGCGCGGGTGGCCGAGGCCTGCACGGGGCTGCCGATCCACCCACGGCATCCCTACGTCGGCGACCTGGTGTTCACCGCCTTCTCCGGCTCGCACCAGGACGCCATCGCCAAGGGCTTCGCCGCCCAGGCCGCGGACGGCTTCTGGGAGGTGCCCTACCTGCCGATCGACCCCCGGGACCTGGGGCGCACCTACGACAGCATCGTGCGGGTCAACAGCCAGTCGGGCAAGGGCGGCATCGCCTACCTGCTGCAGCGCGACCATGGCGTGGTGATGCCAAGGCGGATGCAGGTGGAGTTCAGCGCCATCGTGCAGCGCCAGGCCGACAGCAGCGAGACCGAGCTGAGCAGCGAGGCGCTGTGGCAACTGTTCGCCCGGACCTACCTGGCCCCGGCGCGGCCCGGCGGCGCCCTGGCCTACGTCGGCCACCGGCTGTTCGAGGCCGAGGGCGGGCAGGGCATAGTGCTGGAGGTGGAACTGGCCGACGGCCGCCGCCGCCAGTTGCAGGGCGTGGGCAACGGCCCGATCGACGCCGCCGTGGCGGCCCTGGGCCTGCCGATCCGCATCGACGGCTACGAGGAACGCAGCCTCGGCGGCGGCGCCGACGCCCAGGCCCTGGCGCTGGTGGAAGTGGCCTGGCCGGGCGAGGCGGGCACGCGCTTCGGCGCCGGTTGCCATGCCAACATCGTCAGCGCGTCGATTCAGGCTGTGCTTTGTGCGGTGTCGCGCTTTGCTGGGGGGCGTGTAGCGCCTGGTGGCTTTTTGTAGGGGCGAGGGGGACGCCTAGTTCTTGCTCGCGAACGGACGGTACCGGTGACTTCGGCGTGTTCGGCTGACTCCGCTCCCTCTCCCTAACCCTCTCCCTGAAGGGAGAGGGGACCGTTGGGCAGATGCTGATAGTTCGGCGTTAGCCGGCTAGCACAGTGATTACCGGCTGAAACCATTCCTTATCTCGGCACGGATAAGCCCCCTCTCCCTTCAGGGAGAGGGGGCCGTTGGGCAGAGGTTGATGTTCTGGAATCAGCCGGCTAGCACAGTGATTACCGGCTGAAACCATTCCTTATCTCGGCACGGACAAGCCCCCTCTCCCTTCAGGGAGAGGGCTGGGGAGAGGGCGCTCTTGCACCCAACACCGTAGCCACCGGCAAACCCCATTCGCGAGCAAGCTCGCTCCTACGAAAAGCGCCCCGGAGCGGCCTACGAAAGCCCGCTGCCCACTAAAGCGGAAAAGGCCGCAACCGCCCCCGCGCACCATCCACGGCAAGGGCACCCAGCACCAGCCGGCTCACGCTTTCAGCCACTGCCCGGTAGTCCGCCTCCGCCGGCCGGGCCTTGCCGGTGATCAGTGAGGCCTGCCAGCCGAAGTGGGTGTGGGCCTGGGTGGCCGACCAGAGGAACAGCAGCAGGTGTTGCGGGTCGGCCGTGGCGATCTGGCCGCGCTCCATCCAGTTGCGCAGGCAGGCGAGGCCTTGTCCCCTGGACCTTCCGCCGCCTCAGGGCAGGGTGTACAGGCGCAGCAGCATGCGTTGCTGTTCCGAGGGGCGGCCGAAGTAGCGGCTGTACAGCGCCTCGCCGCCGGGGCCGCGCAGGGTTTCGCTGATGGCGCGGTCCACCAGCAGGCGGAAGGCGTCGTCGTCGCGGGGCAGGGCCAGTGCGACGCGGGCCACTTCGAACAGGTGCTCGGAGACCTGCAGGCGGTCGCCCTGGGCCGAACGGGCCTGGTAGTTGAGCAGCGACAGGCGCTCGCCGAAGAAGGCGTCCACCTGGCGGCGCAGCACGCGCTCGACGCCTTCCTGGTAGCTGCCGACCTCTTCCAGGCGCGACTGCAGGCCCAGGGTGCGGACCTGCTGCTGTGCCCATTGCAGGTTGGTGCTGCCGCGCAGCACGGCGAAGCTGCGCCGGTTCAGCCCCTGGTTGATGGTTGCCCGCCAGGTCGGCGTGCGTTCGCGCGGGGCGCCGCTGAGCGCGGCCAGCAGGGTGGGGTCGGCGTCGCGGCGGAGGATCACCCCGAGGCCGGCGGTGAACACCGGCAGCGAGAAGCTGACCAGCTCGCGGCGCTGCAGGGTTTCCACCAGCGGGCTGCAGAACAGGTCGACCTGGCCGCCGTGCACGGCTTCCAGGGCCTGCTCCAGGGGCAGCGGGCGGTAGCGCACCTGCAGGTCGCCCAGGCCCGGCTCGCTGCGCAGACGGGCGACCAGCGCCTGGCACAGGTCGATGGCGTAGCCGCTGGCCGTGCGCTCGTCGCCCTCGGAGAAGGGCGCGTTGTCGGCCAGAAAGCCCAGCGTCAGGGTATGGCTGGCCTGGATGCGCGCCAGGGTGCCGGCCTGGGCGGCGGGCACCAGCAACAGCAGCGCGAGCAGGGGAACGAGCAGGCGGTTCATGGCGACTCCGGCGGCGCGGCGAGGCGCTCGTAGGCCTTGACGAAGCGCTTGGCGATGAAGCCGAACAGCAGGTAGCCGACCACCATCACCAGGGCCGCGCCGAACACCGCTTCCAGCCCCGAGGCATAGAGCGCGTAGAAGCAGTAGCAGGCGGCGACCAGCATCACGGCGGTGTTGCGGCGCACCAGTTCCAGGCCGACGCCGGCCTTGTAGAGGATCACCACCAGCCCGGTCAGCGAGGTGATGTAGGGGATGATGTTGGTGACCGCCGCCAGGTTCACCAGCTTGTTGAACTGCGCGGTGGCGTTGGGCGAGATGGTCGACAGGGCGATCAGGCTCTGCAGCACCGCGCAGGTGACCAGCCCGGCCAGGGGCGCACCGGCGTTGGTGACGCGGGTGAACAGCTGTGGGAACAGGCCCTGGGCGGCGGTGACCTTGGCCGTCTCGGCCAGGGTGAACTGCCAGCCCAGCAGCGAACCGACGCAGGCCATCACCGCCAGGGCCATGACCAGGTTGCCCACGCTGTCGTTGAACAGGCGTGCATAGGCCAGGGCGAAGGGCGCGCTGGAGTCGGCCAGCTCGGGGTTGGGCACAAGGCCCTGGATCACGGTGGTGGACAGCACGTACACCACCGCCGCGCCCAGGGTGCCCAGCAGGCAGGCCAGCGGCACGTTGCGCTTGGGGTTGTCCACCGCGTCGGAGTTCTGCGCCGCCGACTCCATGCCGAGGAAGGCCCAGAGCGTGAGCGGGATGCTGTCGGTGATCGCCTGGCTGACCGGCAGGTCGTTGGGGTTCCAGGCGGCGGCGAAGACCTCGGGGCGGAACCAGAACCAGCCGAAGAAGCCCAGCCCGGCCACCGGGATGATCACCCCCCAGACGGTGACCGAGCCCAGCCGCCCGGTGATCCGCGGGCCGCCGAAGTTGGCCAGGGTGGTCAGCCAGATCAGCCCCAGGGTCCCGAGGAGCAGGGGCACCGAGCCGCTGCCCAGCCAGGGGAAGAAGGGCGTCAGGTAGCCCACCGCGGAAAGGCCGATGGCGACGTTGCTGATCACCAGGGACAGGAAATACAGGTACGAGCAGAGGAAGAACGCCGACTTGCCATGGGCCTCCTCGCTGTAGGCGGACATGCCGCCGGAGCGCGGGCAGTAGATGCCGCACTGGGCGAAGCAGTAGGCAATGGCCATGGAGCCCACGGCGGTGAACACCCACGACAGCAGCGAGACCGCGCCCAGCTGGGCCATGCTGGAGGGCAGCATGATGATCCCCGAGCCCATCATGTTGACCATCACCAGGGTGGTCAGCCCGGTGAGGCCCATCTTCCTGGTCGTGGCCATGCAGGCCTCCTGGGGCGGTGAGCGAAGCGGCGGAATGCTCAAAGAATAGGCACGGCCTGGCGGGGCGGCCATCGAGTGGCGGGGTGTTTTTCAGGAATGGGATTGGGGTGGCATTTGCGGGGGAGTGGAGTACAGGTTGGCAGCGGAGTGGCGGTGCAGTCCGTTGCCCTCACCCCAGCCCTCTCCCGGAGGGAGAGGGGGCCGTTCGTGCCGCCGGGGCGTCCGGCGTGGCCGGTGAATCCAATCGCGGACAAGGTCCGCTCCTACGCCCGTGCTTCCTGGAACCGTAGGAGCAACTGTCTTTTGCCGAGGTGCTCATGCGGTCACGGCGATGGGTATCGCTTCGCTCAACGCCATCCTACGAAAAGCTGTGCTTCCTGTAACCGCGGACCTTGTCCGCGATTTGGATTTCCAGAGAAATAGCCGAGCGCACCGGAGCGCCCCTTCAGCAGGCCGAGCGAAACCGGCGCTCAGGAGGTCATGCGACATGGATGTCGCGAGAGCCCCGATGGGCTACAGGGACGTACCCTCGGGGCGGGCCTCCGTGGCGGGGGAGTTCGTGAGGGTAGCCCGACTGTGTCGGGCCCGTATGTCGGGGCAAGCCTTTTTGGTTCCTTTTGTGGCGACTGACAAAAGGGACTCGCCCGAGGGGGCGAAACAAGACGGTCGGGCAGACTCGGAGCGGCGCGCTACACCAAGCCCCCAAGCCACTGGCTTCCGCGTTCGCGGGAATGACGAGGGAAGGTCAGGAACGCGGGGCCAAGGTTCAGGATGCAAACAAAACATGCCCCAGAAAAAACGCCGTTCCCTTCAACAGGAAACGGCGCTCTTCCAGACCCAGGCACTACCCATCCATCACCAATGCCGATACCCACGATAATAACCATGGGGTGGCCCGTAATAACGCGGCCCATAGTATGCCGGCCCATAATAAACCGGCCGGTAATAGCGCACCGGCGGCGCCACCACCACGGCCACCGGAGGCGGCGGCGGAGCGTAGTACACCGGGGCCGGCGGATAGTAGGCCGCCGGCGGCGGGGCGGGCTGCACGTAGACCGGGGCAGGCGGCGCGGAGGCGCCGGCGACGACAGCGCCACCCACGACGGCGCCGACCACCGCGCCGATGGCCGCCGCATCGGTATTGCTGTTGGCCGATGCCTGCCCGGCCAGGGCGAAGGACGCGCACACCACCAGGGCGAGTTGCGGGATCCGGCGAATCATCTGTCTTACCTCCTGAAATTCCCGGCCTGGGGGCCGGATACTTCTAAGACATTCTGTTCCCGCAAAGTGTAACCGGCGCTGTGTAAATCCTGTGTAAAGGGCGCCGTACGGTCGTTCCGGGGCTGCTTCGATGCAGCCGGCAACACAAAAACCGGGCCGGCTGCGGCGCGGCTTGTTATGGTTGCGGTTTTCCCTCAAGCCAAGGAGGCTTTATGCCCTTGAATCGAGCCCTGCCGGCCATGCTGTTCGGCGCCATCCTGCTGGCCGGTTGCAGCAGTGCCGACAAGCCCGCCGAATCCCCGGCCGCCGCCGCGCCCGAAACCGGTCGCTGCAATGCCGGGGCGGTGCAGTCGCTGGTCGGCAAGCCGCTGTCCCAGGCGCTGGTGGAGCAGGCCCGGCGCGACTCCGGCGCGCAGAGCGCACGCGCGCTGCACCCCCATGACGCGGTGACCCTGGAATACAACTCGCAGCGCCTGAACATCAATGTCGACGACAGCGAAATAGTGCGCGGGCTCAACTGCGGTTGAGGCGAAAAACGGCGCCCGGCGTGCGATGCCCGGGCGCGGGGTGACGGGAGCCCGGTGTGGGCTCCCGCACTGGTAGAGCCCGGTCAGCGGTTGGCCGGTTTGCGGATGATGCGCAGCGCCTGGGTGGTGTGGTTCACGCAGGACTCGTAGTCGCCGGCGGCGCGGGCCTTCTCGGCCTGGTCGATATGCTCCTGCACCACGTTGACCTTCACGCCCGTGGCGTTCTTGCTGGCCGTGGCGATGAAGTCCTTCAACTGCGTCAGGTTGGCGTCGCAGAGCTTGCTGTCGGCCATGGCCGCCAGCGGCAGGGCAAGGGTGGCGGCGAGGACGAGGGCGATCTTCTTCATGGGGCTGTCTCCTGGATGGGTTCACCATGAACCTGAGGGCGCAGGGCCTTGGCAGGGCGAGCCTGCGGGTCCGTGGATGGCGCTTCACCCGATGCCGATCGGGGCGGTCAGGAATACCTGACGCCTGTTTCGACCTTGCCTTTTGCCGGACGTGTCATTTTTTTCGCGCGACAGCGCATCGCCAGTGCGCTCGGCATAGCGCCGGCGCAATTGGAGCTGTAGTTTCCCGACACCGCAGTGGGCGCCCGAAGGCTCACCGCGCCGGCACCCGGTCGCGGCTCTGGATGTTCCAGTGCGCGGCGCTGCCGGCCAGTTGTGCGGAGAGCTGTTCCACCTGCTCGTACAGGCGCAGGGTCAGCCAGTAGAAGCCCTGTACCTCGAAGGAGCCGGCCAGGCTCTGCGGGCGCGGCGGCAGGTGGCCGCTGCCCTGGCATTCCTGGACCAGGCGCGAGGTGCGGCTGAACTTCAGGGCGTGGGCCGATTGCAGCAGCAGACGGCCGATGGCCTGGCGCATGGGCTCCAGGTCGGCGGGCGGCGGGGCGATGTCGCCGGCCTGGGCGGCGAACTGGCGCGAGGCGAGCAGCGATTCCAGGGTGCCCATGATGGCCCGGTGGGCGCGCTGGATCAGTTCCAGTTCGCGCAGCGGCATACCGGTTTCCCGCGCCACCGGCGCCAGGTGCGCGCGGGAGGCCACCAGGCGCTGGTCCAGCTCCTCCAACTGGCTGGCGAAGTGCTCGGCGCGCAGGTCGGCGCTGCTGCTCAGCTGGCCGAACAGGCGGGCGCAGGCGCGCAGGTTGTCCGACAGCAGGTAGCGCCACACGTAGACCGCGCGCAGCGGGTAGATCTGCGCGAAGACCAGCGCCAGGGCCACGCCGATCAGCACGTTGAGCATGCGCCAGAGGCCCTCGGTCATGCTGTTGTCGCCATGCCCGGCCACGGTGCACATGGTGATGCCCGCCAGCAGCGCCACGTAGCCGGGGCGGCGGATGGCGTAGAAGGCGGCCACGGCGCCGGCCAGCGACATCAGCAGGTAGACCAGCACGCTGGAGCCGCTGAGGTTGTGCACCAGGATGATCGCCAGGCCCACGGCGGCGCCCAGCAGGGTGCCCAGGATGCGGTCGCGGGACTTGCCGCGGATGGTGCCCTGGTGCACCAGCCCGCCCATCACCACCAGCACCGTGACCGAGGCCCAGAGGCCGTGGGGGATGTCGATGCCGGTGGTCAGCAGGATGGAGGCCAGCAGCGCCAGGCCGACGCGCACGCAGTGGATCCAGGCGGCGTAGCGGTAGCGCGTGTAGGGGTTGGCCAGGCGGCGCCAGGGCAGGGCCAGGGATTGCAGGATGTTCGCCAAGGGGGTTCCTCGCGGAGTGGACCTGCTCAGCTTAGGTGTTGTGGCCGACGAGCGGCAAACCCGGCGGCGCCCCGGCAGGGAAATGCATCTGGTTGAAGGCACCGGCGCTTGGGGCTGCGGCATCGCCGGCATGCGCTACCTGGGCATGTACGCCATGCTCATGCAGCCGGGCATCGACTACGGCCCGCTGTTGTTCGGCCTGCCCCTGGTGGTCGCCGGCCGGGCTGGACAGCGGCTGGCTGGCGCTGCTGGTGATCCCCATGACCCTGGCCATCCTCGCCATCGCGCTGCTCACCTCCGTGCCCGACGCCCGCCTGGAGGCGCGCACCGCGCAGCTCAACGACTCCCTGGCGCAGGCCAACCCGGAACTGACGCAACTGGCCCTGCATGACAACCTGACGCGCCTGCCCAACCGCCTGCTGCTGGAGGACCGCATCGGCCAGCTGTGCCCGGCCGAGCAGTTCCTGGGCCGGCTCACCCAGCCGGTGGGAGGCTGAGCTGTGCGCACAGCTCGCGCAGTTGCTCGCACAGGCTGCGGCCGGCGCTGGGCAGGTCGGCGCGGGCGTAGAGCGCCAGTTCCAGGCCGGTGATTTCCGCGAAGCCCTCGGCGGCGGTGAGCACCCGGTGCGCCGGCAGCCGGCAGCGCTGCGGCAGCAGGCTGACGCCCAGGCCCGCGGCCACCGCCGCCGACAGGCTGGCCAGGGCGGCGCTGCCGTAGGCGATGCGCCAGCGCCGGCCCTGGGCCTCCAGGGAGTGGATCATCTCCTGGCGGTACAGCGCGCCGAGCGGGAAGGCCACCAGCGGCAGCGGCTCGCGGGCGGCCGCCGGGTTGGCGGCGCTGTCCAGCCAGCACAGCGGCTCGGGCCAGCGCGCCAGGCAGTCGCTGTCGGCGCCCCATTGCTTGACCAGGGCCAGGTCCAGCTCGCCGTTGCGGTACTGGCGCAGCAGCTCGTGGCTGAGCCCGCTGGAGACCTCCAGGCGCAGGCGCGGGCGCTGCGTGGCGAAGGCCGCCAGCAGCGGCATCATGCGCTCGCCGGCGAAGTCCTCGGGCATGCCCAGGCGCAGCACGCCCTCGCTGTGTTCCTCGCCGAGGGCGGCGCGGGCCTCCTCGCCGAGCTGGAGGATGCGCCGGGCGTAGCCCAGCAGGCGCTCGCCGGCCTCGGTGGGCAGCACCTGGCGGCGCCCGCGTTCCAGCAGGCGGCAGCCGAGCTGTTCCTCCAGGCGCAGGATCTGCTGGCTGACGGTGGACTGGGTAAGGTGCAGCCACTCGCCGGCGCGGGTGAAGTTGCCGGCGTCCACCACCATGACGAAGCTGCGCAGCAGGGTCGGGTCTAGCATTTGGAAATCCACTGGAAGTCATTTTTCCATTTAATTTCACCATGCAAAGCCAGGCCGGAATAATCCCTTTCGACGAAGGGGCGCCGCACGGGCCCCGCTGAGGAGGATTCCCCATGCAACACCTGGCATTCATGCGCGAAGCCCTGGCCCTGGCGCGGGCCAACGTCGAGGCCGGCGGCCGTCCGTTCGGCGCCGTGCTGGTGCGCGACGGCGAGGTGCTCGCCCGCGCCGCCAACGGCATCCACCTGGACCACGACCCCACCGCCCACGCCGAGCTGCTGGCCATGCGCGAGGCCGGCCGCGTCCTGGGCAGTCCGCGTCTGGACGGCTGCGTGATCTACGCCAGCGGCCACCCGTGCCCGATGTGCCTGGCGGCCATGCACCTGAGCGGCGTCAGCGCCGCCTACTACGCCTATTCCAACGCCGACGGCGAGCCCTACGGGCTGTCCACCGCGGCGGTGTACGCGCAGATGGCGCAGCCGGTGGAGTGGCAGGCGCTGCCGCTCAAGCCGCTGCGCCCGGAAGACGAGGAGGGGCTCTACGGCTTCTGGCGGGAGCACCAGGCGTGAGCGGCGACAAGGCGCGGGTCGGCTGGATCGGCCTGCTGGTCATAGTCGCGCTGGGCATCAACCTGCGGCCGATCCTCACTTCCATCGGCCCCTTGCTCGCGGAAATCCGCCAGGCCACCGGGCTGGGCTTCCAGGGCGCGTCGCTGCTGACCGTGCTGCCGGTGCTGTGCATGGGCCTGTTCGCCCTGGCGCTGCCCTGGGTGGGCCCGCGCCTGGGCGAGAGCCGCGGCATGCTCGCCGGGCTGCTGGCCATCGCCGTGGCCTGCGCCTGGCGCCTGCTGCTGGACAGCGGCCTGGCGCTGATCGCCAGCGCGGTGCTGGCCGGCACCGGCGTGGCGATCATCCAGGCCCTGGTGCCGGGGGTGGTCAAGCGCTGGTTCCCGCAGCGGGTGCCGGCGGCCATGGGCCTGTACTCGGCCTCGCTGATGGCCGGCGGCGGCACCGCCGCGGTGCTGGCGCCGGTGCTGGCCGGTGGCTCCGGGCACTGGCAGCTGGGCCTGGGCGCCTGGGTGGCGCTGGCCGTGCTGGGCTTGGCGCTGTGGGCCCTGGTGCGCCCGCGCGAGGCGGCGGTGCCCAGCGTGGCGCGGCGTGGCGAACACTTCTTCGGCAGCCGCCGGGCCTGGCTGCTGGCGCTGTACTTCGGGCTGATCAACGGCGGCTACACCAGCATGGTGGCCTGGCTGCCGATGTTCTACCGGCAACTGGGCTGGAGCGCCCAGGGCAGCGGCCAACTGATCGGCCTGATGACCCTCTTCCAGGTGCTCGGCGCGCTGAGCATGCCGGCCCTGAGCCGTGGTTCGGCGGACCGCCGGCCCTGGCTGTGCCTGTGCCTGCTGATCCAGCTCGGCGGCTTCGCCGGCCTGCTGCTGTCGCCCCTGGCGCTGCCGGCGGCCTGGGTGGCGCTGATCGGCTACGGCCTGGGCGCCTGCTTCGCACTGAGCCTGACGCTGACCCTCGACCACCTGGCCGAGCCCGGCCCGGCGGGCAGCCTGGCGGCCTTCGTGCAGGGCATCGGCTTCATCATCACCGGCATCATTCCTTACGTCACCGGCTGGCTGAGCGACGCCACCGGCAGCTTCCAGGCCTCCTGGACGCTGCTGGCACTGTCGGTGCTGCTGATGCTGGGGGTGACCCTGCGCTTCGCCCCGGCCGGCTATGCCCGGGCGATGCACGGCTGGCGCGGCGCTCAGACCGCCGAGGTGGCGAGGTAGATGCGGTAGGTGATGATCGACAGCATGCTCAGCACGCCGACCCACATCAGCAGCACGCCCGCGCCCCGCTCGCGGATGGTGAAGCCGATGCCGAGCATGAACATGCCGAAGATGATGACTGCGAGGGTGACGCCGAAGGAGTCCATGGGTGGGCCTTATCCATTGTGTCGTTGGAACAAGTCTAGGCCAGCTGCGGCTCGAAAGGGGTTGATCCGGGGCAAATCCGGCGTCATGGCACCTGGTCTTCTCGTGTAGGCGCGGGCCCTGCCCGCGATTCGCGCGCAGGGCGCGCTCCTACAGATGGGCATACCCCAGGCGCAAGAGTCTTGCCGACCGCGCCGATGCGCTTTTCGTAGGAGCGAGCTTGCTCGCGAATGGAGTTTACCGGTGGCTACGGTGTTGGGTGCAAGAGCGCCCTCTCCCCAGCCCTCTCCCTGAAGGGAGAGGGGGCTTATTCGTGCCGAGAGAAGGAATGGTTTCAGCCGGTAATCACTGTGCTAGCCGGCTAACGCCGCACTATCAGCATCTGCCCAACGGTCCCCTCTCCCTTCAGGGAGAGGGTTAGGGAGAGGGAGCGGAGTCAGCCGAACACGCCGAAGTCACCGGTACCTTCCGTTCGCGAGCAAGCTCGCTCCTACGAAGAGCAGGTCGGCGCACGGTCGTTTCTACAGGCGGAAGCGCTGCACCAGGCCGCTGAGGTCCACGGCCAGGCGCGACAGTTCGTGGCTGGCGCTGCTGGTCTGCTGCGAACCGGCGGCGCTCTGGTTGGACAGGTCGCGGATGTTGCCCAGGTTGGTCTCGATGTCGCGGGCCATGGCGGCCTGGTGTTCCACCGATTCGGCGATGCGCCGGTTGCGTTCGTCGATGCTGCGCGCGGCCTCGATGATCTGCGCCAGGGCGCGGTCGGCGGCGCTGGCCTGGCCCTGGGTGTGCTCGGCCTGCTCGGCGCTCTGCTGCAGCGCCTCGACGGTGCGCCCGGTGCCTTGCTGGATGGCGCCGATCAGCTGTTCGATCTCGCGGGTGGAGTCGCCGGTGCGCTTGGCCAGCGCGCGCACCTCATCGGCCACCACCGAGAAGCCGCGCCCGGCCTCGCCGGCGCGGGCCGCCTCGATGGCGGCGTTGAGTGCCAGCAGGTTGGTCTGCTCGGCGACGCTGCGGATCACGTCCAGCACCTTGCTGATGTTCAGCGTCTGCTCGGCCAGGCCCTGGGCCTGCTGCGCCGCGTGGCGCACGCCTGCGCCCAGCTCGCGCAGCGAACCCAGGGTGGTGGCCAGCTGCCGCTGGCCGTCCAGGGCCTCGTCGTTGGAGCGCCGGGCCACCGCGGCGGTGCTCTGCGCGTGCTCGGCGACGTCGCCTACCGCCGCGCTCATCTGGCTCATGGCGCGGCTGACGTTGTCGATCTCGCCGTGCTGCTGGTGCAGGCCGCGGCTGCCTTCGTCCATCACCATGCTCATCTGCTCGCTGGAGGTGGCCAGCTGTTCGGCGGCCTCGCCGATCTGGCGGATGGTGCCCTGCAGATTGTCGCGCATGCGCCCCAGGCGCTCCAGCAGCTGTGCCGCCTCGTCGCGGCCGTGGCTGCGCACGCCCTGGCTGAGGTCGCCGCCGGCGATGCGCTCGGCCACCTGCAGCGCCTCGGCCAGCGGCCGCACCAGGCTGCGCGTCAGGCGCCAGGCCAGCAGCAGGGTGACCAGCAGGGCGCCGCCCAGGGCCGCCCAGACGATGCGCAGGGCCTGGGCATAGGCGCTGGCGGCCGCGCTGGTGGCGCTGTCCGCGGCCTGGCGGTTGAGCTCGCGCAGCAGCTGCACCTGGGTGTCGATGGCTTCGCCCTGCTGGTCGATGTTGGCGATCAGCAGGGTGCGCGCCTCGTCCAGCTTCTGCTGCTCCAGCAGTTGCTGTTCCTCGCGGATGGTCTGGATGAACTGGCCGAAGGCCTGGTGCAGCGCCTCGATGGCGCCGCGCTCGGTGTCGTCGCTGATCAGCGTCTGGTAGGCGCGGAATTCCTGTTCGATGTCCAGGGCCAACTGCTCGATGATCACCTTGTTGCCGCTGCGCACCATGGGCTCGGGGTTGGCCACCTGCTGCATGGAGCGCACGCGCAGCTGGGCGAGGTTGAGGGCGATGCTGTCGGCCAGGGCGATGCTCGGCAGCTGGTCGCTGTCGATGGCCTCGCCCTGGGCGCGAATGGCCGCCATCTGGTACAGGCAATAGGCGCCGACGCCTCCCAGCAGCGCCGCGCTGAAGAGGAAGCAGAGCAGGGTACGCTGGCCGATGCGCAGGCGCCGCAGGGGCTCCCAGCGGGCGAATCGGCCGAGGAGGGCTTGGAGTGTCTTCATCACGGGCTACCACTGACTGCTGTGATGCTCTGGCGAGCGGGTTTCGGACGCGCAGAGCATATGAAAGCCGTGTGACAGTCTTGTGTAATGGCCAGGGGATATCACTGCCTTCGCTCGGGCAGTGACTTGATTTGCCTGGGGAATTTCGTTGTCAGGCGGGCGTTGGATGGCGCCGGGCCGGGTGCACCAGGTAGGCGGCGAGGCTGTCGTCCAGCTCGCCGTCGCGCAGCCAGCGCAGGGCGATGGGCCAGAGGCTGTCCTGGAAGCGGCTGTGGAAGAAGGCGAAGTGGCCGATGCTGGCGAAGCCCATGGCCCGGGGCGGCAGGCGCAGGTGCAGGCAGCGGCTGTTGCGGTAGTAGTCCAGCAGGCGCTGGATGGCCGGGCCGGTGCCGAATTCGTCGTCGGTCACGCTCAGGGCCAGGGTGTCGCCGCGCAGCCCGGCGAAGCCTTCGGCCAGGCGCCTGCGTTCTTCCGCGGACATGGCCCGCGGGCCGCGCCGGTAGGCGTCCTCGAAGCGTGGGGAGCGGTGCGTCCAGTCGCGCACCACGCCGTGGGGCGTGTCTTCCATCCAGCCCAGGCGCTTGGCCGGGAAGTAGCCGAACAGGCCGCTGAGCACCGGCATTGCCAGGTGCCACTTGAGCAGCATGCGCAGGCGCCGCTGTGGGTGGTAGTCGCGCCAGTGGGCGAACTGCGCGCCCATGCTGAACACGCGCTGGATGAGGTGGTTGGAAGGGGCCAGGCCGACGAGGAAGCCGCCGACGCTGTGCGCCACCACCTGGATGGGTTGCTGCGGGGCGTTGGCGACGGCCCATTGCAGGGCGCCTTCGAAGTCCAGGCGGCCCCAGTCCAGCCAGCTTGCGGAAAAGCCGCGCAGCGAGGCCGGGCGCGAGCCGCCGATGCCGCGGTAGTCGTAGCAGAGCACGTCGAAGCCCTGGCCGTGCAGGTAGTCGGCGAAGCGTGCGTAGTAGTCGCTGCGCACCGAGGTGGCCGGGTTGACGATCACCAGCGGGCGCGGCTGCGCCGCCGCTTTGGCATGGCGCCAGAGGCGGCCCCGGAGCGGGTAGCCGTCGGTGGCGTCGAAGGTCAGTGGCTGGCCCATGGCGTTCTCTTTTCCTGTTGCGCAGCAGGCACTCTAGCGCCGGGCGATGGGGCGCTACCAGTACAGTTGCGGGAAAAAAAGCCGCCGCACCCATCCCGGGTGCGACCGGGGTTTGGGCGGCGGAGGCTGCAGATCGGCAGCGGGGCGATTGGCCTCGCTGATCCGGTTGATAGTGTGTGCCGGGGCGGGGTTGGGGGGTAGGTTCAGGTGGGGTGGGAAAAAGCGGTGCAGAGGGTGGCTCGCTCCTACGAGAGGCCGTGCCTGGCTGTGCCGTAGGGGTAACTGTTTATTGGGTTCCCGCGAATGCGGGAACCCAGAAACAACGGAGCGGACTTTGTCCGCGATGGAGTTTGTCGGTGGCTGCGGTGTTGGGTTTAAGAGCGCCCTCTCCCTAACCCTCTCCCTGAAGGGAGAGGGGACCGTTCGGTGTGCGTTGGTGTTTCGGCGTTAGCCGGCTGGCACAGAGATTACTGGCTGAAACCATTCCTTCTCTCGGCACGGTCTAGCTCCCTCTCCCTTCAGGGAGAGGGTTGGGGAGAGGGAGCGGACTAACCCCAGTGCGCCGATCCCCCAGGAAAAAACACCCACCAAGACCCCCCGTCAAGCCAACAACCCACTCGCCTTGGCCCTTGCCACCGCCTGGGTGCGTCTTTCCACTTCCAGCTTGATGTTGATGCGCCGGGCATGGGTTTTCACCGTGTGCAGCGAGATTTCCAGCTGCTCGGCGATTTCCTGGTTGGAGCAGCCCTGGGCGATCAGTTCCAGCACCTCCAGTTCGCGCTGGCTGAGCATTTCCGCCGGCGCCGGGGCGGGGGCCGCGGTGGGCTGGGCCTGGGGCGCCGTGGGCAGTTGCGCCAGCAGTTGCCGCGACCAGCTGGCGTCCTTGCGTTGCAGCCTTGCCAGGGGGCGCAGCAGGGACAGCCGGCGGCAGTCCTGCAGGGCTTCGCGCAGGTGTTCCTCGGCAGCGGTCGGGTCCAGGCCGTGCAGGGCCTCGGCCAGGCGCAGCTGGCTTTCGCAGGCCAGGCTGCGCAGGCCCAGGCGCTGGCAGTCGCGCTGCAGGGCCAGCAGCTCCTGGCTGGCGCGGGTGGTTTCGCCCAGCTCGCCATGGGCCTGGGCCAGCAGCAGGCGCACGCGGTACTGCAGGTCGTAGAAGCCGGTGGGCGCCAGCAGCGGGTTGAGGCGCAGCTCGGCGAGCACGCCGAACAGCTCGTCGCGGGCCTTGGCCGGTTCGCCGCTGGCCAGCCACAGGCGGGCGCGGGCCAGGCGCAGCACTTCGCGGTAGCGGATCTCGGGGATGCACAGGCGCTGCATGCGCCGCTCGGCGGCCAGCAGCAACTGGTGGGCGCGTTCCACCTCGCCGCGCTCGCAGGTCAGGCTGATCAGCGCGTGGTAGGCATAGAGCAGGTAGGCGTCCTGGCATTCCTCGGCCTCGCGCAGGCCCTGCTGGAGCGCGGCTTCGGCGGCGACGTCCTCGCCGCGCAGGGTCAGCAGTTCGCCGCGCAGCACGTGCAGGCGGGCGCTCATGGGGCCGCCGTGGGTGCCCTTGCGCAGTTCGGCGAGCATCTGCTCGGCGTAGTCCAGGGCGTGGTGGTGCTCGCCGGAAAGGGCCAGCAGGTGGATGTGCTCGACGCTCAGCAGGGCCTCGAAGCACAGGCTGGTGTGCCGCCGCGACAGGCGCAGGCCGGCCTGGCAGTGCTGCCGCGCGACGATCAGGTCGCCCTCGACCATGGCCTGCTGGGCCAGGGCCTGGTGGCAGAGGATGTGCTGGCCCCAGTAGTGCTCCTCCAGGTGTTCCAGGGCGTCGCTGCAGTTGCGCCGCGCATCGGGTAGGGCGAACTGGCGTTGCAGCACGCCGAGGATGGACTGGTAGTGCGCCAGGCTGAGCCGCTGGCGGTGGGCGTCCGGCCGCGGCAGGAAGCGCGCCAGCGCCTGCAGGCAGTCCATGGCCTCGTCCAGGCGGGCGCAGATGATCAGCGCCCAGGTTTCCAGGAGGATCAGCTTGGGGCTGGACTGCAGCAGGCCGGCGGGCAGTTCGTCGCGCCAGCGCAGCAGTTGCACGGCGCTGTGCTCGACCATCATCTGGTCGCTGTTGGCGTCCTGCAGCAAGGCCACGGCGCGTTCGATGGAGCCGGCGGCCAGGGCCAGCTGGGTGGCCTGGCGCAGGTCGCCGTGCTCGGCGAACCACTGGCTGGCTTCCAGCAGGGCGACGGTGGGCGGCGCGTCGTCCTGTTCCTGGCGCAGCAGCTCGGCGAGCGGCGGCCAGACGGCGAACCAGCCCGAGTTCTCGTCCAGGCGCCGGAGCAGCTGCAACTGGCCCAGTTGGGCGAAGGCCGCCTCGCCGACCGAGCCCAGGTGCCGGCACAGGCCGGCCTTGAAGCGGGGCAGGTGGCTGAGCACGCGCAAGGCGCCGCGCAGCTGCGCCGGCAGCGGGGCGAGCACCTCGCGGCGCAGGTAGTCGTGCAGCAGGCCGCCGCCGGCCTCGGGCCAGCGCATGCGGCCCTGCAGGGCGAGCAGGCCGAGCAGCGCCGGCCAGCCGGCGCTGTGGCTCAGCAGGTCGACGCTGTCGCCGTCGCTCGCCTCGGCCTGCTGCTTGCGCAGCAGGTGCTCCAGTTCGTCGTGGTCCAGGGCCAGGTCGCTGGCATCCAGCTCCAGCAGATCGCCCTGCAGCAGCAGGCGCGGCAGGTTCCAGTCCGGGCGGCGGCGCGAGCCGATCCACCAGCGGATGTCGCTGGCGCTGGTCTCCAGCAGGCGGGCCACGCAGGCGTCCAGCTGCGCATCGCCCTGCCGCGGGTAGTCGTCGAGCACGATCCACAGCGGCTGCGCGCTGCCCTCCAGCAGGCGCTGCAGGTCTTCCTGCCAGTTCCGCGCGCTGGGGTCCAGGTCCAGCACTATGGCCAGGCGGCTGAGGAAGTCGCCCTCCTGCAGCGGCCGGCCGCGCAGGTCCAGCCAGGCGACGCGGCCGCGGGGGCCGGCCTGGCGCGCGCATTCGTTGAGCAGCACGCTCTTGCCGAAGCCGGCGGGGGCGTGCAGCAGGCTCACCCGCTGGCGTCCGCCGAGCAGGCGTTGCAGCAGGCGCGGCCGCGCCACGTGGCGGGCCGGCAGCAGCGGCAGCGTGCCACTGAGGGGGCGTGGGGCGGGACGGCTGGCGATGGCGTGGAGGTTGGGGTGCGAATTCATCTGCGGAACTCCTGGCCCCGGGCTGCCGGGGCGCTGATGCGGATGTGCTGCCGGCTCAGCCGCGCAGCGGCGGCAGGCGCGAGGCCCAGGGACGGGCGCGTTCGAGCTCGGCGGCGAGACGGAACAGGGTGCCCTCGTCGCCCAGGCGCGCGGCGAACTGCACGCCGATGGGCGTGCCGCCGGCGGTCCAGTGCAGCGGCACGCTCATGGCCGGCTGGCCGGTGGCGTTGTACACGGAGGTGAAGGCGGCGAAGGGGCCCGAGCGGGCGAAGAAGGCCTCGATGGACTCGCCCTCGCGGAAGGCCAGCTCGCCGATGGCGCTCGGCGGGCAGGCCATGGTCGGGCTGAGGATCAGGTCGTAGCGCTCGTGGAAGGCGGCGATCTCCCGCGCCATGCGTTGCAGGGTGCGCTGGGCCAGCACGTAGTCGGTGGCGCTGACCTGGCCGGCCAGGCCGACCACCGCGCGGGTCAGCGGCTCGATGTCGTGCTCGCCGGCCTGGCGGCCCACCTGTTGCTCCAGGCTGCGCAGGTGCAGCGCCGCGGACACCACGAAGAGCCGGGCGAAGGCCTGGCCGACGGCGGGCATGTCGCTCACCGTCGGCGCCTCGTCGGTGACCTCGTGGCCCAGGCCGCGGCAGAGCAGGGCGGCCGACTCCAGCGCGGCGAGGCAGTCGGGGTGCACGTCGATGCCGGTGAGCGGGGTGCGCAGCAGACCGATGCGCAGGCGGCGGTGCGGCGCATCGACTTCCTGCAGGTAGGGGCGGGCCTTGGACGGGGCCACGTAGGGCGCGCCGTAGTCCGGCGCCGAGGTGGCGTCGAGCAGGGCGGCGCTGTCGCGCACCGAGATCGAGCAGCAGTGCTCGGCGGGCAGGCCGCCGGTGCCTTCGCCGACCTTGGGGCCGGCCGGGTTGCGCCCGCGGCTGGGCTTCAGGCCGAACACCCCGCAGGCCGAGGCGGGAATGCGGATGGAGCCGCCGATGTCGCTGGCGTGGGCCATGGGCACCAGGCGCGCGGCCACCGCCGCGGCGGCCCCACCGCTGGAGCCGCCGGCGGAGAGGCCGAGGTTCCAGGGGTTGAGGCAGGGGCCGAAGGCCGCCGGCTCGGTGGTGGGGGTGATGCCGAATTCCGGGGTGTTGCTGCGCCCGACGGTGATCAGCCCGGCGCCGCGGTAGCGGCGCACCAGCTCGGTGTCGTGGTCGGCGCGGTTGCCCAGGCCCAGGCGGCTGCCGTAGGACAGCGGCTGGCCGCTCTCGGCGCCGCCGGCCAGGTCCTTGAGCAGGAAGGGCACGCCGCGGAAGGGGCCGCCGGGCAGCGGGCCGCGGGCGCGCTCGCGGGCCAGTTCGAACTGGCGCCAGATCACCGAGTTGAGCGCCGGGTCGTGCGCTTCGATGCGGGCGATGGCGGCGTCCACCAGTTCCAGCGGGGTGACTTCGCCGCGGTAGACCAGTTGGGCCTGGGCGGTGGCGTCGAGCAGGTGCAGCGAATCGTTCATGCGGGGGCTCCTGTGCGGGCGGCGCCGCGGAATGGGTCACGGGCATGCCTGTAGCGTAGGGCGAAGCAGGCGGGTGCGTGGATCGGCGATGACATGTCTGTTCCTCGGGGCCGGTTCAGGCCGGCTGCTGCGGCGCCGCCAGGGCCTTGCGCATGCCCAGGGCCATGGCCAGGGCGGCGATCACGAACAGCGCGCAGAGCAGGTAGATGGCATCGTCCAGGCTGCCGGTGCGGGTCTTGATGGCGCCGACCACGGCCGGGCTGATGCCGGCGACGCTGGCCAGGGTGTTGACCAGGGCGATGCCGACGGCGGCGCGTTCGCGCGCCAGGTAGCGGGTGACCATGGCCCAGAACACCGGGGTGGCCGCCACCAGGGCCGAGCCGCCGGTGCTGATGGCGACCAGCGTCCAGGCCAGGCTGCCGTTGCCGATGGCCCAGGCCAGCAGCAGGAAGCCGGCGGCGGCGACGACGAAGGCCCAGGCCCAGTGCAGGCGCTGTTCGTCGCGGCGGTCGGAGCGGCGGCCGTACCAGAACATGGCGAACAGGGCGAAGACGTTCGGGATGACCGCGTAGAGGCCGACCAGCTGCAGGTCGGCCACGCCCAGTTCGCGGATGATGGTCGGCGTCCAGAAGGCCAGGAAGTAGCCGGCGCAGCCGGAGACGAAGGCGCCGAAGGCCAGCAGGTAGACCCGTGGGTCGCGCAGCGCCGCGGCCAGCGCGCCCTTGCCGTGGCCGACGCCGTCGACGTCGGCGCCGGTGGTGCCCTGCACGCCCTGGCGCACCAGTTCGCGCTCGTCCGGGGTCAGCCACTTGGCGTCCTGCGGGCCGTTGGGCAGCAGCCACAGCACCAGCAGGCCGAGCAGCACCGTGGGCATGCCCTCGATGAAGAACATCCACTGCCAGCCTTCCCAGCCGTGGGCGCCGTGCAGGTTCTTCAGGATCCAGCCCGACACCGGGCTGGTGATGAAGGCCGCGGCCACCTGGGCCATGCAGAAGAACGCCAGCACCCGGGCGCGGCGCTGCGGCGGGTACCAGAAGGTGAGGTAGAGGACGATGCCAGGGAAGAAGCCGGCCTCGAACACCCCGAGCAGGAAGCGCACCACGTAGAACTGGGTGGGCGTGGTGACCAGCAGGGTGGCGCTGGAGGCCAGGCCCCAGAGCAGCATGATGCGCATGATGGTCAGGCGCGCGCCGATGCGCTGCAGGAGCATGTTGCTGGGCACTTCGAAGAGCACGTAGCCGACGAAGAACATGGCCGCGCCGAGGCCGTAGACGGCGTCGCTGAAGCCCAGCGAGCTCTTCATCTGCAACTGGGCGAAACCGATGTTGGCGCGGTCGATGAAGTTCAGCAGGTAGCAGATGAACAGGAAGGGAATGAGGCGGCGGGTGATCTTGCCGTAGACGGCTTCGGCGTCGCCCTGGGGCGCCAGGGCGGCCTGTGCCGCGGCGGGCGCGCTGATGACTGTGGACATGCGAGGCTCCGGGGTGGGGTCTACCGCGGGTTACCGGCCGCCGCCACGGGGCCCTCGTGGGGCCGCCGCGCGGCGGGCCGGCGCCGGGATCACTGGACCTGTGTGGCTTCGGCCGCTGCCGGCTGCTGCGCGGGGCTGGGCTGTTGCGCCGCGGCGCCGTTCGCCTTGCGCCGCGGCGGGGCCGCCGGCCGGGCCTTGGGCAGCGCCTTGGCGGGGTTCCCGGCCTTGGCTGCCGGTTTGTCCGCGGCTTCGCCCTGCTTGCCGGCGACGGCCTTGGCGGCGGCGCTGTGCTTCTGGCTGGCCGGCTTGTCGCCGCCCTTGTCCTGCGCTGCCGCGGCGGCCTTTTTGCGCGCCAGTTCGAGCAGGCGGCGGTGTTCGGCCAGCAGATGGTCGCCCAGGTCGTTGAGGTCCGGCAGGGCGCGGCGGCAGGCGATCAGGCCGTAGTCCAGGCGGTCGTGGTAGCTGGTCACGGTGACGTTCAGCGCCATGCCGTGGGAGGGGATGGACACCGGGTAGTAGCACAGCACCTTGGCGCCGGCGAAGTACAGCTGGGCGGGGATGCCGGTGACGTTGGAGATCACCAGGTTGGCCGGCGGCGGCATCCAGTTGGCCAGGCGCGAGCGGCCGTACATGGCGGCCATGCCGGAGAGCAGCCAGGGCGCGGCGAAGATCGGGAAGTCCATGGGGATGGCCGAGCGGAACTTGTTCATCGCCGCCTTGCGCTGCGTCGAGGAGGCATTGATGCGCTGCAGGCGCTGCAGCGGGTCGGCCTCGTCGGTGGCCAGGTCGACCACCAGCATGCTCACCTGGTTGTTGGCGGTGTCGTCGCCGGGGGCGCGCAGGCTCACCGGCGCGGCGGCGGTCAGGGGCTTCTCCGGCAGCTCGCCGCTGGCCTTGAGGTAGCGGCGCAGGGCGCCGGAGACGGTGGCCATGACCACGTCGTTGAAGCTCACGTCCAGTTGGCGCGCCATGTCCTTGATCTCGGCCAGGGGCACGGTGCGCCCGGCGAAGCTGCGCTGGTTGGTGATGGCCACGTTCAGCGGGGTGCGCGGGGCCAGCAGCTTGCGCGGGTCGAGGCTGCGCCAGTTACGCAGGTTGCCGTCACCGATCACCGGCAGCATGCTGCGCCCGGCGCGCAGCATGTCCGGCAGCATCTTCGCCAGCTTGACGTACTGGCGGCCGGCATTGCCGATGGCCGCCCCGGCCAGTTCGGCGACGCCGAGCTGGTACTGGTTGCGCCGCAGCCTGGGCTGCGCCGGCGGGATGACGCGGCCGCTGGGCACGTCGTCGAACAGCGAGCGGACCAGCTCGATGCCGGCCTGGCCGTCGACGTTGGCGTGGTGCACCTTGGCGTACAGCGCCACTTCGCCGCTGCGCAGGCCGTCGATGATGGTGACTTCCCACAGCGGCCGGCTGCGGTCGAGCAGGCTGGCGTGGCTGCGCGCCACGGCCTGCTGCAGCTGGCGGTTGCTGCCCGGCTTGGACAGGGTGATGTGGCGGATGTGGTGCTCCAGGTCCAGCTGTTCGTCTTCCACCCACACCGGGTCGGACAGGTCGAAGGGCATGAACGCCAGCTTGCGGGTGAAGACCGTGGCCAGGTGCAGGCGCCCGGTCAGGTACTGCTTGACCTCCTCGAAGAAGTCGCCGTCATAGCCCTCGGGGAGTTGCAGCACATGCAGCGAACCGACGTGTGTGGGCATCTCGGCCGATTCCATGTGTAGGAACAAGGCGTCCATCCCGCTCAAATGTTTCATTGCATCACCAACCTTCGTTCTTGTCGTTGCAGGGAAAGTACTCGCAAGGCCCATTGCCGCCGGGCCGGTGTTCCCCTCAGCGCCGGGGGGCGTGGAAGGGATAGAGCGCGCGCTTCAGGCCACGCGGCCGGAACTTCCGCCACTGGTCCTGCGCTTGCGCCAGGCGGTCGCCGATGGCGTACCAGACCAGTGGGTGTACGCCCAGGCCGATATGGCTGGCGCAGTTGACTTCGATGTTGTCGGTCAGGCGCCCCCGGCGCTCGACGCTGCCGCCCCAGCCGACGATGCCGTCGGCGCGGCTGTAGATGGAGGTGGTGGGCACCGGCGGCGCCTCTTCGCCACGCTCCTCGCTCTCGCGATTGAAGCTGCGCACCAGGCGGTACAGCTCCCAGGCGTTGGTGCTGGTCTGCGGCGGGCCGTACAGCGGGCTGCCGAGGGTGATCACCTGGCGCACGCTGCCGGGCATGGCGCGGGCCAGTTCGCGGGCGAAGATGCCGCCCAGGCTCCAGCCGATCAGGCTGACCTTGCGCCCGGACGTCTCGTGCAGCTCCTGCAGCTGTGCCAGCAGGCGCTCGACCACGCCACGGCTGGGGCCGCGGTTGAGGCCCTGGCCCCAACCGTGGGTGTCGTAGCCGCGGTTGTCGAGGAAGCGCCGCAGGGGCAGGGTGGTGCAGTCGTTGGCCATCAGCCCGGGCAGCACCAGCACGCTGTGGCCATCGCCGCGCGGCACGTTGAGCAGCAGCCAGGGCATGGCCGCCGGGATCGAGGCCCATTCCAGCAGGGCGCGCGACTCCAGTGCCCAGAGCATGGGCGAGGGGCGGCGCTCCACCGGGTACCGGCGGAAGGGGGCGGTGAGGGACTCGTAGAAAGCGGCGGGCATGATGGCGGTTTCCTTGTACGGGGGTACTACGGGTTCAGTTACCGGCGCTCGCTTGAGCGGCGGCGATTTCGTCCTTGAGCAGCTTCTTGGACAGTTTGCCCACGGCGGTCTTGGGCAGGTCGGCGCGGATTTCCAGGGCCTGCACCATCTCGTGCTTGCCCAGGCGGTCCTTGAGGAAGTCCTTGAGCGCGTCGAGGTCGAAGGCCGCGTGGCCGGGGCGCAGCTTGACGTAGGCCTTGGGCGACTGGCCGCGGTAGGCGTCGGGGATGCCCAGGACCATGACTTCCTCCACCGCCGGGTGGGCGTAGATGGCTTCCTCGATCACCCGCGGGTAGACGTTGAAGCCGCCGCACAGGAGCATGTCCTTGGTGCGGTCGACGATGTAGATGTAGCCGTCCGCGTCCATGTAGCCGACGTCGCCGGTGCGGAAGTAGCCGTCGTGGGTGAAGGACTCGGCGCTGGCCTGGGGGTTGTTCCAGTAGCCGCGCATGATGTTCGGCCCGCGGATGGCCAGTTCGCCGTTCTGCCCCGGCGGCACCTTGCGCCCGGGGTCCTCCAGGTCGAGGAAGCAGATGTCCACGCCGATGTGCGGCACGCCGCAGGAGCCGGCCTGGGGCCGCTCGGCGGGGGTGAAGGTGCCGCCGGTGCAGGTCTCGGTCATGCCCCAGCCCTCGGTGATCTGGCAACCGGTCAGGGCCTTGAACTGCTGCATCAGCTCCACCGGCAGCGGGGCGCCGCCGGAGGCGCAGATCTTCAGGCAGCGCAGGTCGTACTCGCTCACCTGCGGGTGGCTGAGCAGGGCGGTGAACATGGTCGGCACGCCGGGGAAGCAGCTCACCCGGTTGTCGTGGATGTCGCGCAATACGGCGCCGGCGTCGAAGCGCGTGTGCAGGCGCATTTCGGCGCCCGCGGCCACCGGGAACAGCAGGCAGCCGACCATGGCGTAGACGTGGAACAGCGGCAGCACCACCAGGATGCTCTCGCGGCCCTCGTGCAGGCGCTGGTCGTTGTCGACGTTGATCATCATCACCTGGGCCGCGGCGGCGCCGAGGTTGGCGTGGGTCAGCATGGCGCCCTTGGGCAGGCCGGTGGTGCCGCCGGTGTACTGCAGCACGGCCAGGGCCTCGTCCAGCGGCGGCAGGGCGTGGGGCTGCCAGTCGCCTTCGTTGTCCAGCAACTGTTCGAAGGGCAGGCATTGCTCGCTGTAGTGCACCTGGGCGAGCTGGCCCTCCTGCTGCAGGCGGGCGCGGATCTCCCGCGGCTGCGCGCCGAACTCGCCCAGCGAGCCGACCACCAGGGTGTGCAGGCGGGTGCTGTCGAGCAGGCGGGCCATCAGCGGGTAGAGGCTGTTGAGGTCGAGGGTGACGAGGATGTCGGTGCGGCTGTCCTCGATCTTGTGCGCGAGCACCTCGCCGGCATCCAGCGGCGAGTAGTTCACCACGGTGCCGCCGGCGCGCAGGATGGCGAAGAAGGTGATGACGTATTGCGGCACGTTGGGCAGGTAGAGGCCGACGTGGACGCCGGGGCCGACGCCCAGGTCCTGCAGGCCCTTGGCGGCGCGGTCGATCAGCGAGGCGAGTTCGCGGTAGTCGATGTTGCGGCCCATGAAGTCGATGGCCGGGCGGTCGGCCCAGCGGCGCACCGAGTCATCGAGCATGTCCAGCACGCTGAGGCCGGAGAGGTCGGTGTTCCAGCGCACGCCGGCAGGGTATGAGCGAGTCCAGGGGGTTTGCACTTGCTGGTGTCTCCTTATTGTTTGCAAGCATGGTGAGGCTGCGGCGCTTGTATGAACTGTCCGGAATTTGCGGCTTGGAGAAAGTGCCGATGGTGGGGGCTGGCGTTCGTGCCAAAGGCTGATAAGCGGGGGCTGGAGAGGCTCTGGGGCGGGGGTTCTGGCGTGATCAGCGGCGTGGAGGGTGGGGGATTCATGGGGGTTATGGGGTGGTTGGCGTGGGGGATAAGCAGTTGTGGTTTGGGGTTGCTGTGTTCCCTGTTTGCGATGTGCTCCTGCAGGTTGGCGGGGGTGTTTCCTGTAGGAGCGAGCTTGCTCGCGAATGGGGTTTGCCGGGGGCGTAGGCGCTCTTGCACCCAACATCCATGCCACCGGGAAACTGTTCGCGAGCAAGCTCGCTCCCAGGAAACACACCATGCCTCCCTGGGCTGCAGGAGCGCGCCCTGCGCGCAAATCGCGGACGGAGTCCGCTACGGTCGACCCCTGTGCCTGGCGCCGTAGGAGCGGACTCCGTCCACGATTAACTCAGGTTTCGAAATAGAAGCTCTGGAACCGCTCCGCCAGTTGCACGGTGAGTTGCGCCGCCTGCACATGGTTGGGATGGGGCCCATAGTCCTGGGCCGCCTTGAACGACTCGAAACTGATGATCATGGCGAAGTCGAAGCTGTCGTCCGAGCCGACGCCGCCCAGGTTGGCCCGGGGGCCGAAGCGGACTTCGCTGACGCCGGGGATCTGCCGCAGGCTTTCGCAGGCGGCGGTCAGTTGGGCGATGTGTTCCAGGTTGCCCGGCTCTTTCAGCCAGGATACGACTACGCAATGCACGCTCATGGGCAGCATTCCTCTGTTGGTTGCGGGTTGATGCAGTTTCGCAGCGGCGCGCCCTGCAGGGCGTCGAGCAGGTTGTCGAAGGCCTCGAGGGTCATACGCTTGTGCGTCTCGCGGGTGGAGGCGCCGTTGTGCGGCGACAGCACCAGGTTGGGCAGGCCGAGCAGCGCCGGGTTCACCGCCGGCTCGCCTTCGGTGACGTCCAGCCCGGCCGCCGCCAGCCGGCCTTCGCGCAGGGCCGTGGCCAGGGCGGTTTCATCCACCAGGCCGCCGCGGGCGGTGTTGATCAGGATGGCCTCGGGCTTCATCCGCGCCAGCTGCGGCGCGCCGATGATGTGGTGGGTGGCGGCGCTGTAGGGCAGTTGCAGGATGAGCGCGTCGCTCTGCTCCAGCAGGCTGTCGAAGTCCAGGTAGCGCACGCCGAGCCGGACTTCTTCCTCCACCGGCAGGCGCCGCCGGTTGCAATAGGTGACGTCCATGTCGAAGCCGCGGGCGCGCTTGGCCACTTCCATGCCGATGCTGCCCAGGCCGAGGATGCCCAACTGCTTGTGGTGCACGTCCTGGCCGAACAGCGGCGAGGAGTCGGCGCGCCAGCCGCCGCCGCGGACGAAGGCGTCGGCCTCGACGATGCGCCGGGCCGCGGCCAGCAGCAGGCCGAAGGCGAGGTCGGCGGTGGCCGCGGCGACCGCCTTGGGGGTGTTGCAGACGCGGATGCCGCGGGCCGTGCAGGCGGCCACGTCGATGTGGTCGAAGCCGGCGCTGACGGTGCTCAGCACCTTCAGGCGCGGGCAGCGCTCCAGCAGGGCGGCGTCGATGCGGTCGGCGGGCAGCACCAGGGCGTAGTCGGCCCCGCTCAGCAGCTCGCCCAGGTCATCCGGGAGGCCGCGTTCGGGCATGCGGAGCTCGGCCCTTTCGCGCAGGCTTCCCAACAGCGCATCGGGTACCTGGCGCGACAGGGCGATGCAGGGAGTGGTGTTCATCGCTGGCTCCTCAGTCGCGATAGCTGGTGTCGATGCGGTTGAGCCTGCGCAGCAGAGCCGGCCAGACGAAGTCGCCGCCCTGGCCGCCGGTCTGCTTGTCGACCACCTCGGCCACGCCGTCGATGATCTGCGGATCGACCTGCACCAGCTGGCCGCCGGCCTGGGCCGCCAGCTGGATCTGGCAGGTGGTCTCGAAGGTGTACATGTTGAGGAAGGCGTCGGCGACGCTGCGGCCGACGGTGAGCAGGCCGTGGTTGCGCAGCATGAAGAACAGCTTGTTGCCCAGGTCCGCCTGCAGGCGCGGCTTCTCGTCGTCGCGCAGGGCCACGCCCTCGTAGTCGTGGTAGGCCAGCGAGGAGAGCACGAAGGTGGACTGCTGGCTGATCGGCAGCACGCCGCATTCCTGGGCGCTGACCGCGACGCCGGCGCGGGTGTGGGTGTGCAGCACGCACTGGATGTCGTGGCGCGCGGCATGGATGGCGCTATGGATGACGAAGCCGGCGCGGTTGGCGTCGTAGGGGCTGTCGATCACCTTGTTGCCGTCCTGGTCGATCTTCACCAGGTTGGAGGCGGTGATCTCGTCGAACAGCAGGCCGTAGGGGTTGATCAGGAAGTGATGCTCGGGGCCGGGGACGCGGGCGCTGATGTGGGTGAAGACCAGGTCGGTCCAGCCGAACAGGGCGACCAGCCGGTAGCACGCGGCGAGGTTGACGCGCAGTTGCCATTCTTCGTCGCTCACCTGGTCGCGGACATGGGGGAGGGCGAGTTCGTGGGCCATGGGGCATTCCTTCTTGTAGGTGTTCTTGTAGATGTTGTGGTGGAGCGCCCGAGGCTAAGGCGTGGCGAGGTGCGGCGACTGTCCTGAATTTGACGTCCGTCCTGCTGGCGCCCGGTCGCCCCTTGCGGCCGATTGGGGGAGGCCGTCGATGCGCCTTGTGCTGGCTCGCCCGTCGGCCGAATAATGGGAGCAACGTCCCGGATTCCATGGAGCCTTCAGGCGTGACCTTCCCCTCGATGTTGTCGGAGTCCCATCTCGCCGTGTTGCTGGCCAGCCCCTGGTTCGGCGGCCTGCCGGAACAGGTTCGCGACGACATGCTGGCCCGCGCCGGCGTGCGCGCCCTGAACACCGGCCAGCAGCTGTTCCGCTGCGGCGAGCCGCCGGATGGCCTGTACATCGTGCTGCAGGGCATCATCCGCCTGAGCAACACCACCCGCGACGGCCAGGAGGCGGTGCTGAACTTCTACGAGCCGGGCAGCTGGCTGGGCGAGGTGTCGATGCTCGACCACAGCAACCGCCTGCACGACGCCCATGCCCACGAACCCTCCCAGGTGCTGCACATCAGCCCGCTGGCCCTGGGCGAGCTGTGCGAGCGGCACCCGGCGCTGGTGCGCATGCTGCTGGACCTGGAGGTGTCGCGCCTGCGCGCCATGCTGGTGGCCTTCTCCGCCTTTTCCACGCAGTCGCTGGAGCAGCGCCTGGCCGGGCGCCTGCTGGGGCTGAGCGAGTCCTTCGGGACGAAGGAGGCGCAGGGGGTGGCCCTGGACCTGCGGTTGTCCCAGGAGTCAATGGCGCAGCTCATCGGCGCCACCCGCCAGCGCGTCAACCAGGTGCTCAAGCAGTGGGAGCAGCAGGGCCTGATCCGCCAGCGCTACGGCCAGCTCCTGCTGCTGCGCCCGGACGCCCTGCAGACGCTGGCCCAGGAGCGGCCGGACCGCTAGCCCAGCGACCCTAGGTGCCCGATGGCGGCTGGCCCGCGGCCTGCAGTTCGGCGCGCCGGTCGTGGGCGCGCTCGATCAGGTAGGCGCGGATCTGCTCCACCTGCTCCGGCGCCAGCCGCCCGGCGAACGGCGGCATGCCGCGGCCGGCCCGCGCGCCGGCGACGATGCTCTGGAAGTCCTTGTGCGTCTGCGCCGTCATGTAGCGCAGGTCGGGAATCACGTTGGCACTGAAGGCGCCCAGGCCGTGGCACACCCCGCAGTGCTCGCGGAACAGCTGGTCGCCGGCCGCCACCGTGGCCGCGTCGGCGCTCAGCGGCGGCGGTTCGGGCAGTACGAGGGCGCGCCGCCGGACCTCGGGCATGGGCGCGTTGCCGCCGAGCCTGAAGGTGAACACCCGGGCGTCGGGCACGGTGCGCGTGCGTTCGGACAGGGCGCCGAGGGTGATCGGGTAGGCGCCGCCCCAGCCGCTGCTGAAGGTCACGTACTGCTCGCCGTCCACGCTGTAGGTGATGGGCGCGGCCACCACGCCGCTGCTGACTTCGCGCTGCCAGAGCAGCTTGCCGCTGTCGGCCGCGTAGGCCAGCAGGCGGCCATCGTGGGTGCCCTGGAACACCAGGTTGCCGGCGGTGGCCAGGGTGCCGCCGTTGGCGATCTGCGCGTAGGGCACCGACCAGGCTTCCTTCTGCCGCAGCGGGTCCCAGGCCTGCAGCTTGCCGGTGTAGATCCGCGCGAATTCGTCGATGCTCTTCTTGTCCCTGGGCATCGGCGGCAGCTCTACCCCGGAGTTCCACTGGCCCTTGGCGGGTATGTCGATCTTCGCCTTCGGGTGGAGGATGTCGGCCGTCGATTGCGTGGGGATGTAGACCAGGCCGGTCTTCGGACTGTAGCTCATCGGGTGCCAGTTGTGAGCGCCCTGGGAGCCGGGGAACACCAGCTTGGTCTCGCCCTTGCTCCAGTAGTCGGCCGCCTCCAGGTCGACGATCGGCCGGCCGCTGTGCAGGTCCACGCCCTTGGCCCAGTTGACCTTGGGCGCGTACTGGGCGGCCGAGAGCAGCTTGCCCGTGGCCGCGTCCAGCACGTAGAAGAAGCCGTTCTTCGGCGCCTGCATCACCACCTTGCGCGGCTTGCCGTCGATGGCCAGGGTGGCGACCATGATGTGCTGGGTGGCGGTGTAGTCCCAGGCATCGCCCGGCGTGGTCTGGTAGTGCCAGACGTACTGCCCGGTGTCGGGGCGGACCGCGACTATGGAGGAGAGGAACAGGTTGTCGCCCTTGCCCTGCGAGCGCTGGCCGTAGTTCCAGAAGGAGCCGTTGCCGACGCCGAGGTAGAGCAGGTCGAGCTCGGCGTCGTAGGCCATCGAGTCCCACACGGTGCCGCCGCCGCCCTGCTTCCAGTACTGGTCGCCGAACCAGGTCTTGCGGATCATGCCGATGGTGTCGGTTTCGTCGCCCTGCGCCGGGTCGCCCGGCACGGTGAAGAAGCGCCAGGCCTGCGCGCCGGTCTCGGCGTCGTAGGCGGTGACGTAGCCGCGCACGCCGAACTCGCTGCCGCCGTTGCCGATCACCACCTTGCCCTTGATGATGCGCGGGGCGCCGGTGATGGTGTAGTTGCGCGCGTGGTCGAGCACGGTGTCCACCGACCAGACGCGTTGCCCGCTGCGCGCGTCCAGCGCCTCCAGCCGGCCGTCGTAGACACCCACGTAGACCTTGCCGTTCCACACCGCCACAGCAGCTTGCCGGTGCGCGCGTCCAGGGCGTGGACGATGCTGTAGGCGCTGGTGGTGTACATCACGCCGTCCACCACCAGGGGCGTGGCCTCGACCACGCGGTCCAGCCCGAACCCGTAGTCCCAGGCCAGGCCCAGCTGCCCCACGTTCTGCGCGTTGACCTGCTCCAGCGGCGAATAGCGCTGCTCGCCGTAGGTGCGGCCGGTGCTCATCCAGTTGCCGGGCTCGCTGTCGGCGGCAGTCAGGCGCTGGGCGTCGACCGCCGCCGGGCCGCCGGCCCAGGCCAGCGGAGCCGCGAGCAGCAGCGCCGCCCCGGTATTCCAAGGTGCTTTCATGCTGGGTTCCCCCATGGTGCCGCCAGTGGCGGCGCGTTTCGGGCGAGGCTCAGTGCGCAGGACGGTGCCCCGGCGGCAGGCCGCCGGGGCCGGCCGTCAGGCGTGACGCGCTGTGCAGGTCACGGCTCCAGCCCCAGCGCAGCTGCCACCTGCGGGTAGGCCACCGTGTCGATCAGCTGGCGCGTGGCGGCGCCGTAGGGCGGCGTGATCAGCTCGAAGCTGCCGCCGGCGCGGCGCTCGTAGAAGCCGCGCGGGTTGGAGAACTCGCGGAAGCCTTCCTCGCCGTGGTGCCGGCCCATGCCGCTGGCGCCCACCCCGCCGAAGCCCATGGACGCCAGCGCGCCCTGCATCACGGCGATGTTGAAGCACACGCCGCCCGAGCGGGTGCGCGTGGCGATCGCCTGGCGCAGCGCCGGGTCGTCGCTGAAGAGGTAGATGCCCAGCGGCGTGTCGCCCCGGTTGATGCGCGCGATGAGGTCGTCGGTGCTCTTGTAGGTCTGCACCGGCAGGATCGGGCCGAAGATTTCCTCGCGCACCACCTGGGCGTCGTCGCGCGGGTTGACCACGATGTGGAAGGGCATGTCGCGGGCGCCGGCATCCATCTCGCGGCCGATGCGGATCACCTGGTCGCTCTTGTCCTGGGCGTCCTCCAGCAGGCGTTGCAGGCGCTCGACGTGGCGCTGGTTGATGATGCCGCTGGCGCTGCTGGCGCCGTTGTCGTGGCCGAAGCTGTGCTGCATCACTTCGCTCAGGGCCTTCACGAAGTCCTGCAGGCCCTCCTCGGGCACCAGCAGGTGGTCGACGGTGATGCACAGCTGGCCGCGCTTGATGGCCTTGATGCCGGCGATGGCCGCCAGCGTCTGCGCGTCGCCGAGCTTGTCGCGGCCGACGATGGTGGGGTTGCGCCCGCCCAGTTCGAGGGTGACCGGCACCAGGTTCTCGGCGCAGCGCTTCATGATCTCGCGGCCCACCGCGGTGCCGCCGGTGAACAGCAGGTGGTCCCAGGGCAGCGTGGCGCAGTGCCGGGCCAGTTCCAGGTCGCCGTTGACCACCGCGACCTCGTCCTCGGCGAAGTAGGCTGCGAACATTTCCTGCAGCAGGGCGCCGCTGTTGGGCGTGAGGTCCGAGGGCTTGAGGATCACCCGGTTGCCGGCGCCGAGCATGTCGATGAGCGGGCCGATGCCGACGTCGAAGGGGAAGTTCCACGCCGCCATGTTGCACACCACACCCTTGGGGCTGTACTGCACGTAGGCCAGCGACTCGCCCTGGGTGGCGGGGTCGACCGGCTTGGCGATGGGCTTCATCCACTGCTGGACGTTGGCGCAGTCGAAGCGCACGCGCTCGACCATCGACAGGATTTCGGTGAGGTCCGCCGCCGCGCCCGAATGGCTGCCGAAGTCCGCCACCAGCGCTTCGTGGATCCTGGCGCGGTAGCTGTACATCATCGGCACGATGCGCGACATGCGCTCGATGCGTGTCTCGGCGCTGGGGAACATGTCCTGGGCGAAGGCCGCTTTCTGCAGCGCGAACAGGCGCTCCAGGCGCTGGATGGGGGTTTGCGTGGTCATGACAGGTCTCCGGTGGGTAGCCGCACGTCCCGTCCCGGATGGAGCGGGCCGTGCGGGAGGGCGCTGGCCCCCGGCCAGGGGCACGGGGGCAGCAGGATGCTCGGGCCGACGGCCTCGATGTCGGTGTGGCCGCAGAAGGCCATGCTCAGGCTCAGTTCGTTGTGGATGATCTCCAGCGCGCGGCTCACGCCGGCCTCGCCGAGGGCGCCCAGGCCGTAGACGAAGGCGCGCCCCAGCAGGCAGCCGCGCGCGCCAAGGGCGCGGGCGCGGAGCACGTCCTGGCCGCTGCGGATGCCGCCGTCCATCCAGACTTCGGTCTGCGCGCCGACCGCCTCGACTATCGGCGGCAGCGCGCGGATGCTCGACTGGGTGCCGTCGAGCTGGCGCCCGCCGTGGTTGCTGACCACGATGGCGTCGGCGCCGTGGGCCACGGCGCTGCGCGCGTCGTCCACGTCCTGGATGCCCTTGAGCAGCAGCGGGCCATCCCACCAGCGGCGGATTTCGGCGACGTCGGCCCAGTTCAGCGACGGGTCCAGCTCGCCGCCGCGCCATGTCGGCCATGCTGTCGATGCCGGGCGCGTGGCCGACCACGTTGCCGAACGCGCGCCGCGGCGTGCCGGCCATGCCCAGCGCCCAGCGCGGGTGCCTGGCCACGTCGAGCAGTTGGCGCAGGTTCATGCGCGAGGGATCGGTCAGGCCGTTCTTCAGGTCCTTGTGGCGCTGGCCCACCAGCGACAGGTCGAGGGTCAGCACCAGCGCCGCGCAGCCGGCGGCCTTGGCGCGCTCGACCAGGCGCCGGGCGAAGGCACGGTCGCGCATCACGTAGAGCTGGAACCAGAAGCCGGGGCCGGCGTGTTCGGCCACGTCCTCGATGGAGCAGATGCTCATGGTGGACAGCGTGAAGGGCACGCCGAAGGCCCGCGCCGCCCGTGCCGCGAGGATTTCGCCGTCGGCGTGCTGCATGCCCAGCGCGCCCACCGGGGCGAGCGCCAGCGGCATGGACAGGCGCTGGCCGAGCAGCGTGGTGACGGTGCTGCGCCGATCGATGTCGATGGCCACGCGCTGGCGCAGCAGCAACTGCTGCAGGTCGGCCTGGTTGGCGCGGTAGGTGCTCTCGGTCCAGGAGCCCGAGTCGGCGTAGTCGTAGAACATCCGCGGCACGCGGCGCTGGGCCAGGGCACGCAGGTCCTCGATGCAGGTGATGCAGGTCATGGCGCGCCGCCGTCGAGCAGCTTGCCCGGGTTGAGGATGCCGGCGGGGTCCAGCGCGCGCTTGATCGCGCCCATCAGCGCGCGTTCCTGCGGGCTGCGGGTGATCGACAGCCAGGGCTTCTTCTCCAGCCCGATGCCGTGCTCGGCCGATACCGAGCCGCCGCGCGCCCGCAGTTCCGCGTAGACCAGCGCCTCGATGCGCGGCTTGAACCGTTCGAGGTCGGCGTGGGGCAGGGTGACGACCAGGTGCAGGTTGCCGTCGCCCAGGTGGCCGAACACGTAGAGCCAGTGCGCCTTGGCTTCCGCGAGCAGCAGCTGCTGCACCTGGCGCACGTAGCCGTCCATCTCGGCGATCGGCAGGGAGATGTCGAAGCCCAGCGGCATGCCGTGCCGCATCACCTGTTCCACGTCGTCGCGCAGCGCCCAGAAGGCCTGCGCATCGGCCTCGGAGCGGGCGAGCACCGCGTCGCTCAGCAACCCTTGCTCCAGGGCCGCTTCGAGCGCAGCCTCGAAGCGCTGGCCGTCGGCTTCGCGCTGGCTGCCCTGGGCCTCGACCAGCACGTAGAAGGGGTGCTCCTGGCCCAGCGGCGGCAGGCTCCTGGCCGGCGGCGTGGTCACCAGGCGGTAGAAGGACTGCCACATCACCTCGAAGGACGACAGCGAGCCGCCCAGCGCGCGGTCCATGTGGCGCAGCAGGCCGGCCATGGCGTCGAAGCCCGGCGCCGCCAGCAGCGCGGTGTGGCTGGCCAGCGGCTTCTCGCGCAGGCGCAGCACCAGGCGGGTGATCACCCCCAGGGTGCCTTCGCTGCCGATGAACAGCTGCTTGAGGTCGTAGCCGGTGTTGTTCTTGATCAGCGGGCGCAGGGACGACACCACGGTGCCGTCGGCCAGCACGGCCTCCAGCCCCAGCACCATGTCGCGGGTCATGCCGTAGCGCAGCACGCGGGTGCCGCCGGCGTTGGTGGCGGCGGTGCCGCCCAGGGTGGCGCTGCCGCGCGCGCCCAGGTCCAGCGGGTAGAGCAGGCCCTGTGCCTCCACGGCTTCCTGCAGGGCCTGCAGGGTGACGCCGGCCTGTACGGTGGCGGTGCGTTGTTGCGGGTCGATGGCCTCGATGGCGCGCATGCGCTCCAGCGACAGGATGATCTCGCCGGGCCCGGCGTCGGCGCCGCGCACCAGGCCGGTGAGGCCACCCTGGGGCACCACCGGCAACTGCCGTTGGTGGCACCAGCGCAGCACGGCGGCGACTTCCCCGGTGCTGGCCGGGCGCACCAGGGCCCGCGCCCGCAGGTGGTCGGCGCGCAAGGCGCCGGCCGAACGGCTGGCGAGATCGGCCGCGCAGAGCACGCCGTTGTCGCCGACGATGGCGCGCAGCGCCTCGACTATGGGGTCCATATGCGATCGTCTCCTAGCGGGGAGCGGCGGGCGCGCGGGCGGTGTCGTGCAGCGAGGCCCTGAGCTGCGCGCGTTCCTTTTCCACCTGCTCGACGTGGCGCTGGCGCACGTGGCCATAGCCGCGGATCTTCTCCGGCAGCGAGGCCAGGGCGACGGCGGTGTCGAGGTTGCCGGCGTCGAGGCTGGCGATCAGGCCGTCGACCTCGCGCTCGTACTCGGCCAGCAGGCGCAATGCGAGCCGGCGTTCGGCGCTGTTGCGGAAGGGGTCGAGGAGGGTGCCGCGCAGGCCCTTGCAGTGCTTGAGCAGCCCGAAGGCCTTCAGCAGCCAGGGCCCGACTTCCTTCTTGTACGGTTTGCCGCGCTGGTCCAGGCCGCCGAAGGGCCAGGCGCCGACGTTGAAGTGGACCTTGTAGTCGCCCTCGAACACGGCATCGAGTTCTTGCCTGAAGGTGGCGGAAGCATAGAGGCGGGCTACCTCGAACTCGTCCTTGATCGCCAGCAGCTTGAAGTAGTAGCGCGCCACCGCCGTGCTGAAGCGCTCGCCCAGGCCCTGCCCGCGCTCGGCCGCCATGGCACGGTCCACCAGGGCCTTGTAGCGCCGGGCATAGGCCTTGTTCTGGTACTCGGCCAGGTAGGCCATGGAGCGCTGGACGATGGCGTCCAGGGACATGTCGATGCGCGGCGCGGGCGCGACCGGCTCGCCGGCGCAGGCGGCCTGTTCCACCGCCTGCAGGTCGACCGCCGCGCGGCGGCCCCAGAGGAAGCTCGCCTTGTTGAAGTCGACCTGCACGGCGTTGAGTTCCAGCGCGCGCATGATGGCCGCGTGGGACAGCGGCACGCTGCCCAATTGCCAGGCCGCGCCGAGCATGAACATGTTGGCGGCGATGCTGTCGCCCATCAGCTGCGCGGCGATGCGCAGGCCCTCCATGGCCAGCAGCTGGCCGTCGCCGCAGCGCTGGCGGATGCGCTCGACCAGCGCGCCGGCATCCATCTTCCAGTCGGGGTTGCGCGCGAAGTCGCTGGTGGGCACCAGGTCGCTCGCCACTATCACCCGCGTGCGGCCGGGGCGCACGCGCAGCAGGGCCTCGTCGCCGGCGGTCACCACCAGGTCGCAGCCCACTATGGTGTCGGCTTCGGCCGTGGCTATGCGCGTGGCATGCAGCCGCTGCGCATCGGCGGCGATGCGCACGTGGGACATCACCGCGCCGTACTTCTGCGCAAGGCCCGTGACGTCCAGTACCGAGACCGCCAGCCCCTCGATGTGCGCGGCCATGCCGAGCACCTGGCCGATGGTGACCACGCCGGTGCCGCCGACGCCGGTGATCAGCAGCGAGAACTCGCCGGCGAGCGCCGGCAGCGCCGGTTCCGCGATGGCCGGAAAGTCCGCCGCGCCCACGCCCGCGGTGCGCGTCTTGCGCAGTCTGCCGCCGTGCACGGTGACGAAGCTCGGGCAGAAGCCCTCGACGCAGGAGTAGTCCTTGTTGCACGAGCTCTGGTTGATCTTGCGCTTGCGCCCGAAGGGGGTTTCCAGCGGTTCGATGGACAGGCAGTTGGAGGCCCTGGAGCAGTCGCCGCAGCCCTCGCAGACGGCCGCGTTGATGAAGCTGCGCTTGGCCGGGTCGGCCCACTTGCCGCGCTTGCGCAGGCGCCGGCGCTCGGTGGCGCAGGGCTGGTCGTAGACGATCACCGACACCCCTTCGATCTCGCGGCAGCGCAGCATCACCGCGTCGAGTTCGGTGCGGTGCAGCAGCGGCACGCCGGCCGGCAGGCTGCCGGCGGGGTGCTTGGCCAGGTCGTCGGTCAGCACGAAGATGTGCCGGACGCCCTCGGCCATCAGCTCGGTGACCAGCTGCGGCACCGTCAGCTCGCCGTCGATGGGCTGGCCGCCGGTCATGGAGACGAAGCCGTTGAACAGCACCTTGTAGGTCATGTTGGCCTTGGCCGCGATGGCCTGGCGGATGGCCAGGAAGCCGGAATGGAAGTAGGTGCCGTCGCCGATATTGACGAATACGTGCTTTTCCCGGGTGAAGCGGTGCTGGCCCAGCCAGTGCATGCCTTCGCCGCCCATCTGGGCGAACATCGGCGGCGTCTTGACCGGGTCGTGCAGCACGGCCATGGCGTGGCAGCCGATGCCGACCATGGCCCGCGAGCCGTCGGGCACCTGGGTCGAGCGGTTGTGCGGGCAGCCCGAGCAGAAGCCGGGGTTGCGGTTGGGCGCGGCCGGGTCGGGCAGGCCGGGCAGTTTGTTGGTGGCCGGCGGCAGCGCCATGTCGGGCAACTCGGGGCGCAGCTTGCGCAGTTGCCCGTGGATGGCGTGCATGACCTGCGTCGGCGACAGCTCGCCCCAGCCTTGCAGCACCGCCTCGCCATGCTCGGGGGCGAAGGCCTGGGCCGCTTCGTATTTACCGGCCACGCGCGGGTGGTTGGGCAGCGCCAGGTCATAGAGGATGCCCTTGACCTGGTCTTCGAGGATGCCGCGCTTTTCCTCGACCACCAGGATGGCGTCCAGCCCGTCGGCGAATTCGCGGACGAACTGCGGGTCCAGCGGCCAGATCAGCCCGGCCTTGCCGATGCGCAGGCCCAGCTCGCGCTGGCGCGCCTCGTCCAGGCCCATCCCGGCCAGGGCCTGCAGCACGTCCTGGTACGACTTGCCGGCCGACAGCACGCCGAGCCGGGCGCCGGGCACCTCCTGCAACAGGTGGTTGAGGCGGTTGGCGCGGGCATAGGCCACGGCCGCCGGCAGCCGGTGGTTGACCAGGCGCTCCTCGCCCATCAGCGGGATGTCGAAGGTGCGGATGTTCAGGCCCTGCGGTCCCAGGTGCGGGGCGACCTGCAGCTCGGGCAGGACGATGCGCGGCGAGCCGGGGCCGACGCGCACCGAGCCGCCGCCCTCGACCACGTCGTTGTGCACCTTGAAGCCCACGGCGCAGCCGCAGAAGCGGCTCATGGCGAAGCCGTGCAGGCCCAGGTCGAGCAGCTCCTGGGTGTTCGACGGGTAGAGGATCGGCAGGCCGGCGGCGATGAAGATCGGGTCGGAGAAGTTGATGACCGAGGAGGACTTGACGCCGTGGTCGTCGCCGGCGATGGCCAGCACGCCACCGTGCTTGTGGGTGCCGGCGCTGCCCAGGTGGCGCATGGCGTCGGCGCTGCGGTCGGTGCCCGGGCCCTTGCCGTACCAGATGCCGAACACGCCGTCCACGCTCGAACCGGGCAGCAGGCCGACGTACTGCGAGCCCCACACCGCGGTGATCGCCAGGTCCTCGTTGACCCCCGGCATGAAGTGGATATTGTTGGCCTCCAGGCGCGCCTGCTGGGCCCACAGCTCCATGTCGTAGCGGCCCAGCGGCGAGCCGCGGTAGCCGGAGATGAAGCCGCCGGTGTCCAGGCCCGCGGCCTGGTCGCGCCAGCGCTGCTGCAACGGCAGGCGCGACAGGGCCTGGGTGCCGGTGAGGTAGATCCAGCCCTCGCGGGTTTCGAACTTGTCGTCGAGGCTGACGCTCGGGTGGGGCAGAGGGGCGTTCATCACGGTGTCTCCTGCTTATTCTTGTTCTGGCGTCTCTCGCGGAGTACAAGCGGCGGGGGCGGGCAGGGCATGCCCGCCGGGCGGCTCATGGCGCCACGACGATCGTTGGAAAATAGTGCGGCGCGATACCGCGGGAGACTGTTAGGTATTTGCAATGCGAGGACGCTGTAGGAGTACTCATGACTACCCCTTCCGAGGTATCGGCAAGCCACCTGCGGACGCTGCTGGGCAACCCCTCGTTCGCCCTGCTGCCGGCGGAGGTGCGCGACGAGGTCCTGGCCCACGGCCGGCAACGCCGGCTGGCGGCCGGGCAGCGGCTGTTCCGCCGTGGCGACAGGGCCGATGGGCTGTACATAGTGCTGGAGGGCTCGCTGCGCCTGAGCGGCACTTCCCGGGATGGGCTGGAGGCGGTGCTGAACTTCTACGAGCCGGGCTGCTGGGTCGGCCTGGTGTCGCTGCTCGATGGCCAGCCGCGCATCCATGATGCCCAGGCGGCCATGCCGTCCCTGGTGCTGCAGCTCACCCCGGCGGACGTCGAAAGCCTGATCGGCCGGCATCCCGCCTTCGCGCGCTTTTTGCTGCACCTGCAGAGTTCGATGCTGCGCGCGTTGCTGGTCGGCTTCGAGGCCTTTTCCACCCAGTCGCTGGAACAGCGCCTGGCCAGCCGCCTGCTGGCGCTGGCCGCGGCCTTCGGCTCGGCCAACGCCGATGGCGGGCTGGCCATCGAGCTGCGCTTGTCCCAGGAGACCCTGGCGCTGCTGCTGGGCAGCACTCGCCAGCGGGTCAGCCAGTTGCTGAAGAAATGGGGCCAGGACGGCATTATCGAGCAGAAGTACGGCTGCATCGTGGTGCTCGACCGGGGCCGGCTGGAGGCGCTGGCCCGGGAATGAGGCTTCAGCCTTCCTGGCACTCCTGCCAGCGCTTGCGCGCGCGCAGGTAGGCGGCGGTGTCGGCGTAGCCGAGGCGGGCGGCGATGCGTTCGCGGTCCAGGCCCTGCAGCTCCAGGTACTGCTCAAGCTCCGTGCGCACCGCGGCCAGCACCTGGCGGTAGCCCAGGTCCTGCTCCAGCAGGCGCCGGCGCAGGGTGCGCGGGGTCATGTGCAGCGCCGCGGCGGCGCTCTCCAGGCTGGGCGCGGCGCCGCTTTCCAGCTCGCCGCGGATGTGCCGCGCCACCCGCGCGGCGGCCCCGCTGAACTGCTGCAGGCGCGCCAGGCGCTGTTCCAGGCCGCTGACGATCAGCTCCACCAGCACCGGGTGGTGGCCGCGCATCGGCACCTCCAGCACGCGACTGTCGAAGACCAGGCGGGTGCGTTCGCAACCGAACTGCAGGTTCGGCCCGAACCACTCCCGGTACTGCGCATGGTAGGGCGGCCGCGGGTAGGCGAACTCGGCGCGTAGCGGCAGCACGGGTTCGACGCAGCCTTCGCGCATCTGCGTCATGGTCATGGCCAGGGCATGTTCGCTGTAGTGCCGGCGCAGGCGCTCCGAGGCCTCTATCTGCACCTCCAGCGCCACCTCGCCTGCGGCTTCGACGATGCGCAGGCGATCGAGGTCCGAGCCCAGGTGGGCGAAGCGCTGCCAGTAGCGCAGGGCCTCGCCGACGTTGGCGCAGCACAGCGTCAGGGGTACCAGCACGAAACGCTCCCTGGGCAGGAAATGGCTGAACAGGTGCAGGCCGACGGCCGGATCGATGTTCGCCGCGCGTTGCCATAGCTGCTCCAGCTGCGTCCGGTCGAATTCCTCGGCTTCGCTGTGCTCGCTGAGGAAGCGCGCCAGCACCCGGCCCATGGCGCCGCGGTGCCGCGGCTGGACCGGCGTGGCCACTTTGGTTCGGTTTTTGTCCTCTTCGGGCATGTTCGCCAGCGTCCTCTTGCCGTTTCATGTGACCGTTCGAGCGTGCTGTCTCGCCCTGCCGATCGATGACCAGACACGCCTGCCGTTGATGATAAACCGAGAACGAGAAACATGATCCTTACCTGTCTGCCTCGCTTCGTCGCGACATTAGCCGCGCCGCTGCTGCTCCTTGGTCTGTCGATACTGGGCGGCGCCGCCCAGGCGGCGGAAAAACCCAACATCGTGGTGATCTTCGGTGACGACATCGGCATGTGGAACCTCAGCGCCTACAGCCGTGGCGCCATGGGCTATCGCACGCCGAACATCGACAGCATCGCCAAGGCCGGCGCCATCTTCAGCGACCACTACGCCCAGCCCAGCTGCACCGCCGGGCGCGCCGCCTTCATCACCGGCCAGCTGCCGATCCGCTCGGGCATGACCACCGTCAGCCAGCCGGGCGGGCTGCTGGGCCTCAAGCCGCAGACCGTGACCCTGGCCGAGGTGCTCAAGACCCAGGGCTACACCAGTGGCCAGTTCGGCAAGAACCACCTGGGCGACCGCAACGAGTACCTGCCGACGGTGCACGGCTTCGACGAGTTCTTCGGCAACCTCTACCACCTCAACACCGAGGAGGAGCCGGAGGACATCGACTACCCGACCGACCCCAACTTCAAGAAGCGTTACGGCCCGCGCGGCGTGCTGCACTGCTTCGCCACCGACAGCGAGACGCCCGGCGAGGACCCGCGCTTCGGCAAGTGGGGCAGGCAGCGCTGCGAGGATACCGGCGCGCTGACGCGCAAGCGCATGGAAACCGTGGACCAGGAGCTGATCCAGGCCTCGTTCAAGTTCATGGACAAGGCCGTGGCGCAGAAGAAGCCGTTCTTCGCCTGGATCAACACCACGCGCATGCACGTCTTCACCCACACGCCGAACCAGTACCTGGAGCGCTGCAAGCAGTTCACCAGCGGCGAGGACGAACACTGCGCCGGCATGCTGCAGCACGACGAGGACGTCGGCACGGTGCTGAAGAAGCTCGACGACCTGGGCATCGCCGACAACACCATCGTCATCTACTCCACCGACAACGGCCCGGAGCACGAGACCTACCCGTTCGGCGGCACCAGCCCCTACCGCAGCACCAAGATGACCACCTGGGAAGGCGGCGTGCGCGTGCCGATGATGGTGCGCTGGCCGGGGCACATCCCGGCGGGCGAGGAGCTCAATGGCATCCAGTCCCACGAGGACCTGTTCACCACCCTGGCGTCGGCCGCCGGCATGCCCGACGTGCGCGAGCGCCTGGCCAAGGGCGACGACCTGGGCACCGGCGTGGTGAAGAAGAACTACATCGACGGCCTCGACAACCTGGCCTACTGGGAAGGCAAGACCGACCAGTCGGCGCGCCACGAGCTCTTCTACTACGCCGAGAGCCGCCTGCAGGCCGTGCGCCTGGACCAGTGGAAGGCGCACTTCTACACCCGCGACGGCTACTACGGCAGCACCAAGACCCTGGAGATGCCCTGGCTGTTCAACATCCGCCAGGACCCCTTCGAGAGCTACGACCAGGCGCCTGGCCCGCGCGCCAACCTGCTGCAGAAGAAGACCTACGTGTTCAACCGGATGACCGACGCCATAGTCGCGCACCTGAAGACCTTCAAGGACTTCCCGCCGGCGCAGAAGGGCGTGTCGCTGAGCTTCGACCAGCTCAAGGAACAGATCACCAAGTCCGCCGAGAAATGATCTTGCCGGGCGGCCGCGAGCGGTCGCCCGGCATACCCGTGCGCCAGCGCGCGCGCATAACAACAAGATTGGAGTTCTACCCCGATGAGTCAGCTCAGCCCCGCCGCCATGCAAGTCTTCGCTGCCATGCAGAATGCTCCGGTGGTGTCCCGTGACCACGCCCGCGAAGCGATCCTGCTGCTGGAAGACGACCTGCCCTGGGTCGCCCTGCCCGACGGTTCCACCATCCAGCTGCTGCACGTGGACCTGAACCAGAACCTGTGGATCAACCGCACCCGCATGAAGCCGGGCTTCGGCGTCGACACCCACTACCACACCGGCCCGGTGTTCGCCGTCACCCTGCAGGGCGAGTGGTTCTACCGCGAATACCCGGACAAGGTGAACAAGGCCGGTTCCTACCTCTACGAGCCGGCGCATTCGCTGCACACCCTGTGCGTGGCCGAAGACGCCAGCGAGATCGCCGACGTCTGGTTCGCCATCTTCGGCAGCAACGTCGACATCGACGAGAAGGGCGACGTCATCCGCATCCTCGACGCCAAGACCGCCCTGGCCGTCTACCGCGCGCTGTGCGCGGCCGAAGGCAAGAGCTGCGACAAGCTGATCGTGCTCGGTGAGTGAGATGAGCCGGTTGCAGAGCGCATTCGTCACCGGCGCCGGCGGCTTCATCGGCCGCCACCTGGTGCGCCAGCTGCTGGCCGAGCAGGTGGCCGTGGTCGCCCTGATGATGCCCGGCGAGCCCGTGCCGGCGGAGTGGGGCGACAGGGTCCGCATCGTGGTCGGCGACGTGCGCCGGCTGCTCGAACTGCGCGAGCAGATCGGCCCGGTGGACGCCATCTTCCACCTGGCCGCGGTGGTCAGCGACTGGGGCAGCACCCAGTCCCACGTGGAAGTGACCGTCAAGGGCACCGAGCACGCCATCGAACTGGCCCTGGGCTGGGACGCGCACTTCGTGGTGACCACCAGCGTCTGCGCCTTCGCCAGCGCTCTGGCCAAGGGCCGGCTGAGCGAGGGCAGCCCGGTCGGCGTGCCGTCGTCGGCCTATGAGTTCTGCAAGCAGGAACAGGAGCGCGTCACCCGCGAGGGCGTGGCGCGCGGGCTCAAGGGCACCATCGTGCGGCCGGCCAACGTCTTCGGCGTCGGCAGCATGCCCTGGGTGAACTCGCTGGTGCAGGTGCTGCGCGAAGGCGCGCCCTGCCTGCTGGGCTCCGGCGACTGGGACGCCGGGCTGGTGCACGTGAACAACCTGGTGGCGCTGCTGATCGCCGCCGCGCGCTCGGAGTACGTGCACGGCGATGTGTTCATCGCCGCCGACGGCTTCGGCGTGACCTGGAAGACCTACCTGGAGGCCCTGGCCAAGGCCGCGCAGACGCCGCCGCCGAAAAGCCTGCCGAACTGGCTGGCGCGCTTCATGGCCAGCGCCCTGGAGTGGTGGGGCCACCTGCGCAAGCAGACGCAGCGTCCACACCTGACGCGGCAGACCTTCCGCCTGATGGGCGGGCCCAACGAGTTCGCCATCGACAAGGCCCGGCGCCTGCTCGGCTACCGGCCGCCGGTGAGCTTCGAGGCGGCCATGGCGGAGCTGACCGAGCATTTCCGCACACAGCGTCAGGCGTCGGCAGGCGCCGCCGGTGCAACAGCAGGACTGGAGAGCCAGGCATGAGTCAGTGGACCCACGGCACGCCGCGCGTCGCCTTCATTTCCGGCGCCGGCAGCGGCATCGGCCTGCAGATCGCCAAGGCCCTGGTGGGCGAGGGCACCAGCGTGGCGCTGTTCGACCTGCGGGTGGACGAGAACGTGCTCGCCGAGCTGCGCGGCCTGTGCCGGCAGCCGCAGCAGAAGGTCGAGGCCTTCATCGTCGACATCACCCGCGCCGCCGAGGTGGACGCGGCGGTGGATGCCGCCGCAACCAAGTTGGGCGCGCCGGACTTCGCCTTCAATTCCGCCGGCATCCTGCGCACCGCGCTGTTCACCGAGCTGCCGGCGGAAACCTTCGAGCTGGTGGTGCGTATCAACCTGATCGGCAGCCGCAACTTCGCCGCCGGCGTGCTGCGCTACATGCAGCGGGGCAGCCACCTGGTGCTGGTGGCCTCGCTGTCGGGAGTCATCGGCGGCTACACCCAGGCCGCCTACTGCGCCTCCAAGTTCGGCGTGGTGGGCCTGGCCGAGGTCCTGCGCCTGGAGCAGAAGCCGCGCGGCATCGACGTCTCCGTGGTGTGCCCCGGCGAGATCGCCACGCCCCTGCTGAGCTACGAGCGCCAACACGGCAGCAAGGTCACCGAGGCGCTCAACGCCACCGCCGGTGTGCTGACGGTGGAGGAGGCCGTGGCCGGCATCCTCGCCGGGCTGCGCAAGCGCGAATTCATGATCACCCCGGGGTTCCGCGCCCGGCTGCTGCGCGGCATGGCGCGCAAGACCAGCGCGCTGCTGCGCTGGATCACCGACCAGACCCTCGCCAAGGCCCTGCAGGCCGAGCGGTAACGGGGTTGCCGTCCGTCCGGCGGGTGGCAACTCGGATTTTCCTTCAGGAGGAGTTCGGAGCATGCGCGTCCATCGAAAAGAACTTCTGATCACCGCAAGCCTGATCCTGGCCGTCGTCCTCGGTCTGGCTGCACAGGTTTTCATCACGTCTGCGGAGGGCGATCTGCTGTTCCTCGGGGCCGTGCCGGCGACCCCCGGAGCTGGTGGAGCCCCGGTACTGGCGATGGGCAGTCACCTGCTGCCATGACGGATGCCGTACTGCATGCGCCGTGAATCCTTGTTGCTGGCCGGCTGCCTGCTGTTCGGCGCCGGCCAGGCCGGGGCGGTGGAGAACGGCGCCGGCTTCTACCTGCTCGGTTCCCGCGGCCCCATGGCCGGGGTACTGCCGCCGCCGGGGCTGTACCTGCAGAACGACTTCTACCGCTACAGCGGCAGCGCCGGGGCGAGCCGGGACTTCCCCCTCAACGGCAAGGTGGTGGCCGGCATTGATGTGGAAACCTGGCTGGCAATGCCGACGCTGCTCTGGTCCACTTCCGCGCAGTTGCTCGGCGGCAACCTGGGGCTGTTCTGGAGCCAGCCCCTGGGCGGGCCCGGCCTCGACGTCGACGCCGAGCTGACCGGGCCCCAGGGCGGGCGCTTCGCCAGCGACGTGCACGCCTCCAACTACACCTACGGCGACCCGGTGCTGGCGGCCTTCCTCGGCTGGCACCGCGGCAACTTCCACTGGCAGGGCGGGGTGTCGCTGAACGTGCCGGCCGGCGACTACGACGACCAGGCCCTGGCCAACCTCGCCTTCCACCACTGGGGCGCCGACCCCTTCGCCGCGCTGACCTGGTTCGACCCGGCCATCGGCCTGGACCTGTCCGTCGCCGCCGGCGTCACCATCAACGCCGCCAATCCCAGCACCGACTACCGCAGCGGCAACGAGGCGCACCTGGAGTGGGCCGCCGAGCAGCACTTCGGCCCGCGCTTCTCCGCCGGCCTGGTCGGCTACCACTACCGCCAGCTGACTGGCGACAGCGGCCGCGGCGCCAGTCTCGGGCCTTTCCGGGGCCGCGCCCGGGCCCTGGGCGCGACCCTGGCCTGGAACTTCCCCGGCGCGCGGCCCTGGTCGCTGCGCCTGAAGGCCTACAAGGAGCAGGGCGCCTACAACCGCCTGGAAGGCCACGCCGCCTACCTGACGCTTTCCGTGCCCCTGGCTTCGTTCTGATGCCGTCGATCGACGGCGACGAACTGGGCTTCTTCACCCACCTGGGCTACGCAACGTGGCCTTGGTCAAGGCGTTCGGCTACGACTACCCGGGCCGCTCGGTCATGGCCGGCGCCTACCTGGGCGGCAACCTGGCGGAGGAGGCGGTCTACCCGATCCGCTTCACCGACGAGCAGGGCAAGCCGCTCAACGGCGAGACCCCGTACCGCCTGACCTTCGCCAAGGCGCCGCCGGTGGGGGCGTTCTGGTCGCTGACGATCTACAACGCCGGCGACAAGATGCTGGTGGACAACCCCATCGGCCGCTACAAGGTCGGCTCGGACACCCCGGGCCTGCAGGTCGCGGCGGACGGTTCCATCAGCGTCCCCATCCAGCACGCCCAGCCGGCCGGCGCAGGCAAGGCCAACTGGCTGCCGGCGCCCAAGGGCGACTTCTACCTGCTGCTGCGCCTGTACCAGCCGGACGCCAGCATCCTCGATGGCAGCTACGCGCTGCCGCAAGTGACCCGCGCCCGCTAGCGGCGCGGCGGATCGCGGACGGAGTCCGCTCCTACAAAGAGGAATGCCGTGCTTTACGGCGACCTGTAGCGGGCCCTGCCCGCGATTTCGCGCGCAGGGCGCGCTCCTACAGGGGAATGGCGTGGGTGGGGCGGCGTAGGTGCGACTGTCCTGAGCCCCGCGCCGAGATGCGGCGGATAACCGCGAACGGTTATGCGCCCTACGAACTTGCCGGCTGACGCTGAACCACCCGACCGCTCCGAACGGCCCCCTCTCCCGCTTGCGGGAGAGGGCTGGGGAGAGGGCGCTCTTCCGCGAGTCTTTTCGTAGGAGCGAGCTTACAGGGAGGAATACCGTGCTTCACGGCGACCTGTAGGAGCGGGCCCTGCCCGCGATTCGCGCGCAGGGCGCGCTCCTACAACGGAATGGCGTGGGTGGGGTTGCGTAGGAGCGGATCTCATCCGCGAATCGCGCCGGAGGTTCCGGCTAATCGCGGACAAGGTCCGCTCCTACGGGGGAGGAATACCGTGTCCCCCGGCAACCTGTAGGAGCGGGCCCTGCCCGCGATTCGCGCGCAGGGCGCGCTCCTACAGGGGAATGGCGTGGGTGGGGTTGCGTAGGGGCGGATCTCATCCGCGAACCGCGCCGGATCGTCCGGCTATCGCGGACAAGGTCCGCTCCTACCGCATGAGCGAGCATGGCTTTCGTAGGATGGTGTTGAGCGAAGCGATACCCATCACCGCAACCGCATGGGTTTCGCCAAGGCTCAACCCATCCTACGAAAAGCGTCTCGGCGCGGCCGGCAAGACAGTTGCTCCTACGAAGAGCACTGGAGGCGCCATGGTTCGGGTGGCCCGGGCCACAAAAAAATGGCGACCCGAAGGTCGCCCAAAACCACAGGTGCTGCTGCTCAGCGAACCCCGTCGCTGCGCAGGGCAGCCGGGGTGAATTTGGCGGCGGAGGAGGGCTCGCCGAAGCGGATCCAGCTCTTCTCCTCGTTCATCATGCCGCTGACCGCGTAACGGCCGGAGATCAGGTCATACAGGGATTCCAGGGCGTACCAGGGCACCTGCTGCTTGTAGTCCTGGGTCAGCATGGCCTCGCCTACGCGCCACAGCTGGCCGCGGCCGTCGTACTGGTCGGACAGGGCGATGCTCCAGGAGTCCTCGTCGACGTAGAAGCGGCGCTTGGCGTAGATGTGCCGCTCGCCCTGCTTCAGGTTGGCTTCCACCACCCAGACGCGGTGCAGCTCGTAGCGCGCCAGGTCCTGGTTGATGTGGCCGGCCTTGAGGATCTCGTCGTACTTGTGCTTGGGCGAGGCCAGCTCGTAGTTGTTGTAGGGGATGTAGATTTCCTTCTTGCCTACCAGCTTCCAGTCGTAGCGGTTGGGCGCGCCGTTGTACATGTCCAGGCCGTCGGAGGTGCGCAGGCCGTCCACCTCGGTGGTCGGGCTGTCGTAGGCCACCTGCGGGGCGCGGCGCACGCGGCGCTGGCCGGCGTTGTACTGCCAGGCCATGCGCGGTTCCTTCACCTGGTCCAGGGAGTCGTGCACCAGCAGCACGTTGCCGGCCAGGCGTGCCGGCTCGGTGACCCGCGACTTGTAGTAGTACAGGAGGTTTTCCGCGTCCTTGGGATCCAGGTCGGCCATGCCCTTGGGCACCGCCAGGTCTTCCTCGTAGCGGATGGCGGTGAAGCTGCCGTTGGTCTGCGGCGCGGCGGTGACCGAGGCGCGCAGGATGTTCACGCCGCGGAAGCGGGTGATGTGGTTCCACACCACTTCCAGGCCGTCCTTGGGAATCGGGAAGGCCACCCAGCGGCTGTCGGCGAAGCCCTGCAGGCCGTTGCCGCCCTGCACCAGGCTGGTCTTCAGCGCGCTGGTCTTGGCCGCCTGGTAGATGAAGTCCGGGACCACGGTGCTGCGGTGGCTCGGGTAGACGTTCATCTTGTAGTCGGGGTAGCGCTTGAACATCGCCAGCTGGCCTTCGGACAGCTTGGCCTTGTACTGCTCGACGTTCTGCGCGGTGATGGTGAACAGCGGCTTCTCGCCGGCGAAGGGGGTGCCGGGGAAGCCCTTGGCATCCACCGCGGCGGCGTTCTGCGCCAGGCCGCCGGTCCAGGCCGGGATGCTGCCGTCGGCGTTGCCGGCCTTTTCCGCGCCCAGCGGGGTGAGGCTGGTGCCCAGCTTGGCGGCTTCGTCCGGCGACACCGCGGCCAGCACGCTGCCGGCCAGCAGGGACAGGGTGAATGCGCCGATCACTCGTAGTGCTTTGTTCATCGTTGAGTCCTCGCGGATCAGAAGTTCACGCCGACACTGAACGCGAGGAAATCGCGGTCGATCAGGGTGTTGTAGTCGCCGCCGAAGAAGTTGGTGTACGACAGGCTGGCGGTGTAGGTGTTGCGGTAGTCGGCATCCAGGCCGAGGCTGATGGCCTTGGCGCCTTCGTTGAAGGTCGGGCCGTAGCCTTCCACGTCGTGGGACCAGGCGATGTTCGGCTTCAGGTTGATGCCGGCGATGGCGTTGCCGTAGTCGAGGATGCCGCGAGCGCGGTAGCCCCAGGATGTGTTGGTGTAGAAGCCGTGGGTGTTGCCCGGCGCCCACTGGCCGTACTCGGGGGAGCGGCCGTAGCGCATGGAACTGGTGGGTTCCAGGTCGCTCAGCTGGGTCAGGCCCAGTTCGCCCACCAGGGTCAGGCGGTCGGCGCCCATCACCTGTTCGAAGAAGTGGGTGAAGGTGGTCTGCACCTGGGTCATCGGCTTGCGTTCGTAGCCGCGGTTGATGCCGCCGGGCACGTTGGGCATGGTCGGCGAGCTGGTCGCCGCGATCGGGTTGAGCACCGCCAGGGAGACGTCCGGGGTGTTGATCTGCAGCGGCATGTTCGGCCGGTAGCTGATCTCGCCGTTCCAGGCGGTGCCGGTGGGCAGGCTGGTGGCGAAGCTCAGGCCGTAGAGGCGGATGTCCTCGGGGTACTCGATGAAGTAGTTGCTGTTGCCCAGCACGGTGCTCAGGGCCATGCCCTGGACCACCGAGGAGCAACCCGGGCGGCCACCGCAGGCGGCGCCGGTGGCGGCCAGAATGCGCCCCAGCGAGGCCAGGGTGGCGCTGTTGGCGGTCTGGCTGCTGTAGTAGGGGTTGCGGCTGTGGTAGTTCATGGCGTAGGCGCCGTACTCGACGTCGTCGGTCATCCAGCGCAGGGCCAGGCCCCACTGGCCGCTGTCGCCCGGCTCGCGGTCGCCGCTGCGCGGCAGGATCACCCCTTCGTCGTTGGCGATGAAGCCCTGGCCTGCGGCCGCGGCGATGGGCTCGAACTGCGCCATCAGCGAGCCGAAGCCGGGCGCGGCGTTGTTGGCGTTGTTCAGGTTGCAGCCGTGGGGGACCACGTCGGTGCCGAAGAAGGTGCCGCAGTTGTCCAGTACCGTCTTCTCCCACTTGAGCTGGTAGAAGCCCTCGACGGACAGGCTGTCGGTCACGCTCTGCGACAGGTAGAACATGTTCACCGGCAGCAGCGCTTCCTTGATCTCGGCGCCGGGGCGGCGGATGGCGGAAACGTCGATGGGGTTGATGCTGTTGATGCTGTTGGGGATGAAGGTGCTCTCGCCCCAGCTCACCACCTGCTTGCCCAGGCGCACGCTGCCCGGCAGGTTCTTGATGTCGTAGTTGTGGTAGACGAAGGCATCGAGCAGCTGCGCGCCGGAGGAGCGGGCGCCCTTGTCGCGGCCGTCGTCGCTGATGTCCTTGAACGGCCGGCTCTCGTCCTTGAGCTCGAAGTCGTACCAGTACTTGCCGCGCACGAACAGACCGGTGTCGCCGTATTTCAGCTCCAGGTCGTGGATGCCCTTGAACAGCTTGGAGAAGGTCTCGCCCTTCTCGAAGTTCACGCGGCCGTCGTCGGTGGTGTGGGTGGCGATGTTGCCGCCGTTGTTGTAGCCGATGAAGTCCTGGTGGGGGCTCTGGGTACTCCAGCTGGCGCCCAGGGACAGGGAGGAATCGAACTGCCCCTCGATCTCGCCGATATTGAAATTGACCGCCTTGGCAGGGGCGGCCACGCCCAGGGCGACGGCCAGCGCGAGCAGCTGCGGTTGGAAGAATCCAGGTCTTGTTATTGTTCTCATGAAACGCTCCAGTGCAGGGGGTGGAAGACTGCAGGCACAAGCTATGTGGAGCGCCGGGGGCGGATAAGCGCGCGAAAGTACGAGTGGCGCATCGGAAGAAGGTATGAGTCGTGCTGTGGCGCGGGTTCCAGCGGGGTCCAGCAATACGCTGAATGGTCCTTCATTCACTGGCTCGGTGAGATGTGGGAGTTGTCTGAAGGAATTTCGCGGGGCAACGCGCGCACCGGGCCAGGGCCCGGTGCGTCAGGAGGTCGGAAGGGCGCCCGCGGGCGCGCGGATCAGATGAGGTAGCCGCCGTCCACCGCCAGGCTGATGCCGGTGGTGTAGCTGGAGGCGTCGCTGGCCAGGTAGAGCACGGCGCCGGCCATTTCCTCGGGGTTGGCCACGCGCTTGAGCGGCACCCGCTGCAGGATGCCGTCGAGCACCGCCTGGTTCTGCACCAGGGCGGCGGCGAACTTGGTGTCGGTGGGCCCCGGCAGCAGCGCGTTGCAGCGGATGCCGAAGGGCGCGCATTCCTTGGCGAAGACCTTGGTCATGCTGATCACCGCGGCCTTGGTCACCGAGTAGATGCCCTGCAGCTCGCCGGGGCTGATGCCGTTCACCGAGGCGACGTTGACGATGCTGCCGCCGCCTTGCGCCTGCATCAGCTTGCCGGCTTCCACCGACATGTAGAAGTAGCCGCGGATGTTGACGTCCACGGTCTTCTGGAAGGCGGCGACGTCGGTGTCCAGCACGTTGCCGTACTGCGGGTTGGTGGCGGCGTTGTTGACCAGGATGTCGAGGCGCCCGAAGCGTTCGCGGATCCAGGCGAAGGTGGCCTGGATCTGCTCCGGCTCGCCGATGTGGCAGGCCACGGCGCTGGCCTTGCCGCCGGCGGCCTGGATGGCCTCGGCCACCGCCTGGCAGCCCTCCAGCCGGCGGCTGGATACGATGACCTGGGCGCCCTGGCGGGCCAGCAGGTGGGCGATGGCTTCGCCTATGCCGCGGCTGGCGCCGGAAACGAAGGCGACCTTGCCGCTGAGGTCGAAGGGGGCGGGTGTGGACATGGGCTGCTCCGGGAACGGTTGCGAAAGGGGCCGGCCACCGCCCCCGGTCGGATCAGGAGGCGCGTCTAGGGGCGGGGCCGGCCAGGCGAGGATAGGCAGCGGGGCGGTGGGGCGATATCGCCCGGAAGTGCGATCAGGATGATGAATGGGGATGATGGGGCCGGCATGTGGCGAGCCGGCCCCGGGTGGCGCCTCAGGCCTGTTCGCGGGCCGGCAGCATGGCGCGCAGCACGCCGTCGCGGCGCACGTGGTGGTGCCAGATGGCCGCGGCGGCGTGGCCGAGGATGAGGGCGAAGAGCAGGTACTGGGCGGTGACGTGGAAGGCCTTGGCCGCCTCGCGCGCGGCATCGGACAGCGGCAGCGGCGGGATTTCCACGAGCCAGAACAGGCTCACCGGGCGCTTGCCGAACAGCAGGCCGGTGAGCGGCATGAGGATCAGCAGCGCATAGAGCAGGGCATGGCCGGCCTTGGCGGCCAGCAGCTTGAGGCGCTCGTCGGCCGGCAGCAGCTGCGGCGCGCCATGGCGGGCGCGGACCAGCAGGCGGGTGACGGTCAGGGCCAGGACGGTCAGGCCCAGGGACTTGTGCAGGGTGAACACCCCGCCGACGCCGCCGAGCAGGCCGGCGAACAGGTCCTTGCCGTAGGGCAGGGCGATGATGGCCAGCACCAGGAGGGCGCTGAGCCAGTGCAGGGTGATCTGGGCGGGGGTGTAGCGGGCTTGGGTCACGGGGGTTCCTCTTTGCGGACGCCGGCCTTGCCGAGAGGGCGTGGGGCGGGTCGTTTTTTCGTGGGAGCCGGGGAGGGTAACCGAAGGGGGTGGGTGTTATGGGGAGGAAGGCGTTGCAATTTGTTGTGGGGGGGTGAGAGCGCCCTCTCCCCAGCCCTCTCCCGCAAGCGGGAGAGGGAGCCGTTCGGAGCGGTCGGATAGTTCAGCGTCAACCGGCAAGTTCGTAGGGCGCATAACCGTTCGCGGTTATCCGCCGCATCTCGGCGCGGGCAGGACAGTTGCGCCTACGCCGCCCAACCCACGCCATTCCCCTGTAGGAGCGCGCCCTGCGCGCGAAATCGCGGGCAGGGCCCACTTACGTTCCAGGAAGCACGGCTTTTCGTAGGATGGTGTTGAGCGAAGCGATACCCATCACCACGACCGCATGGGTTTCGCCAAGGCTCAACCCATCCTACGAAGAGCGCCTCGGCGCAGCTCCCATGCAGGAGCGCGCTCTGCGCGCGAAATCGCGGGAGCGCTAGAACCCACTCTCGCGCATGAACACCGCCGCCAGGTGCATCAACCCATCGGCCAGCAGGCTGCGGCGCTGGCCTTCGATCTGCAGGTGGCCGCGGGTTTCGTGGAGGTTCGGTGGGGCTTCGTCCAGCTGCACCAGCACGTGGAACAGCGGGCTGCTGGGCACCAGTTGGTCGCCGTGGGGTTGCACCGCCAGGGGGCCGCCGTGGCGGGAGGCGAGGGCCGGTTGGCCCAGTTGGCCGATGCGCGTGGTGCCTATCTGCAGGACCTTGCCGGTGATCGCCTGGGGCACGCCCTCGGGGTAGAAGCGCACCGCGCTGCCTTCGCCCAGGCGCTGGATTTCGTCGGGGCCGACGTAGGCGTCCACCTGCCAGCTGCGTGGGTCGATCAGTACGCCCAGGGGCTCGCGGGTGCCTATCCACTGGCCGCCGCGCCAGTCCGGGTTCAGGTCCAGCCACTGGCCGGCGAAGGGCGCCTGCAGGTTCAGCCGGGCGATTTCCGAGCGGGCGGCGCGGGCTTCCTGGAATTGCACGCCGTAGCGCTGGCGGGTGGCGGCTTCCTCGGCCAGGCCGCCGGGGTCGGCCAGCAGGCCGGCCAGGCGGGCGCGGTAGCCTTGCATGCTGGCTTCGTTGCCGGCCAGGCGGATGGTGATGTCCGGCTGGTCGAGCACCACCAGGGTCTGCCCGGCCTGCACCGGGCCGGCCTTGCGCACTTGCTGCAGCAGCGCCGGGAAGGGTGCGTAGAGGCGCACCTGGTGCTCGGCGCGGGCCAGGCCCACGGCGTGGATCTGGCTGCGCCAGGGCACCGCGACCAGCAGCAGGGCGGCTGCCAGCAGGAGGAGGAAGAGATGGCGGCGGCCGCGGCGCACTTCGCCGCGGTGCTGCCACCAGTGTTTCAGTTCGCGCCAGATCGGCTGCACGATGAACCAGGAGATTTCCACGGCGAAGAGAAAGATCCCGAGCAGTTTGAAGAAGAACAGGTAGACGGTCACCGCGATGCCCAGGAATAGCACCAGGCGGTACACCCAGGTGATCATGGCGAAGGCCACCAGCAGGCGCCGCTGCCGCGCCGGGAAGGCTTCCGGCCAGGCTTCGTCGAGCCCCAGCAGGTTGCGCCGCAGGGTGACCTTGGCCAGGGCCGTGGCGCGCTCGTGCAGGTTGGGGAAGTCGAGCAGGTCGGAGAGAATGAAGTAGCCGTCGAAGCGCATGAAGGGGCTGGCGTTCAGCGCCAGGGACAGCGCCCAACTGGTGGTGGCCAGGTACAGCAGGGCGTTGCGCAGCGGGCCCGGGTCGCTCAGCGCCCAGCCCAGGGTGGCCAGCCCGGCCAGGCCCAGCTCGGTGAGGATGCCGGCGCTGGCGATGGCCAGGCGTTGTTTCGAGCTGCGCAGCTTCCAGCTTTCGCCGGTGTCGGTGTAGAGCATCGGCCACATCACCACGAAGGCGATGCCCATGTGCGCCACCTTCAGCCCCAGGCGCGTGGCCACCAGGGCGTGGCCCATTTCGTGGAGGGTCTTGGCCACCACCAGGGCCAGGGCGAAGCTGAGCAGGCCCTCGGTGGAGAAGGATTCCACCACGTCGTGGCGGAAGGTGTCCCACTGGTGCGCCACCAGGACGATGCCGAGCAGGCCCAGGCCCACCACCAGCACGCCCATGAAGGGGTGGAACAGCCAGCCCAGGGCGCCGGCCAGGCGCCGCAGGTGGCGTTGCGGGTGCAGCAGCGGGATGCGGAAGAACAGGTAGTGGTGCAGCCACCATTTCCAGGTCAGGAACTGGTTGCCCTCGCTGGCCTCGCGCAGGCGCTCCAGGGCCTGGGCGCCGGGGCGCACCAGCTGGTGGCGTTCGAGGAAGGCGCGGAAGCCCAGCACCTGCTCGACGTCGGGCTTGAGCGCGGTCTGCTCGGCGATGTCTTCGGCGATGCGCCGCGGCGTCTGCTCCCAGCGCAGCAGGCATTCGAACTCCAGCCAGCCGATGCGGAAGAAGCGGTTGGTGACGTTGTCGTGGATCACCCAGGCCGGCTCGCCGTCGGCATTGCTGCCGGCCTCGGCGATGTCGAGGTCGTCGCGCAGCGGTGGCGTGGGCAGGTCTTCGGCGGCGGCGTCCATCACCAGCCGGTCCAGGCGCGGGCGGCGGCCAGCGGCCGGCGCAGCAGGTAGTAGCCCAGCGGCACGCGCTCGCCGTAGAGCTTGGCGGTGCCGTGCAGGCCCAGGCGGGCGTGGGCCGGGGCGCCCTCGACGCTGGCCAGCAGGCGGTAGGAGGCCACGCCGTCGTCGCCCGGGCGCGCTTCGTAGCTGGTCTCGAGGATTTCCCCGTGCAGCGGCGAGAGCGGGTAGGCGGTGAGGAACAGGGTGACCGGCGCGCCGCTGTCCAGGGCGATGGCATCGGCCACCGGCAGCTGGATGCGCATGCCCGGCTGGCGGGGATCGGCGACCTGGAGGATGCGCTCGCCGGTGACCACCGGCTTGCCCAGCCAGTCGTTGGGGTCGCTGTACACCGCCACCCCGGCGCGCGGCGAGAGCACCGTGGTGCGCGCCAGCTGCGCCTGCACCGCGGCCAGTTCGGCGCGGCGTTGCCGCGCGGTGCCGTTGAGCACCGCCAGCTCGCCCTTGCTCTGCGGGTTGTCGAAGGCGCGCTGGCTGGCGGCCAGCAGCTCGGCGTCGGCCACCGCGACTTCCTTGGCCAGCACTTCGGCGCGGCTGCGCAGGGTGGTTTCGTCGAGGGCGAACAGTGGCGTGCCGACCTCGACGCTCTGGTTCGGCCGCACCAGCATGCGGGCGATCACCCCGTCGATCGGCGAGCTGATCACCTGGGCGTTGCGCGACACCACCTCGGCCGGGGCCAGCGCGGTCTGCCGCACCGGCACCAGCAGCATCACCGCCAGCACCGCCACGCCCAGCAACAACTGGCGCCGGCTTGGGCGCCAGAAGCGCAGCGAGCGCGGCTTGCCGAAGGCGGCCCAGCAGTGCGCCCAGGTCTGGAACACGCCCTGCAGCAGGTTCTCCACCGAGGGCGCCGGGGCTTCGTCGAGGAGGAATACCAGCAGCCCCAGGCGCTGGCCGTGGCGGTCATGCAGGGGGATGACCCAGAGCCCGCTGGGCCACCACTCGGCCCAGCCTTCGGCGATGTCCTCGGGCACTTCCAGGGATTCGCGGGGCAGCCAGCGCGGCGCGGCGTCCGCCACCTGGCCGCTCAGCCAGCGCCCGGCGCGGCGCAGCCAGACCAGGTAGGGCGAGTCCTCGGTGGGCCGTGCAAGGCCGGAGATGCACAGCAGCTCCAGCTGCTGGCCGTGCTGGGCCAGCACCAGCGCCTGGTGGAAGCGCAGCAGGGCGTAGAGGTCGTTGGCCATGGAGAAGGCCAGGGCGTTCAGCGACTCCGCGGCCAGGGCGCGGTCGCGCAGGTTGGCCAGGCTCAGCAGCAGCTGGGGTGGCGGAAACATCTCGCTCATGGCTGCCTACTCTTGCGCGTCGGGGAAGCGCGCGGTACCGCTCATGCCCGCGATCAGTTCAGGATAGGCCGCATCCAGGCGCGCCTCCAGCTCGACGGTCTGGGCCACGGCGTCGACCCGCGCGTTGATGGCGCTGACCTTGGCCGGGTAGCGCTTGCCGGTCTCGTGGATTTCCACTTCCACCGGCATGCCGGGCTTGAGCTGCGGCAGCAGGGTGGAGGGCACGTTCAGGCGCACCTTGAGGGCGCCGTCGCTGACCAGGTCGAACAGCGGCGCGCCGGCCTGCACGGTCTGGTACGGCTTGACGTAGACCTTGGCCACGCGCCCGGCGAAGGGCGCCTGCACCTGGCAGTAGCCGGCCTGGGCGCGGGCCAGGGTGAGGGCGCCCTCGGCCTTGCTCACCTCGGTGGTGGCCATGGCCACTTCCAGTTCGCCGGCGGCGTCGAGCTTCTGCAGGTTGCGCTTGGCCGCCAGGTTCTGCCGGGCCATGCCCAGCTCGGCGGCGGCGACCTTGGCGCGGGCCTGCACCTCGACGCACTGGAGCTGGGCCAGCAGGGCGTCCTTGCCGACCTTCTGGCCGAGGCTGGCCTTGAGTTCGCCGAGGGTGCCGTTCATCTGGCTGGACAGGGTGGTCTCCAGGTCCGATACCAGCAGCACGCGGATGGCGTTGGGTTCGTCGCCGGCGGCCGGCGGCGGGAGGGCGGGGTCGCCGTCGGCGGCGAAGGCCGACGGCAGCAGGGCGAGGAACAGGAACGGCAGGCACGGCAGGCAGGACTTACGGCTGTGCGGCATTGGCGCTTCCTTCGTTGCTGCTGGAGAGGTTGTTGCCGGAAAGATTGCTGCTGGGGGCGCCCGCGCTGCTGGCGGTGAGCAGGTTGCTGCCGCTCTCCTGTTCCAGGGTGCGCTGGATTTCCCGGGCCAGGGTCTTCACGTCGTGGTTCTCCACCTTGTCCGGCAGCACGGCGAAGCCCACCGAGTTGTACAGCCGGCCCCAGGCGGCCTGGGCGTCGGAGTAGGCGGCCTCGCGCTGGTAGCGCGAGAGCAGGTAGCGGCCTTCGGCGCGGATCAGTTCCAGCTCGGTGCCCAGGGCGGCGCTGCGGGCCTTCTGCGCGTAGTCCAGCAGGCTCTTGTCGACGCGCAGGCTGTCGTCGGCGAATTCCACTTCCTGGCGCGCCAGCTGGTAGCGCAGCAGGCCGACGCGGACCTGGGTGAGGATGGCCATGGACAGCGCGGTGCGGCGCATGTCGTCGGTCTTGGCCTGGGTCTGCTGGGCGGTGTTCAGCGCCGGGTACTGCAGCAGGCGCAGCAGGTTGATGGAGACCTGCACGCCGGTCTCGTTCCAGTGGTTGTTGTACAGGTACTTGTTGGAGTCGTACTGGTAGCCGTAGTTGACGCTGACGTTGGGCCACAGCTGGGCCTTGGCGATCTTCAGGTCGTTCTCGTCGACGCGCTTGCGGTACCACTCCTCCATGATTTCCGGGCGGTGCTGCAGCGACAGCTGCTCCAGTCTCTCGACGTTGCTGGTGACCAGCGGCAGCGGCGGCTCGCTGGTGTCGGCCAGGAGCATCTTCGAGTTCGGCGGCAGCGACATCAGCGCGGCCAGTTCGGCGCGGGCGAACTCCAGGTCCTGGCGGCGCACGGTGAGCATGTACACCGAGTCGAGCAGGGCGCGCTGGTAGGCGAGGATGTCCTGGCGCGGCAGCAGGCCCTGGTTCTCGGCCTCGCGGGCGGCGGTGAGGGCGCGGTGGGTGCGCATCAGCAGGTTGTCCACCTCCGGCAGCAGGCGCTGGGCGCCCAGGGCCCGCCAGTAGGCGTTGCGCACGTCCTGCATGACGTTCTGCGCCACGCGCTCGCGGCGTTCCTCGGCCATGTGGATCTGGTCGGCCTTCTGCTGGGTGCGGTAGTAGGCCACGCCGAAGTCCAGCAGGCTCCAGGACAGGCCCAGGCTGTCGATGTCGCGGTAGCGCTCCTCGGAGGTGGACGGGCGCAGGGACACCTGGCGGTCCTGGATGCCGATGGAGGTGCCGCCGGAGTCGTTGTTGCGCCCGGCGTAGCCGGCCGAGGCCACCAGGCGCGGCAGCATCTCGTGGGCGGTGACGTCGCGCAGGTCGGCGGCCAGGGCGCTTTCCAGCAGCTTCAGGCGGTAGTCGAGGTTGTATTTCAGGGCCCGCGCCGCGGCCTCGTAGAAGGTGATGGGCGCGTTCACCGGCTCCTGCTCGCGGTACATGCGCGCCTGGTCGTCGATGACGCGCTGGCGCATCTGCTGTTCGTCGTAGGGTTTGGACTCCATCAGCGAGGAGCAGGCGCCAAGCACGGTGCTGACGGCGATGATGGCACTCAAGGCCTTGAGGCGTTGTCCCGGCATAAGCATTCCTTGTTCAATGCGTGTTTTTTTCTGTCGATCCCGATTCAATTCGCGCTCCCCCTGCGTTGCGCGGCTTCGCGCAGCTGTTGGCGGAAGCCGCGGGCGGTCTGCGCGGGCTTCTCGGCGGCCGGCACCAGGTCGCTGGCGCGCGGCGCCCAGAGCGAGGGCTCGCTGAGCAGGCCGTCGGCGCTGAGGTTGGCGCGGCCGTGGCGGCCGTCGATCCAGGCCCTTTCCCGTTCGCTGGCCTCGCGGCTCTCGGCCACCGCCTGGGCCACGTACTGGCCGGGCACCAGGCCCAGGCCCGCGCCGATCGAGTCCGCCTCGACCTCGGGGGTGAGGAACAGGTCGGCGCGGTTGCCGTCGACGTGCCACATGGATTGCATGAGGCGCTGCTCGATGCGCTCGACTTCCGGCAGCACGAAGATCGCCGGCTCCAGGCCCAGCCCGGGGGCATTGCGCTGGCCGTCGCCGGGGCGCTGGCCGAAGTAGGGGCCGGCCGGCGGCTGGATGTAGGGCGAGGCGATCTCCAGGGTGATGGTCAGCTCGGCCTGGTCGGTTGCGCCGGCGAGGTCGGCGACGGTGTAGGTGAAGACGTCCTGCAGCACCCGGCCCAGGCCGGCGGCGGCGAGCACCTCGGGGTTGGTCTGGTCGATGCTGTAGGTGTAGCTGCCGTCGGCATTGAGGGTGAGGAAGCCGTAGCGCCCGGCCAGCACCTGGCCGACGCTGCCGGCCGCGCCGCCGGCGCTTTCCGCGCCGACGCGCACGCCGACCACGCTCAGGCGGTCGCCGCCGTCCACGTCGCTGTCGTTGGGCAGCACGTTGCCGCTGGCCTGGGGCGCGACCACCTGGTCGCTGGCGGTGTTGCTGTCGTTGCGTGCCACCGGGTTGTCGTCGGCGCCCTGGATGGTCACGGTCAGGCGCGCATCGGAGGTGGCGCCGGCGGTGTCGCGCATGCGGTAGGTGAAGACTTCGCGCAGGGTCTCGCCGGCGGTGCGCAGGGCCTGCACCACCGGGTCCGCGTTGTTCACCTCGTAGCGGTAGCTGCCGTCGGCGTTGAGCAGCAGCACACCGTAGCGCCCGGCAAGACGTTGCCCGGCCTGGGCCTGCTGGCCGTTCTCGCCGCTGAAGAAGATCACTTGCCTGGTCTCGCCGTATTGCACGCCGTCGACGTCGCTGTCGTTGTCCAGCACGTTGCCGGTGGGGTCCACCCCCGGGGTGGCGTTGTTCACTCCGCCGGCCTCCACGGCGATGGCGGCGTCGTCCTGGGCGATGGGGGTGTCGTTGCGGCCGTCGATGGTGATGGTCAGCACGCCGTTGCTGGTGGCGTCCCAGATGTCGGTGACCTGGTAGGTGAAGCGTTCCACCAGGGTCTGGCCGCTGACGCGCAGGGCCTGCACCGCTGCCAGGCTGTTGTCCAGGATGTAGCTCCAGCTGCCGTCGGCGTTGATCCGCAGGTCGCCGTACTGGCCGCGCAGGGTCTGCCCGGCCGCGGCGGCGTCGCCGGGCAGGGGGCGGTCGCCGCTCCAGAACGCGAGGATGGTCATCTGTTCCGGGAACAGGTCGATGGTGTCCGGGTCGTGGTCGTTGTCCAGCACGTTGCCGCCGGGGTCGCTGCCCGGCGTGGCGTTGTTCAGGCCTCCGGCCTCCACCGCGGTGCCCTGGTCGGGCGCGGTGATCGGCGGCTGGTCCTGGCCGCGGATGACGATGTTCAGGGTGGCGGTGTCGCTCAGCCCGCCGTCGTCGGTCACCTGGTAGGTGAACTGCTCGATGACGAAGCCCAGCGGGCCGAGGGCGATGATGACGTCGTTGCTGGAGTCGACCACGTACTGGTAGCTGCCGTCGGCGCCGATGGTCAGGGTGCCGTACTGGCCGACCAGCACCTGGCCGTTGGCCTGGGTGGTGCCGCCGGGCACGCCGGTCAGCGCCGGGTTGTCGCCTTCGGCGCCCAGGCCGATGCCCGTCAGCGTCTTGTGGTCGCCGGCGTCGACATCGGTGTCGTTGGGCAGCACGTTGCCGATCGGATTGCTGCCGCCATTGCCGTCGTCGTCGGTGGCCACGGCGAAGTCCAGGTCGTCGTGGGCCACCGGCGCGTCCCAGGCGCCCTGGATGGTGATGCGGATCTGCGCCTGGGAGGTGGCCCCGGCGGTGTCGTGCATCTGGTAGGTGAAGACTTCGCTGAGGCTCTCGCCGGCCTTCAGTGCCTGCACCGCGGCCAGGCCGTTGTTGACCGTGTAGACGTAGTTGCCGTTGGCGTCGATGCTCAGGCTGCCGTAGCTGCCGGCCACCGAGGCGTTGCCGGCGCCGACCTGGACGAAGCTCCCGCCGGCGGCCAGGGCGCCGGTCCGCAGGCCATCGACGGTCTTGCCGTCGCCGCCATCGACGTCGGTGTCGTTGAGCAGGGCGTTGCCGCTGGGGTCGCTGCCCGGGGTGCCGTTGTCGGTGCCGCCGGCCTCGACGGCGATGGGGGCGTCTTCGCTGGCGATGGGGGTGTCGTTGCGGCCGTGGATCACCACGCTGAAGGTGGCGGTGACGGTCTTGCCGTTACCGTCGCTGACGCTGTACTGGAATACCTCGGTCAGGCGCTCGGCGTCGGTGCGCAGGGCCTGAACGGCGGCATTGTTGTTGTCGATCACGTAGCTGTAGTTGCCCTGGGCGTCGAGCACCAGGCTGCCGTAGTTGCCCGCCAGGCTCTGGCCGACGGTGCCGTTGGCGCCGGTGGGGCTGACGATGGCGGTGATGCTCAGGGTATCGCCGTCCGGGTCGCTGTAGGACGCGGCGATGTTGCCGCTGGGGTCCAGGCCCGCGGTGGCGTTGTTCAGGCCGCCGGCTTCGATGGCATCGACAGTCACCGGGTTGATCTGTGGCGGGTCGTTGACCCCGGTGACGGTGATCACCAGTTGCGCCTGGTCGGTCAGCCCGCCGCTGTCATGGATCTGGTAGGTGACGATCACCTCCAGGCTTTCGCCGGCGCCCAGGGCGCGGATGTCCGGGTTGGCGCTGTTGACGAAGAAGCTGTAGCTGCCGTCGGCGCTCAGGCTGAGCTGGCCGAAGTTGCCGTTGATCAGGCTGCCGTTGGCCAGGCGTGCCACTTCGGTGGTCAGGCTCACCGAGCCGCTGGCCGGCACCGCGGTGAAGCTGCCGCCGGCGCTTTCCAGGCCGCTGCGCACGCCGTCGACCTTGAGCACGTCGGCGTTGGGCTGGTCGAGGTTGTCGACGTCGGTATCGGTGCCGACGCCGGCAGCGCCGGTGATCACGTTGCCGCTGGCGTTCACCGGCGCCGGGCTGCCGTCGCTGGCGCCGGCGCTGGCGCTGCCCTGGTCGTCGACCGCCAGCGGGGCGTCGTTGGCGCCCTGGATGGTGATGGTCAGGGTGGTGATGGCGCTCAGGCCGCCGGCGTCGGTGACCTGGTAGGTGAAGATTTCGGTGAGTGTCTGGCCGGGGGATAGCGCCTGCACCGCCGGGCTGTCGTTGTCGATCACATAGCGGTAGCTGCCGTCGGCGTTGAGCGTCAGGCTGCCGAAAGCGGTCTGTATCACCGCCGGCTGGCCGCTGGCGACCGGAATCACGCGCCCGCCACCCGGGCCGTCGTAGCGGGCCAGGCTGACCGTCTTGGTCTCGCCCAGGGCCACCGAGTCGACGTCGGTATCGTTGCTCAGCACGTTGCCGGTGGCGTCCTGGCCGGCGGTACCGTTCAGGGTGCCGCCGGCCTCGATGGCGATACCGGTGTCGGGCGCGGCCACCGGCGTGTCGTTGGCGCCGTGGATGTTGATCTGCAGCACGGCGCTGCTGGTCAGGCCGCCGCTGTCGACCAGGTCGTAGTCGAAGAAGTCGCTGAGGCGGTCGTTGGCGGTGCGTAGCGCCTGCACCGTCGGGTTGCTGTTGTCGACGATGTACTGGTAGCCGCCGTTGGCGTTGATCAGCAGGGTGCCGTAGCGCCCCTGGATGCTGATGACGCCGCTGGACGGCAGGTCCAGCCCGGCGGGGTTGGCGTTGCTGGCGATGTGGGTGACGCTGAGGAAGTCGTTGTTGGTCTGGATGTCGACGTCGGTGTCGTTGGCCAGCACGTTGCCGGTGGGGTTGGTGCCGGGGCTGGCGTTGTTGGAGCCGCCGGCCTCCACGGCGATGGCGATGTCGTTGTTGGCTTGAGGCGCGTCGTTCACCGGGTCGATGACGATGTTCACCGTGTCGGTGTCGCTCAGGGCATCGTCCAGGTTCTCGCCGGGGATGCCGTCGCCGTCCTTGTCGCCGAAGTTGCCCTGGTCGTTGGTGACCATGGTCAGGGTTTCGCTGTCGCGGAAGGTGTTGAAGTCCTGGTCGCCCTTGTAATAGAGCTGGCCGAGCAGGATGTTGAGCTGTTGCAGGGTGCCGCTCAGCACCAGGGTGCGCCCGGCGCCGGTGGGCGGCGTGGCATCGGCGGCGGGCGGCGTGGCCGACTGCCAGAGCACGCCGTGCTGCACGCTCAGGGTGATGGTCATGATGCCGTCGGCGTTGCCGGCGTTGACGTCCACGTCGCTGGTGACCAGGCCGACGATGTGCAGCACCGTGTCTTCCGTGCCGTGCTGGTCGGCGACGGTGTTGATCGGCGCCTCGTTGAGGTGCACGTAGCCCGAATCGGCGGTGCCGGTGGCGCCTTCGCCCAGGGCGAGGCTCACCGCGCCCAACCCGGCGGCGCTGGTGCCGGTGTCGGTGTCGATGCGGATGTGGAAGCGGTTGTTGGCCGCCAATTGATAGTCCTGCGGCACGGCGATCAGGTAGTTGCCGGCGGGCAGGATGGCGAACTGGTAGATGCCGCCGTTGGCGGTGACGGTATTGAACACGCGGTCGTCGGCGGTGCCGAACTGGCCGTCGGCGCCGGCCCAGGTCAGCTGTACGGCCACGCCGTCCAGGCCCGGGCCGTCCGGGGTAGCGATACTGGTGGCGGACCGGCTGTCGTTCCATAGGGTGCCCTGGACCACGCCCATGCCCGCGCCTTCGCTGAGGATGTAGTTGTTCAGCCCGCTGGCGCCATCCTGGCCGGTGCGTTCGCCATCGGTGCTGCCGCCGCTGCCGGGCAGGGAGCCGCCCCAGCCGGTGTTTTCGAAGTCCGTCGGCAGGCTGGTCCAGGTGAGCACCGCGGCGCTGCTGGCGTCGTCGGCGATCACGCCGTTGGGCAGGGTGACGCTGTAGATCACCTGCACCTGGTCGTTGGGGGCGAGCCGGGCGAAGTCCACCGAAATGGCGCTGCCGTCGCTGAAGGCGATGCCTTCCGGCAGGTTGGCCAGGTTCAGCGCCACGCCGTTGAGCAGGATGCCCTGCACCTGGTAGTTGCTGCCGTTGGGGAACTGGTCCTGCAGGTGGATGTTGTAGGCCGGCACGCTGCCGTTCTGGGTGAAGTTGACCGAGACGGTGGTATCTGTGGTGTTTCCGGCGCCGGGCTGGATGTCGATGACGTGCTTGTCCAGCCCGGCCAGGCTGGGCTCCACCACGGTTTCGAAGAGGGTATCGCTCTTGCCGCGGTCGACCCCACCGTCCAGGCCGACGTGTTCGTGGGCGCTCACGCCGAGCTGCTTGCCGGCCTGGTTGCCGCTGACATTGGTGACGCGCACGTTGAACTCGAGGACCACCCCTTCGAGGTCGCTGTCGTTGGCCTCGGTGTTGGTCAGGTTGCCCAGGTTGAAGGTCACCGTCTGGCTGCCGTCGGCGTTGGTGACGATGTCCAGGCGGCCGCCGCTGGCGTCGAACCGGCCGACGGGCACGGTGCCGCCGAGGCTGGCGCTGATCGGCTGGGCCACGTCGCTGGCCTCGTTGCCGTTCATCCATAGCTGGCCGTTGCTGGTCAGGGTGATGTCGCTGGACAGACCGTTGAGGTTGCTCGAGACCAGGGCGATGAGGATGTTGTTGAGGTCGGCGGGGATGAACTCCAGGCCGGCGGCCAGTTCGATGCGGACCTGGTAGTTGGGGTTGTCGCCGGTGGGCACCAGCACCGCCACGCGGTAGCGGATCACTTCGCCCACCGCCACCTGTTCGTCGAGGGCCGCGGTGTTGGTGCCGCCGGCATCGCTGGGCGGCGGGGTGTCCTGCATGCCGCCGACGCGGGAAATCTGGATGCCGTTGGCTACCGGGATCAGCAGCGGCGAGATGACCCGGTAGTCGTTCAGGGTGCCGCCCCCGAGCAGGCCGTCGTCGCCGCTGCGCTCGCCGTTGGCGGTGTCGGTGGCGCTACTGCTGCCGTCGAGGCTGGTCCAGCGCACTTCGGCGTTGTTCGGAATGGCCGCCTCGCCGGCGGCGCTGGCGTTGACCACGCCGCTCAGGCTGATGACGATGCTGCCGCCGTTGGCGATGTCGATATTGGCGCCGCCGGCGCTGACCAACTGGCCGTTGAGGATGACGAAGCCGGGCCCGCCATTGTTGGTCGCGCCACCGTTGTAGGTCACGTTGGTGATGGTCAGGCCGTCGATTTCCGTCGGCAGCAGGTCGAGCAGGCTGAGGTCGAAGGCATCGGTGCCGGAGTTGTTGGCGATGGTGATGTCGAAGCTGATGGTGTCGCCCTGGTCGTAGCCGCCAAGGCCGCCGCTGGAGGTGATCTGCTGGGTCACCGTGAGCGTCGGCTCGACGATGGCCACGCCGGGCTGCTGGGCGCTGGCCACGGTGCGGTCGAGGGCGGTGGCGCCGTTGGGGGCGTCGCCGTCCGGGTCGCTGTAGACCAGTTGCGCGCCGTTGTTCAGGCTGACCCCGGCCTGGTTGCCCGGCACGTTGCTGGCCACCAGCACCAGGCGGATGACGAAGGCATTGTTGCCGGTGTTGTTGTCGGCCGTGGCGCCGGCAGTGCTGAACACCAGGCGCATGTCGCCGCCGTCGCTGCCGTCGGCGCTGAAGCTGGAGACGCTCAGCGTGCCGTTGAAGTCCTGGCCCAGGGCGCCGCTGCCGGCTGCGGTGGTGATGATCTGGTAGCCGAGGTTGCCGTTGAAGCGCGGGTCCAGGCGCAGGCCCGGGGGGATCAGGTCGTCGATGCGCAGGTTGGCGGTGCCGCCTTCTGGCAGGGTGACGACGATGTCGTAGGTCATGCCCTCGCCGATCACCAGGTTGCTGCCGCTGGTGTGGCCGGCGCTGGAGTCGTCGTCGCTGAGGCTGCCGTCCTTGTAGTTCTTGACGAGGGTCGGCGCGGCCACCTGCTGGTTGGCCACTTCCGTCAGGTCGGTGGGGGTGAAGTCCTGGCCGCCCTCGACGCTGGCGTAGTTGGTCAGCGCGGCGCTGCTCTGCAGGGTGCGCGAGGCGAGGATGGCGTTGTCGACGGTGACGTCGTAGGTGATCACCACCAGGTTGGCGCCGGAGAGGTCGTTGGCCGTGCCGCTGCGCCCGGCCAGCAGGGTCGCCTGGCCATTGGCGTCGAGGAAGGTGATGGTGTTGCCGCTGATGCTGTAGTCGGTGCCGAGCGCCAGCAGCGTGCCGTCGCCACGGTAGATCTGCAGGTTGGCCGCGCCCAGGCTGCCGCCGACGAAGGCCAGCCCCGGCGGCAGGGTGATGCTGGTGCTGACGTCATAGGCGGCGCCGCCACCGCTGTTCTCGATGGCGGTGGCCAGGCGCAGGGTGTCGCCGCCGTCGATGCCGCTGACGTCGCCGTTGATCGCCGCAAGGTCGGTGACGTTGCCGCTGAAGGGCTTGCCGCCGGTACCCGGCGCCGTCCAGTTGCCGCTGGTGCCGGTGACACTGCCGTTGCTGCTGGAAACCACGCCGTGCTTGATGTCCAGCACCGGCTCGGCGATCGAGGCGATCACCGCGACATCGGAGGAGACCAGCACGTCCTTGTCGATGGTGGTGGTCTGGCTGGATTGCGCCAGCACGTCCAGCGAGCGCTGGTCGGCGAAGGGCTGGTCGCCGACGACCATGGTGAAGTGCACCTGCACCGTGCCGCCGTCGAGGCCGCCGGAGATGAAGTCGCCGAAGTCGAAGACGATCGAGTTGCCCGGGCCGGTGGTGACGCTGTCCGGCACGTCGAGAATGGTGTTGTCCGGCCCGAAGGACCACTGGCCCACGCCGCTGCCGACGCTCCAGGCGATGCCGGTGGCGTCCAGCAGCGGCAGCGGCAGGTAGGCGACGAGCTTGAAGTTCTCGTAGTCGGCCACCAGCAGGTCGTAGCTGATGGTGAAGGTGACCACGTCGCCGGGGCGCAGCTCGCCGTCGGCCGGCGGCGTGCCGCCATTCACCGTGGTCAGTTCGATGTCGACGCTGGAACTCTGGATGGTGCTGGTGGTGCTGGAACCATCGGTCTGTTCGCTGCCGAGGTTGACGGCGTCGCGTATCACGGTGGCGTTGACCGTGGCGCTGTTGCCGATGCTGTCGCCCTCGTTGAGCTGGTCGTGGGGCGGGTGGTCGGTGGTGTAGGTGGTGTCCACCGTGGCGTCGTAGGTGATGAAGGCGTGAACGGCGCCGTCCTGCACGTCGTCCCGGGCCAGGTCGCCGAACAGGGCGCCCAGGCCGGCGCCGCCCACCGCGTTGAGAATCGACTGGGCGATGTCGAAGACCAGGGTGGTGCTGCCGTCGGCGTTCTGCGTGGCGGTGTAGACCAGGGCGATGGTCTGGCTGTTGGCGCCCTGGCGGATGACCAGGGTCGGTGGGTTGGCCGTATCGAAGGTCTGGCCGTCGCCGAGCTGGTCGGTGATGGTGAAGCGGCCCTGCTGGAGGATGTTCTCGCCGAAGCCGAAGAAGTCGGAGATGGCGATGTCCATGGTGTAGCGCAGGGTGTCGCCGGGGGTCAGTCCGGGGGTGCCGACGTCGCTCTGCAGGTTCACCTGCTTGAGCAGGGTGATGGACTTGGCGACGAAGGTGATGCCCTGGCCATCGCCGGTGATGGTGAAGGGGTAGCCATCCGGGTCGGTGGGCCGGTCGCGCGGGTCGAGCGGGTTCCAGTTGCCGCTCGCGGTGGCGGTGCCGAAGGTGATGGTCACCGGGTTGCCGGTGCTCGGGTCGATCACCGGGGCGCCGTTGGCGTCGATTTCCGGTACGTAGAAGCTGACCTGGGTGGTGCTGGGGCCGCTCAGGGTGTCGTAGTGGATGCTGTAGCTGCTGATGAAGACGCTCGGGTTGGCCAGGGCCACGGCGATCAGCGCCGGGTTGGTCAGCACGGTGCCGTCGTGCAGGGTCACCGAGGTCAGGGTACCGCCGGCGCCGGGGGTGATGGCGCTGACGTGGACCTGGGCGGGCACCGTCTGGGTGATGGTGACGTCGGTCAGCGTCTGGCCGTCGGCCGGGGTCACGGTGACGCTCTCGGTACGGGTGTAGTTCGGGCCGGTGACGGTCTCGCCCTCGGGCATGTCCAGCGTCTGCGTCACGCTGAGCAGAGTCGGGGTAACCACGAAGGCATGCAGCGAGCCTTCCACCCGGCTGGGGTCGAGGGTGGGGTTGTTCAGCGAATCGTTGCCGTACTCGAAACCGCCGCGGGCGTTGATGGTCAGGTTGGGGGCGCCGTCGGAGAGGCTGGTGTCGGCCAGGTCGCTCAGGTGCGCGGTGACCTGCACGTCGATGCTCGGCTGGCCGTTGGTGACGCTGGCGTAGGGCAGCTGCAGTACCACCATCTGATCGCCCGGCTTCATGCCGACGCTGGCGGCGTTGATCACCAGGGCGTTGCCGTTGGCGTCCTTGGCCAGCGGGTGGGTGGCATTGCCGTTGGCGTCGAAGGTGACGACGAAGGACTTCACCGTCTGGCCCAGGTAGGTGGCGCTGACGAAGCTCAGGCCGTCGTCGCCGTCGCGCCCGGTGGCCGGCAGGAACAGGTCGATGTAGGGGGCGAAGCCGACCTGGGCCGAGGGGTTGCTGAAGCTGACGGTGAAGGTGACGTCGTCGCCCAGGCGCACCGCGGCCCCGCTGCCGATGCTGGTGGTGGGGTCGGCGTCGGCCAGCAGGCCCTGGAAATGGTCGAGGGTGCTGGCGGACAGGGCGATGCTCTTGTCCAGGTCGCCGTGGCGCACCTCCAGGTTCCAGTCGCCACCGGCGGTGCTGGCGCCCGTGGCGTTGCTGGAGGCGCCGACGTCGGCGCCGGTCCATTGCGCCAGGCGGTCGACCAGGGCCTGGCCGGCGCTGCCGGCGCCCACGGCGCAACCGTAGAGCTGGATGTCGGCGCCGGCGTCGAGTTCGCCGCGCCAGCTGTTCAGGGTGCTGCCGAACTGGTCGAGGTTGGCCGCGGTGAAGGTCTGGTTGCCCAGGGTGAACTGGCCGGAGGCGCCGTGGGAGAAGATCTGGATCGAGTCGACCTTGCCCAGCTGCGCCAGCGCCGCGCTGATCGCCGCCAGGGCGTCCTGGCCGGCATCCACCACCAGGGTGGTGACGTTGGCCGCGAGGTTGGCGGTCAGTTGCTCGCGGTTCTCCACGCGGCTGTCCAGCACTACCAGGGTGCGCGGCTGGCCCGGGGCCTTGGCCGCGGCGGCGTCCGGGGTGCTGGGGGTGTGGCTGGCGTCGCTCTGGTCGGCGTGGTCGCTGGCGTGGTGCTGCTGGTCGGCCGCGGAGGCGGCGGCGCCGTCGAAGAGAATCCTGGGTTCCAGGGCCAGGGCCTGGCTACGGGGCCGGAACGCAGCGATCGGACGGCTTGGTTTCGACATGTCCATACGAATTCCCACATCAGAAATCAGCGATCGAAAAACAACGCCCGGACTTCTAACGCGAGCTTTTCCCTGGCCATTAGCCTAGTCAGGAATCGTGGATTTGCTCAGTTTTGTTACATCAATTTCTTAAGGAAGTTTCTGAGGTATATGCACTTGATGAATGAAGCCGCAGGTAAGTATTTCATGACCTGATGGTCATGATTCGCCAAGCGCTCTGGATCGCTTCTTCCACTGCACAACTGCGCCTCGGGAAACCGCCGTGGCCCGGATGTATTCCTTTTGTGACACGCGGCTGCGGGCAGGCGGGGGAGCCTGCAGCACTGTTTCGATGATTTCATATTGCCATTGCCTTTTCCCGCGCCAGCCCGCACCATGCGGCGCCGGCCCCCGTGGGGCGCCGGATGGTCCGCTGGCAGGAAGTGACGATGTTGTCGAACGGGCGAATGGGGGGCCCGCGGCGGAGGTTGCCGTGGCTGGCCACCGTGGTCGTGACCGCTACCTTTGCATGGTTCCCCGGGTGGTTGGAGGCGGACTGGGATTTCACCCTGATCGCCCGCCGCGCCGAGGCGCTGTATGGCCCGCTGGGGGCAGGGCGCGCACGCATCGAGGCCTGGCAGCGGGTGCTGGCCGACGAGGCGGGCGCCGACGAGCAGGAGCAGCTGCAGGCGGTCAACGACTTCTTCAATCGCCAACTGCGTTTCACCGACGACCTCGGCCTGTGGCACCAGGTGGACTACTGGGCCACGCCGGTGGAGGCCCTGCTCAAGGGGGCCGGCGATTGCGAGGACTTCGCCATCGCCAAGTACGTCAGCCTGCGCCACCTCGGGGTGCCGGCGCAGAAGCTGCGCATCACCTACGTCAAGGCGCTGCGCCTGAACCAGGCGCACATGGTGCTGACCTACTACCCGCGGCCCGAAGCGGTGCCGCTGGTGCTGGACAACCTGATCGGCAGCATCCTGCCGGCCTCGCAGCGCGACGACCTGCAGCCGGTGTACGCCTTCAACGGCGAGGGGCTGTGGCTGGCCGACGGCGGTGGAGGCAAGCAGGTGGGCGACAGCAAGCGGCTGTCGCGCTGGCAGGACCTGTTGCGGAAAATGGAGGCCGAGGGGTTCCCCTCGCGCGAGTAGCGGAGTCGAGATGTCCCTGTTCAAACAACTCCTGATCGCCATCTGCCTGTTCCTGGTGGTGGCCTTCGGCGGCAGCTTCATGGTCGGCCTGGAAAGCTCCCGCGAGCAGTACGTCAACCAGTTGCGCTCCCACGCCCAGGACGCCGCGACGGCGCTGGGGCTGTCGCTCACCCCGAACATCGACGACCCGGCGATGGTCGAGCTGATGGTCAGCTCGATCTTCGACAGCGGCTATTTCGAGCGCATCCGCGTGGTCGACCTGGCCACCGGCAAGGTGCTGGTGGAGCGCCAGGGCGTGCCGGACGCGGTGGCCTCGGGCGCGCCGCAGTGGTTCGTCTCGCTGATCGGTCTGCCGTCCGCCGGCGGCGACGCCGTGGTCAGCCGCGGCTGGACCCAGGCGGCGCGGGTGGAGGTGGTGAGCCACCCGATGTTCGCCATCGCCAGGCTCTGGCAGAGCGCCCTGGGCAGCCTCGGCTGGCTGCTGCTGTGCGGGGTGGTCAGCGCGCTGCTCGGCGCCTGGCTGCTGCGCCGCCAGCTGCGCCCGCTGGACTACATGGTGGCGCAATCCCACGCCATCGCCCGCCGTGAGTTCCTCAGCCTGCCGGAGCTGCCGCGCACCCCGGAACTGCGCCGCGTGGTGCAGGCGATGAACCAGATGGTGGAGAAGCTCAAGGCGCTGTTCCAGGAACAGGCCGAGCGCAGCGAACGGCTGCGCGACGAGGCCTACCAGGACAGCCTGACCGGCCTGGGCAACCGGCGCTTCTTCGACCTGCAACTGCAGGCGCGGCTGAGCGCCGAGGACCAGGTCAGCAGCGGCTACCTGCTGTTGCTGCGGGTGCTCGACCTCGCCGGCCTCAACCTGCGCCTGGGCGCCCTGCACACCGACGCCTTGCTCAAGGCGGTAGCCGAGCAACTGCAGCGCGCCAGCCAGGGCCTGGGCGCCGGGCGCACCCTGGCGCGCACCCGCGGCGGCGAGTTCGCCCTGCTGGCCCCCGGGCTGCTGGAGGAAGACGCCGAGCAACTGGCCACGCGCCTGGAGGGCATGCTCGCCAGCCTGGCCAGCACCGGCGCCAGCGACCAGCCGCGGGTGGCGGCCTTCGGCCTGGTGTCGTTCCACCCCGGCGAGGCGCCGGCCAGCCTGATGCTGCGCGCCGACCAGGCACTGGCCCAGGCCGAACGCCAGCAGCACAGTGCCTGGGCACGGCTGGACAGCGAAGCGGCGCCGGTGGCCGACGCGCGCCACAGCTGGCACCAACTGCTGGAGCGGGCGTTGCGCGAGAAGCGCTTCGAGCTGTACTTCCAGCCGGTGGTGGCCTGCGAGGACACCGAGCTGGTGCTGCACCACAAGGTGCTCTCGCGCCTGCCGGACGGGCAGGGCGGCAGCCTCGCGGCGGGCCGCTTCCTGCCCTGGCTGGAGCGCTTCGGCTGGTCGGCGCAGCTGGACCTGCTGATGCTCGACCTGACCCTGGCGCACCTGGCCGGCCACGACCAGGTGCTGGCGCTGAACCTCTCGGGCGCGCTGCTGCGCGACGAACGCGCCCTGGCCCGCGCCTTCGAGCGCCTGCGCCAGCACCCGCAGTACGGCGGCCGCCTGGTGCTGGAGCTGGAAGAAGACCAGTTGCCCGACCAGGCGGCGCTGGAGGCACTCACCCGCCGCCTGCGCGAGCTGGGCTACGGCCTGGCGCTGCAGCACTTCGGCGGGCGCTTCAGCATGATCGGCAACCTGGCGCGCCTGGGCCTGGCCTACCTGAAGATCGACGGCAGCCACATCCGCGCCATCGACACGGAGAACGACAAGCGCCTGTTCATCGAGGCCATGCAGCACGCGGCGCACAGCATCGACCTGCCGCTGATCGCCGAACGCGTCGAAACCGAAGCGGAATTCCGCGTGCTGCGCGGGATGGGCATCGAGGGGGCGCAGGGGCAACTGTTCGGCGCGCCGCGGCCGTGGGGGCGGGGTTAGCGACGGCTGTTCCGTCCCCCCCGTTGGAGCGGACTCTGTCCGCGATTCGCGCGCGCGCTTCCTGGAGCCGTAGGAGCAACTGTCTTGTGCCGAGGTGCTCTTCGTAGGATGGGTTGAGCTTGCGAAACCCATGCGGTTGCGCTGATGGGTATCGCTTCGCTCAACGCCATCCTACGAAAAGCCGTGCTTCCTGGAACCTACGCAGAAATATCCGCACGCATCGGAACGTTTCTTCAGAAGACCGAGCGAAACCCGCTCAGGAGACCAGGCGACATGAAGGTCACTGGGTCATTCCCCTTCGGGCCGGCGCAAGCGCTGTTCGCGATGTCAGATCAACCCCCCATCCTCCTCCTCGTCGATCAACCGATGCAGACCACCCAGCGCCTCACGCGCCTGGGTACGGCTGAGCAGCTTGGAGCGCGCCGCCTCGGGCAGGTCGGTAATACGGATCACGCCCTTGGCCATCAGCACCGAGATCAGGTCCTCCAGCACCCGGATCATCTCCAGGTCGCTGCGTTGCAACTGGCGCAGGCTGTATTCGGCCTCGCGCCAGGCGTGCACTTCCTCGTCGTCGTCGGCCAGGCTGCCGCTCATGCCGGCGAAGGCGGCGCTTTCGACGCGTATCAGCCGGCCTTCGGCGTCACGCTGGATGTAAGGCATCGCCTCGTCTCCATCAGGTGTTCGGGGTACCTGGCGGCACCCGGTGGGGCGCCGCCAGGCGGGCTCAGTGGTGCTCGGTCTTCACCAGCGGGTCGGCGCCGGCCACCAGCGACTTGACGATGTCCGCCGAGGTCGCGCCGTAGGTCTTGAGGTCGACGCCGGTGAGCTTGATGGTCACGTCGGTCGAGCTGTTCACCTGGCCGGTGGTGCTGATCTGCAGGGTCGAGGTCGTGGTGTCCACCTTCAGGTAGCTGAGGATGTCGTTGTGCGCGGCATCCGGCAGCAGGTCCACCAGGTCGATGCGGTCGCCGTCACCGGGCTTGAAGTCGGTGATGGTGTCGTTGCCGGTGTCGCCTGCGCGCCAGATGAAGGTGTCGGCGCCTGCGCCGCCAGTCAGCGTGTCGTTGCCCTTGCCGCCGTTCAAGGTGTCATTACCCAGGCCGCCATACAGGCTGTCGTTGCCGGTACCGCCATTGAGGATGCTGTTGCCCGCGCCACCGTAGAGGATGTCGTGGCCGTCGCCGCTATTAAGGGTGTCGGTGGTGCTATTGCTGCTGTTGGTGCCGTAGCCGTGCAGCAGGTCGTTGCCGCTGCTGTTGGTCGAGGCCACCGTGATGCTCAGCGTTTGCGTAGCGCTGGCCGTGCTGCCGTCGGACTCGGTGGCGATGGCGGTGACGCCCAGGCTCAGGGTGCCGTTGTAGCCGCTGGCCGGCAGCAGTTGCAGGTCGTGCAGCTGCGCCTGGGTGAAGCTCCAGCTGCCGTCGGCGTTGTGGGTGCCGCTGGTGAAGGTGGCGTCGTTGGGCACGCCGGTGATCTTCACCGAGAGGCTTTCCGAGCCGTCGGTATCGCTCAGGGCCGCGTTGATGCCGACGTTGATCGGCGCACCGTAGGTCTTGCCGCCCAGGGTGAAGGTGGGGGCGTCGAGGTTCAGGCTGGAGTCCTTGTTGGCGTCGCCGCCGTTGAGCACAAGCCAGTCGAAGTGGTAGTTGCCGCTGCTGCTGGCGGTGTAGCTCTGTACGCCACTGCCATTGCCCTTGGCACTGGGATTGTCACTATTGTTGACGTTGGCGCCTAACTGCTCCGATGAACTCACCTGGATCAGTTGACGGGCACCGGTGGGGTCGGTGACCACCAGAGCGACCACATCATTGAAACCTCTGCTGATTTCATCGGTGTCGTTTTCGCCGTTGATGAATTTCCAAGAGAAGTTGACTGTGGTGCCGGCCTTGAGCGTGTAGTCCGAATTGGTCAGCGAGCCGTCGACGACGTTGACGTTAGCGTTATGGGTGAGGGCGCCGCTCGGCGGGTTGATTCCGTCCAGGGCACCCGACTTCAGGCCGGTCTCGGTTTCCAGGTTGGCCTGGGTGATTCCCTGGGTGGTGCTGATGCTGGTGGCGCCGGGGTTGAGCGCGAAGATGCTGCCGCTATTGAGCAGCGGCACGTCGGCCACCGGCGTGACGCTGAGCGCCACCGTGGAGCTGGCGGTGCCGCCGTGGCCATCGCTGATGGTGTAGGTGATGCTGTCGCTGCCGCTGAAGTTGGCCTTGGGCGTGTAGGTCAGGGTGCCGTCGGTGTTGATCGTCACGCTGCCGTTGCTGGCGGAGGCGCTGGTGACGCTCAGGGCGTCGCCATCGACGTCGCTGTCGTTGGCCAGCACGTTGAGGGTGACGGGCTTGTCTTCCTGGGTCGAGGCGTTGTCGGGCTTGGCCACCGGCGCATCGTTCACCGCGTTGATGCCGACGGTCACGCTGGCGGTGGAGGTGCCGCCGTGACCGTCGCTGACGGTGTAGGTGAAGCTGCCGGTGCCGTTGACGTCCTTGGCCGGGGTGAAGACGACGTTGCCGTTCTCCAGCTTCACCGTGCCGTTGACCGCGTTCTGTACGCTGAGGATGGACAGGCTGTCGCCGTCGACGTCGCTGTCGTTGCCCAGCAGGGTATTGGCGGCGATGGTCAGGGCGGTGTCTTCGTTGGTCACCAGTTCGGCCAGGGGGTGGCTGAGGCTGCTGCCGCCGAGCACGCTGTAGCTGCCGCCGGCGGGGGCCAGCTCGACCTTCAGCTGGGCGTTGCCGCCCTGGTCCCAGTAGAGGATCTCGATCTGGTGGTTGCCGCCCTGGGCGATGTTGAAGCTGTCCGAGTCGCGGGCCGTCGGGCTCTGGTTGGCGTCGTACTTGAACACCTCCACGCCGTCGATGCGGATGCTGAAGCCGTCGTCCGCCGTCACCCTGAACGTGTAGTTGCCGGCGGCGAGGTTGACCAGCCCGGTGAGCTGGACGATGGCGTCGCTGGTGTTGGCCGGGTCGGTGCTGAGCGAGGCGGCGTCGCTGCCGAGGAACTTCTGCAGCTGCTTGTCGCCGCCCAGGTCGGTGCTCACGCCGTTGCCGTAGTTGAGCGCAGTGGCGGTGAAGGTGGCACCGGGCGCGGTCTTGGCGATGAACGCGCTGACCATGCTCAGGCTGGTCAGGTTGTTGCCGTCGGTGCCCTCGCGGTAGCCCCAGTAGTTGCCCTGCAGGCCGCCGACCAGGTAGTGGTCGTTGACCGCCACGGGGTCGTCGTTGACCGGGGTGACGTTGACGGTGAGCTTGTTCGGCGTGCTGTCGAAGGCGCCGTTGCTGTCCTTCACCGAGAAGGTGAAGCTGGCGTAGTTGTTGCCGTTGGCGTTGGCCGCCGGGGTGAAGGCCAGCTTGCCCAGGTCGGCCGCGGCGATCACCTGGCCCTGGGTGACGGCGACGCCGTTGAAGGTCAGGCTGCCGGCGCCCGGCAGGCTGTCGATGCGCACCGCGCCGAGGGCGTCGTTGTGGTCGACGTCGTTGAAGCCGAAGTCGAGGGCGCTGAAGCTGCGGCTGCTGTCTTCATTCAGCGTGATGGTGCCGTCGCTGCCGGTGGGCGCGTCGTTGGCGCCGGTCACGGTGATGGTCACGGTGGCCGGGGCGCTGGTGGCGCCGGCGCTGTCCTTGGCGGTGTAGGTGAAGCTGACCTGGCGGCTTTCGCCCGGGGCCAGGCTGTCGAAGTCGCTGCCCGGGTTGAATACGTAGCTGCCGTTGGCGTTGAAGGTCAGGTTACCGTTGCCGGTGCCCGGGCCGCTGACCAGGGCGTAGCCATTGGGGTTGACCAGGCTGTCGATGTCGCTGGCAGCCGGCACCTGGTCGCTGAGCACGCTGTTCTCGCCGGTGGTCTTGCTGTCGCTGGCGGCCACGGGGGCATCGTTGACCGGGGTGACGGTGACCGTCACCAGTTGCTCGGCCAGGCCACCCTGGCCGTCGCTGACTGTGACGGTGAAGCTGTCGGTGCCGTTATAGTTGGCCAGCGGGGTGTAGCTGTAGCTGCCGTCGCCGTTGACCACCACGCTGCCATGGGCCGGAGCGCTGCCGTTCTTCAAGGCGTAGGACAGGTCGTCGCCGTCGACGTCGCTGGCGCTGAGCTGGCCGTGGAGCACGTCGTCTTCCGCGATGCTCTGGCTGGCCGGGCTGGTGAATACCGGGGCGTCGTTGACCGGGGTGACGGTGACCGTTACCAGTTGCTCGGCCTCGCCGCCATGACCGTCGCTGACTGTGACGACGAAGCTGTCCGGGCCGTTGTAGTCGGCCGCCGGGGTGTAGCTGTAGCTGCCGTCGCCGTTGACCACCACGCTGCCATGGGCTGGGTTGCCGCCGTTCTTCAGGGCGTAGGTCAGGTTGTCGCCGTCGATGTCGCTGGCGCCGAGCTGGCCGTGCAGCACGCTGTCTTCCAAGGTGCTCTGGCTGGCGGCGCTGGTGAATACCGGGGCGTCGTTGACCGGATGGACCTGCACCGTCAGCGTCTGGCTGCTGGTGGCCTGGTCGCCGTTGGCCGTTTCGCTGGCGGTGGCACTGACCTGCAACTGGAAGCTGCCGTTGAAGTCCTGCGGCGGGGTGATGGTGAGTTTGCCCAGGTCCCAGCCGGTGACGTCGACGCTGGTCTTGCCGGCCCCGGCGGTGAAGCTGAGGGTGCCGTCGCTGAGGACCGCGCCGAGCGGGATCGAACCGATGCTGACCTTGAGGGTTTCCGAGCCGTCGGTATCGACCAGCGCGGCGTTGACCTTCGACAGCGGAATGCTGCTGTCCTCGCGGCCTTCGTTCAGCCCGTAGACCTGGTAGTAGCCCTGGCCGTTGCTGCCGGCCAGGTCCGCCAGGCGCTCGCCGGCGGCGGTGAGTTCGCTGCCGTCGTGGTAGAGCAGGGCGCTGCCAGTGCCGAGGGTCTGCGCCGGGCTGCCGTTGTCGGAAAGCGTCAGGCTGTAGTTGCCCGGGCCGCTCTGGTTGTGCTGATAGAGCGCCAGGGTGTAGTAGCCGCTCTCGCTGGGGGTGAAGGTGTCGCTGAACTTGCCGCTGGAGCCGCTCCAGGTGGCTTCGGCGACCTTGGTGCCGCCGACCACCAGGCGGATGCTGTCGTCGCCGACGCCGGCGAAGGTATAGGTGTGGCCGGCCTCGAGGAAGATCAGGCCGCTGACCTTGGTGGCGGTGCCTGCACTGACGCTGCCGTTGCTCACGCTGTTGGTGGAGGACGTGCTGGCCGGCGCGCCGGCGGCGTCGATGACGCTCTGCAGGGTGTCCGGGTTGATGCCGTTGCCGTTGCTGCCCAGGGCCAGGCCGGTCCAGCTCTGCACGGTGAGGCCGGTGGCAGCCGGATGACCGCTGGAGGCGTCGAGGCTGAGCAGCGGCGCGTCGGCCACCGGGGTGATGCCGACGGTCACGCTGGCGCTGCTGGTGCCGCCATCGCCGTCGCTGATCGTATAGACGATGGTGTCGCTGCCGCCGTAGTTGGCGTCCGGGGTGTAGGTCAGGGTGCCGTCCTGGTTGATGGTCACGCTGCCATGGCTGGCACTGGCGCCGGTGACGCTCAGGCTGCTGCTGTCGATGTCGGTGTCGTTGGCCAGCACGTCGATGGTGACGCTGTGGTCTTCATCGATCGTGGCGCTGTCATCGTGTGCGATGGGGGCATCGTTCACTGCCGTGACGGTGATGCTGACGACGGACTCGACGGTGCCGCCCTGGCCATCGCTGACCACCACGGTGAAGCTGTCGTTGCCGTTGTAGTCGTGGTCCGGGGTGTAGGTGTACTTGCCGTTGCTGGAGTCGAGTACCAGGGTGCCGTTTGCCGGTCCGCTACTTGGCTTCAGGGTGTAGGTAAGGGCATCACCATCGACATCGCTGGCGACGACCTGGCCGGAAACCGGCGTGTCTTCCAGGGTGGTCTTGTTGGCGTTCTCGGCCACCGGCAGGTCGTTCGCCGAGTTCACGGTGATGTCCAGGGTCGAGCTGGCGCCGGTGTTGGTGGTGTAGGTGATCTGCGGCACGGCGCCGTGGTAGTTGGCGTCCGGGGTGAAGCTGTAGTGGCCGTTCGCATCGATCACTATGCTGCCGACGCCGACGATGGTGGTGCCGGTGCCGGCGGCGATGTTGCCGCTGAAGCCGGCGACGCTGTAGCTGCTTACGCTCAGCGTGTTGTCCACGTCGCTGTCGTTGTCCAGCACGTTGCCGGTCGCGCTGCCGTCGTCCTCGTCCATGCTCGCGACGTTCGGGAGCAGCACCGAGGGATCGTCCACCGGGGTGACGTCCAGGGTGAAGGTGTGCGAAGCGCCGTCGAAGGCGCCGGCGCTGTCCTGCACGCTGAAGCCGAAGCTGGCGTAGGGGGCGCCATTGTCGTTGGCGGCGGGGGTGAATTTCAGCTTGCCGAGGTCGGCGGCGGCGATCACCTGGCCCGGGACGACGGCGACGCCGTCGAAGGTCAGGCTGCCGGCGCCTGGCAGGCTGTCGATGCGCACGGCCTGCAGGTGCTGGCCGGCATCGGTGTCGTTGAAGGCGAAGTCGGTGGCGCTGAAGCTGTGGCTGCTGTCCTCGTCCAGGCTGGCGCTGCCATCGGCGCCCTGCGGCGGGGTGTTGCCGCCCACCTGCACGGTCAGGCTGCTGCTGGCGCTGGCGCCATGGCTGTCGCTGATCTCGTAGTGGATCACCACGCTGCCGCTGACGTTCTCGGCGGGCACGAAGTTCAGGGTGCCGTCGGGGTTGATGCTGACGCTGCCCTGGCTGGGGTCGGCGAGCACGGCCTTGGTGACGCTGAGCGCATCGCCGTCGACGTCGCTGTCGTTGCCGAGCACGTCGATGCTCGGCAGCGCCACGTTGATCGGCGTCAGCGCCTGGTCGGCGTTGGCCACCGGCGCATCGTTGGTGCCGGTGATGGTCAGGGTCAGGGTGCTGCTGCCGGTGGCGCCGTGTTCATCGGTCACCGTGAAGCCGATCTGCAGCACTTTCACCTGGTTCGCGGCCAGGCTGTCGTAGGCCGCGTCCTTGGCATCGAAGACCCAGCTGCCGTCGCTGTGCAGGGTGAAGCCGGCCGGCGCGGCGCCGTCGACGGAGTAGCTCAGCTGGGCGCCATGGTCGACGTCGCTGGCCTGCAGCTGGCCGGTGATCTCGCTGACCGGCTTGAGCTGGTCGACCAGGGCCTGGTTGTTCGCGCCGTTGCTGGTGAGGGTCCAACCCGCGCCGTCTTGTACCGCCTGGCCGACCGAGCCGACGACGCTGGCTTGCGGCGGCAGGTTGCTCAGTACCAGGGTGGAGTCGACGGAGCTGTCGCCACTGTCCGCCACGCCGATCACCAGGGTGTAGGTGCCCGGCTGGTCGAAGGTGTGGCTGAAGGTCTGCGGGCCAGAGGTGCCGTAGTTGCCCACCGCGGCGACGCTGCTCAGCAGGGTGACGACCTGGCCGTTAACCTGCACGAAGGCGAAGTCGTTGTAGGGCGCGTAGTCCTGGGTGGTGAAGGTCCAGTTGAAGCTGATGGCTTCGCCCGGCTGGGTGGTGGTGATGGTCAGCGTCAGCGCCGAACCATCGGTGGCGCCGGCGACGACGCCCGGCTGCAGGCTGCCGCCCTCCACGGCGCTGGCGCTGGCGGCCTGGGCCACCGGTGCATCGTTGCTGCCGACGATGTTGACGGTGACGCTGGACTGGGTGCCGTCCGCGCTCTGGACATTGAAGGTGTCGGTCAGGGTTTCGTTCAGCTTGAGCTCGTTGTAGGCCGAATCGGCGGTGTAGCTCCAGGTGCCGTCGGCAGCCAGGTTGAAGTGGCCGTACTGGCCGGCGACGTTGGTCTGCTCGATGAAGGTGGCGGGGCTGTCGACGTCGGTGACGGTCAGTTGGCCGCCGGTGCTGATAGGGGCGTTGGTCTCGTTGATGCTGACCTGGGCGCCGGTGATGATGGCGGCGTCGTTGGTGCCGGTAACCGTGATGGTGATGGTTTGCGGATCGCTCAGCGCGCCGCTGTCATCCTTGGCCTGGTAGGTGAAGGTGACGTCGCGGCTGACACCGGCCGGCAGGCTGTCGAAGTCGTGGCCCGGATCGAAGGTATAGCTGCCATTGGGGTTGAAGGTCAGCGTGCCGTTGCCGGTGCCGACATCGGTGGCCAGCTGGTAGCTGGCGATGGTGCCGTCGACATCGCTCGCGGCCGGGACCTGGCCGTTGAGTACGGTGTTTTCTCCGGTAGTCGCGCTACCGGCTTGAGCTACCGGTGCGTCGTTGGTGCCGGTAATGGTCAGCGTCAGGGTGCTGGAGCTGGTGGCGCCCTGATCGTCGGTGACGATCACCGGGATGCTGATGACCTGGGTTTCGTCATTGGCCAGGTGCTGGTAGGCCGGGTCCTTGCCATCGAAGGTCCAGCTGCCATCGGATTGCAGGGTGAAGCCTGCGGGCGCATTGCCGTCGATGCTGAAGGTCAGGACCGCGCCGTCATCGGCGTCGGTGGCCGTCAGTTGGCCGGTGCTCACCTGATCTTCGTCGGCTGCGGCGCTGGCAGCTTGGGCGACGGGGACATCGTTGGTGCCGGTGACGGTGATGGTCAGGGTGCTTCCACTGGCAGCGCCCTGGTCATCGGTGACGACCACCGGGATGCTGATGACCTGGGTTTCGCCTTTGGCGAGGTGCTGGTAGGCGGCATTGCTGGCGTCGAAGCTCCACTTGCCGTCCTGATCCAGGGTGAAGCCGGCGGGAAGCGGGCTGTCCGAGCCGAACTGCAGTTGGGTGCCCTGGTCGGCATCGGTGGCCTGCAACTGGCCATCGATCTGGCTGTCCTCGTTGACCGCCGCAGTGGTCGCCTGAGCTACCGGCGCGTCATTGGTGCCGGTGACGGTAATGGTGATGGTCTGCGGAGCGCTCAGTGCGCCACTGTCATCCTGGGCTTGGTAGGTGAAGCTGACATCGCGACTGATACCGGCTGGCAGGCTGTCGAAGTCGTGGCCCGGATCGAAGCTATAGCCACCATTGGGATTGAAGGTCAGCGTGCCGTTGCCGGTGCCGACATCGGTAGTCAGCTGGTAACCGGCAATGGTGCCGTCGACATCGCTGGCGGCCGGAACCTGGCCATTCAGCACATCGTTCTCGGCGGTAGTCGCGTTGCCAGCCAGGGCCACCGGTGCGTCGTTGGTGCCGGTAATGGTCAGCGTCAGAGTGCTGGTGTTGGTGGCTCCCTGGTCGTCGGTGACGATCACCGGGATGCTGATGACTTGGGTCTCGCCATCCGCCAGATGCTGGTAGGCCGGGTCCTTGCCGTCGAGGGTCCAGCTGCCATCGGTTTTCAGGGTGAACCCGGCCGGGGCATTGCCATCGATGCTGAAGGTCAGGACCGCGCCGTCATCGGCGTCAGTGGCCACCAGTTGCCCGGTACTCACCTGGTCTTCGTCGGCCGCCGCGCTGGCAGCCTGAGCGACGGGGATGTCATTGGTGCCGGTTACCGTGATGGTCAGGGTACTGCCACTGGTAGCCCCCTGGTCATCGGTAACAACTACCGGAATGCTGATGACCTGGGTTTGTCCCGCAGCCAAGTGCTGGTAAGCGGCATTGCTGGCATCGAAGGTCCATTTGCCGTCCTGATCCAGCGTGAAGCCGGCGGGGAGGGGGCTGTCGGAGCCGAACTGCAGCTGCGCCCCTTGGTCTGCGTCGGAGGCCTGCAACTGGCCATTGATCTGGCTGTCTTCGTTGACCGCGGCACTGTCCGCCTGGGCTACCGGTGCGTCGTTGGTACCAGTGATGGTCAGAGTCAGAGTGCTGGTGGTATTGGCTCCCTGGTCGTCAGTGACGATTACCGGAATGCTGATGACCTGGGTTTCGCCATTGGCCAGATGCTGGTACGCCGGGTTCTTGCCATCGAACGTCCAGCTGCCGTCGGCTTTCAGGGTGAAGCCGGCCGGTGCGTTGCCGTCGATGCTGAAGGTCAGGACCGCGCCGTCGTCGGCGTCGGTGGCCGTCAGTTGCCCGGTGCTCACCTGGTCTTCGTCGGCCGCGGCGCTGGATGCCTGTGCTATCGGCGCATCGTTGGTACCGGTAACCGTGATGGTCAGGGTGCTGCCACTGGTAGCCCCCTGATCATCGGTGACGACCACCGGAACGCTGATGATCTGCGTCTGACCGGCAGCCAGGTGCTGATAGGCGGCATCGCTGGCATCGAAGGTCCACTTGCCATCCTGACCCAGGGTGAAGCCGGCGGGGAGGGGGCTGTCGGAGCCGAACTGCAGCTGCGCTCCCTGGTCGGCGTCGCTGGCCTGCAATTGGCCATCGATCTGGCTGTCTTCGTTGACGGCGGCAGTGGCAGCCTGGGCCACCGGCGCATCGTTGCTGCCGGTGACGGTAATGGTGATGGTCTGCGGATCGCTCAGCGCACCGCTGTCATCCTTGGCCTGGTAGGTGAAGGTGACGTCACGGCTGACACCAGCCGGCAGGCTGTCGAAATCCTGGCCCGGATCGAAGCGATAGCTACCGTCGCTGTTGAAGGTCAGCGTGCCGTTGCCAGTACCGACACCATTGGCCAGTTGGTAACCGGCAATGCTGCCGTCGACATCGCTAGCAGCCGGAACCTGGCCATTCAGCACATCGTTCTCTGCGGTAGTCGCGCTGCCCGCCTGGGCAACCGGCGCGTCATTGGTGCCGGTGACGGTAATGGTCAGGGTGCTGGAGCTGCTGGCGCCCTGGTCGTCGGTGACTACCACCGGGACGACGATCACCTGGGTCTGGCCTTCGCCCAGGTGCTGATAGGCCGGGTCCTTGCCGTCGAAGCTCCAGTTGCCGTCGGGCTGCAGGGTGAAACCGGCGGGAGCTTTGCCGTCCACAGTGAAGATCAGGCTGCTGCCGGTGTCGGGGTCGCTGGCGGCGATCTGGCCGGTGAGCTGCCCGTCCTCGGTGGCCTGGGCCTGGGCGTTGCTGGCCTGCGGCGTGTCGTTGGCGCCCTGGATGTCGATCTCGATCACCCGGGTATCGCTGGCCCCGGACGGATCGCGGACGGTGACGGTGAAGCTGTCCTGCGGGTGCTGGCCGGCCGGCAGGGCGTTCACCGCGGCGGCGTCGACCACGTAGACGTAGCTGCCGTCGGGGTTGACCGTGAGCTGGCCGAAGGCGCCCTTGGCGCTGCCGCTCCAGGTCAGCTGGTCGCCGTCGACGTCGCTGGCCTGCAGCTGGCCCTTGATGTCGGCGAAGCTGTCGTTGGCCGCGGTGTCGACCAGGGTGGCGCCGTAGCTGCCGCGGGCCACCGGGGCGTCGTTGACTGCGCTCACGCCGATGTCGACGGTCAGGCTGCTGGACGCGCCGCGGTTGTCGGTGACCGTCACCACGAAGTTGTCGGCGCCGTTGTAATCGGGGTTGGGCAGGTACTGCCAGGTGCCGTCGGCATTGACGATCAGGCTGCCGTTGGCCGGGCCCCGGGCGAGGGAGTAGGTGAGGCTGTCGCCGTTCGGGTCGCGGGCCTGGAAGGCGCCTTGCAGCAGGGTGTCCTCGGCGGTGCTCAGCTGCAAGCCGGCGAGGGCGTTGCCCTGGTCGTCGACGAAGCTGGGCGCGAGGTTCGGCGCCTGCTCCTGCTGACGTTCGCCGTCGCCCTGGCCGGCAGCGCCCGGGCCGCTGGTGGTGTAGCCGATGCTCGGGTCGACGTGGCCGCCGGTTTCCTCCAGCAGCACGAAGCTGTGGCCGCCGCCGGCCGGGCCGCTGCCACCGGCGCCGGCGCTCGGGCCGGCCGCGGTGGGGGCGAGGGTCTGGGTCGGGTCGGCGCCGGCGGCGATGGCCTTCTGCAGCTCCTCGGTGCTGGCCGTGGCGGCGGGCTGGGCCGGCGCATGGGGTGCCAGTTCGCTGGCGTTCAGCTGGCTGTCGCGGCCCAGGTCGAGCACGCGGCCGTCGGGCAATTGCAGGGCCACCGCGCCGGCGTCGCCGGTCTGTACCAGGTCGCCCAGGAACAGGCGGTCGCCTTCGACCAGCACCCGCCGCTGCCCCTCGGCGGATACCGCCAGCACTTGCCCGATGACGCTTTTCACCACTGCGACGACGCTGCTCATTGCACTTCTCCCCTGAGGCGGATGCTGGCGTGCCGGCCGGGTCGCGGCCGTGATTGCGGCGCGCCAGGTGGCATTCCCTTGTCGATTGGAGCTGTAAAACTGGCGTCAACTAATTGGCTTAATGAGTTTTCGCGATTAGGTTTATGCCAATCTATTGACCATTTCCGAGGCATCCTAAACAATTGGCAAAACGATGTCACTGTGATGTCAAAGAGCCCCGCGAAAAAATTTCCAACGGGGTTCCGGGCGCCAGTGACCTCCTCACGTGCAGCGCATTCGCCGGTCCTCCGATGCCACCCCTGGGTACACGAATCGCTGTCCATATCCCTGCGATAAGGATGTTCAAACCATGCGTTTGCGTTTCGTGCCTCTGTTGCCTCTCGCGCTCTATTGCGCGGCCCCGGCCCATGCCACCACCCTGAACGAAGCCATGCAGCGCGCCATGGACGTGCACCCGGAGATCCAGGCCGGGGTGAACAGCCGCCTGGCCGCCGACCAGCAGCTGCGCGCCGCCCAGGGCGGCTACCTGCCTTCGGTCGACCTCACCGCCGGCTATGGCCGCGAGGGCGCCGACAACCCCACCACCCGCGGCGAGGGCGACCACTGGCGGACCATGAACCGCGGCGAGTCGGCGCTGAGCCTGCGGCAGATGGTGTTCGACGGCTTCGCCACCTCCAGCGAGGTGGGCCGCCAGAAGGCCACGGTGAATTCCCGCGCCTATGCGCTGCTGGGCACCGCCGAGCGCACCGGGCTGGAAGTGGCGCAGGTCTACACCGACGTGCTGCGCCGCCAGGAGATGGTCCGCCTGGCCGAGGAGAACCTGAAGAGCCACCAGCGCATCTACGACCAGATCAGCCTGCGCAGCGCCCGCGGCGTCGGCCGCCTGGCCGACCAGGACCAGGCCGAGGCGCGCCTGGCCCAGGCGCGCAACAACCTGCTCACCGAGCAGACCAACCTGGCCGATGCGCGCACCAACTACCTGAGCGTGGTCGGCGCCGAGCCGCTGGAGCTGAGCGAGCCGGCCGGCCTGCCGGGCCTGCTGCCGCAGGACCTGCAGGACGCGCGCCGGCAATTGCTGGAGAACAGCCCGATCCTGCGTTCGGCCGAGTCCGACGTGGCCGCCGCCGAGAAGCAGTACGAAGCGGCCAAGGCGCCGTTCTACCCGCGCTTCGACGCCGAGCTGTCGCGCAATGCCGACAACGACCTCTCCGGCGACCCGGGCCACAACAACGATTGGCAGGCCATGCTGCGCATGCGCTACAACCTGTTCGCCGGCGGCAGCAACAAGGCCGAGCTGCAATCCAAGTCGTACCTGGCCAACCAGGCCCTGGACGTGCGCAACAACGCCCTGCGCCAGCTCAACGAGGAACTCGGCCTGGCCTGGAACGCCCTGGCCAACGCCCGCGATCAGCTGCCCATCGCCCGCCAGTACGTGGACTACAGCAGCCGCGTGCGCGAGGCCTACCAGAAGCAGTTCAGCATCGGCGAACGCACCCTGCTGGACCTGCTGGACAGCGAGAACGAACTGTTCAACGCCTCGCGCCGCCTGGTCGACCTGCGCTACACCGAGCTGTTCACCCAGTACCGGGTGAAGGCCACCCTGGGCGAGCTGCTCAAGAGCCAGGGCGTGGTCGCGCCCCTGGCCAGCGTGGCCAGCGAAGACGTCAAACCCCAGGTGCAGCTGCCCGGCCTCAACTGAGCCGGCCGCGCGCCCAACCCTCCCGGAGTAGCCCCGCGTGGATCAGGAAACCAGCCGAGTCCCCTTGAGTCGTGATCCGCGCGTCCTGCTGGACGACCCGCTGCTGGACAGCCTGCTGAGCCTCTGCGCGCTGCACCGCAAGCCGGCCAGCCGGGCCATGCTCACCAGCGGCCTGCCGCTGCCCGGGCAGCGTCTGTCCGCCGAGCTGCTGCCGCGCGCGGCAGCCCGCGCCGGCCTCCAGGGGCGCCTGCTGCGGCGGCCGCTGGAGCGCATCCCGGCCATCGCGCTGCCGGCCATGTTGCTGCTGCGCGACGGCCGCTGCGCCGTGCTGCTGGGCTGGGAGGCCGGCGGCGAGGCGCGCCTGCTGCTCAGCGAGAGCGACGGCGGCGAAGTGCGGGTGGCCCGCGAGCTGCTGGCCGAGGACTACGCCGGCCAGGCCTTCTTCGCCCAGCCGCAGCACCAGCATGACCTGCAGCACGGCGAGATGATCCCCCGCGCGCGGCGCTGGTTCCGCGACACTCTCATGCGCTCGCGCTGGCTGTATGTCGACGCGGTGGCGGCCAGCCTGCTGATCAACCTCATCGCCCTGGCCGCGCCGCTGTTCGTGATGAACGTCTACGACCGCGTGGTGCCCAACCAGGCCGCCGCCACCCTGTGGGTGCTGGCCGTCGGCATCAGCGGCGCCTACCTCTTCGACCTGCTGCTCAAGACCTTGCGTGGCCTGTGCCTGGACCTGGCCGGCAAGAAGACCGACCTGATCATCAGCGCGACGCTTTTCGAGCGCATCGTCGGCATGGACCTGAAGCAGCGCCCGGCGCGGGTCGGCAGCTTCGCCCAGAACATCCACGAGTTCCAGACGCTGCGCGACTTCCTCGCCTCGCTGACGCTGACCAGCCTGATCGACCTGCCGTTCACCCTGCTGATCCTGCTGGTGATTGGCATCATCGGCGGGCCGCTGGTGTTCGTCCCGCTGCTGGCTTTCCCGCTGGCCGCCGGCATCGGCTGGCTGCTGCAGAAGCCGCTGGTGGAAACCATGAACCGCACCATGGCCCTGGCCGCCGAGCGCCAGTCGAGCCTGATCGAGACCCTCGCCGGGCTCGACGCGGTCAAGGTCAACAACGCCGAGAGCGAGCGCCAGTACCTGTGGGAGCAGACCATCGGCACCCTCGGCCGCCTGGAGCTGCGCGTCAAGCTGCTGTCCAGCCTGGCGATGAACCTGACGCTGCTGATCCAGGCCCTGGCCGGGGTGGTGATGATCATCGGTGGCGTCTACCTGATCATCGCCGGCGACCTCAGCATGGGTGGCCTGATCGCCTGCTACATGCTCAACGGCCGCGCCCTCGGCCCGCTGACCCAGCTTTCCGGGCTGATCCAGCGCTACCAGCAGGCGCGCCTGACCATGCACAGCACCGACCAGATGATGGCCCTGGAGCAGGAGCGCAACAGCAGCGAGCGCCCGCTGAGCCGCCAGCAGCTGCGCGGCGGCATCGAGCTGCGCCAGCTGAACTTCGCCTACCCGAACCAGCAGGTCGAGGCGCTGCACGACATCAACCTGGTGATCCGCCCCGGCGAGAAGGTCGGCATCATCGGCCGCAGCGGCTCGGGCAAGAGCTCCCTGGCCAAGCTGATCGTCGGCCTGCACCGTGCCGACAGCGGCAGCCTCTTGGTGGATGGCGTCGACACCCGCCAACTGGACGTCAGCGACCTGCGCCACAACATCGGCTACCTGCCCCAGGACATCAACCTGTTCAGCGGCAGCCTGCGCGACAACCTGGTGGCCGGCGCGCGCTACGTCGACGACGAGACGGCGCTGCGCGCCGCCGAACTGGCCGGGGTGCACGAGTTCGCCCGGCTGCACCCGCAGGGCTATGAACTGCAGGTGGGCGAGCGCGGCCTGAACCTCTCCGGCGGCCAGCGGCAGAACGTCGCCCTGGCCCGCGCGCTGCTGCTGGACCCGCCGATCCTGCTGCTGGACGAGCCGACCAGCTCCATGGACAACGCCGGCGAAGAACTCCTGAAGCAGCGCCTGCAGCCGCTCATCGCCGACAAGACGCTGCTGCTGGTCACCCACCGCGCCTCCATGCTCAGCCTGGTGGAGCGCCTGGTGATCGTCGACCGCGGGCGGATCATCGCCGACGGGCCGAAGGACGTGGTGCTGGACGCATTGAAGAAGGGGCAGATCAGTGTCGCTTAATCCGTTCGGCCTCTTCGGCCAGTCCATCCGCGGCTATTTCCGCGGCAGCGAAGACCTTTCCGGGCAGCCGCTGCCGGAAGTCAGCAAGGCCCTGGTGGAGGACGCCCCGCGGGTTGTGCGCCTGACCATCTGGGCGCTGGTCGGCTTCGCCCTGTTCCTCGGCCTGTGGGCGCACTTCGCCGAGATCGACGAGGTGACCCGCGGCGAAGGCAAGGCGATTCCCTCGTCCAAGGTGCAGAAGATCCAGAACCTGGAGGGCGGCATCGTCTCGCAGATCTTCGTCCACGAAGGCCAGGTGGTGCAGGCCGGCGAATCGCTGATGCGCCTGGACCCGACGCGCTTCCAGTCCAACGTCGGCGAGACCGAGGCCGACCGCCTGGCCATGTTCCTGCGCGTGGAGCGCCTTTCCGCCGAGGTGGAGGACCGCGAGCTGCGCATCCCCGACGACGTCCGCGCCAAGGTCCCGGGCCAGGCCGGCAGCGAGGAGGCGCTGTTCCAGAGCCGCCAGCAGCAGCTCAAGGACGAGGTCGCCGGCCTGGAGCAGCAACTGGTGCAGAAGCAGCAGGAGCTGCGCGAGTTCGCCTCCAAGCAGGCGCAGTACCGCAACAGCCTGGAGCTGCTGCGCCAGGAGATTGCCATGTCCGCGCCGCTGGTGGGGCAGGGCGCCATGTCCCAGGTGGAGCTGCTGCGCCTCAAGCGCGCCGAGGTGGAGAACCGCGGCCAGCTGGACGCCACCAGCCTGGCCATCCCCCGCGCCGAGGCGGCGATCAAGGAAGTCGAGCGCAAGGTCGCCGAGACCCGCGCGCGCTTCCGCAGCGACGCGCTCAAGGAACTCAACGAGGCGCGCACCGACCTGAGCAAGGCCGAAGCCACCGGCAAGGCCCTGGAGGACAGGGTCAACCGCACCCTGGTCACCTCGCCGGTGCGCGGCATCGTCAAGCAGCTGCTGGTGAACACCATCGGCGGGGTGATCCAGCCGGGCAGCGACCTGGTGGAAATCGTCCCGCTGGACGACACCCTGCTGGTGGAAGCGCGCATCCGCCCGCAGGACATCGCCTTCCTACACCCCGGGCAGAAGGCCATGGTCAAGTTCACCGCCTACGACTACACCATCTACGGCGGCCTGCCGGCGGAACTGGAGCAGATAGGCGCCGACACCGTCACCGACGAGGACGGCAACAGCTTCTACCTGATCAAGCTGCGTACCCGCAAAAGCCACCTGGGCAGCGACGAGAAACCGCTGCTGATCATCCCCGGGATGGTCGCCAGCGTGGACATCATGACCGGCAAGAAGAGCATCCTCAGCTACCTGCTCAAGCCCATCCTGCGGGCGCGGGCGGAGGCTTTGCGGGAGCGTTGAGACCTACCGCTGACGACACTGGCATTTTCGTAGGAGCGAGCTTGCTCGCGAATGGAGTTCCCCGGTGGCTGCGGTGCTTTCGGTGGACTCCGTACCCTCTCCCCAACCCTCTCCCTGAAGGGAGAGGGGGCTGGTCCGTGCCGAGAGATGGCCTGGTTTTAGTCGGCAGTCAGGGTGCTAGCCGGCTGACTCTAGAGCATCAGCATCTGCCCAACGGTCCTCTCTCGCTTCAGGGAGAGGGGCTGGTCCGTGCCGAGAGGAGGCCTGGTTTCAGCCGGCAGCCACAGTGCTAACCGGCTGACTCTAGAACTTCAGCATCTGCCTAACGGTCCCCTCTCCCTTCAGGGAGAGGGCTAGGGAGAGGGCGCTCTTCGTGCTCTTCGAATGCTCCCGCCCTTCAACCCCCACATGACCTCAGACCGGCTCCTGGCAAACATCCACCCAATCAGCCTCGACCAGGCTCGCCAGGCGTTCCGGGGCGATGCGCACGGCGCTGTGCAGGGCGCCGGCCGCCGGCAGCACTTCGTCGAAGGCACGCAGCGACACGTCGCAGTACACTGGCAGCGGGCTGGCCAGGCCGAAGGGGCAGACGCCGCCCACCGGGTGGCCGGTGAGTTCCACCACTTCCTCGGCGCCGAGCATCTTCGCCTTGCCGCCCAGGGCTTCCTTGAGCTTGCGGTTGTCCAGGCGGGCGTCGCCGCGGGCGACCACCAGCACGGTGCGCTCGCCCACCCGCAGCGACAGCGTCTTGGCGATGCGCCCGGGCTCCACGCCGTGGGCCTCGGCGGCCAGGGCGACGGTGGCGGTGCTGGTGTCCAGTTCGATGATGGCGATGTCGGGGGCCTTCTCGGCGAAGAAGGCGCGGACCGATTCCAGGCTCATGCTGGGGCTCCTTGCTTGGGGTTTCTCGGGAACCGGCCAATCTAGGGCCTCGGGCGGCGGGCGTCCAGCCTGGCGGGTGCGTTCGTCGCGCCGGCTTGCCCGGTCGCCGGGCCTGTCTATCGTTCTTCCTGTTTGCCACCACCACCGCCCAGGCGCTGCCGACGAACGGTCGGCGCTATTGTCGATTGCGCCCCGCGCGCATCGACTACCAGGCAGAGCGGGGCAGTGGGCCCACTCGACTTCACGGGAAGAGGAGAACCACCATGCGCTTCATGGCGATAGTCAAGGCCACCGCGGATTCGGAGGCCGGCGTCATGCCCTCGGAAGAGCTGCTGACGGCCATGGGCAAGTTCAACGAGGAACTGGTCGCCGCCGGGGTGATGCTCGCCGGCGAAGGCCTGCAGCCCAGCTCGAAGGGCGCCCGGGTGCGCTTCGACGGCGCCTCGCGCACGGTCGTCGACGGCCCCTTCGCCGAGACCCGCGAGCTGATCGCCGGCTTCTGGCTGCTGCAGTGCGATTCGCTGCAGGAATGCATCGACTGGATCAAGCGCTGCCCCAGCCCCTTCGACGGCCCGTCGGAGATCGAGATCCGCCAGGTCTTCGAGGCCGAGGACTTCGGCGCCGAATTCACCGAGGAACTGCGCGAGCAGGAAGAACGCCTGCGCGCCCGCATCGCCGGCCAGGACTGAGCCGGCAGGAGACTCCAGATGAAAATCCAGGCCTACCTGATCTTCGACGGCAACTGCGAGCAAGCCTTCACCCGCTACGCCGAGGTGCTCGGCGGCAAGCTGCCGATGCTCATGCGCTTCAAGGACGCCCCGGATATGGGGCAGATTCCACCCGACGCCGCCGACCGCGTGATGCACGTGCGCCTGGAGGTGGGCGACCAGGTGCTGATGGGCTCGGACAACTGCCCGCCGATGCCCTACGAGGGCACCAAGGGCGTGTCCGTCTCCCTGCAGGTGGACAGCAAGGCCGAAGCCCGGCGCATCTACGAGGCCCTGAGCGAAGGCGGCCAGGTCACCATGGAACTGCAGCAGACCTTCTGGGCCGCCGCCTTCGCCATGTTCACCGACCGCTTCGGGGTGCCCTGGATGATCAACTGCGAGCAGGACCGCTGATAGGCATATGCCTCCACCGTAGGAGCGCGCCATGCGCGATCGCGGGCATGGCCCGCTAGCGCACGAACGATCATGGCTTTTCGTAGGATGGTGTTGAGCGAAGCGATACCCATCAGCGCAACCGCATGGGTTTCGCAAGCTCAACCCATCCTACGAAGAGCGCCTCGGCGCGGCCTGCAAGACAGTTTCTCCTGCGGGTCCCTGGTCATTTTCGTGGTTTGGGCGGTAGGGGCCTGTAGGTTGGAATTGTTCGATAACCGCACCGATAGTCGATAATCGCATTGTTTGGCCCCCGGCCCCGGCGCTACTGTCTTGCCCATCGGCATCCGCGGATGCCCTGGACCCCAAGACGAGACCGACAATGGCTGAACTCCTGACCCTGCGCGAAGCGGTCGAGCGTTTCGTGAACGACGGCGATACCGTCGCCCTCGAAGGCTTCACCCACCTGATCCCCACCGCCGCTTCCCACGAACTCATCCGCCAGGGCAAGAAAGACCTGCACCTGGTGCGCATGACTCCCGACCTGGTCTACGACCTGCTGATCGGCGCCGGCTGCGCCCGCAAGCTGACCTTCTCCTGGGGCGGCAACCCCGGCGTGGGTTCGCTGCACCGCCTGCGCGACGCGGTGGAGAAGGGCTGGCCGCAGCCGCTGGAAATCGACGAGCACAGCCACGCCGACCTGGCCAACTCCTACGTGGCCGGCGCCTCGGGCCTACCGTTCGCGGTGCTGCGCGCCTACGCCGGCTCCGACCTGCCGAAGGTCAACCCGAACATCAGGTTCATCAACTGCCCGTTCACCGGCGAACAGCTGGCCGCCGTGCCCTCGGTGCGCCCGGACGTCACCGTGATCCACGCGCAGAAGGCCGACCGCAAGGGCAACGTGCTGCTGTGGGGCATCCTCGGCGTGCAGAAGGAAGCCGCCCTGGCCGCCAAGCGCTGCATCGTCACCGTGGAAGAGATCGTCGACGACCTCAATGCGCCGATGAACGCCTGCGTGCTGCCGACCTGGGCGCTGTCCGCCGTCTGCCACGTGCCCGGCGGCGCGCACCCGTCCTACGCCCACGGCTACTACGAGCGCGACAACCGCTTCTACCAGGCCTGGGACCCGATCGCCCGCGACCGCGAGACCTTCACCGCCTGGATCGACACCTACATCCGCGGCACCAAGGATTTCGCCGAGTTCCAGAAGAAAATCGCGGAGGGCAAATGATGAGCGCCTACAGCACCAATGAAATGATGACCGTGGCCGCCGCCCGCCGCCTGAAGAACGGCGCGGTCTGCTTCGTCGGCATCGGCTTGCCGTCCAAGGCCGCCAACCTGGCGCGCCTGACCTCCTCGCCGGACGTGGTCCTGATCTACGAATCCGGCCCCATCGGCGCCAAGCCCAGCGTGCTGCCGCTGTCCATCGGCGACGGCGAGCTGGCCGAAACCGCCGACACCGTGGTGCCCACCGGCGAAATCTTCCGCTACTGGCTGCAGGGCGGGCGCATCGACGTCGGCTTCCTCGGCGCCGCCCAGGTCGACCGCTTCGGCAACATCAACACCACCGTCATCGGCGACTACGACAAGCCGAAGGTGCGCCTGCCCGGCGCCGGCGGCGCCCCGGAGATCGCCGGTTCGGCCAAGGAAGTGCTGATCATCCTCAAGCAGTCGCACCGCACCTTCGTCGACAAGCTGGCCTTCATCACCTCGGTCGGCCATGGCGAGGGCGGCGACCACCGCCAGCAGCTCGGCCTGCCCGGCAAGGGCCCGGTGGCGATCATCACCGACCTGTGCATCATGGAGCCGGAGGCCGGCAGCAACGAATTCATCGTCACCTCGCTGCACCCGGGCGTGAGCCGCGAGCAGGTGATCGAGAACACCGGCTGGGCCATCCGCTTCGCCGAGCAGGTCGCCGAGACCGTGGCGCCCACCGAGGTCGAGCTGCAAGCCCTGCGCGCCCTGGAAGCCCGCACCGCGGCCGCCCACGGCCAGCAAGGGGGTGAGGAATGAGCCGCGAGGTCTACATCTGCGACGCCGTGCGCACGCCCATCGGCCGCTTCGGCGGCGCGCTCTCGGCGGTGCGCGCCGACGACCTGGCGGCCACCCCGATCAAGGCCCTGGTCGAGCGCAACCCGCAGGTCGACTGGGCGCAGCTGGACGAGGTCTACCTCGGCTGCGCCAACCAGGCCGGCGAGGACAACCGCAACGTCGCGCGCATGGCGCTGCTGCTGGCCGGCCTGCCGGAGAGCATCCCCGGCGTGACCCTGAACCGCCTCTGCGCCTCGGGCATGGACGCGGTGGGCACGGCCTTCCGCGCCATCGCCAGCGGCGAGATCGAGCTGGCCATCGCCGGCGGCGTGGAGTCCATGTCCCGCGCGCCCTACGTGATGGGCAAGGCGGACAGCGCCTTCGGCCGTGGCCAGAAGATCGAGGACACCACCATCGGCTGGCGCTTCATCAACCCGCTGATGAAGGCCCAGTACGGCGTCGATGCTATGCCGCAGACCGCTGACAACGTCGCCGACGACTACCAGGTCAGCCGCGCCGACCAGGACGCCTTCGCCCTACGCAGCCAGCAACTGGCCGGGCGCGCCCAGGCCGCCGGCTACTTCGCCGAGGAAATCGTCCCGGTGGTGATCAAGGGCCGCAAGGGCGAGACCGTCGTCGACACCGACGAGCACCCGCGCCCGGACACCACCGCCGAAGCCCTGGCCAGGCTCAAGCCGGTCAACGGCCCGGACAAGACCGTCACCGCCGGCAACGCCTCGGGCGTCAACGACGGCTCGGTGGCGCTGATCCTGGCTTCCGCCGAGGCGGTGAAGAAACATGGCCTGAAACCCCGCGCCAAGGTGCTGGGCATGGCCAGCGCCGGCGTCGCCCCGCGGGTGATGGGCATCGGCCCGGTGCCGGCGGTGCGCAAGCTGCTGGAGCGCCTGAACCTGGCGGTGGGCGACTTCGACGTCATCGAACTGAACGAAGCCTTCGCCGCCCAGGGCCTGGCGGTCACCCGCGAGCTGGGCATCGCCGACGACGACGCGCGGGTCAACCCCAACGGCGGCGCCATCGCCCTCGGCCACCCGCTGGGCGCCAGCGGCGCCCGCCTGGTCCTGACCGCCGTGCACCAGCTGGAGAAGAGCGGCGGCAAGCGCGGCCTGTGCACCATGTGCGTGGGCGTGGGGCAGGGCGTTGCGCTGGCTGTCGAGCGCGTCTGAACGGTCGTCACTCCCGGTAGGATGGGTGGAGCGCAGCGATACCCATCTTCCTGGCAAAATCCCCGACGCCCGCCCCGAGCGGGCGTCGTTCCTGATTCAACGGAGTCCCCGATGCCTACCGTCAAGCTCGCCGACGGCGAACTGAATTACCTCCTCGAAGGCCCGGCCGGCGCGCCGGTGCTGGTGCTGTCCAACTCCCTGGGCACCGACCTGCACATGTGGGACGCGCAAATCCCGGCCTTCACCCAACACTTCCAGGTGCTGCGCTACGACACCCGCGGCCACGGCGTCTCGCTGGTCAGCGCAGGCCCCTACAGCATCGAGCAGCTCGGCCGCGACGTGCTGGCCCTGCTGGACGCGCTGAACATCGCCAGGGCCAGCTTCTGCGGCCTGTCCATGGGCGGCCTGATCGGCCAGTGGCTGGCGATCAACGCCCCCGAGCGCATCGAGCGCCTGGTGCTGTGCAACACCGCCGCGAAGATCGGCACCCCGGAAGTCTGGAATCCGCGCATCGACACCGTGCTTTCCGGTGGCGCCCAGGCCATGCGCGACCTGCGCGACGCCTCCATCTCGCGCTGGTTCACCGCCGACTTCGCCGAGGCCCAGCCGGGCAAGGTCGAGCCCATCGTGGCCATGCTGGCGCAGACCTCGCCGGAAGGCTACGCGGCCAACTGCGCCGCGGTGCGCGACGCCGACTTCCGCGAGCAGCTGGGCGCCATCCGCGCGCCGACCCTGGTCGTCTGCGGCAGCGGCGACCCGGTGACCACCACCGAGCACGGCCGCTTCATGCAGGAACGCATCCAGGGCGCCGAGCTGGTGGAATTCCACGCCGCGCACCTGTCCAACGTCCAGGCCGGCGAGGCCTTCAGCGACAAGGTGCTGGCCTTCCTCCGCGCTTGATGCGCCTGTCTTGCCGACTGCACCGAGGTGCTTTCGTAGAATGGGTTGAGCTTGCGATACCCATCGGACCCTGGTGATGGGTATCGCTTCGCTCAACCCATCCTACGGGGTGCCAGCCGCGGTGTGTCCATGTAGGAGCGCGCCCTGCGCGCGAATCGCGGGCAGGGCCCGCTTTACGTAGCAGGCGAGCATGGATTCTCGTAGGAGCGTCTTGGCGTAGCCGGCTTACGGCATCGGCTCGGATTTCTCGGCCACCTGGCGCAGGGCCTTTTCGTAGTAGTCGGCCGATTGCGCGCCGGAGATCAGCTGGCGGCCGTTGATGATCACCGCCGGCACGGCGCGGATGCCGTGGCTGGTGAAGAATTCCTCTTCCTCGATCACTTCGCTGGCATAGGCGTCGCTGTCGAGGATCTCGCGGGTGCGCACTGGGTCCAGGCCGATGCTGGTGGCCAGGTCCAGCAGTTCCTCGCTGTCGCTGATGTTGCGCCCTTCGCCGAAGTAGGCGTGCAGCAGCGCCTGCTTCAGCGCCAGGTCGCGGCGCTGTTCGGCGGCCCAGTGCAGCAGGCGGTGGGCGTCGAAGGTGTTGTAGATGCGCTGGCGCTTGTGCAGGTCGAAGTGGAAGCCGACTTCCTCGCCGAAGTCGCGGATGCGCTTGTGGTTGCTGGCGATGTCTTCGGCGCTGCTGCCGTACTTGCGCTGCAGGTGCTCGACCAGGTCCTCGCCTTCGGCGGGCATGTCGGCATTGAGTTCGAAGGGCTTGATCTGCAGTTCGACGTCGATCTCGCCTTCGACGCGCTGGATGGCTTCGAGCAATCCGCAAAGGCCGATGGCGCACCAGGGGCAGACTACGTCTGAGACGAAATCGAGGGTGATGGCTTCGCGCATACGGGCGATCTCCGCCTTGGGGTTTCGGTGTTCAAGCATGGACCTTTTTGCCCTGGGTGATCCAGTGCCGGCGGGGAGTGGTGTAGCTACTCCTCTCTGATGACTTTATGTTTTATTTTTATCTATTTGATATATAAGGAATATTTATATTCTAGAAATGACTTTAACTCAGGCGTGCTTCCAACTGCCCAGGTACAGGCTACAGGCCTTGCCTTACCTGGACTCCGGCGCGATGGCGGGATGCGGAGGAAGTGACTGAGCGTGAGACTATTTCTCTATGTCAATCATAAGCTATTGATATTCAATGATTTATCATGCAAATGTGCAGGTTATTCCTGCCGGAAATCGTATATTCGACATTAGAAATGAAATGCAACCTACTGAAAATAATGGAATTATTTTCGAGGTTTGCTAGCTGTCCTGCCCACGCCCCGGCAACCCGCCCTCACTCGATCGCCCGATCGAGGAAACCCAGGAATTCGACGATGGCGGCAGGCAGATGGCGCCCCTGCAGGGTGACGATCTGCAGCACGCTGGCCTGCATGGTGTCGTCCGCCACCGGCACCGCGACCACGCCTTCGGGCAGGTTGCCGCCCCGGCTGCCCAGGGAACTGATGAACATCAGCGTCCCGGCCGCCAGGGCGAAGGCCTTCAGGCTTGCCATGGAGTTGGTGGTGAATACCGGCTCCATGGACAGCCCCTGGGTGGCCAGCGCGGTGTCGACCAGTTGGCGCTGCGTGCGCTGCTGGTCCGGCAGGGCCATGGGCTCGGACGCCAGGTCGGCCAGGGTGACCTGTTCCCGCGTGGCCAGCGGATGGTCGCGCGGCACCAGCACGTGCATCGGCCGGCGCACGATGCGTTCCACCTTCACCCCGGCCGGCGCGGAATAGCTGTAGGTGATGCCGATGTCGGCGCTGCCGTCGCCGACGCGCGCGCAGATATCCGCCGAGTTGCCCACCCAGACGTGGAAGCGCACGCCCGGGTAGGTGCGGCGGTAGTCCGCGAGTATCCGTGGCAGCCAGTCGATGGCGAAGCCCTCGTAGGCCGCCAGGCGCACCAGGCCGCGGTGCGGGCCCTGCAGTTCGCGCACGTCCGCCAGGGCCCTTTCGGTGTCCAGGGCGATGCGCCTGGCGCGCTGGGCCAGCAGTTCGCCGGCCGGGCTGAGCAGCATGCCGCGCGGCCGCCGTTCGAACAGCTCGACACCCAGTTCCTGTTCCAGGCGGGCGATTTGCCGGCTGATCGCCGAGCCGGAGACGTGCAATCGGGCCGAGGCCTCGGTGATGGAGCCGCTGCGAGCCACTTCCAGGAAGTAACGCAGGGCTAGATGCTGCATGGCGGTTGTGCTTTGCATAAAAGGCAAGGGTGGCTGCGAATTAATGAAATTGTGGCATCGCGCGCGGACTGCTAACAATCCTCGCCGACAGACCGGGCAGAACAACAACAACGAAACCCCTCTGGGAGATCATCGATGTCCGTATTCACCGGCGAGGCGATTGCCGAGGCCACCGCCATCCGCCAGCAACTGCACAGCCACCCCGAACTCAAGTACGAAGAGCACGCCACCGCCGACCTCGTCGCCGCCTTCCTGCGCCGCCATGGCTACGAGGTGCGCACCGGCGTGGCCGGGACCGGCGTCGTCGCGCTGCTCGACACCGGCCGCCCCGGCCCCACCATCGGTCTGCGCGCCGACATGGATGCCTTGCCGATCCTGGAGGACACCGAGCTGCCCTATGCCTCGCGCACGCCGGGCAAGATGCACGCCTGCGGCCACGACGGGCACACCGCCTCGCTGCTGCTGGCCGCCGGCCGGCTCGCCCGGCACCACGACCATCTTCGCGGGCGCATCAAGCTGCTGTTCCAGCCCGCGGAGGAAGGCGGCCTGGGCGCCGAACGGATGATCGAGGAGGGCGCGCTGGAGGGCGTCGAGGCCATCTTCGGCTACCACAACCGCCCGGGCTATCCGCTGGGCCGGGTGTTCGCCAAGGCCGGGCCGAGCATGGGTGGCAGCTCGCTGTACGAGGTCACCATCAGCGGCAAGGGCGGCCACGCCTCGCGCCCGGACCTGGCCATCGACCCGATCTTCGTCGGCGCGGCGGTGGTCCAGGCGCTGCAGGGCGTGGTCGGCCGCCGCCTGTCGCCGCTGGAGTCCGGGGTGGTGACGGTCACGCAGTTCCATGGCGGCAACAGCCAGAACGTCATCCCCGGCCAGGCGACGCTGATGATCAACACCCGCGACGGCTCGCCGGCAGCCGCCGCGGTGATCGACGAGACGCTGCGCCGCATCGTCGCCCAGGTCTGCCAGGCCCATGGCGCCAGCGCCGAGCTGGTGCGGACGATGCGCATCCCGGCGCTGGTCAACGACGCCGCCGAAACTGCTTTCGTGGTGGAAACCGCCATCGACGCCCTCGGCGCGGACAAGGCGGGCTACATGCACCAGCTTCCGACCATGGGGGCGGAAGATTTCGCTTTCTACCTGGAGAAAGTGCCGGGTTGCTATTTCTTCGTCGGCAACGGCGAGGACGGCGCCTACCTTCACCATCCGCACTACGACTATCGCGACGAAATCCTGCCCGTCGCGGCGGGGATGTTCGTCGCCATCGCCGAGCGGCGCCTCGGGACCAATCCCTGAGCGAAGGCACTCACGGGCCCGCGCCGCGCCGCCATCCTGCGGCGGCGCCGAGGCGGGCCATCCGGCAATCCGTGCAGGCCAGCTTCGCCGCGCCGCGAGCGGCCGGCGGCTAGCAAAGGAAAATTCACCATGCAGCGTTTCTTCAACGCCATCGAACGGGCGGGCAACAAGCTCCCGCACCCGGTCGTCCTGTTCGCCTGGCTGTGCCTGGGCGTCGCGCTCCTGTCCTGGGCGCTGGCGGCGTCCGGGGTGTCCGGCGTCCATCCCAAGACCGGCGACCTGGTCACGGTCAGGAGCCTGGTTTCCGGCGAGGGCCTGGTCTTCGCACTGACCTCGGTGGTCAGGAACTTCGTGAGCTTCCCGCCGCTGGGCGCGGTGCTGGTCATCCTGCTGGCCATCGGCGTGGCCGACAAGACCGGGCTGGTCGGGGCGCTGATGCAGGTGAGCGTGATGAAGGCCCCGCGCTACCTGACCACCTTCGTCATCTTCCTCGTCGGCATGTGCAGCCACGTGGCCGCCGACGCCGCCTTCGTCATCCTCATCCCGCTGTCGGCGATGATCTTCCAGGCCACCGGGCGCAACCCCCTGGTCGGCGCGGTGACCGGCTTCGTTGCGGTGGGGGCGGGCTACGATGCCAGCCTGCTGATCACCCCGACCGACGTGATCCTCTCCGGGATCACCACCAGCGCGGCGCAGACCATCGACCCCGCGGCCTACGTCTCGCCCATCGACAACTACTATTTCGTCGCCTGTTCCGCCGTGCTGCTGTCGGTGATCGGCGCCTTCATCATCGAGCGCGTCGTCGAGCCCCTGGCCGGCCCGTACCGCGGCAGCGTGGTGGTCGACATCCAGCCGATCAGCGCGCGGGAGCTCAAGGGGCTGAAGCGCGCCGGCTGGGCGGCGTTGGTGCTGGCCGCCCTGGTCCTCGCCGCGGTGCTGCCGGCCGGCTCGCCGCTGCGCAACCCCGAGGGCGGGCTGGTGCCTTCGCCGTTCCTCACCAGCGCGGTGGCCGTTTTCGCCATCTTCTTCCTGGTCCTGGGCTGGGTCTACGGCCGCAGCGTGGGGAAGATCGGCGACGCCCGCGATGCCATCGGCTTCATGGCCGAGGCGATCAAGGAGCTGGCGCCGACCCTGGTGCTGTTCTTCGCCATCTCGCAGTTCCTCGCCTGGTTCAAGTGGACGCACCTGGGCGAATGGATCGCCGTCGGCGGCTCGCACCTGCTCGACAGCAGCGGCTTCGGCGGCATCCCGCTGGTGCTGGCGTTCCTGGGCCTGGTGACGCTGATGAACCTGTTCATCACCTCGGGTTCGGCGCAGTGGTCGCTGATGGCCCCGATCTTCGTGCCGATGCTGATGCTGGTGGGCTTCGAGCCGGCCTTCGTGCAGGCGGCGTACCGCATCGCCGATTCCTCGACCAACATAGTCACGCCCATGAGCCCCTACTTCAGCCTGTGCCTGGCCTTCCTGCAGCGCTACCAGAAGGATGCCGGGATCGGCACCCTGGCGTCGATGACCATTCCGGTGGCCCTGGGCTTCCTGCTGTGCTGGACGCTGTTCCTCATCCTCTGGATGGAGCTGGGGCTGCCGATAGCCCCCGGTGTGGGCCTGTATCTCGACTGAACGAGGGCCGGGCGAGCGCGCGCCCGGCCCGCGGCTTCAGAAGTCGACGGTGGCGGACACCCGCAGGGTGCGCGGCTCGCCCTGGGTCAGGTAGCCGCCGATGGTGGAGGCCCAGTAGTCCTCGTTGGCGACGTTTTCCAGGTTGGCGCGCAGGGTCACCTCGCGCTGCTCGACCTTGAAGCGGTAGCGGGCGCCCAGGTCGACGCGGGTCCAGGCCGGGATGCTGAGGTTGTTGGCCTGGTCCAGGTACTGGCCGCCGGTGCGCAGCAGGCGGCCATTGAGCGCCAGGCCGTCGAGGCCGGGCACGTCCCAGTCGGCGCCGAGGTTGTACTGGAAGCGCGGCACGCCGATGGCGCGGTTGCCGTCGTTGGCGCCGCCGGCGGTGTTGCGCAGCTCGGTGTCGATCCAGGTGGCGCCGGCCAGCAGGCGCAGGCCTTGCAGCGGTTCGCCGAACAGGTTCAGCTCGACGCCGCGGTTGCGTTGTTCGCCATCGACGCTGAAGACCTTGGTGTCCGGGTCGGTGACGCTGGTGGGCTGTTCGATGCGGTAGAACGCCAGGTTGCCGCCGTAGCTGCCGAAGTCCAGCTTGGCGCCCACTTCGATCTGCTTGGAGCGCTGCGGGGCGAACACCTCGCCGACGTTGACCGCGGTGGAGGGCGCGGTGGGGCCGGCGGCCAGGCCTTCGATGCGGTTGGCGTACAGCGACAGGTAGTCGGTGGGCTTGACCACGATGCCGTACACCGGCGTGGTGATGGACTCGCGGTAGTCGGCGTTGCGCACGCCGGCGTAGCTCCAGCCGTCGGTGCCGATGCTCTGGCGGCGCACGCCGAGGGTCAGCAGCACGCGGTCGTCGAGAAAGCCCAGGGTGTCGGAGGCGGCGGCGCTGCGGTTGCGCGTCTTGCCGACGATGCCGGGGTCGTTGTAGTCGCCGCCGGAGTAGGTGGTGGCCGGCTTGGCGACCTGCACGGGGCGGTACAGGTTGGCCGGGTACTTGCTCAGGGCCATGCGGTAGGCGCTGCGCTGCTCGGCCCAGATGCCGGCCAGGCCGAGGTTCAGCTGGTGGCTCACCGCTCCGGTGTGGAAGCGGCCGTTGAGGCCGGCCATGGCGCTCTTGTTGTCCTCGTCGTGGGTGGCGTCCATGGTGCCGCCGCCGGCGGTTCCGGCGTTGTCGCTCAGGGTCAGCGAGGAGTAGCTGCCGTTCTCGCGGGTGTGCTTGGCGCCGCCGGAGAGGTAGACCGTCCAGTTGTCGTTCAGGTCGTATTCGCCGCGGAACATGCCGTAAGTGTCTTCCAGCTGCGAGTAGCTCCAGGCCTGGCCGTAGTTGCTGTCGGCGTCGGGCGCGTGGGGGATGCTGGTGACGCCGCTGCCGACGTAGACCACCGGGCGGCCCTGGTTGATGCGCTGCTTCTGGTAGCCGAAGTCGCTGCTCAGGCGCAGGCGTTCGCCGCGGTAGTCGAGGTTGACGCTGGCCAGCTTGTAGCGTTGGGCGTTGTCGTCGATGGCGCTGTCGCCTTCGCGCTGGGCCAGGTTGAGCCGCGCGCCGAAGCGGTTGTCTTCGCCGAAGCGCTGGCCCAGGTCGAGGTGTTCGCCGACCTGGCTGTCGCTGCCGTAGTCCAGGCTCAGGCTGCGGGTGGGGACGTCCTCGGCGTGCTTGGTCTGCAGGTTCACCGCGCCGCCGATGCCGCTGCCGCTGGGCGTCACGCCGTTGATGAAGGCGTTGGAGCCCTTGAACAGCTCGACGCGCTCCAGCGACTCGGTGCCGATGATCTGCCGCGGCGTCACGCCGTACAGGCCGTTGAGCGAGACGTCGTCGGTGCTCAGCGGCAGGCCGCGGATGACGAAGATCTGCGAGAAGTTGCCGTAGCCGTTGCCCTGGCGCACCGCGGCGTCGTTGAGCAGCACGTCGCCGACGGTCTGCGCCTGCTGGTCCTTGATGGCCTGCGCGGTGTAGCTGGAGAAGGCGAAGGGCACGTCCTGCATGTCCTGGTTGCCCAACATGCCCAGCCGGGCGCCGCGGGCCACCTGGCCGCCGGCATAGGCCGGCGGCAGTTCGCCGGGGGCCTGGGCCACGGCGCTGACGGTGGTGGCGCCCATCTCCAGGGCCTCGCCGTCCCGGGCGATGGGCTCGACGCCGTAGCCGCTGGGCTTGCGCACCAGGCGGTAGCCGCTGCCTTCCAGCAGGCGCATCAGGCCGTCCTCGGCGTCGTAGCTGCCTTTCAGGCCGTCGCTGTGACGGGCGTTCAGCGTGGCGGCCTCGAAGGCCAGGGGCACGCCGGCCTGGGCGGCGAAGCGGGCCAGCACCTCGCCCAGCGGGCCCGGGGCGATGTCGTACTGGCGTTGCACGCTGGCGGTTTCCGCGGCCAGGGCGGGCAGGGTAGCGCCCTGCAGGGCGAGGCCGATGGCCAGGGCGAGGGTGTGGGGCTTCAGGCGGAGGCGGGTGGTCATGCGGTGGTCCTGTCGGCGCGAAGAGTGAATGGGGTGTTTCCTCCTTCACCGGACGAGCAGGAAAAAGGTGTCATGGTGGATGAAAAATTTTTCGGGGGGCGTTGGGGCGGCGTGGCGATGGGTATCGCTGCGCTCAACCGCATCCTGCGGGCGGCGGGGTTCAGGCGGGCTCCAGGGTCACCCAGTAGCGCGTCAGGCTGCTGACCTTCAGCGGCAGCATGTCGGCCAGCAGGCGCAGGCCGGCGTCGTCGTTGCCCAGGGGGATGGCGCCGCTGACGCGCAGCCCGGCCAGTTGGGGCGCGCAGCGCAGCACGCCGTTGCGGTAGCGGCCCAGTTCGGCCAGCAGAGCGTCCAGGCGCATGTCCTGGGCCAGCAGCATGCCGTTCTCCCAGCTGCTAGCATTGGCGTCCGCCGTCTGCACGGCCTGCAGGGCGCCGGCGCTGAACAGCAGCTGCTGACCAGCCTCGACCTGGCGGCGCGCGGCGGTGGCGAAGGGTTCCACGGTGACGCTGCCTTCCAGCACGGCCACCCGGCACGCCTCGCCCAGGTCGCGCACGGCGAAGCGCGCGCCGGCGGTGCGCAGCAGGCCCTGGCGGCTTTCCACCAGGAACGGCCGCGGCGCGGGCGCCGGGTCGGCGTGGGTGGCGACGAGGATTTCGCCGTCGAGCAGGCGCAGGCGGCGTTCCCGCAGGCTGAAGCGGATGTCCACGGCGCTGCCGGTGTTGAGCGTCAGCAGGCTGCCGTCGGGCAGTTGCACGCGCTTGCGCTCGCCGGTGGCGGTGCGCTGGTCGGCGCTCCATTCGGCCCAGGGCAGCTGGCGCGCGCCCAGCCAGGCCGCGGGCGCCACCGCCAGCAGCAGGCCCAGGCGGTTGAGCATCTGCCGCCGGCTCAGGCCGCGCTCGCCCAGGCGTTGCAGGCTTTGCCGGCCCGTGCCCGGCGGCAGCTGCTGCAGGCCGCCGAGCAGGCTTTCGGCGCGGCGCCAGGCTTCGGCGTGCTGCGCGCTGCGCCCGCGCCATTGCTCGATGGATTGCTCGATGGCCCGCAGGTCGGCGGCGCTGGCCGGGCGTTCGCCCAGGCGCACCAGCCAGTCGGCGGCTTCGCCGAGGATGCGCGGGTCCAGCGTCTGCTCGTGCATCAGGCCAGGCTCAGGCAGGCGATGAAGGCCGCGCGCATGTAGCGCTTGACGGTCGCCAGGGACAGGCCCAGGCGCTCGGCGATGGCCGGGTAGGTGAGGCCGTCCAGCTGCGCGAGCAGGAAGGCTTCGCGGGTGAGGGCGGGCAGTTCGCCCAGCGCCGCATCGATGCGTTCCAGAGTTTCCAGGATCAGTTCGCGGGCTTCCGGGCCGGGGGCCAGTTCCTCGGGCAGCGCGGCGAGGGCTTCGAGGTAGGCGCGTTCCAGTTCCTGACGGCGCCAGCGGTCCACCAGCAGGCCCTTGGCGATGTGGGTGAGCAGGGCGCGCGGGCGATCGCCGACATCGCTCAGCGGCCGGCGCAGCAGGCGCAGGAAGGTGTCCTGGGCCAGGTCGGCGGCATCCCAGGCGTTGCCCAGGCGGCCGCGCAGCCATTGCTGCAGCCAGCCGTGGTGGCGTTCGTAGAGGGTGTGCAGGTGCTGGTCGGCGGAGGGTTCGGCGAATGCCACGGTGTCGTGCGCCAGATGTTCATTTGCGAATGACTCTCATTTTATGTCGGTCCCGCCGCGCGGCGCAATGCCGCGATGCCGCAGCCGGTCGGCGCATGTGCCGGGCGCCGTCATCGGCACTGGAATTGCCGCGCAGACGCGCTACCTTGAGCCTGTCCCGAATGCATAATTCGAGGGTTTGCCTTCTTCGGCGGACGGCTTTGCCGTTCGCGGTCGAAACCTCAAGTCATCCAGCAGAAACGGAGCACATCATGGCTCGCACCACGCCCATCGAGCTTTATCGCAACATCGGCATAGTCGCGCACGTGGACGCCGGCAAGACCACCACCACCGAGCGCATCCTGTTCTACACCGGGGTCAACCACAAGATGGGCGAGGTGCACGACGGGGCGGCGACCATGGACTGGATGGTGCAGGAGCAGGAGCGCGGCATCACCATCACCTCGGCGGCCACCACCGCCTTCTGGCAGGGCTCGACCAAGCAGTACCCGCACAAGTACCGCTTCAACATCATCGACACCCCCGGCCACGTCGACTTCACCATCGAGGTGGAGCGCTCGCTGCGCGTGCTCGACGGCGCCGTGGTGGTGTTCAGCGGCGCCGACGGCGTCGAGCCGCAGTCCGAGACGGTGTGGCGCCAGGCCAACAAGTACCACGTGCCGCGCCTGGCCTACGTGAACAAGATGGACCGCCAGGGCGCCGACTTTCTGCGCGTGGTCGAGCAGATCAAGCGGCGCCTGGGCCACAACCCGGTGCCGATCCAGCTGGCCATAGGCGCGGAGGAGAACTTCAACGGGCAGATCGACCTGGTGAAGATGAAGGCCATCTACTGGAACGACGACGACCAGGGCACCAGCTACCGCGAGGAACCGATCCCCGCCGAACTGCAGGCGCTGGCCGAGGAGTGGCGCGCGCACATGATCGAGGCCGCCGCCGAGGCCAACGATGAGCTGATGAACAAGTACCTCGAGGGCCAGGAGCTGAGCCTGGAGGAAATCAAGGCCGGCCTGCGCCAGCGCACCCTGGCCAACGAGATCGTCCCGGCGGTGCTGGGTTCCTCGTTCAAGAACAAGGGCGTGCCGCTGGTGCTGGACGCGGTGATCGACTACCTGCCGGCACCCTCGGAAATCCCGGCGATCAAGGGCACCCACCCGGACGACGAGGAGAAGCACGACGAGCGCCACGCCGACGACAACGAGCCGTTCTCCTCGCTGGCCTTCAAGATCGCCACCGATCCCTTCGTCGGCACCCTGACCTTCACCCGCGTCTACTCCGGCGTGCTGAGCAGCGGCGACGCGGTGCTCAACTCGGTGAAGGGCAAGAAGGAGCGCGTCGGGCGGATGGTGCAGATGCACGCCAACCAGCGCGAGGAGATCAAGGAAGTGCGCGCCGGCGACATCGCCGCGCTGATCGGCATGAAGGACGTCACCACCGGCGACACCCTGTGCGCCATCGACAAGCCGATCATCCTCGAACGCATGGACTTCCCCGACCCGGTGATCTCGGTAGCGGTGGAGCCGAAGACCAAGGCCGACCAGGAGAAGATGGGCATCGCCCTGTCCAAGCTGGCCCAGGAAGACCCGTCGTTCCGCGTGAAGACCGACGAGGAGACCGGGCAGACCATCATTTCCGGCATGGGCGAGCTGCACCTGGACATCATCGTCGACCGCATGCGCCGCGAGTTCAACGTCGAGGCCAACATCGGCAAGCCGCAGGTGGCTTACCGCGAGGCGATCCGCAAGAAGTGCGAGATCGAGGGCAAGTTCGTCCGCCAGTCCGGCGGGCGCGGCCAGTTCGGCCATTGCTGGATCCGCTTCGAGCCGGGCGACGAGGGCAAGGACGGCCTGGAGTTCCACAACGAGGTGGTCGGCGGGGTGATCCCGCGGGAGTTCATCCCGGCGATCCAGAAGGGCATCGAGGAGCAGATGCAGAACGGCGTGCTCGCCGGTTACCCGCTGATCGGCCTGAAGGCCACGGTGTACGACGGCTCGTACCACGACGTCGACTCCAGCGAGATGGCCTTCAAGATCGCCGCCTCCATGGCCACCAAGCAGCTCTCGCAGAAGGGCGGCGTGGTGCTGCTGGAGCCGGTGATGAAGGTCGAGGTGGTGACCCCCGAGGACTACATGGGCGACGTGATGGGCGACCTGAACCGCCGCCGCGGCCTGATCCAGGGCATGGAAGACACCCCGGCGGGCAAGGTGATCCGCGCCGAGGTGCCGCTGGGCGAGATGTTCGGCTACGCCACCGACGTGCGCTCCATGTCCCAGGGGCGCGCCAGCTACTCGATGGAGTTCACCAAGTACGCCGAGGCACCGGCGAACATCGCCGATGCCATCGTGAAGAAGAACAACGGGTGAGGTTTGCGGGATGAAGAACGGCGCCTGCGGGCGCCGTTTTTCATTGGGGCGGGATGCGATGTCTCATGGTGACTGCGGTTCGCGAGCAAGCTCGCTCCTACGAGAAGCCGTGCCTCCCGGGGACTGTAGGAGCAGGCCCTGCCTGCGAATCGCGCGCAGGGCGCGCTCCTACAGGGCGTGGTGTGGGTGGGGCGGCGTAGGAGCGGATCTTATCCGCGATCCGCGCCGGAACGTCCGGCTATCGCGGACAAGGTCCTAGGTTCCAGGAAGCACGGCTTTTCGTAGGATGGTGTTGAGCGAAGCGATACCCATCAGCGCAACCGCATGGGTTTCGCAAGCTCAACCCATCCTACGAAGAGCACCTCGGCGCAAGACGGTCGCTCCTGTACCTTGCAGCCGCTCCATCAGGACCGATACAGCATCGGCCTGCGCAGCCGCAGGTAGCTGTAGCCCTCGCGGACCATGGCGATGCGTTCCGGCTCAAGGTCGGCGATCAGCAGTTCCCCGGCCTGTTTCGCCCGGGCCATCACCTGGCCGTCCGGGGCCACCACGCAGCTCAGGCCGCAGTATTCCAGTTCGCCTTCGCTGCCCTGGAAGTTGGCGTAGGCGAGGAACACCTGGTTCTCGTAGGCGCGGGTGGGCACCAGCACCTGGCAGACGAACTCGTACGGATGCATGTTGGCCGTCGGCACCAGCACCAGGTCGGCGCCGGCCAGGGCCAGGGTGCGCACGGCCTCGGGGAACTCGACGTCGAAGCAGATCAACAGGCCGAGCTTCCAGCCGTCCAGCTCGACGATCGCCGGCGGCTCGTCCGAGGGGCTGAACTGGTCGCGGTCGAGGTCGCCGTACAGGTGCGTCTTGCGGTAGTTGGCGCGGCGCTCGCCGTGGCGGTCGATCAGCTGCACGCTGTTGAACGGCGCGCCGGCCGGGTTGCTTTCCGGGTAGCCGTAGAGGATGCCGACGTCGAATTCCCGGGCGATCCCCGCCACCGTCTCGGCGATGGCGCCGTCGGCGGCTTCGGCCAGGGCGGCGACGCGTTCGGCGCCGATGTTGTAGCCGCTGGCGTACATTTCCGGGCAGACCAGCAGGTCCGCGCTCTGGGCGGCCGCGCGTTGCGCGGCCTCGCGCAGCCGGCGCAGGTTGCCGGCGAGGTCGTCGGGCCCCGGGGGGCACTGGTAGAGGGCGAGGCGCATGGCGCTTCCTCCTTGGTCAGTCGGGCAGGGCCACGGGGCCCAGTTCGGCATAGCGGTCGCCGGGGCCGGGGTTGTCCGGGTGGGTGGCGCCGCCGAAGTGGTGCAGGATGCCCCACACGGCGTTCAGCGAGGTCTGTACCGCGCCTTCGACCCAGGCCGGGGTCCAGGATACATCGTCGCCGGCGATGAAGATGCCGCGCTGCTCGGCGGGCAGGTCATCCTGCATGAAGTGCGAGTACATGCGGTGGTTGTAGCGGTAGTGGCCAGGCAGGGCGCCCTTGAAGGCGCCGAGGAAATGCGGATCGGCCTCCCAGGACACGGTGATGGGGTTGCCGATCACGTGGCTGGCGATATCCACCTTCGGATAGACCTTCTTCAAGGCATCCAGCGCAAGCTGCACGCGCTTCTCCACCGGGTGCGGCAGCATCTTCATGGCGTCGCTCATCCAGGAGTAGGACAGGCAGATCACCCCCGGCTTGTCGTCGCCGTTGTCGAACAGGTAGGTGCCGCGGGTCAGGCGGTCGGTGAGGGTCATGCTCATGACGTCGCGGCCGGTCTGCGGGTCCTTGTCCTTCCAGAACGGCCGGTCGACCATGACGAAAGTCTTCGACGACTGCATGTAGCGGGTGCGGTCCAGGGCCATCCACATCTTCTGCGAGAACAGCGCTTCCTCGCATTCGATCTGGGTGGTCAGCAGCCAGCTCTGGCAGGTGGTCAGCACCGCGGCGTATTCGCGGGTGTCGCCCCAGTAGTCGGTGACCGCCAGGTTGCCGCTGGCGGCGCGGGCGATCTTCTTCACCCCCGGGCGCGGCGCGCCGTTGTGCAGTTTGGCCAGGGAGGTGCCGGCCGGCCAATGCGCGCAGCGCTCCGGCACGTGGTTCCAGATGCCGCGCGGCACCTGCTCGACGCCGCCGACCACCAGGTGCTGGTGGTCGTCGCAGTTGGTCATCACCACGCGGAAGATTTCCAGCATGGAGTTAGGGAAGTCCGAGTCCCAGCCGCCGGTGCCGAAGCCGACCTGGCCGAAGATTTCGCGATGATGGAAGGACAGCCGCGAGAAGGCCTTGGAGGTGGCGACGAAGTCGTAGAAGGTGCGGTCGTCCCACAGCGGCACCAGTTCGTCCCACAGCGCCTTGAGCTTGACGGTGTCGCGTGCGCGGATGGCGTCCTGGATCTCGGAGAAGCGTGCGCCGTCCTCCAGGGCGTCGGCCCAGGCCTGGGCGACTTCGCGGAAGATCTGCGGCAGGTCGTCGATCTTTTCCGCGTAGTGGCTGGTGCCTTCCAGGTCCACCACGGTGCTGCCGGAGGCCGGCGTCAGCGGGTTGGGGAAGGGTTTGGTCTCAAGACCCAGCTTGTCGACGTAGTGGTAGAAGGCCGTGCTGGAAACCGGGAAGCGCATGCCGCCGAGTTCTGCGATGACGCCCTCGGCGCCCTCGAAGGGCTCCGAGCGCAGCCGGCCGCCCAGCTTCGAGGCCTCGTAGACCACCGGTTTCAGGCCCAGCTTCATCAGTTCGTAGGCCGCCACCAGCCCGGCGATGCCCGCACCGACGATGGCCACTTCCTGGCCATGGTTGTGCGCCGGGATGCTGCCCAGGCCCGCCGGGTGCTCCAGCCAGTCGTCGAAGGCGAAGGGGAAGTCCGGGCCGAAGATGGTCACCGGTTGCTTGCCGGGGGTATGGGGGTGGCGGTTGTTGTGCATTTATCTCTCCCAAGGATTCTGGCGTGCCTGGCCCTTGTTCCAGCATTGCCCAGGCAGGTGTCTCTTGCACCGCCGCACGCGCTCCGCGGCGGGCCTTCCGATGGATGGCGCGAACGCGGAGAGGGCCAGCCTGGCCAGGCTTGTCGGCCGGCCCTGGCGGGCCGGCGCTGGTGCACATGGTGGCAAAGCCGGTCGTTGAAATGAATCCGACAATCTGCAAAATGACGGAGCTATTCCAGGCAATTCAACCAATGGATTCGACAAAATGACGAGAAACGCCGATGCGGCCCTGCTCAACCTCCTGCGCGCCAATGCCCGCGAGTCGGTTTCCGAACTGGCGCGCAAGCTCGGGGTGTCGCGCTCCACGGTGCAGAGCCGGATCGAGCGCCTGGAGCAGCAGGGCATCATCAGCGGCTATTCGATCAAGGTCGCCGACAGCTACGCGCAGTCGCTGGTGCGCGCCCACGTACTGGTGACAGCGCTGCCCAAGCTGTCGCATCAGGTGGTGCAGGCGCTGGAGAAGATCCCCGAGGTGAAGACGCTGCACTCGGTGAGCGGCCAGTTCGACATGATCGCCATCGTCGAGGCCCTGTCGATCCGCGACCTGGATGCCTTGCTCGACCGCATCGGCGCACTGGACGGGGTGGAGCGCACCATGTCGTCGATCATTCTCTCCACCCGCATCGACCGCTAGGGCCGCAATGGACTCCCGCTATTGCCCGGCATTGGCTATTCGGCGGCCCCGCAACGGCGGCTAAGGTATCTGCATTCCCGCAACCGGCGGGCCCCACTGGAGAGAGACATGAGTGCACGTATCGAATGGGCCGGGCAGTCCCCCAGCGCCTACAAGGCCATGCTCGGGCTGGAGCAGGCGCTGGCGAAGTCCGGCCTGGACAATGGCCTGCTGGAGCTGATCCGCCTGCGTGCCTCGCAGATCAACGGCTGCGCCTACTGCGTGAACATGCACGCCGACGACGCGCGCAAGGCCGGCGAGAGCGAGGCGCGCCTGCAGACCCTCAGCGTCTGGCGCGAGACCAACTTCTTCAGCGCTCGCGAGCGCGCCGTGCTGGCCTGGGTGGAAAGCCTCACCCTGCTGCCCGAGAAGCACGCCCCGCAGGCGCAGTTCGACGCCCTGCGCGAACACTTCAACGACACCGAGATCGTCGACCTGACCCTGGCCATCGCCACCATCAACGCCTGGAACCGCTTCGGCGTCGGCATGGCCATGGTGCCCTGAACAGCCGGCTGCGGGCCCTCGTCATCCGGAAAAGACGATTTTCCGACGCGAGGTGAGTGGAAAGGGCATGACGGAAGGCTTTTCCAGAGGCTTTCGGCATAAGTCAATAGGCCGGAACGGGCTGCTGAGATCGTTTCGGCATCGGCCTTATAGGAAAACGGTCAATGGGCGCGTCAAGATATTGCTAGCTTTACAACTTGGAGCGCCAAGTTTCTGTTTTATAAAGTTTTTCAAAAAAATGGCGCCAAGGAAGGGAGCATGCTCGAAGTAGCGTCGAAACGGCGTCGCCTGCTGGTGGTCGATCCCTGCGATGACTGCCAGCGATTATTGCCCGGGCTCCGGGCAGCAGGGTGGGAGGTAGACAGTTGCGGGCTCGACGTGGCGAGCGAACGCAACTGCGACGTCGGCCTGCTGCGTCTGCACCCGCAACACCTGGAGCGCCCGGAGTCGGTGAAGGACCTCATCACCCGCAGCGGCACCGAGTGGATCGCGGTGCTCAGCCCGGACGCGTTGCCCATCCAGGAGGTGGGCGATTTCGTCTGCGAATGGTTCTTCGATTTCCATACCCTGCCGTTCGACGTGGCGCGGGTGCAGGTCACCCTCGGCCGCGCCTTCGGCATGGCGCGCCTGCGCGGGCGCGGCGGCACCTACCACAGCCTGGAGCACCAGCACGAACTGCTCGGCGAGAGCCGCTCGATGCAGGAGCTGCGCCGCCTGCTGGCGAAGTTCGCGCCCACCGAGTCGCCGGTGCTGATCCGCGGCGAGAGCGGCACCGGCAAGGAGCTGGTGGCGCGCACCCTGCACCGCCAGTCGCGGCGGGCCAACCGGCCGTTCATCGCGATCAACTGCGGGGCGATTCCCGAGCACCTGATCCAGTCCGAGCTGTTCGGCCACGAGAAGGGCGCCTTCACCGGCGCGCACCAGCGCAAGATCGGCCGCTTCGAGCAGGCCAACGGCGGCACCCTGTTCCTCGACGAGATCGGCGACCTGCCGCTGGAGCTGCAGGCCAACCTGCTGCGGGTGCTGCAGGAGAAGCAGATCGAGCGCGTCGGCGGCAGCCAGCCCATCGCCGTGGACGTGCGCGTGCTGGCGGCCACCCACCTGGACCTGGAGAACGCCATCCGCACCGGCAGCTTCCGCGAGGACTTGTACTACCGTCTGAACGTGCTGCAGGTGTCGACCCTGCCGCTGCGCGAGCGCAATGGCGACCTGGCGCTGCTGGCCAACCACTTCGCCCACCTTTATAGCGTCGAGACCGGCCGCCGCCCGCGGCGCTTCAGCGACGACGCCCTAGCGGCGATGGCCGAGCACGCCTGGCCGGGCAACGTGCGCGAGCTGGCCAACCGCGTGCGCCGTGGCCTGGTGCTGGCCGAAGGCAGGCAGATCGAGGCCCGCGACCTGGGCCTGGAGCGCCAGCGCGGCGGCTCCGGCAAGGTGCCGCTGGTGACCCTGGAGGAGTACAAGCTGGGCGCCGAGCGCCAGGCCATGTGCGACGCCCTGGCCCGCCACGGCGACAACCTGAGCCTGGCGGCGCGCATGCTGGGCATCTCGCGGCCGACCTTCTACCGCCTGCTGCACAAGCACCAGCTGCGCTGAGCGAAGCGCAGCAACGACAACGGCCCCGAAAGGGGCCGTTGTCGTATGCGGGGTTCAGAAGTAGTAGGGGAATTTGACGCTGAAGCTGAAGTCCGGGGCATCGGGGCTGATGCCGATGGACAGGTTCGGCACTATGGTCAGGTTGTTGCTCCAGGCGTAGGTCAGGCCCCAGTTGAAGTAGGCCGCGTTGGCGTCGCTGTCGGTGATCGACTGCCAGTCGCCGCCGTCGGGCTTGAGCTTGCTCTTCTGCGAGATCAGGTCGGAGAAGGAGAACGACATGCTGGTCCTTTCGTTCAGCGCGAAGGCCACGCCGGCGCCGACCTGGAACCAGTCGCCCAGGTCCACCTTGCCGCCGAGCTTGGTGCCCTGCTGCGGGCTGATGTCGCTGAAGTCGCGCTCGAAGTTGTGGGTGTAGCTCAGGCTGGCGAAGAGCACCGCCGGGTCGACGGTCTTGACCAGCGAGATGCCCGGGGTGACGGACCAGACGCCGTTGCCGGTGGGCAGGTCGTCGGGCACGTTGAGGCTGTCGTTGTCCGGCGCGCGGACCAGCTTGATGCCGTAGGGGTCCTTGCCGGTGGGGGCTTTCACCCGCAGGCTGAACACCGCGTCCGGGCGCGATTCGGTCTCGTCCATGAACTTGTAGGCGATGCCGAAGTTGACGTCGCCCAGGGTCGGGTCGCGGTCGACCTTCTCGTCGGTGGACTGCGCGGTGGAGTTGCCGGCGCCGGCCGAGGAGTAGGTGCTCTCGCGGTAGACCACGGGCACGTTGATGTCGAACTGCCAACGGTTGTTCCAGTTGTAGCGGCCGGTCAGGTCCAGGGTCCAGTTGTCGGCCTTGATGTTGTCCACGCCGATGTTGCCCAGGAAGATGGTGTCCAGCGCCAGAAAGCCGTTGAGGATCAGCTGCTTGGTGTCGTAGTGGGTGTAGGTCAGGCCCGTCTCGAAGCTGAAGGCGCCGTTGCCGAAGAAGCCGCTGGCCTCGTCGTAGAGGTTCTCCACGCTCTTGGGCGGGTTGTTGCTGTCGTCCTTGAGCGATTCGCCGTAGGAGCTTCCGGTGCCCGGCGGCGTCGGCTTGTTGGTGGCCGTGACCAGGCGTTTGGGCTGCGCCGGGGTCGCCGCCGGCTGTTCCTCTACCTGGCGAACCCGCTGCTCGAGCACCATGAGCGCTTTCTGTTGCGACTCGTAGCGTTGCTTGAGCTCGATGAGTTCCTGTTTCAGAGCCTCCACCTCGGCCTCCGTCGCAGCATGGACGAAGGCCGAGGGGAGCAAAGCGGATACACAGATTGCAGTGCGAAGCGTGAGCGATCGGTGCATGGCGCGCTATCCCTATCTTTATCGTTTGGGCACTACTTCCGCCACTGAGCGTAGATCACATTCCCATGGATCGCAGGCCCTTGAGCTGGTCGAGATTGCAATCCAGCGCTCCGACGGAAGGTGCGTTGTTACGCAGGACCACGTTCAGCTGGGTGAGGTTGTTGACCAGGTTGCTGCTACCCAGCAGGTTGGTGGCCTGCACCAGGCCGCCGGCCCCCAGTTGCTGGAGGCTCGAGCCTTGGCCGTTGGCGTTGATCGCCAACTGGATGTTCCCGTTGCCGGGGGACACGGTGACGGTGCCGGCGCCGTTGCTGGCGCTGACCGGGCCGTTCAGGGGCGTGCCCTGGTTGCTTGCGGCGGGCGCCTGGTCGGCTTCGCTCACGTTGATGCCGACATTGTTGTAGGCGGTGTTGTAGTCACCCGCCGAGCGTGCGCTCTGGGTGACGCCCTGGGTCTGGTTGAGCCCCGCGCCACCGACGATGCTGCCGGTCGCGGCCGAGGGTGTGCCGCCGTTGCCGGTTTCCTTGGTGGTGGTGACGTAGAACTGCGGTTTAATGGTGGATTCCTGGATCTGCATGCTCACCTTGGCGCCGATGTTGTCGCCGACGGCGTTTTTCCAGGTACTGCTCATGACGATGCCGAAGCTGATGATGCGCCCGGGCATGACGTAGCGGCCGCGCAATTGGGCCAGCTCCTGGTCGTGCAGCTCGATCGGCCGGAATATCTCGGAGGCCTGGATCGGCAGGCTGGCCACCAGGCAGGCGGTGGCGAGCAGCGGAATGGTTCTCATCGTTCGCTCCCCGAGAGGATCCCACCTCTCGTTATCGTTTGGCTCACAGGAAGTCGCTCTGGATGAATCCGAAATCCATGAGCTCCGCGTCCTTGACGGGGCGGAAGGTATCGAGGCGGTTCTTCGCGGTCAGGGGTTCCGGCGGGCTCATCAGGGCGTTGGCCCTGTCATAGCCGGGGCCGATGATGGCGAAGATGATGCCGTTCCAGCCCTTGAGAAAATCTTCTTCCGTGTAGCGCTTGTGGCCGAGCACGGGGTCGCCCACGTAGACGTGGCCGTTGTGCGTGCGCTGCAGCACGACGAAATGCTTGTAGCCGCGCACGTCCAGCAGCACGATCACTGGAATGGTCAGCTTCTCCAGGGAGGAGACCGGGATGCGGTAGCCGCGGGCCCGCATGCCGATGCTTTCCAGGTAGGTCTTCATGTCCAGCATGGAGAAGCCCTGGGTACGCACCAGTTGGGGGTCGGCCTTGACCAGCATGCCGCGGATGACGAACTCCTCGTCGACGTCGAGGTTGTAGCCGGTGCGCAGGATGGTGGCCAGTGCGGCGGCGCCGCAGCTGAAGTCGGTCTTCTGCTCCACCAGGTTGCTGAAGCGACGTTCGCGGATGCTCTCCACGTGCTTATAGGCCAGCGTGCCCCCGGGCAGTATGGCGAAGGGCAGCTGCGCGGCCTGGATCAGGCCGGAGCAGAGTGCGAGGAGCAGGAAAGCGAGCGTGCGCATGATCGTGACGCCTATGCCAGCGCTGAGAAAGGGGAGGCTCCGTTGCCGGAGCCTCCAGGTACAGCACGATGTCGCTTAGAAGCCAGTGACTGCGCCAGTGCTTACGCAAGCCTGGCAACCGGCGGCGATGGACAGCGAGTTGCTCTGTTGGTTGCCGACGCCGGCAGCAACGTTCACGCCTACGTTACCCGACACGCCGTTGAGCGAGCTGTTGATGGAAGCGTTGTTCACGACCGGGTCCTTCCAGCCGCTGGGAACCAGGACCTGATAGGTAGCCTGGCCACGCAGATCGATGGAGCCCGACTCGCTGAAGTACAGCGGATCCTTGTCCACTTTGTTGCGGTCGTTGTCTTTGTAGTCGTGATGACCACCTTTTTCCGGGTCATCCAGCACTACGCCCGAGCCATGGCCCTGATAGGTGCCATGAGCGTAGAAGCTGGACTTGAGGGTCTTGGTGTCGAAGGTGGCGATGCCCAGGTTGGCTACGTTGTTGCCGCTGGAGGTCTGGCTGGCGCCGCTGTTGGCACCGGCCAGGCGCCCACCGGAAACGGCGGCGGCCATGTCGTTTTTCTGTTGGTTGTAGTTGCCGGCGGCGATGTTGATGCCGACGTTGCCCGAGGCGCCGTTGGCCGAGTTGTTCAGAGCGGCGTTGTTGGCGGTGGAGAAGTTCCAGGCAGTGTTGTTGGTGTTGGTCTGGGTCACCGAAGTGGACGCGTAGGCGGAGCCGAAGATGAAGTGTTCATCCGCGGTGGCCAGCGCGGCGGCATTGGCCTGCTGGTTCATGTCGCCAGCGGCGACGTTGGCCCCGACGTTGCCCGAAGCGCCACCCAGGGAGTTGCTGACACCTGCGGTGTTCTTGGTCCCCTGGTTGATGACGTTGTTGTCGTAGCTGTTCTGGCTATCGGTAACGGTAGCGCTGGCGCCGGCCTGAATCCGCGGGTCCTTGTACGGATCGTACTGCTGTTGGCCGTGATGGTTGTCGTGGTCATGGCCGTGGCGACGGTCACGATCATGGTCATTGCCTGCGTAAACACTTACAGCCATGACTGCCGTAACAGCGAAAACCAGAGGCTTGAGGGCCATTGTAGGTTTCATGGTGTATCTCCTTGCATTTAGTGTGCTTAGTGTTTCTGGTTGTTGGCGTGGGTCAATCTGCGACCCGGATGCTCAAGGTATTGGCAATGCGATTGCCGATACCGGCACTCTGGCTCACCTGGACCACCCCCCGGCTGCCGGCGAATGACTGGTCGCTGGTGACGACCTGCCGACTGCCCATGGTGGAACCGGCTGGGCCGGAGTTCTGGGACAACGTGATGTTCTGCTGCGACAGCACGTTGTCGTCGACGCTCTGAGGCACCGCGGTGACGCTGATGCTCATGGCGTTGACCTGTTGGTTGGCGGTACCGGCGGCCTGGTTCACGCCCAGGGCGCCGCTGCCGTTGGAGAACGAGTTGCCGGTGATCGAGGCCTTGGCGGCCTGGCTCGGGTCGGCGGTGGTGATGACGGTCTGCTGGAACCGGGTGCTGGCGCCGCCGCTGGTGCCGATGGCGATGGCGCGGCCGTTGGCCTGTTGCTGTTCGTCGCCGGCGGCCTGGTTGACGCTGGCCACGCCGTTGTAGCCGCGCCCGGCGTTGTCGATGCTGGCGTTGTTCACCAGCTGCGGGTCGGCGGCGAAGGCGCTGGAGCAGCAGAGCAGGGCGAGAAGGGGCAGGCGTGCTTTCATGTCAGCGATCTCCCGTCAGCATGCGCAGCGGCGACAGGCCCTGCTGCACGGTGCGATTGACCGAGTTGGAGATGCCGGCGCCACTGCCGCCGCCGCCACCCAGGCTGCCGGACTGCAGCGTCTGGTTGACGCCGTTGTCCATGCCCACCAGGTTGCCGCCCGGGAGAATCCGCTGGGACAGGCTCGAGCCGCTGGTGACGCGGGCGAACTCGGCGTCATCCAGTTCGGCGTTGCCGACCTGGCGGTTGATCTGGGCGGAGATGTTCGGATTGACGGTGATCGGATTCGGATCGGGCACCATGGTTGGGCGGGTGGCGACCCGTGGCTGTACGGTGCGCTGGATGACGATGGTGCCGTCACCCGCTTGAACCGTCGGCGGCAACGCAGCAGCGGTCATGCAGGCGAGGGAGGCGAGCAGTCCGACGATCCTTGAGTCGATGTTCCCCATGATAGCGATCCCTTCTGGTGCGCTGTGCCCTAAACAGCAGTACCGGGATGGAGCAGAAGCCGTGCCGCTTTTGCTTATCGCTTGAAATTCATGGGCTTACGAATTACTGACAGAAACCTCTGAGAGAAACCTGTTTCGCCGTTGAGACAGAAGGGCGGGTGGCCATCCCCACCAAAAGTGGGGCAAGTCCTCTGGAATGGGGCTTTGCGTGCAGGCGTATCAGCGTTGAAACAGTTTTTCGTGATGCCATCGTTGTTTGCGTCATTCCTGAGGCTGAGCACTCTCGGGCTGTTTCAGGACTGATACATGATGGCCACTCAGAGGGGCTTTTGGTACGAATGTGCACTTTTCATTTCAAGGGTTTAGCGACGGGAATGGAAGTGTTAAGGGAATGATCGCGAGCCCTGCCTGTCTTATTCCACCGCCTGTTCGCGGCCAGGGCCGAAGGATGGATTGCGCTGATGCGAGAAATTTTCGTTACACGCTGACCCGCGGCAGCGCAATGCAGTAGCATGCCCAGCCTTTCGTCGGGCCCACCAGTGGGGCCGGATGGCTGCACACAAAACAGAAGAAACACGAAAAATGCGCCTTCGGGGGAAGCAGTATGGAGTTTTGGAATGCCTTTCAGGCGTTCGTCCTGGGAGTGGTCGAGGGGCTGACCGAGTTCCTGCCGGTGTCCAGCACCGGGCACCAGATCATAGTCGCCGACCTGCTGGGCTTCGTCGGTGAGCGGGCACAGGCTTTCAACATCATCATCCAGCTGGCCGCCATCCTGGCGGTGGTCTGGGAGTTCCGCGGCAAAATCCTCGAGGTCATCTGCGGCCTGCCCAGCCAGCCTCGCGCACAGCGTTTCACCGTCAACCTGCTGGTCGCCTTCTTCCCCGCCGTGGTGCTGGGCGTGGCCTTCGCCGACCTGATCCACCACTACCTGTTCAACCCCATCACGGTGGCGGCGGCGCTGGTGGTCGGCGGGGTAGTCATGCTCTGGGCCGAGAAGCGCGAGCACCGCATCCGCGCCGAGAGCGTCGACGACATGACCTGGAAGGACGCCCTGAAGGTCGGTTGCGCCCAGTGCCTGGCGCTGGTCCCCGGCACCTCGCGCTCCGGCGCCACCATCATCGGCGGCCTGCTGTTCGGCCTGTCGCGCAAGGCGGCCACGGAGTTCTCTTTCTTCCTGGCCATGCCGACCATGGTCGGCGCCGCCGTCTATTCCGGCTACAAGTACCGCGACCTGTTCCAGCCCAGCGACCTGCCGGTGTTCGCCGTGGGCTTCGTCACCTCCTTCATCTTCGCCATGATCGCCGTGCGCGGACTGCTGAAGTTCATCGCCAACCACAGCTACGCGATGTTCGCCTGGTACCGCATCGGCTTCGGCCTGCTGATCCTGGCGACCTGGCAGTTCAGCCTGATCGACTGGAGCAGCGCCGCTCCCTGAGGCCGCGCGGATGAACATGGAAAAGGACGGCGTCATCAGCCGCTGGGACGACGACAAGGGCTTCGGCTTCATCCGCCCGCGCGCCGGCGGCGAGGAATTCTTCCTGCACATCTCGGCATTCCGCGGCGACCGCCGGCCCCAGGCCGGCGATGCGGTGCGCTTCGTCGCAGGTTCCGATCGCCAGGGCCGCCCGCGCGCCGAACATGCGCGTCTGGCCGGGCTGGCCGTGGACCTGCCCGAGATCCGCCGCAAGCCGGCGGCGCCTGCGACCCGCGCCAAGGTCCGCAGCGGCCGGCAGATCGCCGAGCCGTCCCGGCCGAACGGCTGGGGCAGGGCGCTGGGCTGGCTCGCCGCCTTGCTGCTGTTGCCTGCGGTTGGCGCCGGCCGCCTGCTGCTCGCCGGCGCCGCGCCCTGGTGGCTGCTGGCCTACCCGCTGTTCAGCCTGGTCGCCTTCTTCGCCTACTGGCGCGACAAGCGCAGCGCCGAGCAGGGCGCCTGGCGCACGCCGGAACAGACCCTGCACCTGCTGGAACTGCTGGGCGGCTGGCCGGGCGCCTTCCTGGCCCAGCGCCTGCTGCGCCACAAGACGCGCAAGCCCAGCTACCAGTTGGTGTTCTGGGCGATAGTGCTGCTGCACCAGGTGTTCTGGCTGGACCGCCTGCTCGGTGGCGTGCTGCTGGCACGGGTACTGCCGGCGTTCTGAGCCGCCCTACAGCGGTTCGTCGCTGCGGCCGAAGCCCTCGGCCAGGTAATCGATCAGCGCCCGCACCGCCGGCAGCAGCCCGCGCCGGTGCGGGTACACCGCCTGGATAAAGGCCGCCGGTTCCTGCCAGTCGGGCAGCACTCGCACCAGTTGGCCGCTGGCCAGTTCTTCCAGGCAGTAATAGAGGGGCAGGGTGGTGATGCCCAGGCCGGCCAGCGCCACGTTCTTGCGCAGGTTGAAATCTTCCGCCGCCAGGCGCGCTTCCAGGGCCAGTTCACGGACTGCGCCGCCGGGGCCGTGCAACTGCAGGTGCACCTTGCGGTCGTTGCCGATGGCGCCCAGCACCGGCAGCCCGGCCAGGTCGTCCGGGCCCTGCAACCGGCGGCCGCGCAGCAGCTCCGGCGCGGCCACCAGCACCGCAGCGGCCGGGCGTAGGCGGCGGGTGACCAGCGACGGGTCCTCGTCGCCGGGGGCGCGCACGCGCAGCGCCACGTCCACGCCTTCGTTGACCAGGTCGACGCGCCTGTTGGTCAGCAGCAGCTCCAGGTTGACCTGCGGATAGCTGGCGAGAAAGCCCGGCAGCATGGCGTTGAGCGACGTCTCGGCCATCGCCACCGGGCAGGACAGGCGCACCCGCCCGCGGGGCTCGGCGCTGAGCTGGGCGACCACCTCGTCGGCCATCTCCGCCTCCACCAGCATCGCCTGGCAGTGCCGGTAGTAGCGCTCGCCGATGTCGGTGAGCGCCAGCTTGCGCGTGGTGCGCTGCAGCAGGCGTGCGTTCAGGCGCGCCTCCAGCTCGGCGACGCGCCGCGACAACCGCGACTTCGGCAGCCCCAGTTCGCGGCCCGCGGCGGCGAAGCCACCGGCTTCCACCACCTTGGCGAAATAGAAGAGATCGTTGAGGTCCTGCATGGGATTGTCCTGCTGGTGGGACGATTCATCGCATTTTTGCCGACTTATCGCTCATTGGCTACATGCGTAGCATCCGTCCCATCGCTTCCTACCCCCATTCACAGGAGCCACCCCATGAAACTTCTGCACATCGATTCCAGCATCCTCGGCGACGCCTCCGCCTCCCGCCAGCTCAGCCAGGAAGTGGTCCAGGCCTGGGCCGCCGCCGAGCCGGGCGTACAGGTGACCTACCGTGACCTGGCCGCCGACGCCATCAGCCACCTGTCCGCCGCCAGCCTGGTCGCCGCCGGCACCCCGGCGGAACTGCGCGACGCCGCGCAGAAGCACGAAGCCGCCTTGGGCGAGAACAGCATCGAGGAATTCCTCGCCGCCGACGCCATCGTCATAGGCGCGCCCATGTACAACTTCACCGTGCCCAGCCAGTTGAAGGCCTGGATCGACCGCATCGCCGTGGCCGGCAAGACCTTCCGCTACACCGAGAACGGCCCGCAGGGCCTGGCTGGCGGCAAGAAGGTGATCATCGTCTCCACCGCCGGCGGCCTGCACGCCGGCCAGCCGAGCGGCGCCGCCCACGAGGACTACCTGAAGCTGGTGCTGGGCTTCCTCGGCATCACCGACATCGAAGTGATCCGTGCCGAGGGCCTGGCCTACGGCGAGGAACCGCGCGCCAACGCCATCAAGGGCGCCCGCGCCGAGATCGCCTCGACCTTCGCCAGCGCCTGATCCGCTGCGAGTGGAACGACGAAGCCCCGGCAGTGCCGGGGCTTCGTGCTTTCAGGGCGTGCGCGCCGGCCGCCACAGGCCGACCTTGCGCGCCTTCGCTTCCTGTTCCTCGAAGTTGTACTGGGCGCGCTCTTCCTCGCCCTGGGGATCGTCCACCCGCCAGCGCGCCATGCCCACGGCAAGCTGCGCCCGGCCGACGTCCAGGGTATGGCCGCAGCCCGGACAGTCCGCGGGCTCCACCCATACGGCGGCGCTGAGCGCACCGGCAGCTTCCTCGCGCGGCAGCACCAGGGTGGCGCTGCGGCCCTCGGCCAGGCGCCGCAGGTTGTCCAGGGAAGCCTGGGCATAGGGTTCGCCGGCCCTGGGCGCCTCGATGCCGCGCAGACGCACATCGACGCTGCGCTCGGCCAGGCGGCAGGTCAGGCGATCGCCGCTGGCGACGGCGGTGACCTGGCAGGGGCCGTCGGACTGGGCGAGAGCGGGGAGGGAGAGGGCGAGGAGCAGGGCGGGATAAAGCGGTCGCATGGAGCCTCCTGAGGGTGTGGTTGCAGGATAGCGTCGCAATGGGGCTGTGTCGTCGGATGGTCCGGTGCGGCTGGTGGGGTGATCGCGGACAGAGTCCGCTCCTGCCGCATGAGTGAGCATGGCTTTTCGTAGGATGGGTTTCGCAAGCTCAACCCATCCTACGAAGAGCGCCCCGGTGCGGCCCGCAAGACAGTTGCTCCTACGACCGTGCTTTCCTGGAGCCGTTCGCCTGCGGTTTGCGCATTGTGGTTCAGGGAGCCTGGTGATTGCGCTTCATGCCGAACGGTTCCCTCTCCCGCTTGCGGGGGAGGGTTAGGGAGGGGGAGCGGAGTAGAGGTTTGGCAGAGTGTGTGGGCGAAGTCCGTTGCCCTCTCCCGGAGGGAGAGGGGGCTGTTCGGAGTGGGGGGAGAATCCTGAGTCATCCTGATACGCCTTACCTTACCCCGTCATTCCCGACAGATTCACTCGGACAAGTTCATGCTAGGATGACGCCCGGCCCCGAAATCCCCGGCCCCGCCGGCCTCTCCGGCGGGGCCATCCCCTCGATAGAAGGAATACCGCAATGGCTCAAGTCACCCTCAAGGGCTCCCCGATCAACGTCGACGGCAAACTGCCGCAGAAAGGCGAAAAGGCCCCGGCCTTCAAGCTGGTCGGCGGCGACCTGGCCGACGTGACCCTGGAGAACTTCGCCGGCAAGCGCAAGGTGCTGAACATCTTCCCCAGCGTCGACACCCCCACCTGCGCCACCTCCGTGCGCAAGTTCAACGTCGAGGCCAGCAAACTGGCCAACACCGTGGTGCTGTGCGTCTCCGCCGACCTGCCGTTCGCCCAGAAGCGCTTCTGCGGCGCCGAAGGCCTGGACAACGTGGTCAACCTGTCGACCATGCGTGGCGCCGACTTCCTGGCCAACTACGGCGTGGCCATCGCCAGCGGCCCGCTGGCCGGCCTGGCCGCCCGTGCCGTGGTGGTGCTGGACGAGAACGACCAGGTGCTGCACAGCCAACTGGTCGGTGAGATCGCCGACGAGCCCGACTACGCCGCCGCCGTCGCCGCGCTGAGCTGATCGCCCGCCGCAGCCCCGGCTGCCGCAGGCCCCGGATGCCGCCCCGCCCAATGGCCGGGCGGCATCTTCGTTTCTGGCGTTGTGCGGGGAGCAGCAGCCCTGGCCCTGCTGCTGTGGCAACAGTTGCGGCGCAACCTCGCCCGGGCGCCGTAACTCTCGGTAAAACAAAGGTAAATAGCGGGTAAAGAGACTTTGCCCGGCGCCTTGCTGTGCTTATCGTTCGACCCTGAAGGTATAGAAGTGTGGGCGCCGCGTCGTGGATGCGGCGCTTTGCCTTGCGCCTCGTTATCATCCCAACCTTTGGCCGCCTGATGACCGCTATGACTCCAAGCAATGGAACGCCCTCGAAACTCCGCAAGCTGCGCCCCTGGCTGATCACCGCCGCCGTCTTCGCCGCCGTGGTGGGGCTGAGCATGTGGCTGCACAAGACCAGTTCGGCGCCGGAGCCCCAGGCCGGCGGCGGGCGCGGCGCTCGCGGGGCGGCCATGGCCGGGCGCGGGCCGGGAGGGGCGGGCGGCACGGCCATCACCGTCAGCGTGGCGCCGGTGGCCAAGGGCGACCTGCCGGTGCACTACCACGCGCTGGGCACCGTCACCGCCTACAACACGGTGAACGTGCGGGCGCGGGTCAGCGGCCAACTGGTCAAGGTGCCGTTCCAGGAAGGCCAGCAGGTCAAGGTCGGCGACGTCCTCGCGGTGATCGACCCGCGGCCCTTCCAGGCGGCGCTGGACCAGGCGGTGGGCACCCTGCAGCAGAACCAGGCGCAGCTGAAGAACGCGCAGATCGACCTGGCGCGCTACAAGGGGCTGTATGCCGAGGACTCCATTGCCAAGCAGACCCTCGACACCCAGGAAGCGCTGGTGCGCCAGTACGAAGGCACCCTGCGCACCAACCAGGGCCAGGTCGACGACGCCAAGCTCAACCTCGAGTTCACCCAGGTGCGCGCGCCCATCTCCGGCCGCGTCGGCCTGCGCCAGGTGGACGTCGGCAACCTGGTCACCTCCGGCGACACCACGCCGCTGGTGGTGATCACCCAGGTCAAGCCGATCTCCGTGGTGTTCAGCCTGCCGCAGCAGCAGCTGGGCACCGTCGCCCGCCAGCTCGCCGGCTCCCAGCCGGTGCCGGTGGAGGCGCTGGACCGCAACCAGAACCTGACCCTCGCCAGCGGCGTGCTCAAGACCCTCGACAACCAGATCGACACCACCACCGGCACGGTCAAGCTCAAGGCCGCCTTCGAGAACGCCGACCAGAAGCTGTTCCCCAACCAGTTCGTCAACGTGCGCCTGCTCGCCGAGACCCTGCATGGCGTGCTGACCATCCCGGCCAACGCCGTGCAGCGCGGCAACGACGGCACCTACGTGTACATCGCCGACGCCGGGAACAAGGCCAAGCGCCAGTTGGTCAGCCTGGGCACCAGCGAGAACGAGCGGGTGGTCATCACCGAGGGCCTGAAGGAAGGCCAGCGCGTGGTGGTGGAGGGCACCGACCGCCTGCGCGACGGCACCCTCCTGCACATAGTCGCCAGCGACGAACAGGCCCGCGCCGCCGCCACCGAGGAGGGCGAGGCTGCCTCGCCGAAACCCTTCGGCTCGGGCTCCCCGGCCCAGGACAGCGGTAAGAGCGAATGAACCCGTCGCGCCTGTTCATCCTGCGGCCGGTCGCCACCACGCTGTTGATGGTGGCGATCCTGCTGTCGGGCATCATCGCCTACCGCTTCCTGCCGATCTCGGCGCTGCCGGAGGTGGACTACCCGACCATCCAGGTGGTCACCCTGTACCCCGGCGCCAGCCCGGACATCATGACCTCCTCGGTCACCGCGCCGCTGGAGAACCAGCTGGGGCAGATCCCGGGCCTCAACGAGATGTCCTCCACCAGCTCCGGCGGCGCCTCGGTGATCACCCTGCAGTTCAGCCTGCAGGTCGACCTGGACGTAGCCGAGCAGGAAGTGCAGGCGGCGATCAACACCGCGCAGAGCCTGCTGCCCAAGGACCTGCCCAACCAGCCGGTGTACAGCAAGGTCAACCCGGCCGACGCGCCCATCCTGACCCTGGCGGTGATGTCCCCGGACATGCCGCTGCCGAAGATCCAGGACCTGGTCGATACGCGCCTGGCGCAGAAAATCTCGCAGATCTCCGGCGTCGGCCTGGTCAGCATCAGCGGCGGCCAGCGCCCGGCCGTGCGCATCCGCGCCAACCCCGCGGCCCTGGCCGCCGCCGGGCTGAGCCTGGAAGACCTGCAGAGCACCATCACCAGCAACAACCTCAACGGGCCCAAGGGCAGCTTCGACGGCCCGACGCGCTCCTCGACCCTCGACGCCAACGACCAGCTCAAGTCCGCCGACGCCTACCGCGACCTGATCATCGCCTACAAGAACGGCTCGCCGCTGCGCGTGCGCGACGTCGCCAGCGTCGAGGACGATGCCGAGAACGTGCGCCTGGCCGCCTGGGCCAACGACACCCCGGCGGTGGTGCTGAACATCCAGCGCCAGCCGGGGGCCAACGTCATCGAGGTGGTGGACAGCGTCAAGAAGATGCTGCCGCAGCTGCAGGCGACCCTGCCGGGCAACCTGGAAGTCACGGTGCTCACCGACCGCACCACCACCATCCGCACCTCGGTGGCCGACGTGCAGTTCGAGCTGTTCCTCGCCGTGTGCCTGGTGGTGATGGTCACCTTCCTGTTCCTGCGCAACCTCTCGGCCACCCTGATCCCCAGCTTCGCCGTGCCGCTGTCGCTGATCGGCACCTTCGGCGTCATGTACCTGGCCGGCTTCTCCATCAACAACCTGACGCTGATGGCGCTGACCATCGCCACCGGCTTCGTGGTGGACGACGCCATCGTCATGGTGGAGAACATCGCCCGCTACCTGGAGCAGGGCGACAGCCCCCTGGAAGCGGCGCTCAAGGGCTCCAGGCAGATCGGCTTCACCATCATCTCGCTGACCTTCTCGCTGATCGCCGTGCTCATCCCGCTGCTGTTCATGGGCGACGTGGCCGGGCGGCTGTTCCGCGAGTTCGCCGTGACCCTGGCGGTGGCCATCCTGATTTCCGGCTTCGTCTCCCTGACCCTCACGCCGATGCTCGCCGCCAAGCTGCTCAAGCACATCGAGCCGGAGCAGGAAGGCCGCTTCGCCCGCGCCGCCGGGCGCTTCATCGAACGCATGATCGAGCGCTACGCCGCCGCCCTGCGCGTGGTGCTGCGCCACCAGGGGCTGACCCTGCTGGTGGCCATCGGCACCCTGCTGCTGACCGCCGCGCTCTACCTGTTCATGCCCAAGGGCTTCTTCCCGGTGCAGGACACCGGGGTGATCCAGGGCATCGCCGAGGCGCCGCAGTCGATCTCCTTCCAGGCCATGGCCAGCCGCCAGCAGGAACTGGCCAAGGTGGTCCTGGCCGACCCGGACGTGGAGAGCCTGTCGTCCTTCATCGGCGTCGACGGCAGCAACGCCACCCTCAACACCGGGCGCATGCTGATCAACCTCAAGCCCCACAGCGAGCGCGACCTCACCGCCAGCGAAGTGATCCGCCGCCTGCAGTCGGAGCTGGACAAGGTCGCCGGCATCAAGCTGTACCTGCAGCCGGTGCAGGACCTCACCATCGAGGACCGCATCGCCCGCACCCAGTACCAGTTCACCCTGCAGGACGCCGACCCCGAGGTGCTGGCCGAATGGGTGCCCAAGCTGGTCGAGCGCCTGCAGCAGCTGCCGCAGCTGGCCGACGTGGCCAGCGACTGGCAGGACAAGGGCCTGCAGGCCTACATCGACATCGACCGCGACACCGCCTCGCGCCTGGGCGTGAGCCTGTCGAGCATTGACAGCGTGCTCTACAGCGCCTTCGGCCAGCGGCTGATCTCCACCATCTTCACCCAGGCCACCCAGTACCGCGTGGTGCTGGAGGTGGCGCCGGACTTCCAGCTCGGCCCGCAGTCGCTGGAGAACCTCTACGTGCCGGCCAGCGACGGCACCCAGGTGCGCCTGTCGAGCCTGGCGAAGGTGGAGGAGCGCCACACCCTGCTGGCGGTCAACCACATCGCCCAGTTCCCCTCGGCGACGCTGTCCTTCAACCTGGCCAAGGGCGTGGCCCTGGGCGAGGCGGTGCAGGCCATCCGCGACGTCGAGGCGCAGATGCAGATGCCGGCCAGCCTGGAAGGCAGCTTCCGTGGCGCCGCCGAGGCCTTCGAAGCGTCGCTGTCCAACACCCTGCTGCTGGTGCTGGCGTCCATCGTCACCATGTACATCGTGCTGGGCATCCTCTACGAGAGCTTCATCCACCCGATCACCATCCTCTCCACGCTGCCCTCGGCCGGCGTGGGCGCGCTGCTGGCGCTGATGCTGGCCGGGCAGGACATCGGCATCGTGGCGATCATCGGCATCATCCTGCTGATCGGCATCGTCAAGAAGAACGCGATCATGATGATCGACTTCGCCCTGGACGCCGAACGCAACGAGGGCAAGCCGCCCCATGAGGCCATCTACCAGGCCTGCCTGCTGCGCTTCCGGCCGATTCTGATGACCACCATGGCCGCGCTGCTGGGCGCGCTGCCGCTGATGCTCGCCGGCGGCGCCGGCGCCGAGCTGCGCCAGCCGCTGGGCGTGACCATGGTCGGCGGCCTGCTGCTGAGCCAGCTGCTGACGCTGTTCACCACCCCGGTGATCTACCTCTACTTCGACCGCCTGGCGCTGCGCTGGGCCAACTGGCGCAAGCGCCACGGGCTGGACGTGAACAGCCCCGACGAAGGCCTGGAGCAGGGCTGATGAACATCTCCCGCCCGTTCATCCTGCGGCCGGTGGCGACCTTGCTGCTGACCCTGGCGCTGCTGCTGGCCGGGGCGCTGTCCTTCGGCCTGCTGCCGGTGGCGCCGCTGCCCAACGTCGACTTCCCGACCATCGTGGTGCAGGCGGCGCTGCCCGGCGCCAGCCCGGAGACCATGGCCAGCACCGTGGCCACGCCGCTGGAGCGCTCGCTGGGGCGCATCGCCGGGGTCACCGACATGACCTCCACCAGTTCCCTGGGCAACACCACCGTCATCGTCCAGTTCGACCTGTCCAAGGACATCGACGGCGCCGCCCGCGAGGTGCAGTCGGCGATCAACGCGGCCATGAGCTTGCTGCCCACCGGCATGCCGAACAACCCGACGTACCGCAAGGCGAACCCGTCGGATCAACCGATCATGATCCTCACCCTGACCTCGGACACCTACACCCGCGGGCAGATGTACGACCTGGCCTCGACCATCGTCTCGCCCAAGCTGTCCCAGGTGAAGGGCGTGGGCCAGGTGAGCATCGGCGGCTCCTCGCTGCCGGCGGTGCGGGTGGACGTCAACCCGGACCAGCTCAGCCACTACGGCATTTCCCTGGACACGGTGCGCACCGCCATCGACAACACCAACGCCACCGGGCCCAAGGGCGCCCTGGAGTTCGGCGAGCGGCACTGGCAGGTGGACGCCAACGATCAGCTGCGCAAGGCCAGCGAGTACGCGCCGCTGATCATCCACTACAACGCCGAGACCAACGCCGCGGTGCGCCTGCGCGACGTGGCCAAGGTCAGCGACTCGGTGGAGGACGTGCGCAACGCCGGCTTCTCCGACAACCTGCCGGCGGTGCTGCTGATCGTCACCCGCCAGCCCGGCGCCAACATCATCGAGGCCACCGACGCCATCCACGCGCAGCTGCCGATCATCCAGGACGTGCTCGGCCCGCAGGTCAAGCTCAGCGTCATGGACGACCGCAGCCCGTCGATCCGCTCCTCCCTGGAGGAGGCCGAGCTGACCCTGGTGATCTCGGTGCTGCTGGTGATCCTGGTGGTCTACCTGTTCCTGCGCAACGGCCGCGCCACGCTGATCCCCAGCCTGGCGGTGCCGGTGTCGCTGGTGGGCACCTTCGCCGTCATGTACCTGTGCGGCTTCTCGCTGAACAACCTGTCGCTGATGGCGCTGATCATCGCCACCGGCTTCGTGGTGGACGACGCCATCGTCGTGGTGGAGAACATCGCCCGGCGCATCGAGGAGGGCGACCACCCGATCCGGGCGGCCATCCGCGGCGCCCGCGAGGTGAGCTTCACGGTGCTGTCGATGACCCTCTCGCTGGTGGCGGTGTTCATCCCGCTGCTGCTCATGGGCGGCATCACCGGGCGGTTGTTCCGCGAGTTCTCGGTGACACTGGCGGCGGCCATCCTGGTTTCGCTGGTGGTTTCCCTGACGCTCACGCCCATGCTCTGCGCGCGCCTGCTGCGTCGCGCCGAGCGGCCGCAAAAGGCCTCGGTGGCGCGGCAGAGCAACCGCTACTTCGTCGCCTTCATGCTGCGCTACCGCGCCAGCCTCGCCTGGGCGCTGGAGCACTCGCGGCTGATGGTGGTGATCATGTTCGGCTGCATCGCGCTGAACCTCTACCTGTTCGCCATCGTGCCCAAGGGTTTCCTGCCGCAGCAGGACTCCGGGCGCCTGCGCGGCTTCGCGGTGGCCGACCAGAGCATTTCCTTCCAGGCCCTGGACAAGAAGATGGCGGAGTTCCGCAACATTCTCTCCCGGGACCCGGGGGTGGAGAACGTGGTCGGCTTCGTCGGCGGCGGCAGGTGGCAGTCGAGCAACACCGGCTCCTTCTTCGTCACCCTCAAGCCCATCACCGAGCGCGACTCCGCCGAGGCCATAGTCGCGCGGCTGCGCAAGAAGCTGGCGGAAATCCCCGGCGCCAACCTCTACCTCACCGCCGGCCAGGACGTGCGCATCGGCGGCCGGCAGAGCAACGCGCAGTACGAGTTCACCCTGCGCAGCGACGACCTCACCCTGCTGCGCGACTGGGCGCCGAAGGTCGAGGCGGTGCTGAACAAGGTCCCGCAGCTGGTGGACGTCAACAGCGACGCCCAGGACAAGGGCGTGCAGAGCCGCCTGGTGATCGACCGCGACCGCGCGGCCAGCCTCGGCATCGACGTGGCGGCGGTGGACGCGGTGCTGAACAACGCCTACGGCCAGCGCCAGGTGTCGACCATCTTCAACCCGCTGAACCAGTACCACGTGGTGATGGAGGTGGACCAGCCGTTCCAGCAGACACCCGAAGAGCTGCGCCAGGTCTACGTGATCGGCAGCGACAGCCAGCAGGTGCCGCTGTCGGCCTTCACCCACGTGGAGCCCAGCCGCGCGCCGCTGGCGGTCAACCACCAGGGGCAGTTCGCCGCCACCACCTTCTCCTTCAACCTGGCTCCCGGCGCGCTCATCGGCCCGGCCCGCGACGCGGTGATGGCGGCCCTGGAGCCGCTGCACCTGCCGCTGGAGATCCAGGCCAGCTTCGAAGGCAACGCCGGCGCCGTGCAGGACACCCAGAACGACATGCCCTGGCTGATCCTGCTGGCGCTGGTGGCGGTCTACATCGTCCTGGGCATCCTCTACGAAAGCTACGTGCACCCGCTGACCATCCTCTCCACGCTGCCCTCGGCGGGCGTGGGCGCGCTGCTGACGCTGATGCTGTTCCGCACCGAGCTGTCGCTGATCGCGCTGATCGGGGTGATCCTGCTGATCGGCATCGTCAAGAAGAACGCCATCATGATGATCGACTTCGCCCTGGACGCCGAGCGCACTCTCGGCCTGTCGCCGCGCGAGGCCATCCTCGAAGCCTGCATGAAGCGCTTCCGGCCGATCATGATGACCACCCTGGCTGCCATCCTCGGCGCGCTGCCGCTGATCTTCGGCATCGGCGGCGACGCCGCGCTGCGCCGCCCGCTGGGCATGACCATCGTCGGCGGCCTGATCGGCAGCCAGTTGCTCACCCTCTACACCACCCCCGTGGTCTACCTCTACCTCGACCGCCTGCGCCACTGGGTCAACCAGAAGCGCGGCGTGCGCACCGACGGCGCCCTGGAGACTCCGCTATGAACCGCCCGAACCCATCCCGCAGCCTGCTCGCCCTGGCGCTGTGCGCGGCGCTCGCCGGCTGCGCGGTCGGCCCCGACTACAAGCGCCCCGAGCTGAGCGTGCCGGCCGCCTTCAAGGAAGGCGAGGGCTGGCGCCTGGCGCAGCCGGCCGACCCGGGCGGCCACGGCCAGTGGTGGACGCTGTACGCCGACCCGGTGCTGGACGACCTGCAGCAGCGCCTGCTCAAGGCCAACCAGACCCTGGCGCAGTCCGAGGCCTCCTACCGCCAGGCCGCGGCCCTGGTGAAGGGCTCGCGCGCCTCCTTCTTCCCGACCATCAGCGCCGACGTCGGCAAGACCCGCTCCGGCCAGGGCGGCAGTGGCAGCGGCAGCGTGCGCCTGCCCGATGGCTCCACGGTCAGCAGTGGCGGCAGCGGCGGCATCAGCAACAGCTACAGCGCGAGCCTGGGCGTGAGCTGGGAACTGGACCTGTGGGGCAAGCTGCGCCGCCAGCTGGAAGCCGACACCGCCAGCCGCGACGCCAGCGCCGCGGACCTGGCCGCCTCGCGCCTGTCGCTGCAGTCGCAACTGGCACAGAACTACCTGCAGCTGCGCGTCATGGACCAGCAGATCAAGTTGCTCAACGACACGGTCGAGGCCTACGAGCGCGCGCTCAAGCTGACCACCAACCAGTACAACGCCGGCATCGTCACCAAGGCCGACGTGGCCCAGGCGCGCACCCAGCTCAAGAGCACCGAGGCCCAGGCCATCGACCTCAAGTACCAGCGCGCGCAGCTGGAGCACGCCATCGCCGTGCTGGTGGGCCTGGCCCCGGCCAACTTCGGCCTGGCCGCCACCGACCAGGTGCCGAAGCTGCCGGCGATCCCGGCGCTGGTACCCTCGCAGCTGCTGGAGCGGCGCCCGGACATCGCCGCCGCCGAGCGCCAGGTGATCTCGGCCAACGCCAAGATCGGCGTGGCCAAGGCCGCCTGGTACCCCGACCTGACCCTCAGCGCCGCCGGCGGCTACCGCAGCGGCAGCTTCCACGACTGGATCGAGACGCCCAACCGCTACTGGTCCATCGGCCCGCAGTTCGCCATGACGCTGTTCGACGGCGGTCTGATTTCCTCCCAGGTGGAACAGGCCGAGGCCAGCTACGACCAGACCGTGGCCAGCTACCGCCAGACCGTGCTCGATGGCATGCGCGAGGTGGAGGACTACATGGTCCAGCTCAAGGTGCTGGAAGAGGAGAGCGGGGCGCAGAACGAAGCCCTGGACGCCGCCCGCGAAGCCCTGCGCCTGACCAGCAACCAGTACAAGGCCGGCACCGTGGACTACAACAGCGTGGTCACCACCCAGACCACCGCGCTGTCCAACGAGCGCAACGTCCTGAGCCTCTACGGCAACCGCCTGGTGGCCAGCGTGCAACTGATAGCCGCCATGGGCGGCGGCTGGGACGCCGGCCAGATCGCCGCCGAAGGCGAGAAGGCGGCCAAGGCCGATTGACCCCGCCCCTCTCCGTAGGGCGCATAACGCCTACGGCGTTATCCGCCGTTTGACCTTGATTCCCGGCGGCTCCGGGGCGGACCTGGGCGTTGGCTGTGGTCCCGGTGTATCGGCGGATAACCGCGAACGGTTATACGCCCTACGTCAAGGTCGGGTCTGGCGTAGGGCGCATAACGCCTACAGCGTTATCCGCCGTTTGACCTTGATTCCCGGCGGCTCCGGGGTTGGCCTGGGCGTTGGCTGTGGCCTCGGTGTATCGGCGGATAACCGCGAACTTCAGTGCCTGAACCGCCGCGCCGTGGTGAAATTACGATCCCAATAATTGTTGCTCAACGAATCGATGCGCACCGACTTGCCGCTGCGCGGCGCGTGAATGAAGCGGTCGTCGCCCAGGTACAGCCCGACATGGCTGACCCGCGCGCCGCCATTGTGGCTGAAGAACACCGCATCCCCCGGCTTGAGCGCGTGGCGCGGCACCTGGCGGTGCTTCTGGCGGATCATCGAACGGGTGGTGCGCGGCAGCTCCAGGCCGATCTCCTTGCGGAACAGGTAGACCAGCAGGCCGCTGCAATCGAAGCCGGTTTTCGCCGAGGTACCTCCCCAGCGGTACGGCGTGCCCACCAGTTCCTGCGCGCTCTGCAGCAGGCGGTGCATGTCGCCGTCCGGGGCGCCGGGCTTCAGGCCGGGCTGCGCGCCGGGGCGGAAGAACTGCGTCAGGGCGCCTTCCTGCGCCTGGTAGCTGCGCCAGGTCGGCGCGTCCAGCAGGTCGGCCGATGTGGCCAGGGGAAACAGGCAGAACAACGACAGCAGGAAGATACGCACGACAGGGACCGCAAGGAGGTAGTGGGAGCTGTAGCCATCCTAGGTATCGGCCTACGAACGGTCAGTCGGAAAATTCATCTACTCCAGGCGGAAAGTGCCTAACACTTTCCAATGCGCCACTGGCAAGTGCGCAAGAACGTTCAAGGCGGGCGACGAAGGTTTCTGCCAAGCTGGGCGCCTTACTGCCTCGAAAGCGTCATCCATGTCAGAACAACTGCTTCCCTCCCGCGCCTTCCTCAAGGGCGCCATCGCCATCATGCCGCTGTCCATCGCGGTGCTGCCCTGGGGCCTGCTGGCCGGCTCGCTGGCCATCGAGGCCGGCCTCTCGCCGCTGCACGGCCAGGGCCTGTCGGCCATCGTCTTCGCCGGCGCCGCGCAACTGGTGGCCATCGGCATGCTCAAGGGCGGCGCCGGGTTCTTCTCGATCATGATCACCACGCTGCTGCTGACCTCGCAGCACCTGCTCTACGGCATGAGCATGCGCCCGGTGATCGCCGGACTGCCGGGGCGCTGGCGCCTGGGCCTGGGCTTCCTGCTCACCGACGAGTTCTTCGCCCTGACCAGCCAGCACGACCGCGAGACCTTCAACCGCTGGTACGCCCTGGGCGTGGGCCTGACCTTCTACGTGGCCTGGAACCTCTTCACCCTGGCCGGCGTGCTGCTGGGCAGCAGCATCCCGGGCCTGGAGCACCTGGGCCTGGACTTCTCCGTGGCCGCCACCTTCGTGGCGCTGATCGCGCCGGTGGTGCGCAGCGTGCCGACGGTGGTCTGCGTAGCGGTGTCGCTGTTCTGCTCGGTGCTGTTCAGCTACTGGCAACTGGGCTCGGCCCTGGTGCTTGCGGGCCTGGCGGGCATGACCGCGGGCTTTGTCTGCAACAAGTTCGGCGGGAGGTCGGCATGATGGTGTGGGCCGTGATCATCGGCATGGGGCTGATCGTCTTCTTCAACCGCTACGTGTTCCTCGAACCGCGCCTGCCCATCCGCCTGGGCAGCAACGTCCGGCAGTTCCTCGGCTTCGCCGTGCCGGGCATGCTCACGGCCATCTGCGGGCCCATCGTGTTCCTGCCCGAGCACCAACTGAACCTGCGCCTGGACAACCCCTACCTGCTGGGCTCGCTGGTGGCGGTGGGGCTGGTGCTGTGGACGCGCAACACGCTGCTCAGCGTGCTGCTGAGCATGGGGGTGTTCTTCCTGTTGCGCTGGTGGTTGTAGCGAATCGCGGACGGAGTCTGCTCCTACATGGCGGCGTCTTTCGTAGGATGGTGTTGAGCGAAGCGATACCCATCGCCGTGGCAGCATGGGTTTCGCAGGTCACCCCATCCTACGACCGTGCGTCCCTGGATCCGTAGGGCGAATAACCGTTCGCGGTTATCCGCCGATACACCGACGCCATGGCCAACGCCCAGGTCTCCCCTGGAGTCGCCGGGGATCAAGGCTAAACGGCGGATAACGCCGTAGGCGTTATGCGCCCTACGGGCAGTGGCGTTCGAACCCGTAGGCCCGCTCGACCCTCGCCACCCGCACGCGAAAATGCTCGTACCAATCCCGCCGTCCACCTTCACGCGCCAGCTTGTGCTCGGCATTCTCCCGCCACCGGTGAATGCTGTCTTCGTCCCGCCAGTACGACACCGTGATACCCAGCCCGTCCGCCCCGCGCGCCGACTCCACCCCCAGGAACCCCGGCTGTTCCGCCGCCAGTTCGAGCATGCGCTCGGCCGCCTCGCCGTAACCGGCCTCCAGCGGCGTGCGCAGCGAAGTGAAGATCACCGCGTAGTAGGGCGGCTCGGGCGTTATGGCAATCATGCTGCGCTCCTGGCGTACTGGTTGGCTGCGCGCAGGAAGGCTTCGGCCAGCGGCACGCTGACCCCGGCCAGGGCCTTGCGCTCGGGTTGGAACAGGGTGGCGACGAAGAACGGATGGTCGCTGGCCTCCAGGGCGCGGATGCTGCCATCCTCGCCGTGGGCGCTGGCGTGCAGGCCGCTGTCGAACAGCGCCGCCTGGTAATCCGGGTTGACGCCATAGCTGCAGCGATAACCTTCACGGATGCTCGGCTTGCCGTAGACGCTGGCCAGGCGCGAGCCGGGCTGCAGGCGGATGTCCTCGCGTACCTCGATCAGCGAGCAGGGCAGGGCGTGGATCACCGGCCGCGCCGCGCGGGGTTCGACCTCGCCGTGGGCGGCGTCGTCCCAGCCCAGGACGTTGCGGGCGCGTTCCAGCAGCGCGTGCTGGAAGCCGGCGCAGGTGCCCAGGTAGGGCACGCCGCGGGTGCGCGCGTAGGTGATGGCGCGCAGCGCGCCCTCGGTGCTGCGGTAGGGGCTGCCGGGGGTGCACCAGAAGCCGGAATAGGCATCCAGCGCCAGGCCGTTGGCCAGCCGCTCGGTATCCAGCCACTCCAGGCGCAGGGCGCCGGCATGGGGCAGCAGCGACTGCTGCAGCGCCAGGGGAATGGCCCAGTGCGCGGTGACCCGGCTGTCGCGGTCGCCGATCAGGCCGATCCGCAGTAGTTTCCGCACCTTCCGCATCGCTCGTTCCCCCTGCGCTGGCGCCCGTTGGCGGGCTTCTCCGGGCAATTTATAGTTGCGCCGATGCAATCGAAATGGGCGGTTGCGCAATTCAAGAGTGCGTCAATGCAATATCGACTGGAATACGCCGACCTTTCCCTGGTACTGGCTCTGGTGCGCGGCGGCAGCCTGGCGCGGGCCGCGGAACTGCTGGCGGTGGACGTGTCCACGGTGTTCCGCGCGGTGCGCCGGCTGGAGAAGGCCCTGGGCATGGCGCTGTTCGAGAAGGGCCGCGCCGGCTACCTGCCCAGCGCCACCGCGCAACAGCTGGCGCGCCAGGCGGAACTGGCCGAGCAGGCCCTGGAGGCGGCGCGGGTGGGCCTGGAGCAGGGCCGCGAAGTGCTCAGCGGCACGGTGCGCCTGACCTGCACCGACGCCGTGCTGCACGGCCTGCTGCTGCCGGCGCTGGGCCGTTTCATGGGCGGCTACCCCGGCCTGCACCTGGAGCTTTCCACCTCCAACGCCTTCGCCAACCTCAGCCGGCGCGACGCCGACGTCGCCCTGCGCCTGACCACCGCGCCGCCGGACTACCTGGTGGGCCGCTGCCTGGGCGAGGTGCGCTACGCCCTGTGCGCCCACGAAAGCTACCTGGCCGCCCAGGCCGGGCGCGACTGGAGCGAACTGAGCTGGATCGCCCCGGACGAATTCATGCCCGACCACCCCAGCGTCGCCTGGCGCCGCCAGCTGTACCCGGCGCTCACCCCGGCCTACCGTTGCGGCAGCATCCTCTCGGTGCTCGAACTGTGCCGCGCCGGCCTGGGCCTGGCGGCGCTGCCGGACTACCTGCTGCGCGAAGGCGACGGCCTGCGCGTGCTGCAATACGACCTGCCGGGTTGTGCCACCGCGCTGTGGCTGCTGACGCGGCCGGACTGCCGGGCCCTGCGCACCGTGGTCACGCTGTTCGAGGAACTGGCGCGGCACGTCCGCCTGCCGCCGCCGGCCGGATATTGAACGGCTGTCCGACGAAAAGAGCGAACCTGCGCCCGCCACCGTCCTCCAATGGCCATCGCCGCATCGACCGGAGGTCGCCATGAACCCGACTCTGCACAAATGGCTGGGCAACCCCTGGCCGCAACGCGACGGCGAAAACGCCGCCCGCGGTCTGCCGGGCTACCCGCGGGACGCCGAGCAGGACGCGGAAATCGTCAGGAGCCTGGGCTTCGACCCCGACTCGCCGGACCTGGCCGACCCGCAGATCGACCCGCCGCAGCCACCTCACCCCCCCCGCGAAGGCCCCAGCCCGCAGCGCCACAAACGCGCGCCGGGCGAGCAGTACCCGCCTTACGGCGACTGAGGCCGGACCAGCCAACGGCAGGGCTGCATCGCCCGTGCACATCCCCTAGACTGGCGTCTTTCATGGATAGGGGAGCAAGGCATGTACCGGGGAAGCTGTCTGTGCGGCGCCATCGCCTTCGTGCTCGAAGGCGAGCTGGCGCCCATCCAGGTCTGCCACTGCGGGCAGTGCCGCAAGGCCCAGGGCGGGCCTTTCGCCACCAACATCCCGGTGCGCCGCGAGGCCCTGCGCCTACTGGCGGGCCAGGAACAGCTGCGCGCCTTCGAGTCCTCGCCGGGCAAGCGCCGCTGGTTCTGCGCGCGCTGCGGCTCGCCGATCTACAGCGAACGCGACGCCTTGCCCGGCATCCTGCGGCTGCGTGCCGGCGCCCTCGACGGGGAGTTGCCGAGCCGCCCGGAGGCTCATTACTACGTGGCCTCGGCGGCCAACTGGTGGCCGCTGGACGACGACCTGCCGCGCCATCCCGCCGGCAAGCCCGGTTGAGCGCGGCGGCGAGGTTGTCATGTTCGTTGCGTTCACCGCGCGTTACCCTGTGGGCCGTTTGAGTGGCTGATCGTCAAGGAGGAACGATGTCGGCATCACCCGGCCATTTTCGCGTCATGGTGCTCGGCGGCTATGGCAATTTCGGCAGCCTGATCGTCCGCCGCCTGGCCGGCATCGACGGCATGCGCGTGCTGGTCGCCGGGCGCGACCGCAAGCGCGCCGGCCTGCTGGCCGCGGAGGTGGGCGGCGAGGCGGTGTGCCTGGACATGAACCAGCCGACCCTCGCCGGGCGCCTGCGCGAGCTGGGGGTGGACCTGCTGATTTCCACCGCCGGCCCGTTCCAGGCCCAGGACTACCGGGCGGCGCGCGCCGCGGTAGCGGCGGGGGCGCACTACGTCGACCTGGCCGACGCCCGCGAATTCGTCTGCGCCATCGGCGAGCTGGACCGCGCGGCGCGCAGCGCCGGGGTGCTGGTGTGCGCCGGCGCCAGTTCGGTGCCGGCGCTCAGCGCCGCGGTGGTCGACGAACTGCTGCCGCGCTTCGCCCGCCTGGACGTCATCCACCACGGCATCAGCTCGTCGGCGAAGATTCCCGGCCAGGCCACCCTGTCGGCCGTGCTCGGCTACTGCGGCAAGCCGCTGCGCCAGTTGCGCGATGGTCGCTGGCAGGCGGTGTACGGCTGGCAGGACCTGGTCGCCCACCGCTTCCCGGCGCCCCTGGGGCGGCGCTGGCTGGCCAACTGCGACGTGCCCGACCTGGAACTCTTCCCGCAGCGCTACCCGACGGTGCGCGAAGTGCGCTTCGGCGCCGGCCTGGGCCTGCGCAGTACGCATTTCGGCACCTGGGCGCTGTCCTGGCTGGTGCGCCTGGGCGTGCTGCGCGACGCCAGCCGCCTGAGCCCCTGGCTGCAACGCCTGGCCCAGGGCCTGGAGCCGCTGGGCGACGGGCGCAGCGGCATGTTCGTGCGCCTGGAAGGCGAGGGCGCCGACGGCCGACCCCTGCGCCTGTGCTGGGAGCTGCAGGCGGCCGACGACCACGGGCCGAACATCCCCTGCATGGCGGCGGTGGCCCTGGCCCGCAAGCTGGCGGCCGGGCGCCTGGACAAGCGCGGCGCCACGCCCTGCGTCGGCCTGCTGGGCCTGGACGACTACCTAGCCGAGCTGGAAGGCCTGAGCGTGCGCCATGGCCTGCGCGAGCTGGGGCCGGAGAGCGCCCGCGGCTGATACCCCGGAAGCGGTATGCGCGCCGGCGCCGCAGGCCCGTCCGCCGCCGGCTACTGATCCACGACAAGAAACGCGCCGGGCGCCCGCCCTAGACTCCGTGACCGCCCATCCCGCGAGAGGAGTCACCCATGCACGTGGATATCGCCATCGTCGGCGCCGGCCCCGCCGGGCTCTGCCTGGCCCGCGCCCTGTCCGGCCATGGCCTGTCGATCCTGCTGATCGAGCGCCAGGCCCGCGCCGCCCTGGCCGAGCCGGCGGAAGACGGCCGCGAGATCGCCCTGACGCACGCCTCGCGCAACCAGATGCAACAGCTCGGTATCTGGCCGCGGCTGGCCGCCCAGGACATCGCGCCGCTGCGTGACGCCCAGGTGCTCAACGGCCCCTCTCTATTCGCCCTGCGCATCGATGCCGGCCTGGCCGGCGCCGGCCAGCTCGGCCACCTGGTGCCGAACCGGGCGATCCGCCGCGCCGCCTTCGAGGCGCTGCAGGACTGCGCCGACGTGACCCTGCTCGACGGCCGCGCACTGCAATCGGCCAGGGTCGCCGGCGACCGCGCCCGGCTCACCCTCGACGACGGCGAGCAACTGACCGCCGACCTGCTGGTGGCCGCCGACAGCCGCTTCTCGGAAACCCGCCGCATGCTCGGCATAGGCGCGCGCATGGAAGACTTCGGCAAGACCATGCTGGTCTGCCGCATGGCCCACGCCAAGCCCCACCAGCAGGTGGCCTGGGAATGGTTCGGCTACGGCCAGACCCTGGCCCTGCTGCCGCTCAACGGCGACGTCTCGTCGGTGGTGCTGACCCTGCCGCAGCACGAGATGGCCCAAGTGCTGGCGCTGGACGAGGCGGCCTTCGCCCGCGACATCGAGCGCCGCTTCGAACACCGCCTGGGCAGCATGGCCCTGCTCGGGCAGCGCCATTGCTACCCGCTGGTGGGCGTCTACGCCGACCGCTTCGCCGGCCCGCGCTGTGCGCTGCTGGGCGATGCCGCGGTGGGCATGCACCCGGTCACCGCCCACGGCTTCAACTTCGGCCTGCAGAGCGCCCGGCGCCTGGCCGCCGAAGTGCTGGCGGCCAAGCGCAAGGGCGGCGACCCGGGCGCCGCCGGTCCGCTGCGCCGCTACGCCCTGGCGCACCGCCTGGCGACCTGGCCGCTGTACCAGGCCACCAGCCTGATCGCCGGGCTGTACAACGACCCGCGCCCGCCGGCGCGCCTGCTGCGCAACGCCGGCCTGCGCCTGGCCCAGGGCCTGCCGCCGCTGCGCCAGGCCATCGCCCGGCACCTGACGCAGAACGCCTGACACACCGGCCTGGCCCGGGGGAGGGCGCGGGCCGCGATCCGAGAAAGAACGGGAGGAAAGACCATGGCCCTGACATCCGCCGACATCTGCGCCGCCGCCGATCGCCTGAAGGGCTTCGTCGGCTTCAACCGCAAGACCGGCAAGTACCTGGTGCGCTTCAGCGAGGACTCCTTCGGCCTCGACGTGGACGAGGACAGCATCGTCCCGGCCTGCGAGTTCGTCTGGGCGCAGAAGACCGGCGAGCTGATGACCCTCAGCCGCGAATGCCTGCAGATTCTCCAGGCGCAGAACATCGCCGAGCGCCTGGAATTCGGCGAGGCGCTGCAGACCTACCTGCGACGCACCGACCTGCCGGAGATCTGCGCCCAGCGCCAACTGAAGTAGCCGGTGTCGCCTGGAAGCGTCGGCCAATGCATTGGGGCGCCAGGTGTGGCCGGTGAGTCCAATCGCGGACGGAGTCCGCTCCTACGCCCGAGCTTCCCTGCCGGCTGCGCCGGGGCGCTCTTCGTAGGATGGGTTGAGCCTTGGCGAAACCCATGCGGTCGTGGCGATGGGTATCGCTTCGCTCAACGCCATCCTACGCGGCGTCGTGTTCGCCGGTGGGGTAGGAGCGGAATCCGCCCGCGATTTGGCGGATAACGCCGTTGCCCAAGGGCGCCAGGATGGCCGGCAGGCTCAGAGGAACATCCCGCCGGAGGCCTCCACCCGCTGGCCATTGATCCAGCGGCTGTTATCGGCCAGTAGCGCCACCACGGCGCCGCCGATGTCGTCCGGCAGACCGGCGCGGCCCAGCGCGGTGTTGCCGGCGATCTGCCGGTTGACCTCGGCATTGTCGCGCACCAGGCCACCGCTGAAGTCGGTCTCGATGGCGCCGGGGGCGAGGATGTTCACCGAGATGCCGCGCCCGCCCAGCTCCTTGGCCTGGTACCTGGTCAGCACCTCCATCGCCCCCTTCATGGCCGCGTAGGCGGCATGGCCGGGCAGGGTGAAGCGGGTGAGGCCGGTGGAGACGTTGAGGATGCGCCCGCCATCGGCGAGCAGCGGCAGCAGCTTCTGGGTGAGGAAGAAGGGGCCCTTGAGGTGGATGTTCAGCAACTGGTCGAACTGCGCCTCGGTGGTCTCGGCGAAGGCCGCGTGGATGCCGATGCCGGCGTTGTTCACCAGGTAGTCGAACTGCGGGCGGCCGAAGTGCTCCTTCAGCACGCTCTCCACGCGCTGGGCGAAGTCGGAGAAGCCGGCGCTGTCGGCGACGTCCAGGGGCAGCATCCGCACCCGGGCGCCGTGCTGTTCGATCTCGTCGGCGACGATGCGGGCTTCGTCGGCCTGGCTGCGGTAGGTACCGATGATGTCGACGCCGGCTTCGGCCAGGTGCAGCGCGGCGTTGCGGCCCAGGCCGCGGCTGGCGCCGGTGATGAGGGCGATCTTGCGGGACATGGCGTGGCTCCTGTGGGGTTGGCTTCGGGGACAAGGTTATTGTCCTGCTGGTTGCTGATAAACATGGCGGAATCGGAAATACTGCTCGCCATAACCGAACAATCCGCAGGCCCCGCCGCCCATGATCAAGCCCGAACTGTTGCGCACCTTCGTGCGCGTCACAGAACTCTCCAGCTTCACCCAGGCCGGCGAGCAGTTGGGGCTGCCGCGCTCCAGCGTTTCCGAGCAGGTCCAGGCGCTGGAGGAACTGCTCGGCACCCGCCTGCTGCAGCGCACCACGCGCAAGGTCCGGGCGACCCAGGACGGCCTGGTGTTCTACGAGCGTAGCAAGGAGCTGCTGGCGCAGATGGACGAGCTGCAGGGGCTGTTCCGCCGCGACGGCGAGGTGCTCGCCGGGCGCCTGCGGGTGGACATGCCGACCATAGTGGCGCGCAAGGTGGTGATGCCGCGCCTGGGCGAATTCACCGCCCGCCATCCGCAGCTGGAACTGGAAGTGAGCAGCACCGACCGCCGCGTCGACCTGGTGCGCGAAGGCTTCGACTGCGTGCTGCGCGTGGGCGGCGCCGCGGACGCCTCGCTGGTGGCGCGCCCGCTGAGCGGCTTCGAGCAGGTGAATTGCGCCAGCCCCGCCTACCTGCAGGCCTTTGGCATTCCACGCAGCCTGGACGACCTGGCCGGGCACCGCTTGGTGCACTACGTCCCCGTGCTGGGCACACGCCCGGCGGGCTTCGAATACCGCCGCGAGGGCAGGACGCATTTCCTGCCGATGGCCGGCAGCGTGACGGTGAACAACGCCGAGGCCTACGAGGGCGCCTGCCTCGGCGGGCTGGGCATCATCCAGGCGCCGCGCCACGGCCTGAGCGACTACCTGGCCGACGGTCGCCTGCTGGAGGTGCTGCCGGACCTGCGCCCGGCGCCGCTGGAGGTGACGCTGCTCTACGCGCACCGCCGCCAGCCGCCGCGGGTGCGGCTGTTCATGCAGTGGCTGCAGGGCCTGGTGGAGGAGGCGGCCGGCCTCTGAGCCGGCCGCGGACAACCTCAGCCCGGCCAGGCCGAGTCGAGGATGATCCGGCAGAAGTCGGCGCGTTCGAACTGCGCGTCCTTCAGGGCCAGGACGTCGGCCTTGACGTTGCCGAAGGTGGTCTGCGGCTTGTCCTTGATGCCCTGGTAGAAGGCTTCGATGATGTCGTTCTTGAAGTCGCCGCCGCGCGGGTGGGCGGCCACCACGGCGTCGCGCACGGCTTCGGGGAACTCGGCGTAGTCGATGCCCAGCACGTCCATCTCCACCCCGGCGGTGACCAGGGCGATCTCCGCGCGCATGTGCTGCGGGATGCCCGGCGTGGTGTGCAGGGCGATGGCGGTCCAGACGGTCTCCACATCGCGCTCGGCGATGCCGTAGCTGCGCAGGAACTCGGCGGCGCAGTCGGCGCCGTCCACCTCGAAGCGCTCGCACTTGCTGCAGTAGCGCGGCAGCAGGCCCATGTCGTGGAACATGGCGCCGGCGTACAGCAGCTCGGCGTCGTACTGCAGGCCCCGGCGCGCGCCGGCCAGCGCGCCCCAGTAGTACACCCGCGAGGAGTGGTGGAACAGCAGCGGGGTGGCGGTGTCGCGCACCAGTTCGGTGATCTCGCGGGCGAACTGGCTGTCGGGGACTTTTACCCCTTGGATGTCGAGGGTCATGGCGGCCTCCTGGTGAGTGGTGCGGCGCTGTGCTGCCGTGCCCTCATTGGAAGCCCGCGCCGCATTGGCAGCAATCGATTCAGAGAGCCAAATCCTGCCAAGTGAAGCCGATGCGCTGCCAACTGCTGGTAAGACTCCGCTGAAAATGACGTCATAAAACTGACGAAACTTGTTCCAGGTCAAGCTAAAAGTCAGTTCTACGTCACATTCCTGCCGCAATCCATTAAGATGCCGCGCGTGCTGTCGCCGTATTGGTACTCGCCGAGCCGTCATCGTGTCCTTCGTTTTTCCCTCCCTTCGTCCCGCACTGCTGCAGCGTGCCCTGGTACTCACCCTGTGGGTGCTGGCGGCGCCCCTGTGCCTGGCGGCTTCCGGCGCCGCGGACGGCGATGGCGCAGCCCTGCGCGGCATGCTGCTGGGCATCCTCAGCTACGTGCGCTGGCCGCGGGAGCCGCAGACCCTGGAGCTGTGCGTACTGGGCGAAAGCGAATACGCCGAGGACCTGCTGCGCCGGGGCAGCCTGCTGCAGGCCAACGGCCGCCGCGTCGAGGTGCGCCGCGCGCAGGTGGACGACCCCGCCCTGGGCGAGCGCTGCAACGTCCTCTATCTCGGCCTTCTGGATGAGGCGCAGCGCCGGCGCGCGTTCGCCGGGGTCGCCGGGCACCCGGTGCTGTCGCTCAGCGAGCACGACCCCGACTGCAGCGTCGGCAGCGTGTTCTGCCTGGACTTCAGCGCCACGCCGCCGTCCTTCGCGGTGAACCTGGATTCGGTGGCGCACAGCGGCGTGCGGGTGCACCCCAACGTGCTCAACCTCGGCCGGCGGAGGGGCCAGCCATGAACCTGCCGCGCCTGACCGAGCGCCGCAGCACCCGGCGCAAGTCGCTGGGCCGCCTGCTGTACCGCGCGCACCTGGGGGTGGCCCTGGCCTCGGTGTGCATGGCCGGGCTGGCGGTGGCGGTGGTCGGCCTGCTCACCCTGCGCGCCTATGCCGAGCACAACCTGCACCTGATCGGCCGTTCGATGGCCTACACCGTCGAGGCCGCGGTGGTGTTCAACGACAGCGCCGCCGCCGAGGAAGCCCTGCGCCTGGTGGCCAGCACCGAGGAAGTGCGCCGCTGCGCCGTGTACGACGCCCAGGGCCGCCTGCTGGCGACCTGGGAGCGCGGCCACGGAGTGAGCGCGCTGCGGCATTTCGTCGGGCGCTGGTGGCTCAACCACGAGGAAGTGCAGCCCATCGTCCACGACGGCCGGCAGATCGGCGAAATCCGCCTGACCGGCACCGGCGGGCGCCTGCTGACCTTCCTGATCACCGGCCTGGGCGGCATGCTCGGCTGCCTGCTGCTGACCGCCCTGGGCGCCTTCTACCTGTCGCGGCGCATGGTCAGCCGCATCGTCACGCCGCTCGACCGCCTGGCCCGGGTGGCCCACGCGGTGCGCCGCGACCGCCAGTTCTCGCGGCGCGTGCCCTCGGCGCGCATCGCCGAGCTGGACGAGCTGGGCGGCGACTTCAACGCGCTGCTCGACGAGTTGGAAGCCTGGCAGCAGCACCTGGAGCGCGAGAACGCCTCCCTGGCGCACCAGGCCAATCACGACAGCCTCACCCACCTGCCCAACCGCGCCTTCTTCGAGGGCCGCCTGAGCCGCACCCTGCGCGAGCTGGCCCAGCGCGGCGAGCAGGCGGCGGTGCTGTACATCGACTCCGACCGCTTCAAGGCGATCAACGACGAACTCGGCCACGCGGCCGGCGACCGGGTGCTGGTGGCCATCGCCGAGCGCATCCGCGGCCAGCTGCGCGACAGCGACCTGGTGGCGCGCCTGGGCGGCGACGAATTCGCCGTGCTGCTGGCGCCGCTGCCGGACAGCCGCGCGGCGCTGCGCGTCGCCGACGACATCCTGGCCAGCATGGCGGCGCCCATCGCCCTGCCGGACGGCAGCAGCATCAGCACCTCGCTGAGCGTCGGCGTGGCGCTCTATCCGCGCCACGGGCGCACCCTGGCCGAGCTGCTGCACCGCGCCGACGGAGCCATGTACCAGGCCAAGCGCCGCGGCCGGGGCATGCGCAGCCTGGCCGGCGAGGACACGGATTCCAACACCGAGGACTACAAGGAGATAGCCCGTGATAGCCAAGCCCCTGAAACCTAGCCGTCTGTTCATCGGCCTGCTGCTGACGCTGCTGCTGGCCGGCTGCCAGACGCCGCCGGCGCCGCAGAAGGGGCTGAGCGCCGAACAGGTCGCAGCCCTCCAGCAGCAGGGCTTCCAGCTGGGCGACGAGGGCTGGGAACTGGGGTTGTCGAGCAAGGTGCTGTTCGGCAACAACGTCGACAGCATCGACCCGTCCAGCCGCGGCGAGGTCGAGCGCATCGGCCACGCGTTGCTGGCGGTGGGTATCGACAAGCTGCGCCTGGAAGGCCATACCGATTCCTACGGCGATGCGGGTTACAATCAGCAGCTCTCGGTGCGCCGGGCACAGTCTGTGGCCCAGGTGCTGGCCGGCATCGGCATGCCCCGGGACAACCTCGAAGTCATCGGCCGCGGCATGCAGCGCCCGGTGGCGGACAACAGTAGCGCCGCCGGGCGCATGGAGAACCGCCGGGTCTCCATCATCGTCCCGGCCGAGTAAGGAGTCGCCGTGGAGCGGTCTTCGCCATTGGCTGCCTACCGCCTCGCTGTGAGCGAGCGGGGGTTCGTCGAGGATGCCGCGCAATGGCACGCGGCACAGCGCCTGGAGGAATGCCAGGCGGCCCTGCACCGTGGCGAGCGGCCGTTGGGCGTGTACCTGTGGGGCCCGGTGGGGCGCGGCAAGACCTGGCTGCTGGACCGCTTCCACGCCAGCCTGCGGGTGCCCGCGCGGCGCCAGCATTTCCATCATTTCATGCAGTGGGTGCATCGGCGCCTGTTCCAGCTGTCCGGCACCGCCTCGCCCTTGCAGGCGCTGGCCGCCGAACTGGCCGGCGAGGTGCGGGTGCTGTGCTTCGACGAACTCTTCGTCAGCGATATCGGCGACGCCATGCTGCTGGGCGGCCTGCTGCAGGCCATGTTCGAGCAGGGCGTGGTGGTGGTCGCCACCTCCAACCAGCCGCCCCGGGGGCTGTACGCCGACGGCTTCAACCGCGAGCGCTTCCTCCCGGCCATCGCCGCCCTGGAGCGCCACATGCAGGTGCTGGCCACCGACGGCGGCCAGGACCACCGCCTGCACCCGGGCGCGCCGGTGCAGCGCTACTGGCTGTGCCGCGCCGGGGTGCCCAGCGCCCTGGGCTACGTGTTCGCCGCGCTGGCCGGCAGCGGCAGCGAGGCGCCGCTGGCGCTGGGCCACCGCGAGCTGGCCGTGGTGCGCCACGGCCGCGGGGTGCTCTGGTGCCGCTATGCCGACCTCTGCGAGCGGCCCTGGTCGGCCCAGGATTTCATCGGCCTGTGCGACCGCTTCCACGCCATCCTGCTCGGCGACATCCCCGAGCTGGGCGGCGAGCGCCGCGAGGCGCGCATCGCCCGCGGCACCGAGGACGGCGCCCGGCGCGTGGCCGCCGGCGACCGCCAATTGCCGGCGCTGTCGGCCCGGGACGACGGCGTGCGCCGCTTCATCGCCCTGGTCGACGAATGCTACGACCGTGGCGTGCCGCTGTACCTGGAGGCCGAGGTGGCGCTGGAGGCGCTGTACACCCAGGGCGGCCTGGAATTCCCGTTCCGCCGCACCCTGAGCCGCCTGCGCGAGATGCAGACCAGCCGCTTCGGCCGCTGAGCGGCGCGTGGGCGCGTTCGTCGGAGCTGTTCCAGACTTGTCGATTCCGCGTCCCGCCGGACGACCAGGAACAGGGCGCGGCCATGGTGGCCGCGCGTCCAGACGAGGAGACAGCCCATGTCCCGCATCCAGCGCATCACCCCCTGCCTGTGGTTCGACGACCAGGCGGAGCAGGCCACGGCCTTCTACACGGCCATCTTCCCCAACTCGCGCATCGGCGCCGTCAGCCATTACGGCGAGGCCGGCCAGGAAATCCACGGCCGCTCGCCGGGCTCGGTGATGACAGTGGCCTTCGAGCTGGACGGCATCGCCTTCACCGCGCTCAACGGCGGGCCGCTGTTCAAGTTCAGCGAGGCGCTGTCGCTGCAGGTGAACTGCGACAGCCAGGAGGAAATCGACCACTACTGGGAACGCCTATCCGCCGGCGGCCCGGTGGAAGCGCAGCAGTGTGGCTGGCTGAAGGACAGGTATGGCCTGTCGTGGCAGATAGTGCCGGCCATGCTCACGGACTTGATAGCCGGCCCGGCGACGGCGGCGTCGCAACGCCTGATGCAGGCGCTGCTGGGGATGAAGAAGTTGGATATCGCGGCGTTGCGCAGGGCCTACGACGGGGCGTGAGCTACGTACCTGTGCGCCGAGGTGCTTTTCGTAGGATGGGTTGAGCTTGCGAAACCCATGCGGCTGCGGTGATGGGTATCGCTTCGCTCAACACCATCCTACGGGGTGGTTTGCCGGCGGGTGTGGAGCGGACTCAACGCCTCCGCCGCAGGCCCTCTCTCCCTCCGGGAGAGGGCTGGGGTGAGGGTGCTCTGGAGCCCGCCGCGCAATCCCAACCCTGAATCGCAGACGAAAAAAAAGGCCGTTACCGAGTCGCGGGGGAAGCGGGGGTGGTAACGGCCTTGATGCTTCAAAACCAGGCGAGCAACACCTGATGGGTAATAAGCTAGCAAATTGTTCGCAGGCTAATGATGAATGCGCTTGATAGTGCATATGGGCCGGGACGATGGTTCGCCGCGGGCCCGGGGCATCAGAGGATGCTCAGCGGGTACTCGATGAAGGCGCGCACCTCGTTGAGGTCCGGGCCGACGTCGTTGTCCGCGCGGTAGATGGAGTTGCGCAGCTTGAACGACAGGTCCTTGGCCGGGCCGCTCTGGATCACGTACTTGACCTGGTTGAACAGCTCGCGCTCGGTGCCGTCGGAGTCGCCGCCGGTGTCGATGTTGTCGCCGCGCACGTAGGCGATCTTGTAGGTCAGCCCGGGCACGCCGTAGCCGCCGAAGTCCAGCTCGTAGCTGGCCTGCCAGGAGCGTTCGTCCTTGAGGTTGAAGTCGGCGTAGTAGGAGTTGGCCAGGTAGATGGTGCCGCCGCCGTCGCCGTAGTCGTAGGCGTAGCCGGCATCGCCGCTGCTGCGCTGGTGGGCGAGGATGAAGGCGTGCGGGCCGACGCTGTACTTGGCCGCCAGGCTCCAGATGGTGTTGCGGTCGTTGTCGCCGTCGCCGCCGAAGTCCAGCGCGGCCTGGGAGCCATCGTCGTACTTGGTGCGGTAGATGTTGAAGTCGAAGTTCAGCGCCTGCTCGGCGGCCAGCGGCAGGCTGTAGTTGACGTTGGCGTAGGTCTTGGCGAAGACGTCGCGCACGTCGCTGTGGTAGAGCGCCACGCTGAGGTCGTCGGTGACCGCGTAGCTGCCGCCGTAGAGGTAGATCTCGTCCAGGTGGTTGGGGTCGCGCGCCGGGCTGCCCATGGGGCTGTCGGCGGTGAACTTGCCGGCGTTCAGCTGCAGGCCCTTGATCTCCTCGCTGGTCAGCAGGGTGCCGGTGAAGGATTGCGGCAGCATGCGCGAGTCGTCGCGGGAGAGCACCGGCAGGTCGGGGAACTGGTTGCCGTACTTGATCACGGTATTGGAGAAGCGCAGCTTCACCGCGCCGCCGGCCTCGGACAGGCTGTCCACCGGCTTGCCGTCGTCGTGTTCGTTGAAGATGCCGGTGTAGTTGCGCCCGCGGCCGCTGTCGAGCTTGACGCCGAGCAGGCCGTAGGCGTCGACGCCGAAGCCCACGGTGCCCTGGGTGAAGCCGGACTCGAAGGTGCCGATGAAGCCCTGGCCCCAGACCTTGGCGTCGTTGGTGTGGTCCTTGTAGTCGCGGTTCCAGTAGACGTTGCGCAGCAGCAGGTCGAGCCTGGCGTCCTCGATGAATCCCTTCGCCTCGTCCTGGGCGCTGGCCTGGGCCAGCTGGGCGCCCGCGGCCATCACGGCGAAGGCCAGCGCGTGGCGTTTCATGATCCTCATGGATATAGCTCCTTTGGTTTCCAACTTTCAGGTTTTAGCAGTTTTTCGTGCTATCACCAGTGACCGGGTTGTCATTCGTCGGAAATTTCCTACGGCTGGAAACCGCGTGCTAGAGCCTGCCGCTGAGAATCGTGTGATAGCTATCTAATGGCGCTTGGCCGGCGGAAGGGGCGCAAGGCCCCTTCTTCGAGGGCGGTCAGTAGCTGAAGAAACCCTGGCCACTCTTGCGGCCCAGGCGGCCGGCCGCGACCATTTCCTTGAGCAGCGGGGCGGGGCGGTACTTGGAGTCGTCGAAGCCGTCGTAGAGCACCTGCATGATCGCCAGCAGGGTGTCCAGGCCGATCAGGTCGGCCAGGGCCAGCGGGCCGATCGGGTGGTTGCAGCCCAGCTGCATGCCGGCGTCGATGTCGGCGGCGCTGGCCAGGCCTTCCTGGAGCACGAAGATGGCCTCGTTGATCATCGGCACCAGGATGCGGTTGACCGCGAAGCCCGGGGCGTTCTTCACGCTCACCGCGGTCTTGCCGACCAGGCCGGCGAAGGCCAGGGCGCGGGCGTGGGTCTCGTCGGCGGTCTGCAGGCCGCGGATCACTTCCAGCAGGCCCATCACCGGCACCGGGTTGAAGAAGTGCAGGCCGATGAAGCGCTGCGGGTTGCGCACTACCACCGCCAGTTGGGTGATGGAGATGGACGAGGTGTTGCTGGCGATCACGCAGTCGGGGCCGACCAGCTCGTCGACCTGGCGCAGGATGCGCAGCTTGAGTTCGAGATTCTCGGTGGCGGCCTCGATCACCAGGTCGGCGTCCTTCAGCGCGGCGTAGTCGGTGCCGCCCTGGATGCGCGCGAGGATGCCCGGCTTGTCGGCGGCGACCAGCCTGTCCTTCTTGATCAGCCGTTCGAGGTTGCCGTCGATGGTCTTCAGGCCGCGTTCGACGGCGGCGTCGGACACGTCGATCATCGCCACCTGGAGCCCGGCGGCGGCGCACACCTGGGCGATGCCGTTGCCCATGGTGCCGGCGCCGATCACGCCGATCTTGCGGATGCCGGGAGTGGTGTCTGCTGTACTCATGCCTGTTGTTCCTCTGCGATGAATGAAGCGCCCCGCGGCGCCGGCGGCGACGATAGCGCAGGCGCCGGCCCAGGGCGAGCCTCCTGCGGGACGGGGGGCTGGCAGCTGTGACTTTGCCGAGGGCATATGCGCCATTTCATGGCGGGTTAGTCTATGTGGGTGGGGTTGGGGACGAGTCTTTGGCACAGTATTGTCGTGGGCGTCCGGCATGGCCGGTGAGTCCAATCGCGGACGAAGTCCGCTCCTACGCCTGTGTTTCCCTGGAGCTGTAGGAGCAACTGTCTCGCCGACTGCGCCGAGCTGCTTTTCGTAGGATGGGTTGAGCTTGCGAAACCCATGCGGCCGAAGTGATGGGTATCGCTTCGCTCAACACCATCCTACGAAAAGCCATGCTCGCTCATGCCGTAGGAGCGGACTCCGTCCGCGATTGGACTTCCAGAGAAATCTCCGCGCGCACCGGAACGCCCCTTCGGCATGAACAACCCAGGCAACCCCATGAAATCCGAACGCATCCCCCTGGACTACCCATGCGGCCCCGCTCCGGACCCCGGCGCCAGCCGCGAGATCGCTCCGGGCGTGCACTGGCTGCGCATGCCCCTGCCGCTGAGCCTCGACCATATCAACCTGTGGGCCGTGGAAGACGGCGATGGCTGGGCACTGTTCGACACCGGCATGCACACCCAGGCCACCCTCGACGCCTGGCGCACGCTGCTGGCCCCCGGCGGCGCGCTGGGCGGGCGGCGGCCGACGCGGCTGTTCGTCACCCACATGCACCCGGACCACGTCGGCCTGGCCGGCTGGCTCACCCGCGAGTACGGCTGCGAACTCTGGATGACCTTCGGCGAGTACATGAACTGCCGCGTGCTGGCCGCCGACAGCGGCCGCGAGGCGCCGCCGGAGGGCGTGCGCTTCTACCGCCGCGCCGGCTGGGACGAAGCGGCCATCGCCCACTACCGGTCGCGTTTCGGCGGCTTCGGCAAGTTCATCTGGCCGCTGCCGGAAAGCTACCGGCGCCTGCGCGACGGCGAGCGCATCCGCATCGGCGCGCACGACTGGCAGGTGGTGGTGGGTTCAGGACATTCACCCGAGCACGCCAGCTTCCATTGCCCCGAGCTGCGCCTGCTGGTCGCTGGCGACCAGGTGCTGCCGCGCATCTCGCCGAACGTCTCGGTGTTCCCCACGGAGCCGGCGGCCGACCCGCTGGGCCAGTGGCTGGAATCCCTGGCCAAGGTGCGCCGCGAGGTGCCCGACGACGTGCTGGTGCTGCCGGCCCACAACGAACCCTTCCAACCCCTGCATGCGCGCCTGGAGCACCTGGAACGCGGCCACCAGCGAGGCCTGGAACGCCTGCAGGCACTACTGGGCGAAGGTCCGAAACGCGCCATCGACCTGTTCGGCGCGCTCTTCGCCCGGCGCATCGACCAGGACCTGCTGGCCCTGGCCACCGGCGAATGCCTGGCCAACCTCAACTACCTGGTGCAGCGCGGCCGGGTGCTGGCCAGCGAGGACGCGCAGGGCGTGGCCTGGTACCGCCTGGCCTGAGGCGCGGGCTCAGATCCATACGTCGTTGGGCGCGGTGCGCTCGCCGCCCTGGTCGCCGGTGTTGAGCACGCCGCGCGGCTCGATCAGCAGTACCTGCACCTCCTGCGCGGCGAAGGGCTTGTGCTCCACGCCGCGGGGCACCACGTACATCTCCCCGGCGCGCAACTGCACGGCGCCGTCGTGGAAGTCGATGCGCAGCTCGCCGTCGAGCACGATGAAGGTCTCGTCGGTGTCGGCGTGGCTGTGCCAGACGAACTCGCCTTCCAGCTTCACCAGCTTGAACTGGTAGTCGTTCATCTCGGCCACCACCCGCGGCTGCCACTGCTCGTGGATGGCCGCCAGCTTGGCGGCGAAGTTGATGGGCTGGTAGGGGCGTGGGGATGTTTGCGGCATGTTTCAGCTCCTGGATCATCGAGCGGCCAGGGTAGGGGCCCGGGGCGCGGGCGTCTTGCATATTCCTGCGCATGAGTGAGGCGCCGCGGGCGGATTTTCCGCCTAAGGAAATCCCCGATGCCTACGGCAGCCTACCCCCATGCCGAGGCCGTTTCCCCGTATGGTCCGCCGCGGGGCCCATCCCCTAAGGTGCCCCTGGCCCCGCCCTTCGAGGGCGAGGGCGCCTTGCAGCGACACGCCTGCCCATAACGACAAGAGACCTCGCCATGAACCCTTCCTCCTCGTGCCGCGCCCCGCGCACGGCTCCAGCCGCCATCGACGCCTGCGCGGCGCGCCCGGCGCGCAAGCGCTACGCCTACGAGTGGTATGTCGTCAGCCTGTGCATGGTGGCGTACATCTTCTCCTTCGTGGACCGGCAGATCCTGGCGCTGATGATCGAGCCCATCAAGGCCGACCTGCAGCTCAGCGACACCCAGTTCAGCCTGCTGCACGGGCTGGCCTTCTCGCTGTTCTACGCGGTGATGGGCTGGCCCATCGCCTACCTGGCCGATCGCTTCTCGCGGCCGCGGATCATCGCCCTCGGCGTGGTCTTCTGGAGCCTGGCCACTGCCGCCTGCGGGCTGTCGAAGAACTTCCTGCAGATGTTCCTGGCGCGCATCGGCGTCGGCGTGGGCGAGGCGGCGCTGTCGCCGGCGGCCTACTCGATGTTCAGCGACCTGTTCCCGCGGGAGAAGCTCGGCCGCGCGGTGGGCATCTACTCCATCGGCTCCTTCCTCGGCGGCGGCCTGGCGTTCCTGGTCGGCGGCTACGTCATCGACCTGCTCAAGGACACCCAGGCGCTGGCGCTGCCGCTGCTGGGCGAGGTCAAGGCCTGGCAGCTGACCTTCTTCATCGTCGGCCTGCCCGGCGCGCTGGTGGGCCTGCTGATCTGGCTGACCGTGCGCGACCCGCAGCGCCAGGGCCTGAGCCGCGACGCCAGCGGCCAGGCCAGGGCCGTGGCGCCGGGCGACGGCGTGCGCTTCCTCGGCCGCCACCGGCTGACCTTCACCTGCCTGTACCTGGGCTTCTCCTGCTACGCCATGGCCCTGTACGCCATGCTCAGCTGGACCCCGGCGCTGTACATGCGCAAGCACGGCCTGGACCCGGTGAGCACCGGCTACACCCTGGGCGTGGTACTGCTGCTGGCCAACACCGCCGGCGTGTACTGCGGCGGCTGGCTGACCGACCTGCTGGCCCGCCGCGGCCACGGCGACGCGGCCATGCGCACGGGCGTGATCGGCGCCATCGGCATGCTCGTGCCGGTGGCCCTGTTCGCCGTGGTCGAACCGCTGTGGCTGTCCCTGGCGCTGCTGGTGCCGGCGATGTTCTTCGCCTCCTTCCCCCTGCCGACCTCCACCACGGCCATGCAGAACCTGGCGCCGAACCAGGTGCGCGCGCAGGTCTCGGCGATCTTCCTGCTGATCAGCAACCTGCTGGCGGTGGGCCTGGGCACCACCCTGGTGGCGCTGATCACCGACCGCGTGTTCGGCGACCCGGCGGCGGTGGGGGCGTCCATCGCCATCGTTTCCGCGGTGGCTGCGTTGCTGACCATAGGGCTGTTGTGGAAGGGCTGCGGCAGTTATCGCGCGAGCCTGGTGCGTGAACAGGCGGAGCGTGCCTGAGCGGACTCCATCCGCGCTTCGTGCCACAGGGAATGGCGTGGGTGGGGCAGCGTAGGAGCGGATCTTATCCGCGAACCGCGCCGGTGGCTCCGGCTATCGCGGACAAGGTCCGCTCCTACGGGGACATGCCGTGCCTCCCGGAAACCTGTAGGAGCGGGCCCTGCCCGCGAAATCGCGCGCAGGGCGCGCTCCTACATGGGAATGGCGTGGGTGGAATTCATCCGCGCTACGCCGGCACCACTTCGCGGCCCGGCAGGAAACGTCCGAAGCCGCGCTCCTTGCCCAGTTCCTCGGCGAAGCTGCTTTCCCGCCGGTACGCCACGCGCCCATTGATCACTGTGGCGTCCACCGCCGCATCGTTGCGTTTCACCAGGCGCACCAGGCCGAGGTTTTCCATGGGCGCTTCGCTCACTTCGTCCAGTTCGTCGGTCAGCCCCTCGGGGTTGACGATCACCAGGTCGGCGCGCTCGCCCACGCGCAGGTAGCCGGCGTCCAGCCCGGCGAAGTCGGCCAGTTCGCCGGTCAGGCGCTGCACCGCGCGGCCCACGTCCATGAACGGCTGGCCGGCCAGCTCGGCGTCGCGCACGTACTTGAGCAGGCGCAGCGGGAAGTTGTACTGGGCGTGGGACGCCAGGTGTGCGCCGGAGTCGGCGAAACCCGGTTGCGTCCAGGGGCTGGCCAGCAGTTTGGCCATCACCTGCGGGCGGTGGTTGCCGTAGCAGGTGGTCCACTTCAGTGCGTTGCGGTACTGGCTGGCCAGGTCGAAGAAGGCGTCCACCGCATCCTTGCCCTGCTGCTGGCCGATGTCCTCGAAGTTGCGGCCGATCAGGCTGGCGTCCGGGCATTCGCGCACCCAGCAGTCGGACAGTCGGCGGTGCCACAGGCCCAGGCTGAGGGTGGCCTTGATGTCCTTGCGGAAGCGCTCGCGGAAGGCCGGGTCCTGGATGCGCGCGTAGAGCTCTTCCGGGTCCTTGATGTCGCGGAGGATTTCGCCGGCGCCGAATTCCTCGAAGCCGTTCATGTTCAGCCCCTCGATGCGCACGTTGAACGGCGCCGGCAGCGTCTGCCAGCGGAAGCGCCCGCGCAGCACGCGGTTGGCCAGCCAGCCGGAGGCGCGGGTGATGCGGTGCATGAAGGGCTGCGACTTGAGGTCCAGAGCGGTGAGCATGCTGCACTTGAGCGGCCGGCGGAACCAGCCGTGGGCCTGCCAGAGGAAGGCGAACACGTTGATCTTGGTCACCGCGTTGGGCGCGCCCTGCATCAGCGCGCCGCGCCGGCGCAGCACGGCGAACAGGCGGGAGAATTCCTTCCAGCTGGCGAAGGTGGAGGGCAGCGGGCTGGACCAGGCGCGCTCGCCGTCTATCTTGTCCAGCCGCGTGGTCATCACCGAGAGGCCGAAGCAGCCGGCGTCCAGCGCCTCGTTGAGCAACTGCTCCATGCGCTGCAGCTCGGACTCGGTGGGCTTGGCGCCGCTGGTGGCGCGCTCCAGCCCCATCACCGCCACGCGCAGCTCGGAATGGCCGAGGAAGGAGCACAGGTTCGGCCCCAGCGGCAGCTGCTCGTAGAAGGCGCGGTAGCCGGCGGCGTCGCGCCAGGTGCGTTTCTCCCGCAGGATCGGCAGCACCACCTCGCGCGGCACCGCCTCGACGCGGGTGAACAGGTCGGAGCAGTCCTCCGCCTCGCCCAGCACCATGCTGATGGAGCAGGAGCCCAGGGCCACCGTGGTCACGCCGTGGCGCACCGATTCCTTCAACGCCGGCGCGGCTATTACCTCGGCGTCGTAGTGCGAGTGGATTTCCAGGAAGCCCGGGGTCACCCACTTGCCGGTGGCGTCGAGCACCTGCGGGCAGCCGGCCTCGTCCAGCGGCGAGGCGCTGAGGGTGTCGAGGCGCCCGGCGCGGATGCCCAGGTGGCGCAGCGCGCCGGGGGCGCCGCTGCCGTCGAAGTAGAGGCCGTTCTTGACGATGATGTCGTAGCTCACAGGAGGCTCCAGGGAGACAGCAGCAGGACCCCGCTGACCAGCAGCAGGAGGTGGATGGCCAGGCGGAAGTGGCGTTCCGGGCAGCGCCGGTGCAGGTATTCGCCCAGCCACAGGCCCAGCGGCAACAGCGGCGCGTAGGCCAGCACCTGGGGCAGGGCCGGGCGCAGCCGGCCGTCGACCAGGAAGGCCAGGGTGAGCAGGCCGTTGAGGCTGAACCAGACGCACACCAGGGTGGCGCGCAGGCGCGACTTGTCCAGCTGCTGGCCGGCCAGGGCGTAGACCAGCAACGGCCCGCCGGAAGCGAACAGGCCCTGGCAGACGCCGGCGGCGCCGGTGGCCAGGCGCATCGCCCAGGCCGGCACCTGGCCCCTGGGCGTGCCCCTGGCGCTGCGGTGCAATTCGCGGGCGGCGAACCACAGGATGAGCAGGCCGAGGCCGCGCTTGAGCAGTTGCGGGTCCAGCCAGGGCAGCAGCAGGTAGCCGGCCACCATACCCAGCAGCATGCCCGGCAGCAGGGTGGCCAGCAGCAGCCGCCACTGCACCAGGCGCCGGTGGCGCCAGGCCAGGTAGCTGGTCAGGCCGACGTTCAGCGGCACCAGCACCGGCAGCAGCTGTTCGATGGGCAGCAGCAGGGCGCCGAGGGACAGCGCCAGCACCACGCTGCCGAAGCCGGTGACCGCTTCCAGGGTGTAGGCCAGCAGAATGAAGCTGCCCAGGGCAGGGGCCACGTAGCTCATGGCGTTCTCCCCCCGGCGGCGGCGAGCTTGGGCAGCGGCGCGCGGCGCGACCAGAACAGCGCCAGGCCCAGCCCGGTGAGCAGTTGCCAGCAGCCCCAGAAGGCGGCGATCAGCAGCATGCCGCCGGCCTCGGGGAAGAAGGTGAGGATCAGCGCCATGCCCAGCGCCGAGTTGTGGATGCCGCTTTCCAGCGTCACCGCGCGCACGTCGGCCTCGCCCAGCCGGCAGGCCCGCGCGCACAGGTAGCCCAGGCCCAGGGCGGCGCCGTTGAGCAGCGCCACCAGCCAGAAGAACAGGTGGAAGTAGGCGACGAACTGCGCGTAGTTCTTGATGAAGGCCATCACCACGAAGGCCGCCAGCACCAGCAGCGAGAACACCCGCATGGGCTTCTCCAGGCGCCGCGCCAGCTGCGGGCGGCGGCGGCCCAGGGCCATGCCGGCGAGCATCGGCGCCACCAGCACCAGCAGTACCGTGGCCAGCAGCTCCAGCGGGTCGATGCGGATCTGCGTGAGCAGCGCGCGGGTCTCCGGCGCAAGGCTGGCGTAGAGGGCGAAGTTGAACGGCGTGAAGAACCCGGCGGACAGCCCGGACACCGCGGTGACGCTGGCCGACACCGCGACGTTGCCGCGCGCGAGCCAGGTCATGACGTTGGAGAAGCTGCCGCTGGGGCAGGTGGCCACCAGCAGCATGCCCAGCGCCAGTTGCGGGTCGATCGGCAGCAGGTTGGCCAGCAGGCAGGCGCTGGCCGGCAGCAGCAGGAACTGGATGAGCATGCCGATCAGCGGCGCCTTGGGCGCGCGAACGATGCGGGCGAAGTCCTCGCGGCGCAGTTCCAGGGAGACGCCGAACATCATCAGCGCGATGATCGCGTTCAGGGCCAGCATCGAGGCGCCGGCGAATTCCAGGTGGACGGTGGGCATCAGCGCGCCTCCCTAAGGGGCGCGGGGCACGGTTTGCAAGGCATGCGCGGCTCGTTTGTATTTCTCGTTGTAATGGGCAAGGATACCTGCCCCGCGCCGCGCTTTGCTGGCTCAATCAGGACTTTTTCCGGTTATTTCGGGACCATGCCCAACAGCCCCTCGATCACCGTGCATTACGCCCAGGGCATCCTCCAGGCCGCTACGCGCCTGGGCCTGCAACTGCCCGCCGACCTGCGCGAGCTGGGCCGCGAGGCGCGCATCCCGCTGGCGCGCCAGGACGAGCTGTGGCAGGGCCTGTGCGCCGCCAGCGCCGACCCGCTGCTGGGCCTGCGCCTGGGCAGCGCCCTGCAGGTCGGTCACCTGGACATGGTCGGCGCCCTGCTGATGAGCTGCGAGAGCTTCGGCGAAGCCCTGGAAGCGCTGCTGGAGTACTACCCGATCATCGCCGAGGGCAGCGAATTCGCCCTGCGCCGCGAGGCTGGCGGCATTGCACTGGTCTACCGCCCCAGCTACCGCGTGCGCCGCGAGGCGCGGGTGGAGGCGGTGCTGGCCAGCCTGGTGCGCCTGAGCGCCTGGATCACCGGCGAGCGCGTGCATCCGCTGGCGGTGCGTATCGGCCACCCAGCCCGGGGCGAGGCGGGCAGTTACCGCGAACTGCTGGGCCTGCTGCCCGACTTCAGCGCCGGCGAGGATGGCCTGCTGTTCGCCGAGGACGACCTGCAGGTGCCGCTGATCCAGGCCAACGCCCTGATGCGCGAGCACCTGCGCCAACTCGCCGACGCCCAGTTGCAGCGCCTGGGCGCGCAGAGCCTCGCAGCGCAGGTGCAGGGCCTGCTGCGCGAGCACCCTCAGTGGGGCAAGGAACGCATCGCCGAACGCCTGGGCCTCAGCGGGCGGCACCTGAACCGGCGCCTGGCCGAGGAGGGCAGCAGCTTCAAGCTGTTGCGCGAGCGGGTGCTGCACGCCATGGCCGAGCAACTGCTGCAAGGCCCCGCGCGGCTGGCGGAAGTGGCCGAGCGTCTGGGCTTCTCCGACGAAAGCGCCTTCGCCAAGGCCTTCCGCCGCTGGAGCGGCATGACCCCCGGGCAGTTCCGCCAGGGCGCGGACTGACTCAGGCGTGGGCCGCCAGGGCGCGCAGGCGCTCGCCGGCCACCACGATCTTGCGCTGGCGGTGGCGGCCCTGGCCGGGGTTGAAGGTCTGCAGTTCGATGCGCTTGCGGAAGCAGTCCACCTCGTCTTCCTGCAGGGGGCGGCCCTCGGCGGTCAGCAGGTCGCGGCGGATGCGTTCGATGAAGTTGTTCAGGCGCGTCGGGTCGCGCCATTCGCTGGCCGGAATCGCCCAGGTGGTCAGCAGGCGCCGGCTCTGGTTGTCGCGCAGCCTCAGCAGCAGGCCGCCGTCCGGGCGCTGCTGGAGGTCGACGCGGTAGTCGCTGAACTGTTCGCCGAGGAGTTGCGGGGCCTGGTTGCGATCGTTGTGCATGACGCTCTCCCTTGGGTATCCATGAAGCCGATGGGAGAGCCGTTGCAGCATGCGTTCCAGCTTCGCTTGAAAATTTTCTCTTTTTAAATCAGCTGGTTATTCGATAGCGATAGAGACGCGCCCGTGCATTTCGCACGATTGCACGAAGCCTGCACGGCAGAATGCAAGCTCCACGGCGCTCAGTGCTGCTCGTCGATCACGCCTTCCTGGTGGGCAGCGGACAGGTGCGGTTCCTGGCCGCTGTCGACCGGGTCCAGCTCCACCAGTTCTTCCAGTTCGTCGGCTTCCCTGGTCACCACTGGATCGGGGTGCGGGGTATCCACGGGGCTTTTCATAGGGGCACTCCTGCAAGGGGCATCGCGGCCCTTACCTTTGCTCGGACCGCACGCAGGCGGGCGCGTGCGATCCATTTCATGCGCACAGTGTCGCGCGAAAACCCGCCCGCGCAAGGCGAGGCGAGGAACGGCAGGCAAGGCAAAGGGGCGGCTGCTAGAAGCCGCTGACTCGTCGGTGCCCCGGCTCGTCCAGGTGCATGCCGAAGGCCAGTTGGAAGAACTCGGCGAGCTGTTCGTCGAGCACCTCGCCGTCCAGCGAGTCCAGTTGCGCACCCAGGCGGCGCATGCGCTGGCCATGGGTGGCGTACTGCTCGTGGACCAGGCCCTGGAGTTCGGTATCGGCGACGATGCGGTAGAAGCTCGGCTGCTGGCTGCTGCCCAGGCGGGCGAACAGGCACAGTTGCAGGTGATCGTCTTCGTCCATCAGCAACTCGACCTGGCAATCCAGGCCGCGGTCGCGGGCGAAGCGGCTGGCTTCCTCGAAGGCGGGCAGGGCCTTCTGCAGGACGTGGGTCTCGAAGGTGAAGAGGAAATCTTCCTCCGCGGGCCCCGAGGCCCTGGGTGCAGAGTCGTACATGCCGGCGGCTCCTGTGCGGGGGATAAGGAAACACGCAAACGGACCACGTAATCCCGGCGCCACACCTCGACCGCGCCGGACGACAACGCCCATGACACTTGTCTGGCGCCAATCTGTCAATGAGTTCCCCGGCATATGCGCGGCGCTGCAAATAGCCATGGGTTCGAAGCAGGCCCGCTCAAGGCGCCGGCGCGCCGGCCAGGGCGGGGAAATCCTCCGGGGTGAGGGTTTCGCGCTCCAGCAGCAGTTGCGCGCCGGCCTCCAGGTCGCTGCGGCGTTGCTCCAGCAGGGCCCGGGCGCGGCGGAAGGCTTCGTCGATCAGCTCGCGCACGCACAGGTCCACCTCGCGGGCGGTCTGCTCCGAGTAGTCCTTTTCGCGCAGCCCCGCCAGGTGGCCGTTGTCGCCCGCGAGATAAGGCGCGCTCTGCCGTTCCAGCACGGCCTGGCCGAGCTGCTCGCTCATGCCGAAGCGCGTCACCAACTGGCGGGCGATGTCGGTGGCCTTGGCCAGGTCGTCGGCGGCGCCGGTGGAAATCTCGTCGAACACCAGGGCCTCGGCGGCGCGCCCGGCCAGCAGCACTACCATGCGGTCCTTGAGCTCCTGGCGGCCGATCAGGAAGCGGTCCTCGGTGGGCCGTTGCAGGGTGAAGCCCAGGGCGCCGATGGCGTGGGGGACGATGGAGACTTTGTGTACCGGGTCCATGCGCGGCAGCGAGGCCGCGGCCAGGGCGTGGCCCATCTCGTGGTAGGCCACCACCTTGCGCTCCTGCGGCAGCAGCAGCCGGCTGCGCCGCTCGGCGCCGGCGACGATGCGCTCCACCGCGGCGGTGAAGTCGGCCATGTCCACCGCCTCGGCGCCGCGCCGGGTGGCGCCGATGGCGGCTTCGTTGACCAGGTTGGCCAGGTCCGCGCCGGTGAAGCCGGTGGTGATGGCGGCGATCTGCCCGCAATCGAGGTCGGCGGCGGCGCTGACGCGTTTCAGGTGCACCCGCAGGATGGCCTCGCGGCCCCGGCGGTCCGGGCGGTCGATGAGGATCTGGCGGTCGAAGCGGCCGGCGCGCAGCAGGGCCGGGTCGAGCACTTCCGGGCGGTTGGTGGCGGCCAGCAGCACCACGCCTTCGCGCGGGTCGAAGCCGTCCAGCTCGGCGAGCAATTGGTTGAGCGTCTGCTCCTTCTCGTCGTTGCCGCCGAAGGCGCCCAGCCCGCGCATCTTGCCCAGGGCGTCCAGTTCGTCGATGAAGATGATGCAGGGCGCGGCCTTGCGCGCCTGCTCGAAGAGGTCGCGCACCCGCGCAGCACCCACGCCGACGAACAGCTCGACGAACTCCGAGCCGGAGATGGAGAAGAACGGCACCCCGGCCTGGCCGGCCACCGCCTTGGCCACCAGCGTCTTGCCGGTGCCGGGCGGGCCCACCAGCAGGATGCCCTTGGGAATCCGCGCGCCCAGGCGGCTGTAGGTGGGGCGATCCTTGAGGAAGGACACCACCTCCTGCAGCTCGGCCTTGGCTTCGTCGATGCCGGCGACGTCGTCGAAGGTCACCCCGGTGTCGCGCTCGACGAACACCCGCGCCTTCGACTTGCCGACGCTGACCATGCCGCCGAAGCCCTGTTTCTCGGCCAGCCCGCGGAAGAAGAACACCCACAGGCCGAAGAACAGCAGCACCGGCAGCAGCCAGCCCAGCAGCTTGGCCAGGCCGCTCTGGGTGACGCCGGAGAAGTCGACCTGGGCTTTCTCCAGCTCCGCCGCCAGCTGCGGCTCGACGCGGTTGGTGGTGAAGCGCGTGCGGCCCTGGATCGGCTCCTTGAGGGTGCCGCTGATGCGCTCCTGGTCGACGCGCAGGTCGCTGACCTTGCCGGCGTCCAGCAGGCGCTGGAACTCGCTGTAGGAAATCGGCGCCTCGGCCGAGTACTCGCCCAGCCAGTTCTGCACCAGCAGCATGGCCACGAAGGCCACGACGAAATAGCCGAGGTTCCATTGATGGTGCTTTTCCATGGCCATGCTCGCTCCCGTGCCGGCAGGGGGATGGATGCACGCCGGGCTCCGGCGTTGGCGCCATTGAGGCACGAACCGCGGCGCGGGAACTTGGCCGGGATCAAACAAAGGCGGAGGCGGCGTGTGCGAAGGATAGCCGCCGGGCTCAGTGGCCGCCGCGTTGCAGCTGGAAGCGGCAGACCTGGCCGCCGCGCAGCAGGCTCCAGGGTGGCCCGAAGAGTGGCTAGCCGGGCGCCAGGCTCAGGGGCTTGGCTGGCCGCTGCTGTTCCGACAGCGCCATGTCCAGCGCCTGGCGCAGCTCCAGCGCCAGTTTCGCCACGGCGCGCAGGCTGTCCCAGTCGTGGCGGGGGATCTGCGGGATGGTCAGTTCCACGTCGCAGCTGTTGGGCGCGAGCAGTTGCACGGTCATCGAGCCGTCCGCTTCGAGGGTGCACTGGCAGCGGTAGGGCGTGAAGCTGTCTTCGAGAATGCGTTTGGCCTGCAAATAGGTTTGCATCGGGTGGCTCCCGAGTTATCGACTTGATTGAAGCGGGTCCGCAGGGTACGGCGAAGCTGGGATCGGTCGTCCGATCACGCCGAAAAGCCGACGTCAGGAAATGAACAGTAGCTTGCTAGCGAGTTGCCGTTATAACGATTTCTCATCTGCAACCAGCGAACGCTCCTTTCGGCAACCGTCTCGCCGCCCGGCAGCGCCGTGGCGGCAGGGGCAGGGCGGGCCTGGCGACGGACCCGGGGGAACGCGGTGAGCGCCTGACCTTGCGCGGCGGGGACGAGCCCTGGGCCACCTGGCGCGACACCCTCCAGCGCCTGACACAGCGGATGTGGCGGCAGTTGGGGGAGGCGCGCTAGGTGCCTGTGTGCGATTCACCCGGTTGTTTCTGTGGAGGTTTCAACGATGGATAATCGCGGACGGAGTTCGCTCCGGTTCCAGGAAGCACGGCTTTTCGTAGGATGGCGTTGAGCGAAGCGATACCCATCAGCGCAACCGCATGGGTTTCGCAAGCTCAACCCATCCTACGAAAAGCGCCTCGGTGCAGTCGGCAAGACAGTTGCTCCTACATTGTTTTCCGGGTTATTCCCGCGAACGCGGGACGCGGCTCCATCGCGAACAGCGCTTGCGCTGGCCCGAAGGGGAATAACCCAATAGACAGTTGCTTATAAGCGCATCCGGATATCGCAGCGGCAGGTATGTTCCAGGATTCCAGATAAAGAGCGGCTATCCACGGGCGGATATACGATATCGCCGTATAGAATTATCGGGCCTGGAATGATCGTTTGGACTACATCGACGTCGACAGCGGAACGCCCTCCTATAAATTCGTGCCGGTTCGTGTGATGCGCTCGGAAGTCAACTGAACCAAGTTGTCCAACATATAACCGGGGTGCCAATGACACCCCTTTTTTTCAGCCTTACTTGCAGTTCGGAATAAAACCATTCGGCACGCGCGATGACGATTGTCATGCGCCCGCTATTATCTGGTAGTCTCGAACGCCCAACCGTGATGGTAGTTGCCAAGCAAAATGACAGAAGAACTCCCCAATCCCCAGGCAGTCGACAGTCCGATCACCAGTAGCGCGATCTTTCTCGTGATGACGCTGGTTTCCGGCGAGGAAAACCGCGATGCCGTGCGCGCATTGTGCGGGGATATCGCCGCCCTGGTGCGTTCGGTCGGCAAGCGGGCGCCGGCGGGCAATCTTTCCTGCGTCGTAGGCTTCGGCTCCGACGCCTGGGACAGGCTGTTCGGCGCGCCTCGCCCGGCGGCGTTGCACACCTTCCGCGAAGTGGGTTCCGGCGAGCGCGTGGCCGTTTCGACGCCGGGCGACATCCTGCTGCACATCCGCGCGGACCAGATGGACCTGTGCTTCGAACTGGCGACCCAGGTGGTCACCCGGCTGGGCAAGGCGGTGGAAGTGGTCGACGAAGTCCAGGGCTTCCGCTACTTCGACATGCGCAGCATGGTCGGCTTCGTCGACGGCACCGAGAACCCTGCGGGCCGCGAGGCGGCCCACTTCACCCTGATCGGTGACGAGGACCCCGGCTTCGCCGGCGGCAGCTACGTCATCGTGCAGAAGTACCTGCACGACATGGCCGGCTGGAACCGGCTGTCCATCGAGGCCCAGGAGCGCATCATCGGGCGCACCAAGCTGTCCGACATCGAGCTGGACGAATCGGTCAAGCCGAGCTGCTCGCACAGCTCCCTCACCACCCTGGTCAAGGACGGCAAGGAAGTGAAGATCCTGCGCGACAACATGCCTTTCGGCCGGCCGGGGGCGGGGGAGTTCGGCACCTATTTCATCGGTTATGCCCGCTCGCCCGAGCCCATCGAGGAAATGCTGCAGAACATGTTCGTCGGGCGCCCGGCGGGCAACTACGACCGCCTGCTGGATTACAGCCGCGCGGTGACCGGCAGCCTGTTCTTCGTGCCTTCCGCCGACCTGCTGGAACAGCTCGGCGAATAACTTTCCCTATCCGGGCGATTTTCCCGGCAACTTCCCCGGACTATTGCGGCGACTCACTTCGCCGCAATAGTTTCGCAGCAACTCTGAAGTTGCTCCGGCATGTTCCGCTGAGTTTCCGCCGTTTCATTGTTTTGTAACTATAGCGTCGCTGCTTATCATCTTTCGTTGCTTGGCTATCGTCGATTTCGTCTGGCGCTCTTCCACTTCCCGGACTATGGTGAACGGACGGTGTAATAGCCGTTCCTGCTTTTCGAGTTTTCCTGTCTCTTTCGTTTCGAAAAAACAGTGCATGTCTAGGCTTCGGGTTCGTTATTGAACTCATCCACGGGTATGCGCTGCTGGAGATGCGGCCGCTCGATTACAAGCGCCCACTTGTTGCGTGGAGAAAGTTCATCATGGCGACTCTCTGTGAAATCTGTAATGCGCGACCCGCCGTTGCCCGCGTGACCGTCGTACAGAATGGCGAGCGCAAGTCGATGTCGATCTGCGACCACGACTACCGTCAGTTGATGCGGCACCAGAGCATGCTCAATCCGTTCGACTCGCTGCTGGGGGGCGGCGGGCTTTCACGCTTCTTCGACAGGTTCGGCGGCGCGGGCGAGGAGGGCGATGGCTTCGGCATGGCCGCCGAAGTGCCCCGCGAGTCGGTCGATGCCACCGACGCCTTCAGCGCCCAGACCCTGGAGATACTCCAGCGAGCCGCGGAAAAGGCCCACGAGCTCAGGCGCAACGAGCTGGACACCGAGCACCTGCTGTACGTGCTGGCCGATACCGACGTGGTGGTCGCCCTGCTCAAGGAGATGAAGCTGTCCCCGCAGGACATCAAGGGCTACATCGACCAGCACGCGCAGACCGGCAACGCCTCCGCCGACGCGCCGGTGGACCGCATGACCATCTCGCCGCGCCTGAAGAAGGCCTTCCAGCTGGCCTTCCAGGCCTCGCGGGACCTGGGGCATTCCTACGTCGGCCCGGAGCACCTGCTGATCGGCCTCGCCTCGGTGCCCGAGAGCCTGGCCGGCACGCTGCTGAAGAAGTACGGCGTGACCCCCGAGACGCTGCGCCAGAAGGTGGTCAAGATCGTCGGCAAGGGCGCCGAGGACGGCCGCGTGGATACCCCCAGCGGCACGCCGACGCTGGACAAGTTCGGCCGTGACCTCACCCAGCTGGCGCGCCAGGGCAAGCTGGACCCGGTGCTGGGGCGGGCCCAGGAGATCGAGAACGCCATCGAGGTGCTGGCCCGGCGCAAGAAGAACAACCCGGTGCTGATCGGCGAGCCCGGCGTCGGCAAGACGGCGATCGTCGAAGGGCTGGCCCAGCGCATCGTCAACGGCGACGTGCCGGAAGTGCTGCGCGGCAAGCGCCTGGTGGAGGTGAACCTGAACTCGATGGTCGCCGGCGCCAAGTACCGCGGCGAGTTCGAGGAGCGGGCCAAGCAGCTGATCGACGAAGTCACCGCCAAGCACGACGAGCTGGTGCTGTTCATCGACGAGCTGCACACCATCGTCGGCGCCGGGCAGGGCGGCGAGGAGGGCGGGCTGGACATCGCCAACGTGCTCAAGCCGGCCCTGGCCCGCGGCGAGCTGAGCCTGATCGGCGCCACCACGCTCAACGAGTACCAGAAGTACATCGAGAAGGACGCCGCGCTGGAACGCCGCTTCCAGCCGGTGTTCGTCCCCGAGCCGACGGTGGAGCAGACCATCGTCATCCTCCGGGGCCTGCGCGACAAGCTCGAAGCCCACCACCAGGTGACCTTCGCCGACGACGCCTTCGTTGCCGCCGCGGAACTCGCCGACCGCTACATCACCAACCGCTTCCTGCCGGACAAGGCCATCGACCTGATCGACCAGGCCGCCGCCCGCGTGCGCATCGGCGCCACCTCGCGGCCGGCGGACATCCAGGAACTGGAGGCGGAGATCGCCCAGCTCAAGCGTGAGCAGGACTACGCCACCTCGCGCAAGCGCTTCGACGAGGCGAAGAGCTTCGAGGAGCTGATCGGCGAGAAACAGACGCAGCTGGAGGAACGCTCCGAGGCCTGGGAACGCAAGACCGGTTCCGAGACCCTGGAGGTCACCACCTCGTCCATCGCCGAGGTGGTCTCGCGGCTGACCGGCATCCCGGTGGCGGAGCTGACCCAGGAAGAACGCCAGAAGCTGCTGAAGATGGAAGAGACGCTGCGCGAGCGGCTGATCGGCCAGGAGCACGCGGTGGTGGCGGTCAGCGATGCGGTGCGCCTGTCCCGCGCGGGCCTCGGCCAGGCCCACCGGCCCATCGCCACCTTCCTGTTCCTCGGCCCGACCGGGGTGGGCAAGACCGAGCTGGCCAAGGCGCTGGCGGAGAGCGTGTTCGGCGACGAGCAGGCGATCATCCGCATCGACATGTCCGAGTACATGGAGCGCCATGCCGTGGCCCGGCTGATCGGCGCGCCGCCCGGCTACGTCGGCTACGACGAGGGCGGCCAGCTGACCGAGCGCGTGCGCCGGCGGCCGTACAGCGTGATCCTGCTGGACGAGATCGAGAAGGCCCACCCCGACGTCAACAACGTGCTGCTGCAGGTCTTCGACGACGGCCGGCTCACCGACGGCAAGGGCCGGGTGGTGGACTTCAGCAACACCATCATCATCGCCACCAGCAACCTCGGCGCCTCGATCATCATGGACAACCTCGAACGCCCCGAGGCCGAGCGCATGGACGACAAGGCGCTGCGCGACGAGCTGATGGGCGTACTCAAGGGGCACTTCCGTCCGGAGTTCCTCAACCGCGTCGACGACATCATCGTGTTCCATGCGCTGTCCCGCGACGACATCCGCGCCATCGTCCGCATCCAGCTGCAGCGGGTGGTGCGCACGGCGGCCGCGCAGGACATCACCCTGACGGTCGATGAGTCCCTGGTCGATCACCTGGTCGACGTGGGCTACCAGCCCGAGTTCGGCGCCCGCGAGCTGAAACGGCAGATACGCCAGGAAGTGGAGACGCGCCTGGCGCGGGAAATCCTCGGGGACAAGGTGGTTTCCGGAGACAGCATCGCCCTGGGCTACGACAAGGAGGCCGGCAAGGTGACCCTGGAGAAGGGCGGCGCCCAGCCCCCGGCGGCCGACGCGGAGCAGACCGGAACCTGAAGGCGGGAGGACGGGTAGCGCTCCCGGCGGGCGCTACCCGTGCCCTCACCAGCGCTCGCCGGCATCGAAGCCCTGGCTCATTCAGCCTCCGGTCACCGTGGGGAAGAACGCCACCTCGTCGCCGCGGACTCATGGGCTTGCTTCATCGGGACTCCGGGGCGCGCGGGTCAGGGCGCCGGGCGGTAGAGCCTGGGCAGGCTGTGGTGGGGAAGGTGGATGAGGTTGAGCTGGTTGCGGCGCGCCCATTCCACGGTCAGGGCGGTGGGCGCCGAGAGGCTGACCAGGGTGCCGATGCGCGCCCGCACCGCCTTGTGAATGAGTTCCAGGCCGCAGCGGCTGGTGACGACGACGAAGCCCTCGGCGGGCTCGAAGCGCGCCTGGGCCATGGCGCCGATCAGCTTGTCCAGGGCGTTGTGCCGGCCGATGTCCTCGCGGCACAGGCGCACCTCGCCCTGGGCGTCGAGGTACAGGGCGGCGTGCAGGGCGCCGCTGTCGCGGGCGACCGTCTGGGCGGCGTTGATGCGCTCGCGCAGGCCCTCCAGCAGGCGCGCTTCCGGCAGCGGCGCCAGGCGCAGCGGGGTCAGCGCCGGCAGCGCCTGGTCCAGCGCTTCGACCCCGCAGATGCCGCAGCCGCTGGCGCCGGCCAGTTGCCGGCGGTGGTCCTTCAGTGCCCAGAAGGCGCGGTTGGTTATTTCGACCTGGGCCAGGTACGACTCGCCGGAACCGGTGATTTTTATATCGCGGATTTCATCCGGGGAAGTGACGATTTCATTGGTCAGGCTGAACCCCCTGACGAAGTCTTCCATATTACCTGGCGATATCATCATCACCGCTTGGTTGATGCCGTTATAACTGATGGCCAATGCCGTTTCCCGGGCAAGTACGGTCTCGCCGCTTATCCAGCTCTCGCCCAACTCGACATAACTATAGGTTTGCGCGGGCGCGGGCGGCGCATTGATATCGGATATATCGGTTCGAGCTTCGTCGATCAGCTCCATCACGGCACCTTGTGTCTTGTTGCCTGTTTTCAGGTTACGCAGGCGGTCAAATAACGTCCAATCGCTTGTTCCGATCCGTCAATAAGACTCCTCTATGACGGAAACGACGCATTCGATGCAGGCCGGAAGTTGCTTTCACGGCCGGGTACGATGGCGCCGCTCTGCGCCGCCAGCAGCGCTTCGGGGCTGTTCAGGTTCTGCAGGCGCAGGGCAGGCCCTTGGCCTTTCCTCCCATTCTGCGGCCCCTTCCACCGGCGAGCAGAAGTCTGGAACAGGGTATTTCGATAGTGCTCATGCTCGTTGTATCCGAAGGCTCGGAATCGAAGGCGGAAAACTGCAGAACTTGCAGCGGATGCGTCCAATTGCAAATGCTTACCGGAAGATGGATGCGCCTTATGGAAACACTCTTCTTGTCGATAGAAGACTCCGATCGGAGGGTTTGCCATATCGATTGGACGACGCCGGTCTTTGTCTCTAGTTTCCACGGAAACTTCCAACTGGAGCGATGCCCCGTGAGTGTCAAACCGAATACGGAATTCATTCCGCTGAACATCGCGATATTGACCGTCAGCGATACGCGAACTTTCGAAAACGATACGTCGGGCGAGTTGCTGGCGAGCCGCTGCGTCGAGATCGGCCATCGCCTGGTGGCGCGCGTGCTGCTCAAGGACGACCTCTACCGGATACGCGCGCAGGTCGCCGCCTGGATCGCCGAGGAGGAGGTGCAGGTGGTGCTGATCACCGGCGGCACCGGCTTCACCGGCCGCGACAGCACCCCGGAGGCCGTCGCCTGCCTGCTGGACAAGCAGGTCGAGGGCTTCGGCGAGCTGTTCCGCGCGCTGTCGATCCTCGACATCGGCAGCTCCACCGTGCAATCCCGCGCCCTGGCCGGCCTGGCCAACGGCACCCTGGTGTGCTGTCTGCCGGGCTCCACCGGGGCCTGCCGGACGGCCTGGGAGGGCATCCTGGTCGAGCAGCTCGATTCGCGGCACCGCCCCTGCAACTTCGTCGCGCACCTCAAGCCCGGCAACGCCTGCGGGCCGCGCCAATGAAGGGCGCGGCGCCGATGCCGGTCGACGAGGCCCTGGGCCGCCTGCTCGACCTGGCGCAAGGCTCGCCCATCGCCGATATCGAGGAAGTCGCCTACACCCTGGGCTACACCGACCTGGCCAACTTCCGCCGGGCCTTCAAGCGCTGGGAGGGCATGCCGCCCTCGGCGTACCGAGCCAGCCTCGGCGCTCAGCTGAGGACGTAGTCCACCGGCTGCAGGGGCGGCGGCAGGTCCTTGCAGCCCAGGGCGCCGAGGATGTCGCGCTCGATGACGCGGACCATGGCGTCGGTGGGCAGGTCGTTCTCTTCGCGGCCGAAGGGGTCTTCCAGCTCGTTGCTGATGGCGTCCAGGCCGAAGAAGGTGTAGCTGACGATGGTGGTGAAGATGGGCGCCATCCAGCCCAGCGGCTCGGCCATGGCGAAGGGCAGCAGGATGCAGAAGATGTAGATGGTGCGGTGCAGCAGCAGGGTGTAGGGGAAGGGAATGGGCGTCGCCTTGATCCGCTCGCACACGCCCTGGGCATCGGTGAAGGCGGCCAGGCGCTGCTCCAGGGTCACGTAGCGCCATTCGCTGATGCGCTTCTCTTCGGCCAGCTGCGAGCAGACGCTGCCGATGTGCTGGAGGATGCCGTCGGTGACGTTGTGCGCGGCGATCGGCGTGTCGCTGGCGAGCCAGGGGCGGGCGGCCTTCAGCTCGTCCTCGTTGCGCAGCCGCGCGTTGAGCGCGTGGGCGTAGCCGCAGAGCGCGCGCAGCAGGCGTTCGCGCAGGGTGGCGTCGCTGATGGCGACGCTCTCGCGGATGAACGAGCGCATGTCGATGATCATCTTGCCCCAGGTCTTGCGGCCTTCCCACCAGCGGTCGTAGCAGGCGTTGTTGCGGAAGCTCATAAAGATCGACAGCGACAGGCCCAGCAGGGTGAAGGGCGTGGCGTTGACCCGCGCGAAGAACGCCGGATGGCGGCTTTCGACGAGCACGATCAGCGAAGCCAGCAGGGTGACCAGCAGGCTGCGGAAGGCGATGCGCTTGGCGATGGAGCCCTTGAGCGTGAACAGCACGCGCAGCATGTCGGGTTGCGATTGGACGATCATGGCGATTCCGGAAGGGGCGGCTAGCCGCCGGTCATGTTCATGAAGCGCAGGATCTGCACTTCACCGCCAACCTCGAAATGGTGGCGCTGGGGCTTGAGCCGCATGGCCTGGCGGATCGCCTTGTCCAGCCGTTCGGCGTCGCCGGGGTGGGCGCGCAGCACCTGCTTGAGGTCGGCCGAATGCTCGTTGCCCAGGCACAGCAGCAGGCGGCCCTCGATGGTCAGGCGCACGCGGTTGCAGCTGCCGCAGAAGTTGTGGCTGTGCGGTGAGATGAAACCGATGCGGATTTCCGGCGCCTCGGCCAGGCGGCAGTAACGCGACGGGCCCTGGGTGGATTCGGCGGATTCGATGAGGGTGAACCGCTCGCCGATGCGCTGGCGCACCTCGTCGCTGGAGCAGTAAGACTCCTCGCGCTGATGCTCGTCGATCACGCCCAGGGGCATTTCCTCGATGAAGGAGATGTCCAACTGGCGGTCGATGGCGAAGCGCACCAGGTCGACCACCTCGTGGTCGTTGCGGCCCTTGAGCACCACGCAGTTGAGCTTGGTGTGGCGGAAGCCGGCGCGGCGCGCGGCGTCGATGCCGGCGATCACCTGCTGCAGGTCGCCGGTGCGGGTAAGCGCCTTGAAGCGCTGCGCATCCAGGCTGTCGAGGCTGATGTTCAGCCGCGCCAGGCCGGCGTCGTGCAGCGGCTGCGCCAGGCGCTGGAGCTGCGAGCCGTTGCTGGTCATGCACAGCTCGCGCAGGCCGGGCAGGGCGGCGATGCGCGCGCACAACTCGACGATGCCCTGGCGCACCAGGGGCTCGCCGCCGGTGAGGCGGATCTTGCGCGTGCCCAGGGCGACGAAGCGCTCCGCCACGCGGTACAGCTCGTCGAGGGTGAGGATGCGCTGGCGCGGCAGGAACTGCATGTTCTCGGCCATGCAGTACACGCAGCGGAAGTCGCAGCGGTCGGTCACCGACATGCGCAGGTAATCGATCTTCCGATTGAAACCGTCGATGAGTTCGCCAGTATTGTCATTCAATTCCGAGTTGCCTCTCGAAGTGATCGTTCATTGCTCTTTGCACGCAGGCGTTGGCATCTTTTTATTAATGCTCTGGCGATCTTCGAGGTGAGGCTAGTCAGTTCGCCCAGGGGCGTCAAATTGCTTTTGATTACCGGTTGATAAGAGTGGTCTATCAAGCGCCTTAATTGTCCATTCCGCCCTTCTGCTGCGGGCATTCCAGGCCTGATAGACGGTTCTGATCAGGGTTTAATTTATTTCGATTGGACGCAATCTCCGCTTCTCAATAGCCTGATGTCACAAGGCGAACCAATGTCTTTCCAGCTTTCAGGCCGATTGTTCGAAAAAAAGCCCTGGAACTTGGACCTGAACACAACTCACCCGGTGTTGCGAACAGCAAGTTTCGCGCAAGGAAGTTGCTCGCTCAGCGTTCCGATATTGGCGTGCTTTTAGCGTCGCCTTTTTCTGCCTGAGAACTTTCATTCTCTGCGTGTAATCGAGGAATGCCTGAATGAGCCAAGACGAACATATAAGGAGCTACACCGGACCGGCCGCCGGCTGGGGCGCGCTCAAGAGCGTGACCAAGAGCTGGCTGGGCAGCGAGAACGCGGTCAAGAACCTGCGGGCGATGCTCATGACCAACCAGAACAACGGCTTCGACTGCCCCGGCTGCGCCTGGGGCGAGTCGCCCGAGAACGGCCTGGTGAAGTTCTGCGAGAACGGCGCCAAGGCGGTCAACTGGGAATCCACCGGACGCTCCGTCGACCCCGACTTCTTCGCCAAGTACAGCGTCAGCGCGCTGGCCGGGCAGAGCGACTACTGGCTCGAATACCAGGGCCGCCTGAGCCACCCCATGCGCTATGACGCGGCGACCGACCACTACGTGGAAACCACCTGGGACGAGGCCTTCGCCCTGATCGCCCGGCACCTGAAGGCGCTGAAGTCGCCGGACGAGGCGGAGTTCTATACCTCCGGCCGGGCCAGCAACGAGGCGGCCTTCCTCTACCAGCTGTTCGTCCGCGCCTTCGGCACCAACAACTTCCCCGACTGCTCGAACATGTGCCACGAGGCCAGCGGCCTGGGCATGGCGGAAACCCTCGGGGTGGGCAAGGGCACCGTGGTCTTCGACGACCTGGAGAAGGCCGACGCCATCTTCGTCATCGGCCAGAACCCCGGCACCAACCACCCGCGCATGCTCGAACCGCTGCGCGAGGCCGTGCACCGGGGCGCCCAGGTGATCTGCATCAACCCGCTGAAGGAACGCGGCCTGGAGCGTTTCCAGCACCCGCAGCACCCCTTCGAGATGCTCAGCAACGGCTCGGAGCCGACCAACACCGCCTACTTCCGCCCGGCCCTGGGCGGCGACATGGCGATGTTCCGCGGCATGGCCAAGTTCCTCCTGCAGTGGGAGCGCGAGGCCCAGGCCAACGGCGAGCCGCCGGTGTTCGACCACGCCTTCATCCGCGAGCACACCAGCGGCCTGGACGACTACCTGGCGGCGGTGGACGCCACCAGCTGGGCGCACATCGTCGGCCAGTCCGGCCTGAGCCTGGCCGAGATCGAGCTGGCGGCGCGCATGTACCGCCGCGCCGAGCGCGTGATCATGTGCTGGGCCATGGGCCTGACGCAGCACCGCCACTCGGTGCCGACCATCCAGGAGGTGGTCAACCTGCAACTGCTGCGCGGCAACGTCGGCAAGCCCGGCGCCGGCCTGTCGCCGGTGCGCGGCCACAGCAACGTGCAGGGCGACCGCACCATGGGCATCGACGAGAAGCCGCCGACCTGGCTGCTGGATGCCCTGGAGAAACGCTTCAAGTTCAAGGCGCCGCGTGGCCACGGCGACAACGCCGTGCTGGCCATCCAGGCCATGGAAGCCAGGCGCGCCAAGGTGTTCCTGGCCCTGGGCGGCAACTTCGCCCAGGCCACCCCGGACACCCCGCGCACCCACGCCGCGCTGCGCAACTGCGAGCTGACCGTGCACATCGCCACCAAGCTCAACCGCTCGCACCTGGTCACCGGCCGCGACGCGCTGATCCTGCCGTGCCTGGGCCGCACCGAGGTCGACATGCAGGCCGACGGGCCCCAGGGCGTCACCGTGGAAGACACCTTCAGCATGGTGCACATCTCCCACGGCCAGCTGAAGCCGCGCTCGCCGCACCTGCGCTCGGAACCGGCGATCATCGCCGGCATCGCCAAGGCCACCCTGGGCAACCGCCCGATCGACTGGGACTGGGCCATCGCCGACTACGGGCGCATCCGCGACCTGATCGCCGACGTCATCCCCGGCTTCGCCGACTTCAACGCCCGGCTGCAGCACCCCGGCGGCTTCCACCTGGGCAACGACGCGGCCGAGCGGGTCTGGAAGACCGCCAGCGGCAAGGCCGGCTTCACCCCCAGCGAACTGCCGCTGGAGCTGGTCAACCAGGCGGTGCTGGCCCGTGGCGAGCGGCCCGACCTGATCCTCCAGACGCTGCGTTCCCACGATCAGTACAACACCACCCTGTACGGCCTGGACGATCGCTACCGCGGGGTGTTCGGCCTGCGCGAGGTGGTCTTCGCCAACGAGCGGGACATCCGCCGCCTGGGCTTCGAGCCGGGCGAGAAGGTCGACCTGGTGTCGCTCTGGGAAGACGGCATCGAGCGCCGCGTCCACGGCTTCCAACTGGTGGCCTACGACCTGCCGGCCGGGCAGGCCGCGGCCTACTACCCGGAGACCAACCCGCTGGTGCCCCTGGAAAGCTATGGCGAGCGCACCTTCACGCCAACTTCCAAGTTCATCGCGATCAGGCTGGAGAAGGCCCGGGAAGACAATCGGATCCATTCGACTGTCGCCTGAGGCGGACTCCCAAACTCCCCGCGAGCCGCACGACAGCTGGCGGTGACCGGAGCCTTGCCATGAAGAACGATCCTCGACAACCAGGCGTTCGTGGAATCGCCCCGCGAGCTGATGGGCGAGCACGACGGCGAAATACCAGAAGGCCGGGGGTGATGGGTATCGCGTCGCTCAACACCATCCTGCGTCGGCATTTCGCCGGCGCCTGCTCATCCGTGAATCACGCCGGGCGGCGTGGCTGGTGAGTCCTGGAACGTAGGAGCAACTGTTCTTGCCGGCTGCGCCGAGGTGCTCTTCGTAGGATGGGTATCGCTTCGCTCAACCCATCCTACGGGGCTTCCCTGGCGTTGTAGGACTCCGTCCGCGATTATCCGTACGGCGCTATTTCTTGCCCGGCGTCAGCACCACACTGGCCTCGCTGGTGAGCACCCGGAAGGTGAAGGTCTCCAGGAAGTACAGCTCCACGCTCGTCGCGCTGTGGCTGGCATAGCCGATGGAAATGTCCTGGCCGATGTCCAGCTCGAAGTCCCCGCCGCGCGTGCTGAGCACGAAGCCGCCTTCCAGCGCCGGGGCCCAGATGATGCCGCCGTCCACCTGCTGCTCCATGTGGTGGAAGACCGGGTAACCCTCGTCGCTGCCGCCGCTGGCCGCGGTATAGGCGTCCGCGCCCAGCACCAGGGCATAGGGCCCGTTGACGCCGGCCAGGCGCAGCTGGCTCAGCGCCTGCGCCACGGCGCCGGAGTAGCCGCGCACGTTGGCCGGCAGCACCACGCCGGCGTTGCTGCTGGCCTGGCGGATGCCCTGGATGCCGGCCGCGGCGTAGCCATCGAACACCGCGCGGTCCTCGGCGAAGGCCAGCTTGCGGGCGGCGTCCTTCAGCGGGTCCCAGTCCGAATCGTCCGAACCGCGCTCCACGTCGTCGATGGCCTGGCGGCTCAGCTCGAAGGGCACGCGCAGCTCGACGATCGCCCGGGCATCGCGCTGGGCGGCCTGGATGCCGTCGGCGGGGGCCTGCAGCGCATGCAGGTGGCCGGTGCCCACCGCGGACAGGCCGAGGCCGCCCGGCGGCGGCACATCGACCACGCGGCGGGCCGCGAGGTGGCGCTTGAGGGTGCGCGTGGCCTCTTCGTCGATCTGGGCCCAGGCCTTGTCGGAGATGGGGGCGAGTTCACGGTGCAGGTTATTCATTGCCTGATTCCTTTAGTGAGCCAATGCCGAGGGAGCCGTCGCGGGGCGCCAGCGGGGGCACGCCGTCCTGCGCGGGGAGGGCAGGGGCGGCAGCTACGCTGGCGTCCGGGGTTACCTGTTCGAGAAAACTGGCCGAAGGCACGAAGAACAGGCTGCCGGTCACCGCGCGGCTGAAGTCCAGCAGGCGGTCGTAGTTGCCCGGGGGCAGGCCGATGAACATGTTCTCGAGCATCCGTTCGATGCGCCGCGGCGAACGGGCGTAGCCGATGAAATAGGTGCCGAACTCGCCCTTGGCGATATCGCCGAAGGGCATGTTGTCGCGCAGGATTTCCAGTTGTTCGCCGTCTTCGACGATCGTGGTCAGGGCGTTGTGCGCGTTGCTCGGCTTGACGGCGTCGTCCAGCTCTATGTCGGAGAGCTTGTGCCGGCCGATGATCCGTTCCTGCTCGGCCACCGGCAGCGCGTTCCACCGGGCCAGGTCGTGCAGGTACTTCTGCACGATGACGTAGCTGCCGGCGACGAAGTTCTCGTCCTCGCCGGCGATCAGGGTGGCGTCCAGCGCGGCCTGGCCCGCCGGGTTCTCCGTGCCGTCGACGAAGCCCAGCAGGTCGCGGGCATCGAAGTAGCTGAAGCCCTGCACCTCGTCGGCGGTGGCCACGGCGTCGCCGAGGCGGGCCATGATCTGCGTTTCCAGCTCGAAGCACAGGTCCATGCGCTCGGCGCGGATGTGGAACAGCAGGTCGCCCGGGGTGGACACGGCGTGGTGCGCGCCCTGGATTTCGCGGAAGGGGTGCAGCTCCCTTGGCCTGGGCTGGCCGAAGAGACGGTCCCAGGCCGCCGAGCCGAAGCCCATGACGCAGGACAGCAGTCCCTGCGGGGCGCGGAACCCGATGGCCCGCAACAGGCCCGGCAGGTCGGCGCACAACGCGCGCACGGCGGTTTCGCCGGCCTGGCCGGGGTTGATCGTCAGCACCAGGAAGATGGCGGCCCGGCTCAGCGGGGCGGTGACCGACTGGGGAACGGCTGTGGACACGCGGTGCTCCTCTTGCAGGCTCATTTCAACGGGTAGGACCGGGCGCCGGAAACGCCGCCCACCTGCTCGCCGGGCGTGAAGCCGGTCGACGACTATCGGCTTGCGACACCGAGGAAGATGCTTCAGTAAAGTTCATGTTGCTTTTGCAGGCCAAGGAAATCGTGCCTGCAAGGTAGATGCATCCGATACGTCGAGAGAGGGAACCGGAACGCTGAATCTGGCGCTGCTGCTAACGTTTGCCGCCGACGAGTGGCTATGGGCTCTTCGGTCGGAGCGCACGCCTAACAGGCGCTAACAGCATATAACGGGCGGCCTTGGCGCTCCTGGCCCATCCTCATGAGCAGTCCCTGTCCTCGCGCCAAGGCGCGGGACAGTCAATGCAGGGCTGCTTGGGAAAGGGAGGTTGGGCGGATGACTGAAGGTATCGGCTGCATGAGCCTGGCAGGGCGCTGCAGCAATGCGGAATTCGGTGCATTGCTGGTCCAGGCGCAACAGGGCGGTGGCGAGGCGTCGCCGCGCCTGCTCAAGGCGTTGGTTCCGCTGCTCGTGGCGTTCTTCGAAGGGCAGGTACAGGCCGGGCGGATGCGCGGGGAAGACCTCGGCGAGGTCCTGCGGGCTACGTTGAAGGCCGTGGATTCACAGCGTGCCAGCTATGACCCCGCGGGCCCTTTCCGTGCCTGGCTGCTGGATATCGCCCGGCAGGAGCTGGGCGAATACCAGCGGCGCTCGGCGGCGCAGGTGGTGTTGCCCCAGGCCGACGCCAGGCAACGCCTTTCCCGCACCAGCCGCAAGTGTGCGCGGGTGCTCTGAATCGCCGGGCCCGCCGGTCATCGTTCGTCAGGAAGTACCGATGCAGTCGATCGAGAAGGTTCTCTACACCGCGCACACCCGCACCCTCGGCGGCCGCGACGGCATCGCGCGCAGCGACGATGGCCGCCTGGACCTGCGCTTTTCGCCGCCGGGCGCGCCGGGGCAGGGCACCAACCCGGAGCAGCTCCTGGCCGTCGGCTGGTCGGCCAGCTTCATCGGTGCGCTGCGGCATGCCGCCAACGCCCGGAAAGTCCCGTTTCCCCCCGATGCCACGGTGGAGGCGGACGTGGACCTGGTGCACGGCGAGCACGGCTTCTTCCTGCGCGCACACCTGGCCATCTCGCTGCCCGGCGTCGAGGCGGAGCTGGCCCGCTGCCTGCTGGACGCCGCCCGGCAGAGCTGCCCGTTCACCAAGGCCACCCGCGGCAACATTCCGCTGCTGCTGAGCCTGCAGTAGACAGGTGCGCATCCTGTGGCGGCGTCCACACGGCCGCTACAGGATGTGCTTGATTGCCCGAGCAAAACGCCTATCCTCGTAGGATTTCCGAGCCCGAGAGAATTTCCCGTGGAGTCCGTAACGGACGCATTGCACGATTCCTTTGACCCGTCCCTCGAGTTCGGTCCCTTCCGCGTCATGCCCGGCAAGCGCCTGCTCAGCCGCGATGGCGAGCCGGTGGAGATCGGCGGCCGCGCCCTCGACCTGCTCATCGCCCTGCTGGAGAAGCCGGGCCAGGTGCTGTCCAAGCGTGAGCTGATCAAGCGCGTCTGGCCCGATGTGGTGGTCGAAGAGGGCAGCCTGCGCTTTCATATGAACAGCCTGCGCCGCGCGCTCGGCGACGGCGAGCAGGGGGCGCGCTACATCGCCACCCAGGTCGGCGTCGGCTATGCCTTCGTCGCCCCGGTGAACCGGCGCCCGGCCCTGGACGCAGCGCCTTCGGCCGCCCCCGTGGCGCCGCTCGGCGAAAGCGTGGGCGGCCTGCCGCCGCGGGCCAGGCTGTTCGGCCGCGAGGCGGACGTGGCCCTGGTGCTGGAGCGTCTGGCGCAGCCGCGGCTGTTCACCATCGTCGGCACCGGCGGCGTCGGCAAGACCAGCCTGGCCGTCGAGGTGGGCCACCGCGCCGCCGGCGAGCGCCTGGAGCCGGTGCGCTTCGTCGACCTGGCGCAGGTCGAGGACGCGGCGTTGGTGCCTTCCGCCCTGGCCGCCTCGCTGGGCATTCCCGTGCAGGTCGAGGACCCGCTGTTCGTGCTGCTCGCCCACCTGCGCGGGCAGCGGCTGCTGCTGATCATCGACAACTGCGAGCATCTGGTGGACGCGGTGTCCGCCGTTGCCGAGCGCATCGGCGAGGCCGCGCCCGGCGTCGCGCTGCTGGCCACCAGCCGCGAGCCGCTGCGGGTGCGCGGCGAGCAGGTGCACTGGCTGGGGCCGCTGGGCTTTCCGGCCGACAGCCAGGGGCTGGGCCTGGAGCAGTTGCTGGCATTCCCGGCGCTGCGGCTGTTCGTCGAACGGGCGAAGGCCGGCAACGCCTCGCTGGCGCTGGAGGAGGGCGACGCCCAACTGGTCGCCGACATGTGCCGGCGCCTGGACGGCATGGCGCTGCCGATCGAGCTGGCGGCGATGCGCGCTGCCAGCCACGGCGTCAAGGCCACCCACGCCCTGCTGGGCGAACGTTTCTCGCTCGGCTGGGCCGGCTGGCGCACCGCGCAGCCGCGCCACCAGACGCTGCGGGCGATGCTCGACTGGAGCTACGACCTGCTCAGCGCCCCGCAGCGCCTGGTGTTCGACCGCCTGGCGGTGTTCGTCGGGCCGTTCTCGCTGCAGGCGGCCTCGCAGATCGTCGCCGATGCCCGGATCGACGAGCTGGAAGCCGCCGCCACCCTGGACGAACTCGCCGCCAAGGGGCTGGTGACGGTCGACCGCAGCGAAACGACGGTCACCTACCGCCTGCTGGAGATGACCCGCGCCTACGTGCGCGACAAGCTGCCGGCCCACGGCGCGGCCGAGATGCACAGCCTCGGCTTCCGCCATGCGCTTTTCTACCTGAAGCTGCTGGAGGGCCTGGGCAGCTCGCCGGAAGACATCTTCGACGGTTGCGCGCGCCTGGCCAGCCAGCTCGGCAACATTCGCAGCGCCCTGGAGTGGAGCTTCGGCCCCCAGGGCGACCCCGGCCTGGCGCTGCCCCTGGCGGCGGCCAGCGCGCCCCTGTTCCTGCACTTCTCGCTGCAGGTGGAATGCCGCACCTGGTGCGCGCGCGCCACCGAGCTGCTGGAGCTGGGCTACCACGGCACGCCCACGGAAATGGAGCTGCAGGCCGCGCTGGGCCTGGTGCTGATGTTCACCCGCGGCAACAGCGGCGCGGCGGAAACCGCCTTGCTGCGGGCCCTGGACATCGCCGTGGCGCTGGACGACCGCTGGGCGCAGCTGCGCCTGCTGGGCCGCCTGCAGATTTTCTACGAGCGCATCGGCGACTTCGCCTCGTCGCTGGCCTGGGCCGAGCGCGCGCTGGCGATCGGCGACAGCCTGGGCGAGCCGGAAGCCATCGCCGTCGCCGCCTCGCTGGCGGGGATTTCCCACCACCTGCTGGGCGACCAGCGCCTGGCGCGCCAGGAACTGGAGCGCTCGCTGCGCAACAGCCTGCCCTCCGAGCGCAGCCGGACCCTGCACTACGGTTTCGACCACCCCAACCGCACCGGCCTGGCGCTGGCGCGCACGCTGTGGCTGCTGGGCTTCCCGGACCAGGCGCGGCGCCTCGCCACACAGGTGGAGGCCGAAGCCGCGGAGCTGAAGCACCCGGCCACCTACTGCATCGCCCTGGTGTGGACGCTGTGCATCCACATCTGGAACGGCGACCTGGCGCAGGCCGAGGCGAGCCTGCAGGCCTTCAGCCAGATCGCCCACGCCAATGCCTTCGCCCCGTACGTGGCGGCCTCTCTGGGCCTGCGCGGGGCCATTGCCATCCGCCGCGAGCAGCCCGGCGACGCGGTGCCGCTGCTGGAGGAGAGCCTGTCGCGGCTGCAGGGCATGCGCTACGAGCTGCTGACCACCTCCTTCGAGATTTCCCTGGCCGAAGGCCTGATCCTCGATGGGCAATACGCGCGGGCCCTGGCGGTGATCCAGCGCAGCGTCCAGCACTGCCGGCGCAGCGGCGATGCCTTCGCCCTGCCGGAACTGCTGCGCTTGCAGGCCCAGGTGCTCAAGGCGCTGGGCGAGGGCGCCGCAGCGGTCGATGCAGTGCTCGACGAGTCGCTGGCCCTCGCTCGCCAGCAGGGCGCGCGGGCCTGGGAGCTGCGCGCGGGCATGGATCGCGCGAAGCTGCACCTGGAGCAGGGGCGCAACGCGGAAGCGGCGCAGTTGCTCGATGCCTGCGCGCTCAGCGAAGGCTTCGACAGCCTGGACATGCGCCAATTGGCGCAGTTGCGCCAGCAGCTGGGCTGAGGCGGGTAGAGCACACTCTTCTGCACGTTGCAGAAGAGTGCGCCCTATATAACGAAACAGAACTGTTTACCTTAACTGGCCACTGTATTCATATCCCGCCTGTTTATTCTTTTTTATCCGGCACCGGAAGGCTTCGCACAACTTTCCTATTACCGGGCGACACCTTCGTATCATGGTTGGCGGTTGCATAACTTGGTTTGATGGGCTGGCGTTTCCCCTTGTTTGTTCATTGCGCCAATCATCCAGGACAAAACCATGAAAAAGCTCACGACAGCCGCTGGTGCGCCGGTGGTCGACAACAACAATTCGCAGACCGCAGGCCCCAGGGGCCCGGTGCTGCTGCAGGACGTCTGGCTGCTGGAAAAGCTCGCGCACTTCGATCGCGAGGTGATTCCCGAGCGGCGCATGCACGCCAAGGGCTCGGGCGCCTATGGAACCTTCACCGTCACCCACGACATAAGCCGTTATACCAAGGCCCGGCTGTTTTCCGAGATCGGCAAGAGCACCGAAGTTTTCGTGCGCTTTTCCACCGTGGCCGGGGAACGCGGCGCTGCCGATGCCGAGCGTGACATTCGCGGGTTCGCCATAAAGTTCTATACCGAACAGGGCAACTGGGACCTGGTGGGCAATAACACGCCGGTATTCTTCCTGCGTGATCCGTTGAAGTTCCCCGACCTCAATCATGCGGTCAAGCGCGACCCGCGCACCCATCTGCGCAGCGCCGAAAACAACTGGGACTTCTGGACCCTGCTGCCCGAAGCCCTGCACCAGGTCACCATCGTCATGAGCGACCGCGGGCTGCCCCGCTCGTACCGGCACATGCACGGCTTCGGCAGCCACACCTTCAGCTTCATAAGCCCGCGGAACGAGCGCTCCTGGGTGAAGTTCACCTGGAAGACCCAGCAGGGCATCGAGAACCTCACCGACCAGCAGGCCGAAGCCCTGGTCGGCCGCGATCGCGAAAGCGCCCAGCGCGACCTGTATGGCAGCATCGAGGAAGGCCGCTTCCCGCGCTGGACGCTGTATGTGCAGATCATGCCGGAGGCGGACGCGGCGACCTGCCCGATCAACCCCTTCGACCTGACCAAGGTCTGGCCGCACGGCGATTACCCGCTGATCGAAGTCGGCGTTCTCGAACTCAACCGCAACCCCGCGAACTACTTCGCCGAGGTGGAGCAGGCGGCCTTCAGCCCGGCCAACGTGGTGCCCGGCATCGGCTTCTCGCCGGACAAGATGCTGCAGGCGCGGCTGTTCTCCTATGGCGATGCGCAGCGCTACCGCCTGGGCGTCAACCATCACCAGATTCCGGTGAACGCGCCGAAATGCCCGTTCCACAGCTATCACCGGGATGGGCAGATGCGCACCGACGGCAATGCCGGCAGCACCCTGGGCTACGAGCCCAACAGCTACGGGCAGTGGCAGGAGCAGCCGGACTTCAGCGAACCGCCGCTGGCGCTGCAAGGCAGCGCGGGCCACTGGGACCATCGCGAGGACCAGGACTATTTCTCCCAGCCCGGCGCGCTGTTCCGCCTGATGACCTTCGAGCAGCAACAGGCGCTGTTCGACAATACCGCGCGTTCGATCCAGGGCGCCTCGGCGCAGACCAAGCAGCGGCATATCGATAACTGCAGCAAGGCAGACCCGGCGTACGGCGCGGGCGTGGCAAGCGCCATCGAACGGCTGGGCCAGGGCTAGCGCCCGGGGCAGAAGCGGCCGTTGCCGCTTCTGCTGCCCATGGAAAAAGCCGCGCGCCCATCCATGGGCGCGCGGCCGGTTCGCAGCGGATCTAGCCCGGTATCGACTCGTCGCCGAAGGCCTGGACCTCTTGCACCAGGCCCTGGGCGGCCAGGGCCACCAGTTGCCGGCCCTTTTCGATGGAGGCTTGCGCCGGGTCCGAGCCCATGCGGCCGTCCGGGTGGCGCGCGCGGAAGTCGAGCGCTTCGCGGATGGGGCCCCAGTTGGCGATCCGTGGCGAATACTCGGCGGACTTGATGAAGTCCGGATAGGCCCACTGGGTCACGGCGACCTCGGTGGGCGTGGCGTGGATGCCGTGGCCCGTGGGGAACTGCTCCCGCGCCAGGGCATCGACGCCTTCCAGGTCCCACCAGTTGCACAGCTTCAGGGCGAAGCCGGCGCGGCGCCGGGCGAAACTCGCTTCGGCATAGAGTTCCGAGAAGGCCGCTTCGATCGAGGCGATGTTGCCGCCGTGGCCGTTGAGAAAGAAGATTTTCTCGAAGCCGTGGCCGGCCAGCGAGCGCACCCAGTCGCCGATGGCGGCCATGAAGGTCGAGGGCCGCAGCGAGATGGTGCCGGGGAAGCCCAGGTGGTGCTGGGCCATGCCGATGTTGAAGGTCGGGGCGATGAGGATGTCCGCCAGCTTCTGCGCCTCGCCGGCGATGATCTCCGGGCACATCCAGTCGGTGCCCAGCAGGCCGGTGGGGCCGTGCTGTTCGTTGGAGCCGATGGGGATGACGATGGTGCGGCTGCGTTCGAGAAACTGGCCGATCTCGGCCCAGGTCGATAGATGCAGGAACATCTGGGGGCTCTCCTTGGAAAGGTTCCTGGCGGAACCCGGTGGGGTGGAGTTCAAGGCGCGGGGTCCTGTCTGTAGCGGCCGGGACGTAATATGCTTCCGGCCCTGCATTCGGCGCCGCTTGCGCAGATCGATCAAAGCACCCGGATGTCGCTTCGGCGATTGCACGATGGTGTCGGTCGATACTTAGGTATGCACGCAAGGGTATGGCCGAGCAGCGCTTCGAACCGCGCGTCAAAAAGGAAACAGGCTGCGTGCCCAAGGCTATGAACAACAATGCTGCAATGGCCCCGTCCCCGTGGGGCGTCGTCTGCCTGTGCATGCTCTTCAACGTGATCGACGGGCTGGACGCGATGGCCATGGCGTTCACCGGCGGCAGCGTGTCGGCGGAGTGGGGGCTGAATGCGACCCAGCTCGGCATGCTGCTCAGCGCCAGCCTGGTGGGCATGGCCTGCGGCTCGTTCATCAGCCCCCGGGCGGACCGCTACGGGCGCCGGCCCTTGCTGCTGGCGGGCCTTTCGCTCAGCGGCATCAGCATGTTGCTGTCGTTCTGCAGCCCGAACCACTACGTGCTGATGCTCCTGCGCATGCTGACCGGCGTCGGCACCGGCGCGGTGCTGGTGGGGGCCAACGTGCTGGCGCATGAGTACACCGGGGCGCATCGGCGAAGCCTGGCCATCGCCCTGCAGTCCCTGGCCTTCGCGCTGGGCGTGAGCCTGGGCGGCCTGCTGGCCCACCTGTTCAACGAGTGGCTCGGCTGGCGCTACGTGTTTCTAGCCGGCGGCGTGGTCACGCTCGCGGCCGTGGCGGCGGGTGCGCGCTGGCTGCGCGAGTCGCCGGAATTCCTGGCCCTCGACCGGCAACCGAATGAAGGGGCACGGCCATCGCGAGGCGCGGAATACCGGCAGCTGTTCGCGCCCGGCCAGTGGCAGCTGACCCTTTCGCTGGCCCTGGGGCTGTTGCTGCTCATGTTCGGCTATTACTTCGTGATGAGCTGGACGCCGACGCTGATGCTGCACAACGGCTTTTCCGAAAAGCAGGGCTCCACCGGCGGGCTGTTGCTGGGCCTCGGCGGCATGCTCGGCGCCTTGCTGGTGGGCCTGGCGGCGAATCGCGCAGGGGGCCGCCAGCTGTTGCTGGGCCTGCTGCTGCTCAATGCCGTGCTGATGACGCTGCTGGTGCCGGCCAGCCGCGTCCCGCCGCTGGCCATCGCCGTGGGCTTCGGCGCGGGGCTGTCGCTCAATGGCGCCATCGCGGCGCTCTTCATCCTCGCGCCCCAGGCCTTCTTCACCGCGATTCGCACCAGCGGCGTGGGCCTGGTGCTGGCGACCGGGCGCCTGGGGGCGATCCTGTCACCGGCCATCGCGGGGGTGCTGCTCGATGCCCAGTGGAGCACGCAGGACCTGTTCGACTTCTTCGCCGGCAGCCAGCTGCTGGCGGCCCTGCTGGTCTGGCTGGGCTGCCGGCGGCCGCTGTCGGTCCCGGCCTGAGCCCGGGCGGCGAGGGCGCCTCAGCGCTCGCCGTCGGGGGCGATCTCCAGCAGCGCCGCCATCTTCACCAGGTCCGGCAGCGAGCGCGCCTTCATCTTGCGCATGGCCCGGCCGCGGTGGGCCTTCACGGTGATCTCGCTGATGCCGAGGTCGGCGGCCACCTGCTTGTTCAGGCGCCCGGCGACCACCATGCGCAGCACGTCCCGTTCGCGCGGCGTGAGGCTGGCGTAGGCGGCGCGCAGGGTGCGCAGCCTTTCCTGCTGCTGCAGGGCCACGCGGCTGTGCGCCAGGGCCTCGGCGATGGCGCGCAGCAGGGTGTCGTCGTCGAAGGGCTTGGTGAGGAATTCCACCGCCCCGGCCTTCATCGCGCGCACCGTGAGCGGCACGTCGCCGTAGCCGGTGATGAAGATGATCGGCATGGCCGGGCGCTCGCCGGCCACGCTGCGCTGCAGGTCCAGCCCGTTGAGGTCGGGCAGGTTGACGTCCAGCACCAGGCAACTGGGCACCAGGGCCGCGGGCTGGTCGAGGAAGGCCCGGGCGGAGTCGAACAGCGCCGGCTGCCAGCCGGCGAAGCGGATCAGCAGTTCCAGCGACTCGCGCACCGAGACGTCGTCGTCGACCACGTAGACCACCGGCGTGGCGTCGGCCAGCGGCCGGGTTCCCCCCTGGGGGGCAGGGACAGCGTTCAACATGCCTGGTTCTCCTGGTGGCCTGCGGCGTCAGCCGACCGGTAGCGCGGCGCTGAGCGCCTTGAGCAGTTCCGCCTCGCTGAAGGGTTTCAGCAGGCAATCCACGGCGCCCTGGGCGATCAGGCGCGGGCGGGTGGCCGCGTCGCCATGGGCGGTGATGAAGATGATGGGGATGCGCCAGCCGCGCCGGACCAGTTCCTTCTGCAGCTCCGGCCCGGACATCTCCGGCATGGCCACGTCGAGGATCAGGCAGCGCGTCTGCGCGAGGCAGTCCGAGTCGAGGAAGGCCGGCGCCGAGGCGAAGGCCTGCACGGCGAAGCCGAACTCGCGCAGCAGGTCCGGCAGCGATTCGCGCACGGACTCGTCGTCATCCACCAGCGACACGAGCAAAGGCGTGGTCATCGGGCATTCCCCCTGGCGTGGTCGTCGTCGGCGTCGGCGGCCGGCAGCGGGATGGAAAAGATGAAGGTCGCGCCGGGGCCGTCGTGAGCCGTGGCCCAGATCCGCCCGGCATGGTGTTCGATGATGGAGCGGCTGACCAGCAGGCCGATGCCCATGCCGGCGCGCTTGGTGGTGTAGAAGGCGTCGAACAGCCGGTGGGCGTCCTGCGGGGGGAAGCCGTTGCCGTTGTCGCGCACCGCCAGGAACACGCTGGAGTCCAGGTCGTAGCCGCTGCTGATGCGCAACTGCCGCGGGCGGCCGTGCACCTCGGCCAGGGCGTCCATGGCGTTGATGATCAGGTTGAGGATCACCTGCTGCAGCTGCACGCGGTCGCCGGGCACGGGCGGCAGCTGCTCGTTGAACTGCGGCAGCACGGCCACGCCGTTGCGCTGCAGTTCGTTCTGCAGCATGGCGAGCACTTCCCGGGCCGCCGCGTTGAGGTCCACCGGCTCGCTGGCCACCCCGTCCTTGGCGAACAGCGCGCGCAGGCGCTTGATCACGTCGGCCGCGCGGTTGCCGTCGCGGATGGTGCGCCGCGCGGTCTCGCGGGCGCCATCGACGTTGGGCGGGGTGGCGCCGAGCATGCGCAGGCAGGTGCTGGCGTTGGTGATGATGCCGGCCAGCGGCTGGTTGACTTCATGGGCGATGGACGCGGTGAGCGCCCCCAGGCTGGCGACCCGGGCCACGTGCGCCAGCTCGGCGCGGACCCTGCCCAGGGCCTCGTCGGCGAGGCGGCGCTGGGTGACGTCCTGCACGGCGGCGATGTATTCCAGGGCGCCGTCGGCGTCGCGCATCGCCTGGGCCACGATGTGCACGTGGCGGATCACGCCGCCGGGCAGCAGCAGCCGGTGCTCGTGCTCGAAGTCGCGGGCGGCGTGGCGCTGACGCTGGAACACCTCGTCGAGGCGCGAGAGGTCGTCGGGGTGGACGCGCGAATAGACCAGCTCGAAGCTCGGCGTCAGGCCCGGGTCCAGGTCGAGCAGGCGGTAGATCTCGTCGGACCAGGCGATCTCGTCGTTGTCCACGTGCCAGGAGAAGGTGCCGGTCAGGCTGATGCGCTGGGCCTTGGCGAGGAAGGCCTCGCTCTGCTTGAGCGCGGCCTCGCCGCGGGCACGCTCGATGGCGATGCTGGCCAGCTGGCTGAACTGCGCGATGCGGTTGCGCTGCGCCTCGTCGGGCGGCCAGGCGTGGCGGAAGAACAGCGAGAGGACGCCGCTCACTTCGCCGCCGGTGGCGATCACCGGCGTTGCCCAGCTCGCCCGCAGGCCGTGTGCCAGGGCGGCGGCGCACCAGGCGGGCCAGCGCGTTTCGGCGGAGAGGTCGGCCACCACCAGGGTTTCGCCGCCGAGCACGACCAGGGATTCAGGGCTGCTGCCGGCGTCCACCGCCTGGCCGTCGCTGGCCATGAGGCCCGGCGGCAGCCCGGGGCCGGCGCCGGGTTGCAGGCGCAGTTCGCCCGGTGCCTGCACGGCGCGGCGGCTGCGGCGGGGCGCGACCAGGGTGATGCCGCACAGGCAGTCGTCGAGGCTGGCTTCCACCAGCTGGCACAGCGCTTCGAGCACCAGGGGCAGGGCGGCGGCGCCGGCCATCAGGCTGTGCAGGCGTTTCTCGCCGGCCAGCAGCAGCTCGGCGCGCTTGCGTGCGTCGATGTCGGTGTTGCCGCCGTACCACTTGAGCACGCGGCCGGCTTCGTCGCGCTGCGGCACGGCGTGGATCAGGAACCAGCGGTAGCTGCCGTCGAAGCGCCGCAGGCGGGCCTCGAACTCGCCCGCCAGCCCGGCGGCCAGCAGGCCCTGCCAGTAGGCGCCCAGCGCCGGCGCGTCGCCCGGGTGCACGGCGTTCATCCAGCCGGTGCCGCGGGCCTCGTCGGGAGTCATGCCGGTGTAGTCGAACCAGCGCTGGTTGAGGAATTCGACGCTACCGTCGGGCGCGGTGCGCCAGACGAAGCCGGGGATGCTGTCGATGAGCGCGTCCAGGGCCGGGGTGCTGGTGGTCGCCGGGCCCGGGCCGAGGTCCTCGATGTCGATGGCCAGGCCGCACCAGGTGCCGGCGGCGGCGTCGAGGCGCTCGACGCGCAGCAGGAAGCGCCGGTAGGCGCCGTCGAAACGCCGCAGGCGCGCCTGCATGTCCTGCGCCTGGCCGGAGCGCAGGATGGCGGTCCAGCGTTCGAGCAGCGCCGGCAGGTCGTCGGGGTGCACCACCGACTGCCAGCCATCGCCCAGCGCCGCGTCGGCGGGGTGGCCGGTGTACGCGCACCAGGGGCGGTTGACGGAGTCGACCCGGCCGTCGGCAGCGGCGGTCCAGGCCAGGCCGGGCAGCCTGTCGACGACAGGGCCGGGTTCGTTGTGCATACCGATCCTCTCTCGGCGGTAGCCGTTTCGCGAGCATGCGCCACCTTGGCGGAGCTGCCCATCATACCTTGGTGTCGGCTGGGCGAAAGCGCCGTCGTTGACGGGGCAGGGGGTTGCGTGGGGGCGCTCGATACCTTCGTGCAATCGTCCCCGGCGGCCAGCCTCTGCTCTGATCGGCGGCACATACCGAACCCGGTATGCACGAGCACATGCCAGGAGGCAGCCATGACCACCGAAACCGTTCTCTACACCGCCAGGGTCCACACCACCGGGGCCCGCGACGGCGGCACCTCGCGCAGCGACGACGGGCGCCTGGACATCCGCCATTCGCTGCCCGGCACGCCGGGCACCGGCACCAATCCGGAGCAGTTGTTCGCCGCCGGCTGGTCGGCCTGCTTCGAAGGCGCGCTGGGCCTCGCCGCGCGGCGGAAGAAGATCGCCCTGCCGGCCAACCTGGCCATCGACGCCGAAGTGGAGCTGTGCCAGGGCGGCGAAGGCTACTTCCTGCGGGCGCGCCTGCAGGTCAGCCTGCCGGGGCTGGAACGGGACGCCGCCCTGGACCTGATCGAGACAGCCCACCAGACCTGCCCCTATTCGAAAGCCACCCGCGGCAACATCGACGTGGCGCTCTCACTCGCCTGAGCGGGCCCGCTGCGGCACGCCAGGCCGGCGTGGCCGCAGCGCCTCCAACGCCGGCGGGCGAACGATACGAAGGTATCGACCGACACCTTCGTGCAATCCCCAGGCCCGCCGACCTTTGTTCTGATCGATGCCACGGGTTGCGCAGCGCCTCCACCGGCGGGCGGGCGCGACCGACAGTGGCCAGCTTCGCGCTTCGCCGAGGGCGAACGATTGCGTCCACGCCCCGGCCCCCATCAAGGAGATCGACCATGCTCGCAGCATCGCACCCACGGAAGACTCAGCACCTGTTCACCCGTTCGCTCCTGGCCGGCGCCGTCGGCCTGTTCCTGCTCGGCGGCAGCCACGCGCACCTGGCGCCGCTGGCCCTGGTCGCGTCCGCCAACGCCACGGCGAGCGAGGACGACAGCGTGCGGCCGTACCGCATCGAGGTGCCCCAGGCGCAGCTGGACGACCTGCGCCGACGCATCGCCGCCACCCGCTGGCCGGACAAGGAAACCGTCGCCGATGCCTCCCAGGGCGTGCAACTGGCCAGGCTGAAGGCGCTGGTCGACTACTGGGGCAACGGCTACGACTGGCGCAAGGCCGAGGCGAAGCTCAACGCCCTGCCGCAGTTCGTCACCCGCATCGACGGCGTGGACATCCAGTTCATCCACGTGCGCTCCAGCCAGCCCCACGCCATGCCGCTGATCCTCACCCACGGCTGGCCCGGCTCGCCGCTGGAGTTCCTCAAGACCATTGGCCCGCTGACCGACCCCACCGCCTACGGCGGCAAGGCCGAGGACGCCTTCGACGTGGTGATCCCGGCGATCCCCGGGCACGGCTTCTCCGGCAAGCCGACCGAACTGGGCTGGAACCCCGACCGGGTGGCCCGGGCCTGGGACGTGCTGATGAAGCGCCTGGGCTACCGGCAGTACGTATCCCAGGGTGGCGACCACGGCTCGGTGATCTCCGACGCCCTGGGCCGCCTGGCGCCGCCCGGGTTGCTGGCCATCCACCTGAACATGCCGGCGACCATCCCGGCGGAGCTGGTCAAGCCGATCAACAGCGGCGACCCGGCGCCCAGCGGCCTGTCCGCCGACGAGCGCGCCGCCTACCAGGCGCTGAGCACCTTCTTCGGCCGTAACGCCGCCTACGGCGCGATGATGGTGACGCGCCCGCAGACCATCGGCTATTCCCTGGCCGACTCGCCGGCCGGCATGGCCGCCTGGATGTACGAGAAGTTCGCCGCCTGGACCGACAGCGGCGGCGAGCCGGAGCGCGTGCTCAGCCGCGACGAGATGCTCGACGACATCTCCCTCTACTGGCTGACCAACACCGGCGCCTCGTCCTCGCGCTTCTACTGGGAAAACAACAACAACAATTTCAGCGCCGCCGCGCAGAAGACCGCGCAGATCAAGGTGCCGGTGGCCATCAGCGTGTTCCCCGGCGAAATCTACCGCGCGCCGAAGAGCTGGGCGCAGCGCGCCTATCCCTCGCTGGACTACTTCCACGCGGTGGGCAAGGGCGGCCACTTCGCCGCCTGGGAGCAACCGCAGCTGTTCAGCGAGGAGCTGCGCGAGGCCTTCCGCCCGCAGCGCGCCTCGCTGGCCGAGCGCTAGACCGAAGTCCCGCCGATTCCCGGCACACAGCAAGGGAGAACCCTGATGAATCCGTTCAACTACAAAGCCCTGGGCGCCCCGGTGCTCGCATTCGCCCTGGCGAACCTCGCCGCCCCGCTGGCGCAGGCCGCCGACGACGCGTTCGGCGCGCTGCGCCACGTGGATGCGGGGCTGCTGAAGGTGGCCTACGCCGAAGCCGGCCCCGCCGACGGCCCAGTGGTCATCCTGCTGCATGGCTGGCCCTACGACATCCACAGCTACAGCGAAGTGGCGCCGCAGCTGGCGGCCAAGGGCTACCACGTGCTCATCCCCTATGCCCGCGGCTATGGCGACACCCGCTTCCTCTCCGCCAAAACGCCGCGCAACGGCGAGCCGGCAGCCCTGGCGGTGGACGTCGTCGACTTCATGGACGCGCTGAAGATCAAGCGCGCGGTGCTCGCCGGCTACGACTGGGGCGCGCGCTCGGCCGACATAGTCGCGGCGCTGTGGCCGGAGCGGGTGAAGGCCCTGGTCTCGGTCAGCGGCTACCTGATCGGCAGCCAGGCGGCGGGCAAGGCGCCGCTGCCGCCCAGCGCCGAACTGCAGTGGTGGTACCAGTTCTACTTCGCCACCGAGCGCGGCCGCGAAGGCTACGACAAGTACCGCCACGAGTTCGCCAAACTGATCTGGCAGCTGGCCTCGCCCAAGTGGAACTTCGACGACGCCACCTTCGCGCGCAGCGCGGCGGCGCTGGACAACCCCGACCAGGGCCCCATCGCCATCCACAACTACCGCTGGCGCCTGGGCCTGGCCGAGGGCGAGGCGCGCTACGCGGAACTGGAGAAGCGTCTGGCGGCCTTCCCCACGATCGGCGTGCCGACCATCACCCTCGAAGGCGACGCCAACGGCGCGCCGCACCCGCCGGCCGAGGCCTACGCCAAGCGCTTCAGCGGCAAGTACGAGTACCGCCTGATCAAGGGCGGCATCGGCCACAACCTGCCGCAGGAGGCGCCTCAGGCCTTCGTCCAGGCGGTGGTCGACGCCGACCACCTGTGAGCGGAGCGCAGCCATGACCCTCAGACTCACCGCACTCGCCGCGACGCTCCTGGCGCTTGCCCTGGCCAGCGGCGCCAGCGCCGACCCGGCGCCCGCCGCGGACGCCTCGCCGATCTACGGCGTGCGCATGCCCGAGGGCTACCGCAACTGGCAGCTGGTCGCCCCGGCGCAGGAAGCGGCGCCGCTGAACGAGCTGCGCGCCGTGCTCGGCAACGACATCGCCATGCGGGCCTACCGCGCGGGCAAGCTGCCGTTCCCCGACGGCAGCGTGCTCGCCAAGCTGGCCTGGAAGCACGTGCAGTCGCCGGAATTCGAGCCGGCCTCGATCCCCGGCGCGGCCACCACCGTGCAGTTCATGGTCAAGGACTCGAAGAAGTACGCGGCCACCGGCGGCTGGGGCTTCGCCCGCTTCATCGACGGCAAGCCGGCCGACGAGGCGCAGCACCAGACCTGCTACGCCTGCCACCAGGCGCGGGTGAAGAACCATGACCTGGTGTTCACCCGCTACGCGCCCTAGCGCCGATTCCCCACCACCGGCCGGGGCCGCGCGCCCCGGCCTCATTCCCCTGCAAGGAGAACCCCGATGAAAAGAACCCTCGGAGCCCTGGCCTGCGCCGCCGGCCTGCTCATGGCCGCTGGCGCGTCCGCCGCCGCGAAACCCACCGTGGTGCTGGTCCACGGCGCCTTCGCCGACGCCTCCAGCTGGAACGGCGTGACGCGCATCCTCGAACACGACGGCTACACCGTGGTGGCCGCCGCCAACCCGCTGCGCGGCGTCGCCAGCGACGGCGCCTACGTCGCCAATATCCTCGCCAGCCTGAAGACGCCGGTGGTGCTGGTCGGGCACTCCTACGGCGGCAACGTCATCAGCGCCGCGGCCGGCGACGCCGGCAACGTCAAGGCGCTGGTCTACGTCGCCGCCTTCGCCCCGGAGGCGGGGGAGAGCGCCGCCGACCTGGCCGGCAAGTTCCCCGGCAGCACCCTCGGCCCGACCCTGGCGCCGCCGGTTGCGCTCAGCGGCGGCGGCAAGGACCTGTACATCCAGCAGGACAAGTTCCACGACCAGTTCGCCGCCGACGTGCCCGCTGCGCAGGCCAAGCTGATGGCCGCGGCCCAGCGCCCGGTCACCGAGGCCGCGCTGAACGAGAAGGCCGGCGCCGCCGCCTGGCAGCGCATTCCCTCGTGGTTCGTCTACGGCGACCAGGACCGTAACATCCCCCCGCAGGCCCTGGCCTTCATGGCCCAGCGGGCCCATGCGAAAGACGTCGAAGTGGTCCGCGGCGCCTCCCACGTGGTGATGGTCTCGCATCCCGATGCGGTGGCGCGCTCAATCGAGAAGGCTGCGGCTTCGCTGTAAAGGTTCGCTCGGCCGGTGACGGCGCTGGCCACTCCTTGCGGAGCGGCCAGCGGCTCTCAGATTCGCTGGCCCCTGGTCTTTCCCGCGCAGGCTCCGAGAAACGGCGTCGCTATGAGATGCAGGGAAAAGGAGATAGCGGGGAGACCGGCCTCGCTGTGGTTTCATGGCAAGCCGGTCGAATCGTCAAGGCTGGCTTGCGAGAACGATCTTGCCGATATGCAGGCCCGAGTCCATCAACTCATGGGCTGCACTTGCCTGCGTCAGGCCGAAGACCTTGAAAACCAGGGGCTTGACCTCGCCCTTGCGAACATGGGGCCAGACCTGGCTCTCGAGCTCATCGATGATCGCCTTTTTCTCGTCGTGGCTTCGAGAACGCAGGGTCGAGCCGATATGCGTCAGGCGCTTCACCAGCATCTGGAAGTAATTGACGGTGGCCGCGGGCCCCTTGACCAGCCCGATCTGAACGATGCGGCCGTTCATGGCCGTTGCCTGGAAGTTTCGATCGACGTAGTCCCCGCCGATGATGTCGACCACCACGTCGACGCCGCGCCCCCCGGTCTCGCGCATGACCTCTGCCACGAAATCCTGCCGGGTGTAGTCGATGGGGTGATCCGAGCCCAGAGACCGGCTGGCAGCCTGCTGTTCCTCGTTCTTCACTGTGGTGAAAATCTGCGAGGCGCCGAAAGCCCTGGCCAGCATGGTGGCCGTTGTGCCGATGCCGGAAGCGCCGCCATGGATCAGCACCGCTTCCCCGGCCTTGAACTGCCCTCGCTGGAACAGGTTGGTCCAGACGGTCATGAAGGTTTCCGGCAAGGCCGCCGCTTCTTCCAGGCTCAAGCCTTCGGGCAGATGGAGGGTGGTGCGCTCGTCTGCAACGGCGTACTGGGCATAGCCGCCACCGGGAACCAGGGCCATCACTTTGTCACCAATGGCGAAATTGCTTACCTCGGCGCCCAGCGCCACGATTTCGCCGGATATTTCCAGCCCGGGAATATCCGAGGCGCCAGGCGGCGGAGCATAGAGGCCTTTGCGCTGGAGGACGTCGGGCCCATTCACACCGGCGGCATGCACCTTGATCAGCACTTCCCTTTCGCTCGGGCGAGGAGTGGGCCGCTGGACCGGGACCAGAACATCCGGTCCTCCCGGGCGGCTGATCTCAATGGCTGTCATGTGGGAAGGAATGTTGGGCGCGTTCATATTGCGAACCTCGGTATAAGCATTGACGCAGCGTGGAAATGGCCGATCTGATCGGCCAGGAAAGAAGGGGAGCCAGGATAGGCGCACCTGGCTCCCGGGCTCGTCAGCCGCGGATGAAGGCGAGCAGGTCGGCGTTGATCGTATCGGCTTCGGTGGTCGGCATCCCGTGGGGGAAGCCTGAGTAGGTCTTCAGCGTGCCGTTGCGAAGCAGCTTCGCCGAGAGCAGGCCCGAATCCTCATAGGGGACGATCTGGTCGTCGTCGCCATGCATCACCAGGACCGGGATGGTGATTTTCTTCAGGTCCTCGGTGAAGTCCGTTTGCGAGAACGCGACTATGCCGTCGTAGTGGGCCTTGGCGCAGCCCATCATGCCCTGGCGCCACCAGTTCCAGATGATGCCTTCCGAGGGCTTCGCGCCTGGGCGGTTGTAGCCGTAGAAGGGGCCTGCGGGCACGTCGTAGTAGAACTGTGCGCGGTTGGCCGCGAGTTGGGCCTGCAGGTCGTCGAAAACCGCCTTGGGCAGGCCGCCGGGGTTGCTGTCGGTCTTCACCATCAGCGGTGGGACGGCGCTGATGATGGCGGCCTTGGAAACGCGGTCCTCGCCATGGCGGGCGATGTAGTGGACGACCTCGCCGCCGCCGGTAGAGTGGCCGACGTGAACCGCGCCCCGGGTGCCGAGATGATCGACCACCGCGGCCACGTCGTCGGCGTAGTGGTCCATGTCGTGGCCGTCCCACACCTGGCTCGAACGCCCATGCCCACGGCGATCATGGGCGACGACACGGAAGCCGTTGGCCAGGAAGAAGAGCATCTGGGCATCCCAATCGTCGGCGCTGAGCGGCCAGCCATGGTGGAAGTGGATCACCTGGGCATCGCGGGGGCCCCAGTCTTTGTAGAAGATCTCGACGCCGTCCTTCGTGGTGACATATCCCATGTTCGCATCTCCTGTGTGAGGTGGAGTTCGACGACCAACGATGCGACACCGCGTGAACGCCCCATCGCTTGGCCGTCCAATCACTGTAGGTTTAAAGTAAGCTTTAAGGTCAACGCTTTTTCGAGGGTGCGGCATGAGAATTGGAGAGCTGGCGAAGCTCAGTGGGCTGGCGCCTTCGCGCATTCGTTTCTACGAGGCCAGCGGCCTGATCAACTCGGTCGAGCGCAAGGCCAATGGCTACCGCGACTACGCGCCGGAGACGCTGGTGATCCTGGAGATCATCACCGGCGCCCAGAGCGCAGGCTTCTCGCTGGAGGAGATCCGCCCCTTGCTGCCGTTGAACGCCAGTGGCTGGCAGCATGGCGAATTGCTGGAGGGCCTCAGGCGCAAGGTGGGCGAGATCGAGGTGCTGCAGAAGCGCCTGGAGCAGAACAAGGCGCAGCTGCTGGTGGCCATCGAGAGCATCGAGAGCAAGCCGGAAGGGATGCAGTGCGCAGACAACACCCAGCGGGTGCTGGAGCGGCTGCGGGAGGAGGGCAGTGTGGCAATGCCGGTCCGTAGGCAGGCCAAGGTCGGTAGCGTTTCTGCCGAGTGAGCCATCGGAGCTCCCGGTTGTTTCTCCGCCTACGGCGTTATTCGCCGAATCGCGGACAGAGTCCGCTCCTACGTTCCAGAAAGCACGGCTTTTCGTAGGATGGCGTTGAGCGAAGCGATACCCATCAGCGCAACCGCATGGGTTTCGCAAGCTCAACCCATCCTACGAAGAGCACCAAGACAGTTGCTCCTACGGTTACAGGGAATCACGGGCGTAGGAGCGGACCTTGTCCGCGATTGGATTCAACGCCCCTGCCGGACGCCCCTGAGGCACGGCCAACGGCGGATAACCGCGAACGGTTATCCGCCCTACGCCTGGTCAGTCCTTGCCGACAAGCGCGCCCAGCGGCTTGGGCGCATAAAGCGCGCTCTGGAACTGCGGGACGTACTCGTACTTCAGCATCTTTCCGAGCTTCAGCGACTTGATGTAGCTGGAAAGCTCGCCGTCGCCGAGGATCAGCCGCGCCGAATCCCCGTCGCTGCTGGAGGCATGGCTGAGCTGGCGCGACACCGCGTAGCCATAGGTCAGCTCGCCGTTCCGGTCGGTATTGGTGAAGCTGTTGGTCACCAACTCGTCCTTCTGCGAAAGCTCGGCAAGCTTGGCCGCCTGGAACACCACATCCACCTTGCCTGTCCGGCTATCGACGATGTCGTAGGTCACCTTGTGCGCATCCTCCGTGACGTCGATGCCGGTCAGCCACTTCGGCAGGTTGTAGCCAACCACGCCACGAACCCTTGCGAGTTCGGTGTTCACCGGGAGCTTGAGCACGTACCCCCAATAATCCTTGGACAGCGACTGGCCAACCAGCGTGAGGGGGCCGAGGTTCGAGCGGCCAGGCTTGTTGGTGATGATGGAAAGGGCGACTTCGTTGTAGCTGTCGTTGTCGCAGTAGTGATAGGAGTAGGCGGTGAATGCCACCAGGCCGCGCCCCGGCCAGACCTGCAGGGGCTGCACCTTTTCCAGGACCTTGGCGGGTATCAGTTCCCTCAGTTTGTCGATGTCCGCCGTGTAGACGGCGGTGACCCGGCTGTTCTTGTAGTAGAAGTTCGGCGAGTAGGATTCGAAGCCTATGTCCACCTTCGTCTTGGCCAGCCCCTTGAACCAGCTCAGGTCGACGTCCGGCGCCTCGGCGGCGATCACCGAGAGGGGCGGGTTCGAACGGTAGCGGTCGTACAACCCGCCTTTCACCACAGGCACTTCATGGCCGGCGATGTCGATCATCGTGCTTTCGGTCGCTGGAACCTCGGCCCATGCGGAAGCTGCAAGGGCATTGACGAAAAGTCCGGCTATCGCGGCAACACTTCCGAGTTTCACTGTTCACTCTCTCCAGGGTTAGGCGTGGGGCTTGCGGCACGCTGGCCAGCAGCTTGCCGGCGAACCCTAACCTTTAACTGAACTTTAAGGTCAAGCCCCTGAAATCCCGGATTCCGAGTGGTTGGCGCGACACGCGAAAACACCCTTGACATTAAAGTTGACTTAAAGGTTACGGTGCAGCAGTCGCCAATCCTGGAGCCTGTGATGACAGTGTTCACTGCGTTGACCCTGCCCAATGGGGCCGTCATTTCCAACCGTCTCGCCAAAGCCGCCATGGAAGAAAACATGGCGGACAAGGACCATGCGCCCTCGGACGCCCTGATCCGCCTCTACCGCACCTGGGCCGAAGGGGAGGTCGGGCTGATGATCACCGGCAACGTCATGATCGACCGCCGCGCCATGACCGGGCCGGGCGGGGTGGTGCTGGAGTCCGAGCGCTTCGGCGAGCGCTTCCGGGCCTGGGCGCAAGCCGCCCGCTCCCACGGCGGGCAGGTGTGGATGCAGATCAACCATCCGGGCCGGCAGATGCCCGCAGCCCTGAAGCAGGACACCATCGCGCCCTCGGAAGTCCCCATGGACCTGGGCAACTTCTCCAAACAGTTCATACCGCCGCGGGCGATGACCGAGGCGGACATCGCTGACGTCAAGGCGCGCTTCGTCAGGACGGCCGTGCTCGCCGAACGCTTCGGCTTCACCGGCGTGCAGATCCATGCCGCACACGGCTACCTGATCAGCCAGTTCCTCTCGCCGATCACCAACAAGCGCACGGACCAGTGGGGCGGGGCGCTGGAGAACCGCGCCCGGCTGCTGCTCGACGTGGTCAGGGAAGTCCGCTCAGCCGTGGGCCCCGGGTTCGCCGTGTCGGTGAAGCTCAACTCGGCCGACTTCCAGCGCGGCGGGTTCAGCACGGACGATGCGAAGCAGGTGGTCGCGCTGCTCAACCCGCTGGGCGTGGACCTGATCGAGCTGTCCGGCGGCAGCTACGAAGCGCCGGCGATGCACGGCCAGGCCCGCGACGGCCGCACCCTGGCCCGGGAGGCCTACTTCCTGGAGTTCGCCAAGGACATCTCGTCCGTTGCAAAGATGCCGGTCATGGTCACCGGCGGCGTGCGCCGGCTGCCGGTGGCCGAGCAGGTCCTGGACAGCGGCATCGACATGGTCGGCATGGGCACCGCGCTGGCCATCGACCCCAACCTGCCCAGGGATTGGCGCTCAGGGCAGGCAAGCGCGCCCATGCTCAGGCCCATCACCTGGAAGAACAAGGTGCTGGCGTCGATCGGCTACATGGCGATGGTGAAACACCAGCTGCGCCGCCTGAGCCTCGGCAAGCTGGCCAACCCGAATGTCGCGCCGGCGCTGGCGCTGCTGGAGCAGCAGCTGGATACGCAGGTTCGCACCTGGCGCTATCGGCGTTGGGTGAGGGGGCTTGCCGGCTGATCATTTGCCGGGGCTCCTCGGAGATACGGCTGGATCAGGCGCTCCCATGAATAGGCCAGGGTAGGGAAGGGACAGCCAGAATGGGGAGAACTACCATGCTCCGCCGCTCGTAACTGCTGATCATGAACGCCCTGGCGATCATGGCCTGCGGCCTGGTGTGCTGCGTGGTCAACGGCTAACTGTTCTATGTCCCGCAGTGGATGCCGTTGAAGGAGCGACTGATCGATGATCGACGAGCTGCTGGAATTTTCCAGCAGCGACCTGCAGCAACTGGAATTGCTCCTGGCGCCCGGCTAGTTCCACGGCTGCGGGAAATCGAGGACGAAGGGCGCTTTATTAAATTCGTCGTGGAACGCTTGGACGCCGACGAGAGCGGCATGAAAGACGCAAGAGCGGCTCAACGACCATTCAGCCCGGAATGGTTGTTGCTAGTAGAAGTCGATAGTCAGGCATTGCCTTTGTGGCAAGAAGAAGCGAAAGAGCTTGCGAGGAGGAGACCTTGCCAGGATTGGCTCAGGACTCCATGAACAGATATTTAATTTAACATAATATACATTATGCGAAGTCATGGATAAGCGCAGCTGCAGATGGCCCTTGCAGAATTCACCAGGGAAAACCGCTCGTTTGCCCGTCTCGGCATCTTCCCTGAGTCGATCCGTCGATCTGCCTTGGCAGCTCCGCTCGATCAGCATTCATGTCCGCACCTGGCCTCGCTCCCAGTTACGAACCGACTTCGTATTCCCAGTCCGCCGATCTGAAGCTCGATCTCTCGGTTGTCGGTTCACCGCAGACTCGGCGCGCGATCATTCCATATTTCCCCAAACGGATTCGCAGGCAACCCCTTCGACGCTGCCAACACCAACACCAACACCAACATCAACACCAACATCAACGCGACGCTACGTGAAATCTGCGAACCTCGCGGCCAATCCTCGTCACGCTTTTCACGTAAACGCAGCAGCTATTCGTGCAACGTACGACGCTCATGCGCCGGACTGCACCTGCAGCGATCCATGCGGCACCGGTTTTGATCTGGCGGATTCACCGGCTCGGTCCCTGGCCCAAGGTTTGGCCTGGCACAGGTTCTCCGAGGCCTTGAGCCAATTGGCTCAGATGCGCTCGCGTGCCTTGCGCCAGTCAATCTGCAACGCCCATGGACGGCGGAACGGCTTGAGAGAAATCCATCGACAGCCCTCGACCTTTGCAGCCGAAGCCTTCTAGAATGCGCCTTGCCGAGCCTTCGGCTTGTCACTTCTCGCCCTGCCGGGCCAACTCCTTAGCGCGCAAGCAATATCCGATAACAGCCAGACCTGGATGACGCCAGCCACGAGCGCACGCTGTTCATCGTGGCCACGTTGTTCGCCATGTACCTGCGCATCTCCGACCTGATCGGCCGCGACAACTGGACGCCGAGCATGGGCGACTTCCGCCGCGATACCACCGGCAACTGGTGGTTCCAGGTGGTCGGCAAGGGCAACAAGGCTGCCCGCATCAGCGTGCGCGACGACTACGTGCACGGCTACCTGGCCCGTTACCGCCGCCACCTGGGCCTGCCTCCCCTGCCCTCGCCCCAGGAACGGACGCCGCTGATCGGCACCCTCAAGGGCCGCGCCGGGTTATCCGACCGCTATTCAGGAAAAGCATTCCCCGAGCTCTCAACAGCATGCTCTTCAACCAGCACGACATATTGCCGGGATGACCGCGCCACACCTAAAATGATAATAAATCCCATTTGTATCACCGAGCCCAGTCCCCATGTCGAGCCCCGCCCTCAAGCAGCAGGTGAGCAAGATCTACCAGGAGCACCATCGCTGGCTGCAGGGCTGGCTCCGTCCTCGCGTCGATTGCCGCGAACTGGCGGCCGACCTGGTACAGGACGTATTCATCCGGGTGTTGACTGCCGAAGATGCCGCGGCGCGCATCGAAGCCGTGCGCGAGCCCAAGAGCTATCTGGCGACCATCGCCCAGCGCCTGATGATCGACCACTTCCGGCGTGCCCGCCTGGAGCGCGCCTGGCTGCAGGCCCTGGCCGAACAGCCGGAGGCCGTGGAGGTCAGCGAGGAAACCCGGGCCATCCTGCTGGAAACGCTCTGCGAGCTCGACGCCATGCTTGCCGGCCTCGGGCCCAAGGTGCGCCAGGCCTTCCTCCTCGCGCAGTTCGACGGCATGCCCTACAAACGGATCGCCGAACGCCTGGACCTGTCCCTGGCCACGGTCAACCGCTACATCGCCAAGGCGATGCACCAATGCCTGCTGCATCGCCTGCGCACCGGACTCTGACGCCATGAACTCCCTCGATACCCGCAAGCTGGCCGCCCTCGAACAGGCCGCTCACTGGTACAGCCTGCTGCGCTGCGAGGATGCCGGCGCCGGGTGCCAGGCCGCCTGGCAGGTCTGGCTGGAAGCCTCGCCGGACAACCGCTGGGCCTGGGCCCAGGCGCAGGGGTTGCAACAGCAGTGGTCGGCCATTCCCACTGGCGTGTCCGGCCGCGCCCTGGAACTGGCCGAGCAGGAACGCCTGGGCGGCCGCCGCCGTGCGCTCAAGGGTTTCGTCCTGCTCGCCGGGGCCTGCGCGCTGGGCTGGGATGGCTATCGCACCGACCAGCAACGGGCCTGGCTTGCCGACTACAGCAGCGCCACCGGCGAGCGGCCGAAACTGACCCTAGCCGATGGCTCGCAACTGCAGCTCAACACCGACAGTGCCGTGGACGTCGTCTATGACACCCGGCAGCGGCTGATCGTACTGCGCCGCGGTGAGTTGTTGCTCAACACCGCGGCGGACCCCGCCGGCCGCCCCCTGTACGTGCAGACCCCGCAGGGCCGCGTGCAGGCCCTGGGCACGCGCTTCTCGGTGCGCCTGGTCGATGAGAAGGTGCAGGTGGCGGTCTTCGAGCACCGGGTGCGCATAACCCCCGGTCGCGGCCGGGAGGTGCTGCTTTCGGCCGGCGAACAATGCCGTTTCGATGCGTTCGCCGCCAGCCCGGTGCAGCCCCTGGAGGCCGGCCAGGATGCCTGGACGCGCGGCCTGCTGATCGCCAACGACCAGAGCCTGCCGCACTTCCTGCATGAGCTGGGACGCTACCGTGCCGGCTGGTTGCGCTGCGATCCGGCGGTAGCCGACCTGCGGATCAGCGGCACCTTCCCGCTGAACGACACCGACCAGGCCCTGCGTGCGCTGGCCAACAGCCTGCCGGTGCGCATCGAGCGGCGTACGCGCTTCTGGGTCACGGTGACGGCGCGCTGAGGCGAGCGAAAAATATTTTTGCCGCGATGATATTTCTTCTCGTTCTCGTTCGACTCAAGGGCAACGGGCAGATCGCCCGCCAGCCAACCGAAGAGAACACTCAACGATGAAAACACCCTTCCCAGTCCGCCCGCTGTCGGCTGGTATCCGTAGCGCCCTCCTCTGCTCCACCCTCCTCCTGCCCATGGCCGCGCCCGTGCACGCCGCAGCCGATGAGGGCGCAGTGCGCCAATATCACCTGAGCAAGGGCGACCTGGGCCAGGCGCTGACGCGCTTCGCCGCCGAAGCCGGTATCGTCCTGTCGTTCGACCCGGCGTTGACCCGCGGACACCGCACCGAGGGCCTGGAGGGCAGCTACAACGTGCCCGACGCCCTGGCCCGACTGCTCGCCGGCAGCGACCTGCAAGCGGTGCAGAACGAGGATGGCCACTACACGCTGATGCCCCGCCCGAGCAGCGAGGGCGCGCTGGAAATGGGCGCGACCACGGTGCTCAGCAACCAGTTGGGGACCATCACCGAGGGCAGCGGCTCCTATACCCCCGGCACCATCGCCTCCGCCACGCGCCTGGTATTGTCGCCGCGCGAGACGCCGCAGACGGTGAACGTGATGACCCGCCAGCAGATGGACGACTTCGCCCTCAACAGTATCGACGACGTCATGAAGCGCACCCCCGGCGTCACCGTGCAGAAGCTCGACAGCGAGCGCAGCGCCTACTGGGCGCGCGGTTCGCAGATCACCAACTTCCAGTACGACGGCATCCCCTCCTATCTGGATACCGCCTACGCCGACGGCAAGACCCTCAGCGACATGGCCATCTACGACCGCATCGAGGTGATCAAGGGCGCCACCGGCCTGCTCACCGGCAGCGGTCAGCCCGGCGCGGCCCTGAGCCTGATCCGCAAGCGCCCGACCCGCAGCTTCGCCGGCCACCTGTCGCTGGGCGCCGGCTCCTGGGACAACTACCGCGGCGAGCTGGACGTCGGCGGCCCGCTGACCGAGGAAGGCAACATCCGCGGACGCTTCGTCACGGCCTACCAGGACAAGAACTCCTACCTGGACCGCTACGAGCAGAAGAACTCCACCTACTACGGCATCCTCGAAGCCGACCTGACGCCGAGCACCCTGTTCAGCATCGGCATGGACTACCAGGACACCACCCCCACCGCCTCCAGCTGGGCCGGGGTGCCGCTGTTCTACTCCGACGGTTCCAAGACCGACTTCCCGCGCTCCTTCAACCCCGGCGCCAACTGGAGTTCCTGGGAGCAGTACAACCGCACGGTCTTCGCCACCCTCGAGCACACGCTGGAGAACAACTGGACCCTCAAGCTGCACCTGAACCACCAGGAAAGCGGCTACCACGCCCCGCTGGGCTCCGCCGGCGGCGGCTACCCGGACCCGCTCACCGGCGAAGGCGGCATCCTGTTCCACGGCAAGTACACCGGCGACACCCGCCGCGACTCGGTGGACATGTACGCCTCCGGCCCCTTCGAACTGTTCGGCCGCGAACACGAGGCGGTGTTCGGCTACAACGCCACGCGCTCGGTGACCAAGGGCAACGGCTACTGGGATTACCCCACGCCCTACGACCCGAGCATCCCCAACATCTTCACCTGGAACGGCAAGTTCCCCGAGCCGGACTGGGGCTCCAAGGCCAACCTGAAGAACTACTCGCAGCTGCACCAGTCCGGCTACTACGGCACCGTGCGCCTGAAGCCGACCGACGACCTGGCGCTGATCGCCGGCGCCCGCGTGGCCGACTACCACGACAGCGCCGAGCAGATCTCCGACAGCCAGTACGGCTACTCCGTCACCCCGCAGAGCACCCGCAAGAGCGGCGTGGTGGTGCCCTACCTCGGCGCGGTGTACGACCTGAACGACAACTACTCGGTGTACGCCAGCTACACGGGCATCTTCCAGCCGCAGCAACTGCGCGACATCAACGACAAGCCGCTGGACCCGGAAGAAGGCAAGAGCTACGGGCTGGGCGTGAAGGGCGAGTTCTACGACGGCCGGCTCAACGCCAGCCTCTCGGTGTTCGAGTCGCAGCAGGACAACCTCGCGGTCGAGACCACCGATGTCACCCCTTCCGGCGGCATCGCTTACGACAGCGTCAACGGCACCAGGACCCGCGGCTTCGAGGCGGACATCTCCGGCGAGATCCTCCCGGGCTGGCAGATGCAGGCTGGCTACAGCCACGCGGTCACCCGAGACAAGGACGGCAGCCGCCTGCGCACCCTGAACCCGGACCAGTTGTTCCGCCTGTACACCACCTACCAGTTGCCGGGCGAGCTGAACCAGATCACCGTGGGCGGCGGCGCCAGCTACCAGAGCAAGATCTGGACGGACGTCAGCGACCAGAACTACGAAACGGTGAAATACACCCAGGGCAGCTACTGGCTGGTGGACCTGATGACGCGCTACCAGGTCACAGAGCACCTGTCCGCCACGCTCAACGTCAACAACCTGTTCGACAAGAAGTACTTCAGCAACCTGGGCTTCTACAACACCGGCTACTACGGTGAGCCGCGCAACCTGATGCTCACGACCCGCTACGACTTCTGAGGCGAGCCTCCGGGCCGCCAGTGCAGGCGGCTCGGTAATGGAACTGCCTCAGGCAGTCTCGGCCGTCTGCGCAGCAGCCGTGCGCCCGGCCGGCTGTTCTTGCAGGTGCCGGAACAGCGACGCGGAAATCTCCTCGGCACGGGCCGGCAGGACCGACAGCAGGGTGTCGCTGAGGCCGTGGCTGGCCTGGCTGAAGCCCTGCAGGTAGATGGGCGCGCGCAGTTGCGCGTCGGTCTGCAGGCGGTAGTCGCGGTCGACGCGGAAGTCGCCCAGGTGCGCCTGCAGCGGCGCCAGCAGTTCGCGGTGCGAATTGCGCTCGTAGCCGGTGGCCAGGATCACCGCGTCGTACTGCTTCTGTTCCACCTCGCCGGTGGCGCTGTCGCGCAGGCTCAGGTGCACGCCGGCGGCGTCGGCGTGCACGCCTTCGACGTGGCGGCGGCAGAGGAAGCCGTGGCGGGCCTGCCCGGAGACCTTCTGGCGGTAGAAGATGGCGTAGATGCGCTCGATCAGGTCGAGGTCGACCACCGAGTAATTGGTGTTGTGGTATTCGGCGATCAGCTTCTCGCGCTCGCTTTCCGGCTCCTGGAACACCAGGTCGGTGTAGTTTGGCGCGAAGATTTCGTTGACGAAGGGGCTGTCGTCGGCCGGCTTGAGCACGGCGGCGCGCAGGATCATGTCGACCTGCACCGAGGGATAGCTGTCGTTGAGGTCGATGAAGGCCTCGGCGGCGCTCTGCCCGCCGCCGACCACGGCGATGCGCATCGGCTCGTGGCGCACGCAGGGCTGCTCGGCCATGCGCTCCAGGTAGCGCGCATGGTGGAACACCCGCGCATCGCCGCGCAGGCTGGCGAAGGCCTGCGGGATGCGCGGCGTGCCGCCGGTGCTGAGGACGATGGAGCGCGCCAGGCGGAAGTTCTCGTGGCCTTCTGCATCACGCGAGACCACCTTGAGCAGGTCGATGCCGTGGGCGCCGGCGACCGGCTCCACGCGCTGCACCTCCTCGCCGTAGCGGGCCTGCTCGGCGAAGTGCCGGGCGACCCAGCGCAGGTAGTCGTTGAACTCCATGCGGCACGGGTAGAAGGTGCCGAGGTTGATGAAGTCCGCCAGGCGCCCCTGGCTGTGCAGGTAGTTGACGAAGCTGTAGGGGCTGGTGGGGTTGCGCAGGCTCACCAGGTCCTTGAGGAAGGAGATCTGCAGTTCGCTCTGCGCCACCAGGGTGTTGCCGTGCCAGCGGTAGTCGCCCTGCTTGTCGAGGAACAGCGCATGGTAGTCGAGGCCCTCGCGTTGCGCCTGCTCCTGCAGCGCGATCGCCAGCGCCAGGTTGGAAGGCCCGAAACCGATGCCGAGAACGTCGTAGGTGGGGGTGATCATCTGGTTCATGCTGCCAATATCCTTAGCCCGTTTGCCAGGAGGCGCGACGGCGGTCCGCCGGCCCATGGGGACGCCGCATCGGCGCCTTGTTTCTGAAAGACGAGACCGCTTTGCGGAAATTTAGAATGCGTCTTATTAGCGTTTTCTGTAGGAATCTCTAGCGACGCATCACTGCAGACGGCGAGCCTCGCCCTCTTCGCCCAGCGCCATGGCGAACGAGGGCGCCAGGCGGTAGCGGCGCTGCGCATCGCGCACCAGCACGCCGCTGCGCCCCAGGCTGCGCAGGGTGCTCTGCACGCAGGCCTGGGTGATGGAGTTGGTCGGCTCGCGCAGGCGCTGGTAGAGCTCTTCCACCGTATAGGAGTCCTGCTCGTGGAAGGCGCTCAACACCACCAGCCGCGGCAGGCTGGTGCGCAGGCCGGCATGGGCCAGAATCCGCCGGGCGGGCTCGCTGGCTCTGGATTGGGTCATTGGCTTCTCCTTGTCCCCCTGGGCCGGGCGCAGCCAGTGCTGCGGGTGCGCCGCCCTCCTCTTGCATGCTCGAATCCGTTGCGCAGGTGCCTGAAGCTCATTGGAAATCATGGGAGTACGCCTCCTTTCATTGCGCCAGGCGCACCACCCGGAGTGTCGGGTCCGCGTCGATCTGCGTCTCGGTGAAGGGCAGCGGCGACCAGGCCTGGCGCGAGAACAGCCGGGTCTGGTCGGCATGGTGCGGCGAACGCGGTTCGCTGGCCTGGGAGAAGGCCAGCAGCCCCTTGGCCTGCGGGCCCTCGGCGGTGAAGCTGACCAGTTGGATGTAGCTGCTGCCGCTCACCACCTCCAGGTGGTCGCCCTGGGGCACGCTCTGCATGGCGTTGTAGATGCCCAGGTGGCCGTCGCCGCCGGGGATCGGAATCGGCGGCTTGGCCGTGCTGCTGACCTGCACTTCGCCCCAGCGTTGGCGCTGGTCGAGCCCCAGCTCATGCACCTCTTTCGTCGCGGCCAGCAGCGCTTCGCGCACCTGTTTCGCCACTTCGGGCTTGTCCAGGGCGATGCCGCTGGGCGTCTGCAGCGGCCGCGCGGGGTCGAACGGCACCTTCCAGGCGCCCTCCAGCGCGTCGAAGTGGGTCATGAAGCGCTGGAAGTAGACGAAGCCCGGGCCGGCGTCGAGGTTGGCGCTGCGGTCCCACTTGGCGAGGCTGCCACAAGCGGACGACAGCGCTGCTTCCTGCGCCTGGCGGCACAGTTGCAGCAGGTCGGGCAGCACCAGGTCGGCGGCGTAGACGTGGTTGCCGGTGACCAGCCGCTGCAGCAGCGGTTCGTCGATAGCGCCCTTGCCCTGCAGGGCCTGCAGCGCGAAGCGGGCGCGCAGGCCCAGGGGCTGGTCCTGACGGCTGGCCAGCGGCGAGAAGCCTTCCAGCGGCGCCGCCGGGTTGGTCATCCAGGCGCTGTCGTTGGAGTTCTGCACGAAGTCGCGGCGCACCAGCGCCGGCAGTTGCGTGGCCGGCTGGATGCCGGGCTGCGCCGCGCCGGGGTCGCGGCTCCAGCCGCAACGCCCGAGGTTGCCCTGCAGCGCCGGCAGGCCCTCGGCGACCAGCGCGGGAATGGCGCAGGCCTGCAGCTGCCCCGGGGTCAGGTTGGGCACCACGGACTGGTTCAGGTAGAGCACGTCGCCGTGCTCGTCGGCGGCCAGGGTATTCACCCAGGGAATGCCCTGCAGGGATTCCACGCGGTGGCGCAGGTCCGCCACGTCGCGTGCCTGGTTGATCGAGTACCACTGCTGCAGCACCCGGGTGTTGCCCAGGTTGGCGTCGCGCAGGGCGTAGGCTTCGCCGGCGCTCCAGTCGAGCTTGCCGGGCCAGACCAGCACCGGGCCGTAGACCGACTCGTAGACGTTGTGCTCGACCGTCTGCAACTGGCCGTCGGCGCCGCGTACCTGGACCTCCACCACGCGCTTCTCCAGCGGCTGCCAGCGTCCGTCCAGGCGGTAGTGCAGCGGGTTCTGCGGGTCCAGTTCCAGGCGGTAGAGGGTGAAGTGGCTGGAGGTGTCCACCGTGTGCGTCCAGGCCAGGTGCCGGTTGAAGCCGATGTTCACCACCGGCAGCCCGGGCAGCGCCGCGCCCATGACGTCGAGCTTGCCGGGGATGCTCAGGTGCAGCTGGTAGAAGCGCATGGCGCCCTGCCAGGGGAAGTGCGGGTTGGCCAGCAACAGGGCGCGGCCGCTGGCCGAGCGCTCCGCGCCGACGGCGATGGCGTTGCTGCCGCGTTCCAGGCGGAAGCGCTCGCGGCGCTGATCGGCCAGGCGGAAGCCCTCCGCGCCGGTCAAAGCCGCATTGGCAGCACCCGGCGGCGCCGCGGCTACCACAGCCTGGGCGAACTGGCCGACACCGCCCTCCACCAGCAGTCGACGGGTCAGGCGCACCAGGTCGCCGCTGTCGATCGGCTTCAGCCAGGGCTGGCCCAGGCAACTGGTGGTGTCGGCGCTGGCCTCGCGCAGGAAGCGGTTGAAGCCCGCGGCGTAGCCTTCCAGCAGTTGTGTCACTTCCGTGGACTGGGCCTTGCGGAAGGCTTCCACGGATTCCGGACGGTTGAGCCAGGTGAAGAAGACGTCCGAGGCGAGGTTGCCGACCTGCGCCGAGGACTCGCCCTCGGCGCCGAAATAGCGCGAACGCTCGCCGCGGGCGGTGACGATCTCATCGGCCAGCAGGCAGGCATTGTCGCGGGCGTAGGCATAGCCGATGCCGAAGCCCAGGCCGCGCTCGTCCCTGGCGCGGATGTGCGGTACGCCATAGGCGGTCCAGCGGATATCGGCGGCCAGTGCGGCCGGGCGGGCGCTGTCGGCCTGGGCCTGGGGCAGCAGGCCGAGCAAGGCGCCGGCGAGGCCGGCCACGAGGGTGCGCTTTTGCATCGATTCATCTCTGTACGAGCGCGCCGCGGATGGCGCAGGGCGACTGGAAGTCGCGGCCTTCGGTGGCATGAATGCTCCGCCCCGAACGCCGGCATTCAGGGAACGAAGCGCGCCCGGGAAACTTTACCGACGCCCGCCGTAGGCGCCCCGGCAAGGCTGGATCGGGGTGGCTGGCGCCCGGCCGCGGCTTTCCGTAGGATGCGAGCTCTCCTATAATTGCGCCCATCATCCCTCCGCCATGGCGGCGCCGGATCCAGGCGCGGCAAGGTTCAACCGGCCCCCTCATGACTACCCCCCGTTCCCCTTCGAGCGATCCCGTGGCGCAGGCCGCCGCGCACTGGTGCATGCGCCTGCACGAGCCGGACTGCAGCGATGCCGAGCGTGCGCAGTTCCAGCAATGGCTGGAAAGCGACCCGCGGCATGCGGCCAAGTACGCCGAAGTGGAGAAGATCTGGAAGCTCAGCGCGCACCTGCTGGAAGTCCGCCCCACCCCGCGCACTACCGGCCGCCGCCCACCGCTGCCGCGCCCGCCCGCGCAGGCCGGGCGCCGCCGGCGTTCCTGGCGCAAGCAACTGCGCGCCGCCGCCCTCGCCCTGCTGGTACTGCCGGCCGCCGGCTACCTGGGCTGGCTGCAGGGCTGGGTGCCGGACAGCTACCACCGCTACCAGGCCGACGCCACCCTGCGCAAAGTGCTGCTGCCCGACGGCAGCGAGGTCGAGCTGAACCTCAATACCCGCCTGTCCTATGCCAATTTCCGCGACGTGCGCCGGGTGGTGCTGGACCAGGGCGAGGCCTACTTCCACGTCAGCCACGACGCCAGCCACCCCTTCGTGGTGCGCGCCGCCAAGGGCAGCATCACCGTCACCGGCACGCGCTTCGACGTGTGGAAGTACCAGGACCAGGTCACCGTGACCGTCACCGAAGGCTCGGTGCGGGTGCGCAGCGAGAAGGACGGCAACGACAGCAGCCTGACCCCCGGCATGCAGGCCAGCTATCGCGCCGGCATGCTCCAGCCCCTGGTGGCCAGCGCCGACCCCGCCCAGGTCCTGGCCTGGCGCGACGGCCGCCTGGTGCTCGACGACCTGTCGCTGGGCGCCGCCCTGCCGCTGATCAACCGCTACCTGGACGCCCCGCTGGTGCTGGCCGACCAGACGGTGGCCAACCTGCGCATCGGCGGCACCTACCGCACGCGCAACCTGCAGGAACTGGTCAACGCCCTGCCCCGGGTGCTGCCGGTCGAGCTACAGCGCCTGGACAACGGCAGCATCCGCATCAGCAGCCGCTACGCGCAGTTGTAACAGCGCGCGAATAAAGCTCCGCGAGCCCTGTCGGCGCTAAATTTCCTTGGGCATCATCCGTCTTCCCGAAAGCGCATGCCTGGCCGCGCCCCCGCGGCGGCATGCCTTCCAAGCCCTGGCCGGAACCCCGAATGAAACGCCCCCGTCGTACTGGTCGCATACTGCTGATCGCAGCCCTTCTCGTCTCCCTGCTCGCCGTCGCCGCCTGGCAGACCCACCCCTTCGGCGGCGATGACCTGATCACCGCCCCGGTCGCCCGTGGCGACATCGAAAGCAGCGTCACCGCGCTCGGTACCTTGCAACCACGGCGCTACGTGGACGTCGGCGCCCAGGCCTCCGGGCAGATACTCAAGCTGCACGTGGAGCCCGGCGACGAGGTCAAGGAAGGCCAGCTACTGGTGGAGATAGACCCCTCTACCCAGCAGGCGCGGGTCGACGCCGGCCGCTACTCCATCGAAGTGCTCAAGGCGCAGCTGGCCGAGCAGCGCGCCCAGCACCTGCTGGCGCGCCAGCAGTACCAGCGCCAGCAGCGCCTGGCCGCCGCCAGCGCCACCCGCGAGGAAGACGTGCAGACCGCCTACGCGCAGGTGCAGGCGACCCAGGCGCGGATAGACATGTACCAGGCGCAGATCCACCAGGCCAAGGCCACCCTGCGCAGCGACGTGGCCGAGCTGGGCTACACGCGCATCTATGCGCCCATGTCCGGCACCGTGGTGGCGGTGGACGCCCGCGAGGGCCAGACGCTCAACGCCCAGCAGCAGACGCCGCTGATCCTGCGCATCGCCAAGCTGTCGCCGATGACCGTCTGGGCCCAGGTCTCCGAGGCTGACATCGGCCGCGTCAAGCCGGGCATGCCGGCCTACTTCACCACCCTCGCCGGCGAGCGGCGGCGCTGGAGCGGTACGGTGCGGCAGATCCTCCCGGTGCCGCCCAAGCCGCTGGACCCGAACAACCAGGAAAGCACCGGCAGCAGCTCCGCCAGCGGCTCCAGCGGCAGCGGCCGGGTGGTGCTGTACACGGTGCTGGTGGACGTGGACAACAGCGACCACCAGCTGATGGCGGAAATGACCGCCCAGGTGTTCTTCGTCGCCGCCACCGCCCAGGGCACCCTCACCGCCCCCGTGGCCGCGCTGCATGAAGACGGCCAGGGTGGCCGCCACGTCTGGGTGGTGGGGCGCAACGGCAAGCCGGAGAGCCGCAAGGTCGAGGCCGGCATCAGCGACCGCCTGCACGTCCAGGTGCTGTCCGGCCTGCAGGAAGGCGAACGCCTGCTGATGGCCGCCCCGGACAATGGCGAGGGCTGAATGAGCGAAACCCTCCAGGACATCCCGCTGATCGAACTGCGCGACGTACGCAAGCGCTACGGCGGCAACGGCAGCCCCGAGGTCGAGGTGCTGCGCGGCATTTCCCTGAGCATCCACCCCGGCGAGTTCGTCGCCATCGTCGGCGCCTCCGGCTCCGGCAAGTCGACGCTGATGAACATTCTCGGCTGCCTCGACCGCCCCAGCAGCGGCCGCTACCTGTTCGCCGGGCGCGACGTCGCCGAGCTGGACAGCGACGAGCAGGCCTGGCTGCGCCGCGAGGCCTTCGGCTTCGTGTTCCAGGGCTACCACCTGATCCCCTCGGCCTCGGCCCAGGAAAACGTCGAGATGCCGGCCATCTATGCCGGCACCCCGGCCCTGCAGCGCCACGGCCGCGCCCGCCAGTTGCTGGAGCGCCTGGGCCTGGGCGAGCGCACCGGCAACCGCCCGCAGCAGCTTTCCGGCGGTCAGCAGCAGCGCGTGTCCATCGCCCGCGCCCTGATGAACGGCGGCCACATCATCCTCGCCGACGAACCCACCGGCGCCCTCGACAGCCACAGCGGCGCCGAGGTCATGGCGTTGCTCGACGAGCTGGCCGCCCTGGGCCACGTGGTGATCCTGATCACCCACGACCGCGACGTCGCCGCCCGCGCCAAGCGCGTCATCGAGGTGCTCGACGGCGAGATCGTCAGCGACAGCGCCAATGGCGCGCCGTCGCAACCGGCCACTCCCGGCCTGCGCGCCGAGGAGCTGCGCGAGCGCCTGCTGCAGGGCAGCACCGAGCCCGCCGGGGCCTGGCGCGCCGAACTGCTGGAAGCCATCCGCGCGGCCTGGCGGGTAATGTGGCTGAACCGCTTCCGCACCGCCCTCACCCTGCTGGGCATCGTCATCGGCGTGGCATCGGTGGTGGTGATGCTCGCCGTCGGCGAAGGCAGCAAGCGCCAGGTGATGGCGCAGATGGGCGCCTTCGGCTCCAACATCATCTACCTCAGCGGCTACTCGCCCAACCCGCGCACGCCCATGGGCATCGTCAGCCTGGACGACGTCGCGGCCATCGCCACCCTGCCCCAGGTGAAGATGGCCATGCCGGTGAACGGCGGCGAACTGGTGGTGCGCCACGGCAGCCTCGACTACCACGCCTACGTCGGCGGCAACAACACCGACTTCCCGGCCATCCTCAACTGGCCGGTGAGCGAAGGCAGCTACTTCACCGAGCGCGACGAGGCCAATGCCGCCACGGTCGCGGTGATCGGCGCCAAGGTGCGCGAGAAGCTGTTCGGCAGCGCCAGCCCGATCGGCCGCTACATCCTCATCGAGAACGTGCCCTTCCAGGTGGTCGGCGTGCTGCAGGCCAAGGGCTCCAGCTCCGGCGACCAGGACGCCGACAACCGCATCGCCGTGCCCTACTCCGCCGCCAGCATCCGCCTGTTCGGCACGCGCAACCCGGAATACGTGATCATCGCCGCCGCCGACGCCCGCCGCGTGCACGAGACGGAAAAGGCCATCGACCGCCTGATGCAGCGCCTGCACCGCGGCCAGCGCGACTACGAGCTGACCAACAACGCCGCGCTGATCCAGGCCGAGGCGCACACCCAGAACACCCTGTCGCTGATGCTCGGCTCCATCGCCGCCATCTCCCTGCTGGTGGGCGGCATCGGGGTGATGAACGTGATGCTCATGACCGTGCGCGAGCGCACCCGCGAGATCGGCATTCGCATGGCCACCGGCGCGCGGCAGAGCGACATCCTGCGCCAGTTCCTCACCGAGGCCACGCTGCTCTCGGTGGTCGGCGGCCTGGCCGGCGTCGGCATCGCCCTGGGCATCGGCGGTGCGTTGCTGCTGGGCAAGGTGGCGGTGGCCTTCTCCCCGGCGGCCATCCTCGGCGCCTTCGCCTGCGCCCTGGCCACCGGCCTGGTGTTCGGCTTCATGCCGGCGCGCAAGGCCGCCCGCCTCGACCCGGTGGCCGCCCTGGCCAGCCAATGACGGACACCCGAATGAAAGCCCTGAGCCTACTGCCCGCCTGCCTGCTGCTGGGCGCCTGCGCCGGCGCCCCGCAACCCCTCGACAGCGGCATCGCCGCCCCGCCCGCCTGGCAGTACGGCGCCGGCGACACCCGTCGCGGCGAGCTGCAGCGCTGGTGGACGCGCTTCGGCGCCGGCGAGCTGGACGGCCTGGTCCAGCGTGCCCTGGACAACAGCCAGGACCTGGCGGCGGCCATCGCCCGCGTCGACCAGGCCCGCGCCAGCGCGGTGATCGCCGGCGCGCCGCTGCTGCCGGAAGTCAACGCGCAACTGGGCGCTACCCGCGAGAAGCTGCTGCACGGAGCCGGCTACAGCGGCATCGACGCCAGCGAGGACGACAAAGCGGTGGACACCTTCAGCGCCGGCCTCAGCGCCAGCTACGAAGTGGACTTCTGGGGCGGCCGCCGCGCCGCCTACCGCAGCGCATTGCAGAGCCTCAAGGCCAGCGAATACGACCGCGCCACCGTCGAACTGACGCTGGTGGCGGGGGTCGCCGACGCCTACCTTCAGGTGCTCGCCCTGCGCGAACAGCAGCGCATCGCCCGGCTCAACCTGGAGAACGCCGAGCAGGTCCTGGGCCTGGTGCGCAGCCGCCGCGAGGCCGGCTCCGCCACCGAGCTGGAAGTGGCCCAGCAGAGCGGCCTGGTGGCCGCCCAGCAGCGCCAGTTGCCGCTGCTGCAACAGCAGGAGCGCGATGCCCAGGTCACCCTGGCCACCCTGATCGGCGAACCGCTGCCGGCCCTGAAACTCGGCGGGCAGCCGTTCGACAGCGTGCAGTGGCCGCAGGTCGGCGCCGGCCTGCCCAGCGAACTGCTCACCCGCCGCCCGGACGTCGCCCGCGCCGAAGCGCAACTGGCGGCGGCCCAGGCCGACGTACAGGTGGCCCGCGCCGCCATGCTGCCCAGCCTGACGCTGACGGCCAACCTGTCCTCCGGCGCCAACCACGCCTCCGACCTGCTGCGCACCTCCTACTACGACCTGGGCGCCAACCTGCTGGCGCCCATCTTCAACCACGGCCGCCTGGGCGCCGAGCGCGACCGCCGCCTGGCGCTGCAACGCGAGCTGCTGGAGAACTACCGCAAGGCCATCCTCGGCGCCTTCGCCGACACCGAACGCTCGCTCAACGGCATCGACGGCATCGACCGCCAGCTGCACTGGCAGCAGCAGGAACTGGAACAGGCGCAGCGCGCCTTCGAACTCTCCGACAGCCGCTACCAGGCCGGCGCGGAAACCCTGCTCACGGTGCTGGACACCCAGCGCACCCTCTACCAGGCGCAGGACGCCGCGGTGCAGCTGCGCCTGGCGCGCCTGCAGGCGGCGGTGGGGTTGTTCAAGGCTCTGGGGGGCGGCTGGGAAGAGAGCGGCAGCCTCGCCCGGCGGCCCTGACGCCGCGCTCTTCACACCCAGGCACTGGCACTCCTGCCTTCTTCAGCCGATTCATCCTCCGTTGACGGATACCCCCTACAGGCCTGCCTAGTGCGGACCTGCTGTGATAGCGGCTTTCCTTGGAAAGGAAGCCAGCCATGTTCTCCCCCGCCAACCAGCCCCATTTCAGCCTGAATATCGACGGCCTCGACAGCGACCTGCAGGTGCTCGAATTCCATGGCCGCGAAGCCCTGAACCAGCCCTACCGCTTCGACATCGAACTGGTCAGCGAACGTC